>Ga0210401_10008443_pt1 | contig 10219 bp, 8 predicted proteins | sample IncBWH32MmetaG_FD_150866 | JGI IMG/M metagenome (GOLD analysis project Ga0210401, IMG submission 150866) | Forest soil microbial communities from Barre Woods Harvard Forest LTER site, Petersham, Massachusetts, United States - Inc-BW-H-32-M | ecosystem: Environmental > Terrestrial > Soil >... | reverse complement strand
GCCTTACCACCGTGCGTTATTTCCGCGACAAACTAGCCATGCGCACCCGCGCCCTGGAAGCCGGTATCCCAGTCCCCGAATTCGCCCACGTCCTCAACTACGACGCTCTCCGCGGCTTCATGGCCCGCGTCCCCGGCCCATGGCTGCTAAAGCCCCGCTCGCAAGCTTCCGGCATCGGCATGAAAAAGATCCGTTCCTCCGACGAACTCTGGCCCTGGCTCGACCAACTAGGCGATCAGCAATCCTTTTATCTACTCGAGCAATTCATCCCCGGCAGCGTCTTCCATGTAGACAGCGTCGTCTCCGAGCGCGAGGTCGTTTTCGCCGGGCCGCATGCCTACGGCTCCCCACCGCTGGACGTCTCCCACCAGGGCGGCGTCTTCACCACCAGCACGCTCCCACGCGAAGCCGCCGAGACGAAGCAGCTACTGGAAGCCAATCGCCAGGTCATTGAAGGCCTGGGCTCGGTCCGCGGCGTAACCCACGCCGAATTCCTCCGTTCCCACGCCGACGGCAAATTTTATTTCCTGGAAATCGCCGCCCGCGTAGGCGGTGCGTACATCGCCGACGTAGTCGAAGCCGCCAGCGGCCTGAACCTCTGGCGCGAGTGGGCCCGTCTGGAAGTAGGCGCTGGGAAGCAACCCTACACCGCGCCACCCACGCGCAACGATCACGCCGGCGTAATCCTCTGCCTGGCCCGTCAGGAACACCCGGACACCAGTGCGTACATCGATCCCGAAATCACCTACCGCGTCCACAAATATCACCACGCTGGCTTCGTCCTGAAATCCCCCAGCCACGACCGCATCCAGGAACTCCTAAACTCCTACACGCAACGCTTCCAAACAGACTTCCTGGCCACCCAACCAGTCCCAGACAAACCCACGGCCTAAAAGCCGAAGTAACGAAGCAACGAAGTAAAGAAGTAATGAAAAGCGAACGAGCGAGCCGCATTTTCGTTACTTCATTACTTCTTTACGTCATTACGTCTTCCTCCATTCTCAAACAAAAAGCGAAAGCCTGTACCAAGGTCCAGTAACCTTCTGGAACGACTGCCACACGCACCATTTGCCCACTACCTCTCCAAGGTCTAGAGTTTGCTGTGCCCCAACCTGTAGCTCCACGTTGGGGTGCTACGGTCCAAGGGGAATTTTTCGATGTGGGGAAATAAGAAACCGGATACGCCGCAATCCGCGCAGCCGGAGCCAGTGAATCCAATAATCAATCAGTCGCCGAAGCCTGCTCCGGCGTCTTGGGAGGAAAAACCCGCGATGAGTACAGATTCCATGCGTCCATTAGGTGGTGCTACTTCGGACCGCTCCAGCGCGCGTCTCGGATCCAGCCTGCACGTAAAAGGCGAGATCTCCGGCAGCGAAGACCTGCTGATCGACGGTTCAGTCGAAGGACTGATCCAGCTCGACGAGCGCAAGCTGACGGTCGGAGCCACCGCCAAAGTAACTGCCGATATCATTGCTCGCGAAGTAGTGGTCTACGGCACCGTGAAGGGCAACCTTCGCGCTAAAGACCGTATCGAGATCAAGAAGGATGGTTCCGTCAACGGCGACCTCACCACGTCGCGCATCATGATCGAAGACGGCGCCTATTTCAAAGGCTCGATCGAGATCGACAAGACAGGCGACAAGGGCGATTCCAGCCACAACGCCTTCTCGAAAAAGGATTCTTCTCCGGCCACCGCTGGCAAAACCATTTAGCACCAGTTTTCGCCCAACAAAAAATTCGCAAAACAGCGGCGCGGGCCACCCCGCGCCGCTGTTCATTTGTAGCGGCGGCCTTCCGAGGCCGGCGCAGTTGACTTAGCGGCAGCGTCAGCCCGCCGCCGCCTATTTTCCCAGCGGCTGGCTTGCCCTAGCGCCAGACGCCTTCAGTTACGGCCCGCAAATCCTGAAAATTCTTCCGAACGCCGGAAACAAAATCGGCGGCGACGTTGTCCAGATCTGTGGCTACGGCATGGGCACCGACGCAAACACTCCCACCGTCACGATCGGCGGCGCAGCCGCAACGATCCAAAAAGTCGAAAACATCGCCGCTATCGAGCCGGCGCTCGGCCTCGATTCCACCTACCCATTTGCCCTCGAGTGCATCACCCTGCAAACCCCGCCGGGAACCCCCGGCAAAGCCGGCATCGTCGTAACCACCTCAAACGGCGCCGCGACGGCATCTGCTGGATTTCAATATCTGCAGAACGTGCAAGTCAATGCACACCCGGGCCTCTACAAATTTCTGCTCTACGACCAGCCTCGCCAATTCATTTATCTCAGCTACGACGCGGGCATCGACGTTTTCGATCTTCTAGCAGGCGCATTTAAGGCAGGCGGTTTGCCGGTCTATTGCTCGGAGCCGCAATACATGGAATCCGGTCCATGCCCGGACGCCGACATTCGCGGCATGGCCCTGACTCCCGACGGTACACAACTCGTAGTCGCGGATTGGGCTCGAATTTTATTCTTCTGCTCAATCCGGACGTACCGAGTTCCACGACACCTCGTCCGTATGTCGCGCTCAATGTTCCAGGGTTCGGCCCAGCGCGCGTCGCCGCTACCAACGCCCAGACAGCGTTTGTCAGCCTCGTTCCTGTAGCCAGCACGCCCAGCCCCTGCACCGGTTGCCTCTCTCAACTCGACTTGGCGAGCACGCCAACGATCCAGCAAGCCCCGCAACCCGAAGTCTCGACCTTAACCGGAACGCCGTTACTGCAAGCCGACTCAGCGGGTGATTCCGTCTTTCTCGCCTTCGACTCCATCTCCAATAGTTCCGAAGCGCAGTGGACCGCGGCCACCCCCAACGACTTCACCACGTTCTCCGCAAATGAATCGGTCACCGATGTCGCGATTTCAGCCGGTGGCACAATGTTTGCCACCAACGTGAACGGCACTGCCAGCGCCGGCACCCTTGCCGGCACTCTTACCGGTCCTCCGCTCGGCTCGATAGTTGAAATTCGCGACTCCGCTCTGAATCTGATCGGCAATCGTGCCACGCCCGAACTCGAACAGCTCCCAACAGGCATCACCGTCCCCGGCATCGCCATGCACCCAAGCGGCGCCCTCGTCTATCAACCGATTCTCAACGGACCCGCTCCTGCGGAATCGGCGAATCCCATCCCAAATCCAAATCTCCGCGGTGGCATCGACATTTTTGACTTGCGCTCCGGGAAACTCCGCCTGCGTATCTTCCTACCAGAACCTATCGCCGCTCGTTCCGCGGACACTAACAGCCTTTTGGCCCAATTTGTAACCATCGACGAAACCGGCCAACGCATCTTCGCCATTACCAATTCCGGCCTGACGGTGATTCAACTGGCAAATGTTCCGCTGGGAATCGGCACGATCTCCCCCGCAAACGCCCCCGCCGCGGGCGGCACGACCATAACCGTCCGCGGCAGCAATTTCCAAACCGGCACAACCGCAACCCTGGCCGGAAAAAACGCCACGGTAACGCTGATCGACGCAAACACCCTGGTGCTGGTAACCCCCGCGACGAGCCCGGGCCCCCAACGCCTAACGCTAACAAACCCCGACACCGAAACCGTAAGCCTGGACGCCGCCCTCACCGCCAACTAGTCCAGAGCGACGATGTTGCACGACCTGTCGCGCCTCCCATATTCGTTTCGTCTAACCCCGCCCTCCCGGAGAGGACGGCTACAGGGTGGTGTGCGGAAACTTTGAGTCAGCACACAACAGCCGGGCGGGGCAAGCCCCGCCCCTACATGTAAAGCGCTCGTCGCCGACCCTTTACCTTCTTGACCCGACTTTGCCAAACTCAAAATGGGCTTTAACCTCGGTTCGTCCCTCCACATCAAACGAATGACAGCACGCGCTAGAATATGGTTTTGCTGGAGTTTCGTCTAAACCCCGCCCTCTCGGAGAGGGCGGCTACAGGGTGGTGTGCGGAAACTTTGAGTCAGCACACGCCCGGCCGGGCAAGCCCCGCCCCTACTGTTTCGAAAGATATCGTTGAGGAGGAATGATGCAAACGCGCAAGCTGGGAAACTCAGACATGCACATTACGCCGGTGGGCTTCGGGGCCTGGGCCATTGGCGGCGCCGGCTACGATTTTGGTTGGGGCCCGCAGGTAGACACTGACTCCATCGCCGCCATTCACCGCGCGCTCAAACTCGGCGTGAACTGGATTGACACTGCAGCCGTCTACGGCATCGGGCACTCGGAAGAAGTCGTTGCCCGCGCACTGAAGGAGTGGAATGGCGCGCGCCCTCACGTTTTCACCAAGTGCACCATGCGCTGGGACGCCAAAGGCAGCGTCACGAAAGTCCACAAAGCGGATTCCATCCGCCAGGAGTGCGAAGACAGCTTGCGGCGTTTGCAAGTTGAGGTCATCGATCTCTACCAGATTCACTGGCCGCCCGAAGACAACGGCCCTTCGCTCGAAGAATCGTGGCAAGCCATGGCCGACCTGCAAAAACAGGGCAAGGTGCGATGGATCGGAGTATCTAACTACGATGTTCCACAACTAAAGCGCCTTGAAAAAATTGCACCGGTCACTTCGTTGCAGCCGCCGTACTCAATCCTGCGGCGCAGGATCGAAACCGAAATTCTTCCGCATTGCGAACAAAACAATATCGGCGTCATCGTCTACTCGCCGATGCTGTCGGGGTTGCTCACCGGCTCGATGACGCGCGAGCGCGCCGAAAATCTTCCTGCCGATGACTGGCGCAGGAACAATCCGGAATTCCGCGAGCCGAAACTCACGAAGAACCTCGAGCTTGTCGAGCGCCTGCGCGCTGTCGGCAAGCGCTACGGCCGTTCCCCCGGCGAAGTGGCCATCGCCTGGGCGCTGCGGCTTCCCGCCGTCACCGGAGCAATTGTCGGTGCGCGCAACGCCAAACAAGCCGAAGGCGTCATGCGCGCCGGCGAACTGAAACTCACGCCGCAAGATCTGGCCGAAATCGAAGGCACCGCCTCGGCCATCGCCGCACGCTAGAAGACCAACCTGACGGACTGGAGCCGCACAAAATGAACCTCGGACTGCAAGGAAAAATCGCGGTGGTGTCGGGATCGACCGCCGGAATCGGCCTGGCCATCGCGGTCGCGCTCGCGGCGGAGGGCGCACGGGTCATCATCAATGGCCGCACGGAAGACCGTGTCAACGTAGCGCTCGGAAAAATCCGCGAGCGTGTCCCCAACGCGGATTTGCGTGGCGTCGCCGCGGACCTCGGCAGCGCGTCCGGCGTCGAAACGTTTCTGAAGAAGGCGCCGGACGCCGATGTGTTGATCAACAACGTAGGCATCTTCGATCCCAAGCCGTTCCTGGAGATTCCCGACGCGGAGTGGCTGCGCTTCTTCGAGGTCAACGTGCTTAGCGGCGTGCGGCTCTCGCGAAAATATCTGCCGGGTATGCTCAAGAAAAACTGGGGCCGCGTAATCTTTATCTCGAGCGAATCCGCGCAGCAACCTCCACCGGAAATGATTCACTACGGCATGACCAAGACGGCGCAAGTTGCGATTTCGCGAGGGCTTGCGGAGTCGGTCGCGGGCACCGGCGTCACCGTGAATTCAGTCCTGGTGGGGCCCACGGAGTCCGAGGGAGTGGGCACCTTCCTCGACAGCCTGGCCAAGCAGCAGAACCTCTCTAAAGCCGATATGGAGAAGGCGTTTTTCGAGAAGGGGCGGCCGAGCTCGCTGCTCAAGCGCTTCGAGACTCCCGATGAAGTGGCGGCGGTCGTGGCCTTCGTGGCCAGCACGCAAGGGCTGGTGATTAACGGGGCTGCGGTTCGGGCTGAAGGCGGCGTGATTCGCAGCGTTTTCTAGGTTTGGGCGGCGTTTTTGAGTGAAGGTTTTTCGCCGCGCTGGGAAAGCCCGCTAGTTCATCAGTCTGCATTTTCGAGCGTTCGGGTTGCTGCCCGGATTTGTTGCGGCATCTTTGCAGTTAGCACAGACAGGAGTGTCTGTGCTACTTAGGCCCTCTGATAGTCGGGCTTCCAGTTTTTCACTAGCTGCTTGATGGCTTTACGCTCTTGCATCTTCTGATCGAGGACTTTTCTGGCTAGCGCGGGGAGTTCTGCGTCGCTGGCGAAGCGTAACGAAACAAGTTGGGCGACAGTGAACTCCTCGATGCGTGGCTGCAGATCGGCGGGAAGCAGGCGCTGGTACCGCAGGCGCTCTTCGAGGCGAATGACGCGATCCTGCACGGACAGCGCAAACCTTCGCGCGCTTAGAAAACCGGCGATCAGCGCGAGGGCCAGCAGGACGTTGAAAATACCCCTAAATGTGCTCCAGAACTCTTTCAGCCAATAGACCTGAATGCCAAGATTTACGAGCAGAACGGGCAGCACGAAGAAATGGAAAAGAGGAAAAAATTTGGTGTGGTTCGCGAGGTTCTGTTCAGCCATGACGTGCCTCCCATGAGAAGCGAATCGGTGAGCGAACTGCGGCCGGTGCGCAGCCAGAGTGATGCAAATCGCTCCCAAATTCAAGAACCTGGGAGCGTCCGGCGCGCATCCAACCCAACGTGGGACAATATTTGCTGCGAGATATCAGCGCGGCAGATGTTTCAAAAGCAAACGGGAGAGGAAATGGCCAAGGCAAGCTGGTGCGGGAAAGTGATTGCGGAGAGCAATGCGACCGTAGAGGTGGAAGGAAACCAATATTTTCCAGCGGACGCAGTCAAGAAGGAGTTTTTGAAGCCGAGCGCACATACGTCGGAGTGCCCGTGGAAGGGCACCGCGCACTATTACAGCGTGGAAGTCGGTGGAATGCGGAACGACAACGCGGCCTGGTATTATCCGCAGCCGAAGCTCGCGGCCGCGGAGATTAAGGATCACATCGCGTTTTGGAAGGGCGTGCGAGTCGAGGGGTAAAGAGGTCGACCCTTCGCAACTCGGAGCAAGCAGTCGAGAGTTTAAAGTCGAGAGTGCAGGCAGCGAGATTTGCCGTCGGCTGGAACAAGATGTTTGCTCAGCGGCTGAAGCCCTCTTTGTTGCAACTGTCTCTGTCGGACCTGAAGGTCCGAACCCCCTCTGGCGTTGGATTGATGGAAGTTCATTTAGCTTGGTCGTTTTTGAAGACGGCGCCGTCGTGCATTACGAAGTGGACGTGTTCCAGCGTGGCGATGTCTTTCAGAGGGTCGCCGTTGACGGCGATCACATCCGCGTAGGCGCCCGGGGCAACGACGCCGATTTCACCCTTCATCTCCAACATTTCCGCGGCGCGGGATGTGGCGGAATGAATTGCATCCACCGAAGGCATTCCGAGATTTACCATGCGGGGGAATTCCTGGGCCATGGATTCGGTCCAGGGCATGCCGCCAATGTCGGTCCCGAAGACGATCTTCAGGTGGGCTTGGAGCGCTTTCTTGAATGAGATTTCGTGAACGGCGGCGCGTGCGCGATCGCGCTTGCCTGCGGGTGTGTCCTCAGGAGCCCAATCTTCGTAATACGGCGAGAGCGTGGGGCAATACCAAGTGCCCTGGCTGGCCATTTGCGCGATTTGCGCGTCGGTGATTTCCAGGCCGTGCTCGATGGAGTCGCAGCCGCCGTCGAGGGCGCGCTGCAACCCGATTCCGTTGTAGGCGTGGCAGGCGACCTTCTTTTGCCATCCGTGCGCTTCATCCACGATGGCTTTCAATTCCTCGACCGTTAACGTCGGTTGCGAAACCAGGCGGCCTTGCTGGTCGGTCCATGAGCGATGGGTCATGTAGACCTTGATCCAGTCGGCGCCGTGATCGAGCTGTTCGCGGGCGGCTTTTCGAGCCTGCACTGGGCCGTCGATGATTTGCGCGCCTTTGGGCATGTCCAGCTCGGGCGCATAGCCTTCGAGGTTGTAGCCGCCGGTGGAGGAGATGGCGCGGGTGGCGCAGAAGAGGCGCGGGCCGGGGATGGTGCCTTCGGCGATAGCTTCCTTGATTTCGACATCGCCGTAGCCTGCGCCTTCGGTTTCTACATCACGGAGCGTCGTAAAACCTTGCTCGAGGGCGCGGCGGCACGCGAAGGTGGCGCGGGCTGCGCGCAGGGCCATGCCTGCCTTGAGAATGTTGGCGTCGTAGCCGCCCTTGGCGGGGTCTTCGCCCCAGAGAAAGATGTGCGTGTGGGAGTCGATCAGGCCGGGGAGCACGGTGGATGTGGAGAGGTCGATGACGTTGGCACCCGCGGGGATTTGTGCGGAGGCGTCGGCGATTTTTTCGACGCGGTCGCCGCGAACGAAGATGAGTTGGTTTTTGCGAGGCGCGTCGCTGGTGCCGTCGATTAACGATCCCGCGCGGATCACGGTAAGCGGTGCGGTTGGCGAAGTCGATTGGGCGGAGGTGATTCCTGCAAACGAGTGGATGAAAAGCACGAGAGCGCATGCGATCGAGGCGAATTCAGTCACCATTTTCCTCACAGAGGCTCCTTGGAAAGGGCGGTAGCTTGCCGCAAAGGAGCGGTGTTTGCAAGGAGCGTGCGCGTTGATCCCTCTTGAGACGGTGTAGACCCCTCCGTGGCGATTGCGGGCGGTCAGATTGGCTGCGCCAGATGCTTCTCGGCTATTCGTCGCGGAGGGTGCGGTTGGGTTCTACGCGCGTGGCGCGGTAGGCCGGTAGTAGATTTGCCAGCATGCCGACGGCGGCGAGGAGAAAGGCGACAGCGGCGAACGTGAGCGGGTCCGTGGGACGGACGCCGAAGATTAGGGAGGCGATCAGTCGGCTGAGAGCTAGAGAGGCGACCAGGCCGATGACGATGCCCAGGAGGATGGGCTTCATGCCGTCGGTGACGACGAGCTTTAGGACATCGGAGTTTGTGGCGCCGAGGGCCATGCGGATGCCGATTTCGCGGACGCGGCGGCGCACGGTGTAGGAGAGAACACCGTAGATGCCAACGGCGGCGAGAAGCAGCGCGAGTCCGGCAAAGGAAGCGAGCAGGTAGAGAACGAAACGCTGCGAAAACAAGGATTTGGCGATGACGTCGTCCATGCTGAGGACGTCGACCACAGGAACGTCAGGACCGACTTCATGGATGGCGTTGGTGACCGCGGAGATCGCGCTGTGGGGATCGGAAGTAGTGCGCACGACGAAAGTGAGGCCAAAGGATCGCCATTTTTCAGTCGGGGGTGGGGTGACCTGGCCGAGGGCGATGTAGATGGTGTCGACGGGGCGAGCCTCGTCGAGGGAATCGAGTTTGACGTTGCCGACAATGCCGACGACTTCGCGAACGACATTCGGGAAAAAGGTGAGAGTCAGATGCTTGCCGATGGGATCTTCGTTGGGCCAGAAGCGACGCGCGAGCGCTTCGCTGATAAGCGCGGCGCCGGGACGTCCGCCGGCGTCGACGTCAGAGAAGTCGCGACCGCGAAGGACTGGGACGCGCATGGCGCGAAGATAGCCGGGGCTGATGAGTCGAACGTCGACTTCCGGCTGGTCGGCCATGGGAAGGACGGAGCGACCTTCAATGGAAAAGGGCTGATGCGAGCCGCCCTCGCCGCCGAGCGGGAGATCGTCGATCGTGCCGGCAGCTTCGACTCCAGGGAGAGCACGGACGCGACGCAGAATTTCGTCGAAGAAATTGATTTGGGCGGCAGGGCTGGCGAATCGGTCGTGGCTGATCGGCACGGACATGGTCAGAACGTTTACGGAATCGAAACCGGGGCTAACGCTTCGCAGTTCGAATAAGGTGCGGAGCATCAAGCCAGCGCCGACAAGCAGAACGAGAGAAAGCGCTACTTCCGAGATGACCAGCAGATTTCGGGTTTTGCCGCCGGAGTCGGAGCTGCCGCGGCTCTGGCCGAGCTTGAGGGCTTCGTTAACGTCGACACGGGAGAAACGCAAGGACGGAATGAGCCCGGCGAGAACGCCGGCGGCCACAGAAAGCAACAAGGTGAAAACGAGTACTTGGGTGTCCAGCGCGACGTCTGCGAACGACGGCAGGTAGTCAGCGAGAAGTCGCATGGGAAGACCGAGGCTCACGCGAGCAAGCAGGAAACCGAGCGCGCCACCGATAACCGAGAGAAGCACCGTTTCCGAAAGAATGTGGCGAAGAATCGCGGAGCGGCCTGCGCCGAGCGCGGTGCGAATGGCGATTTCCTTGCGGCGTGCCAAAGTTTTGGCAAGGACGAGATTGGCGACGTTGGCGCAAGCGATGAGAAGAACGAAAGCGACGGCGCCGAGAAGCACGAGCAGCGCCGTGCGGACGTCGCTGATCATTTGTTCGCGCAGGGGAATGACGGTGGCGCCCCAGCCCTTGTCGTCTTCGGGATAAAGCTGTTCGAGGCGGGTG
>Ga0210401_10008441_pt1 | contig 10221 bp, 7 predicted proteins | sample IncBWH32MmetaG_FD_150866 | JGI IMG/M metagenome (GOLD analysis project Ga0210401, IMG submission 150866) | Forest soil microbial communities from Barre Woods Harvard Forest LTER site, Petersham, Massachusetts, United States - Inc-BW-H-32-M | ecosystem: Environmental > Terrestrial > Soil >... | reverse complement strand
AGCCGGCTCATGCGCGCCGCCGTGGACTCCATCGCCAGCACCAGCCGCCCCTTGGCGTTCTCGCGCGCGCGCTCCAGCTCCTGCGCGTCGGCCGGCTCGCGCACGAAGCGATCGAGCTCCGCGGCGCACACCGCCACCGCCGCGCGCAGGTTGTCGGGGCGCGTGCCCACATACAGCCCCACCTCGCCAGTGTGAGCGTAGAGGTTGGAGAACGAGAACACCGAGTAGGCCAGGCCTCGCCGCTCGCGCACCTCCTGGAAGAGCCGCGAGGAGGCGCCGCCGCCGAGCACCGTGTCGAGCACTCTCAGCGCGAAGCGCCGCTCGTCGTCGCGCGCGATTCCTCGGCCGCCGAGGCAGAGGTGGTATTGCTCGGTGTCCTTGCGCAGGAAGCGCACGCGGCGCTCGAAGTGGGGCGTGGCCTCGTGCGCCGCCGGCGGCTCGCCGGGGCGCTCCGCGCCGGGCGCGACCACGCGCTCGCCAACCCTCCCCCCATTCCTCTCCCCCACGCCCTCAGACCCCAGCGCCGCTTTCGCCATCGCGACGAGCGCGTCGTGATCGACCGAGCCGGCCGCCGCGATCACCACGTCCGTCGGGTGGTAGCGCGTGGCGTGGAACGCGCGCAACTGCTCGCGCGTCACCGACCTGATCACCTCGGCCCGTCCGATCACCGCACGGCCGAGCGGATGCCCGCCGAAGACCGCTTCGCCGAGCACGTCGAACACGCGGTCCTGCGGGTCGTCCTCGTACATCGCGATCTCTTCGAGCACCACTTCGCGCTCTGCCTCGATCTCCCCCAGCGCCGGGCGCCACACCATGTCGGCGATCACGTCGAACGCGCGCTCCAGATGGCGGTCGAGCACGCGCGCGTACACCGACGTGGCCTCCCTGTCGGTGCCGGCGTTCAGCTCAGCGCCCATGCCGTCGAAGATCTGGTCGATCTCCTCCGAGCCGTAGCGCGCGGAGCCGCGGAACAGCATGTGCTCGAGCAGATGCGAGATCCCCGCCTCCGCGTCGCGCTCGAGCGCCGAGCCGGCGCCGATCCAGAAGCCGAGCGCGACCGAGCGCACGCCCGGCAGCGGCTCGCTCACCACCCGGACGCCCGAGTCCAGGGTGGTGGTGCGATGGCCGACGTCGTTCATGACTTCAGCTGAAACGGGATCCGGCATGGACATCGCCGAGCGGGCCCCGGGGATTCGAATCCCGCCCACCCGATCGCGCAACGCGATCGCCTCCGGCCAAGGGACCTCCCGTGGTTTTCCTCTCAGGCTCAGAACCGATCGCGATCGCGCCCGGAGCCGTGGCGGGGACGGCCGGAGCCGCGCGGGGCCGAGTCGCTGCGGCCCCGGTCACGATCGCCGCCGCGGCTGCCCTCACGGCCGTTGCGCGAGGGGCCCGATGAACGACCGCCAGGCGGGCGGGACCCCGATCCGGGTGGGTGGGATCCAGACCCTCCCACCGCCGCCAGCTCCTCGACCGACTTACCGGCGACCTCCGGGTCCTCGGCAAGTCGCAGTCCGATGCGCCCGCGCTCGCGGTCGACCTCGACCACGCGCACGTTGATCTCGTCGCCTTTGTTGAGCACGTCCTCGACGCTCGCGATCCGCTCGCCCGGGGAGACGTTGGAGATGTGCAGCAGGCCGTCGGTGCCCTTGGTGAGCTCGACGAACGCGCCGAAGGTGGTCGTCTTGACGACCTTGCCGATGAACTCGTCGCCGACCTCCACCTCCTTCATCATCATGCGGATCCGCTCCACCAGCTCGTCGGCGAGCTCGCCGTTGGCGGAGTAGATCAGCACCTGGCCGTCGTCGTTGACGTCGATCTGCGATTCGAACTCCTCCGAGAGACCGCGGATCGTTTCCCCGCCCTTGCCGATCAACAGGCCGATCTGCGAGGGGTCGATCTGGATCGTCTGGATGCGCGGCGCGTACTGGGAGAGCTGGGAGCGCGGGCCCTCGATCACCTCCGCCATGCGGCCGAGGATGTAGGAGCGCGCCTTGTGGGCGCGGCTGAGCGCGTCGCGCAGGATCTCGAACGTGACGCCCGCGATCTTGATGTCCATCTGCAGCGCCGTGATGCCGCGCTCGGTGCCGGCGACCTTGAAGTCCATGTCGCCGAGGTGGTCCTCGACGCCGGCGATGTCGGTGAGCACGATGTACTCATCGCCCTCCTTGATCAGCCCCATCGCGATCCCGGCGACGGGGCGCTTCAGCGGCACGCCCGCGTCCATCAGCGACAGCGAGGACCCGCATACGGACGCCATCGAGGAGGAGCCGTTGGACTCGAAGATGTCCGAGACGACGCGCACCGTGTAGGGGAACTCCTCGATCGAGGGCACCATCGGCACGAGCGCGCGCTCGGCCAGCGCGCCGTGGCCGATGTCGCGGCGCTTGGGGCCGAGGCGACCGGCCTCGCCGACCGAGAAGGGCGGGAAGTTGTAGTGGTGGAAGTAATACTTTTTGCTCTGCAGCCCCAGCGTGTCGAGGCGCATCTCCTCCTTCAAGGTGCCCAGCGCCGCGACGCTCAGCGCCTGCGTCTGGCCGCGCGTGAACAGCGCCGAGCCGTGCGTGCGGGGGGTGACGCCCACTTCGATCGAGATGTCGCGGATCTCATCCTCGCCGCGGCCGTCGGGGCGCTTCTTGTGCACCGCGATGCGCTCGCGGATGATTGCCTTCTCCAGCTTGTCGAACGCGAGCTGCGCCGCCGCCCGGCGCGCCTTCGCGGCTTCGAGCTCCACCTCGCCCGCGCCCTCAGGCGCCGGCGGGGCATGGCGCTCGAGGATCGCCTGCTCCACCTCCGCGGTGGCGTCCTGGCGCTCGAGCTTGTCCACCACCTGCGTGGCGGCGTCCAGCGCGGCGCCGTGCGAGGCGCGAACCGACTCCAGCAGCCCCTCCTCGACGGCGGGCGGCGCGATCTGGATCTTCTCCCTGCCCAGGCGGGCGGCGAGCTCGCGCTGCAGCGCGCACAGCTTCTTGATCTCTGAGTGAGCGATGTCGAGCGCGTCGAGGATCTCTGCCTCGGAGATCTCGTTCGCGCCCGCCTCCACCATCAGGATCGCCTCCTCGGAGCCCGCGACCACGAGGTCGAGGTCGGTGAGCGCCTCCCCCTCCGTCGCCGCTCGCGCAGGATCGGCCTGCAGCTGCTCCTCGGAGGGGTTGACGACGAAGTTGCCGTCCACCTTGCCGATTCGCACCGCGCCCACCGGGCCGGCGAACGGGATCTCGGAGATCATCAGCGCCGCCGACGCGCCGTTCATCGCGAGGATGTCGTACGGGTGCACGTGATCGACCGACAGCGGGATCGCCACCAGCTGGGTGTCGCGGTTCCAGCCCTTCGGGAACAGCGGCCGCAGCGGCCGGTCGATCATCCGCGCCGTCAGCGTCGCCTTCTCGCCGGAGCGCCCCTCGCGCTTGAAGAACGAGCCGGGGATCTTCCCGGCCGCGTACATCCGCTCCTCCACGTCAACGGTGAGCGGCAGGAAGTCCACGTCGCGCGCGCCCCCCGCGGTGGCGGTCGCCAGCACCATCGTGTCGCCTTGGCGGACGACCACTGCGCCGGAGGCCTGCTTGGCCATCCTGCCGGTCTCGAAGGAGATCTCGGCACCTGCAATCTCCACGGAGACCCGTGTAACGGCGTCACTGCTCATATCTTCCTCTGCTTTCCTCGTCCGCCCTTCGGTCGGCGAACCGCGTCTTATTAATCTCTGTTCCGAACGCAGAGGAGCTTAGCGGATGTGTTGGGGTAGGCCGCATGCGGCCTACCCGGAACGGCCGCACGCGGCCGTTCCCCGGACGGTGCATGCACCGTCCGGCCGGTGGCGCATGCGCCACCGGAACTGCGACCCCAAGGACGCGCTCAGACGTTCTTGAGGCCGCCCAGAATGAGCCGCGTCTCGGGAAGATCGGCCGGCGAGGGCGCCTGATAGCTCCAGCGCACCACCCCGTCGGCGCCAACGATCGCCAGCGCGCGCTGCGGAAAGCCGCCTTCGTGCAGCACCCCGAACGCGGTGCACGCGGCGCCCTTGGGCTCGAAGTCCGAGAGCTGCGGAATGCTCACGCCAAGCTTTTCGCGGAACGCTTTCTGCGCCCACGTGCTGTCGCAGGAGACGCCGTAGACGACGGCGCCGTCGGCCGTGATCTGCTCGAGCTCGCGCTCGTACAGCTGCAGCTGGTCGGTGCACACGGGGCTGAACGCGAACGGGTAGAAGACGAGCACGGTGGTGCGGCCGTGCAGATCCTTCTCGGTGAACGGCTCCCCCGCTTCGGTGGTGAGCTTGAAGCTCGGTACCTCGCTACCGGGGTCGAGAACGCTCACAACAGCCTCCTCCTGAGCTTACTTGCGGAGGCCGAGCTCTTTGATGAGCGCTCGGTATCCCTCGAGGTCGGTGCGCTGCAGATAGTCGAGGAAGCGCCGGCGGCGCCCCACCAGCATCAGCAGCCCTCTACGCGAGTGGTGGTCTTTCTGCTGCTCGCGCAGGTGCTCGGTGAGGTGGTTGATGCGCTCTGTCAGCAGCGCCACCTGCACGCGGGTGTTGCCGGTGTCGCGCTCGTCGGCGCCGAACTTCGCCGTGATCTCGTGCTTGCGCTCGGTTGTGAGGCTCATCGGCGGCACACGGTAGCAGGCTCACAATCGCGTGAGCACCCTCCGCGTCTGCTCGACGTCGCGCCCCATCTGCTCGATCAGCGCCTCGGCGGTGGCAAAGCGCCGCTCGCCGCGCAGCCGGCGCACGAAGTCAAGGCGCAGCTCGCTCCCGTACAGGTCGCCGTCGAAGTCAAGCAGGTGCGCCTCGATCAGCTCCCCCCGCCCGCTGGTGAAGGTCGGCCTCACCCCCACGTTCACCGCTGCTGACCGAAACGGGGATGCGGGCTGCAGACCGGTGTCTCCCGGCTTCGGTTGCCCATTCGCCAGGCATGCGTAGATCCCGTGCCCGGGGCAGACGAGCTGCTCGTCGGGCACCAGATTGGCGGTTGGGAAGCCGAGCTCGCGGCCGCGTTCGTCGCCGCGCACAACCTCGCCGCGCAACTGAAAGGGGGCGCCGAGGAAGCGCGCCGCCTGATCGACCTCGCCGGCGAGCACGAGCCCGCGGATGTGCGAGGAGGAGACGATCTCCCCGTCGATTTCGAGCAGCGGATGCACCGTCGTGGTGAAGCGCGTGTCGGCGGCCAGCAGCCGCGGGTCGCCCTGCGCACGGTGGCCGAAGCGGAAGTTCTCGCCGACCGACACCCGCACGGCGCCGAGCGCGCCGACGAGCACGTCATCGATGAACGACTGTGCGCTGCGCGCCGCGAACGCGGCGTCGAACGGGATCACGATCAGCTCCTGCACGCCGAGCGCCGCGACCAGCTCGGCCTTCACCTCCAGGGGCGTGAGCAGCTTCGGCGCATGCTGCGGCGCCACCACCGACACGGGGTGCGGTTCGAACGTCAGCACGCTGTCCGCGCCCTTGATCACCTCGCGGTGGCCGAGGTGCACGCCGTCGAACGTGCCCACCGCGACCTCGCGCGGGCGGGGCTCGACCTCGGGTAGCGGGGTGATCTTCACCGGCGGAAGCCTAATCAAGTCGGGCGAGCGCTTGATCGACGGGGATCGCCGGCGGCGGCTCCCAAGGCCCACCCCGAGCTGGCGGCGGCAGCGCGTCCGCGATGTCGAACGGCCCGATCGCCGTGCGCCGCAGCTCCACGCAGTAGGCGTCGTGCAGATCGGCGATCAGCGAGCGCACGTACGTGCCCGAGGAGCATTCGATCAGGAACGCGGCGCGGTCGTCCTCGCGCCAGAATTGCTCGAAGCGGTGGACGGTGACGATCCGCTCGGGCATCTCGAACTGCTCCCCGCGCCGCGCGCGCTTGTAGGCGCGCTCGCCTTCGATCTTCACCGCGGAGTGGATCGGTGGGCGTTGGCGAATCTCGCCCGTCGGCAGCGCCAGCGGATCGGGCGGCACCTCGCCGGTCGCCGTGATCTCGCCCTCGGGGTCGCCCGTGCTCGACGTCGCACCCAACTGGGCAACGACCTCGTAGCGCTTGGGCAGCCCCATCAGCCGCTGCTGAATGCGCGTCGCGCGCCCCACCAGCACGAGCAACAGGCCGCTCGCGAACGGGTCGAGCGTGCCCGCATGGCCGGTCTTGATGCCGCCCAGCGCATGGCGCACCCTGGCGACCACGTCGTGCGAGGTGATCCCCACAGGCTTGTCGATCAACAAGACGCCGTTCACGCCGGCGCCGGCACCGGGTGCAGTTGGGCGGCGACCTCGGCGCGCAGGAACTCGATCAGCTCTTCGAGCGATTCGCTGGTGGAGAAGCCCGCGGCACGCCGGTGGCCGCCGCCGCCACGGGCGCGCGCGATCGCAGACACATCGACGTCGTCGTCGGTGGCGCGCAGCGACACCTTGCGCTCGCCGCGGCGCTCGGGCGCGGTCAGCTCGCGCACGAGCGCCGCGACCTTCGTGCCGCGCACCGCGCGCAGATGGTCGACGACACCCTCCGAGTGGCTCTCCTCCGCGCCGACCTCCGCGAAGTCGGCGGCATCGAGCGACGCGAGCGTCAGCTCGCCGTAGTCGTAGCTACACACCCGGCCGAGCGCGCGCGCCAACAGCGCCAGCTTCGCGAAGGGCATCTCCTCGTACAGCCGGCGGTAGACGTCCTGCACATCGACGCCGGCCTCAATCAACTCGGCCGCCATGCGGTGCGCGCGGGGGCCGGTGTTCTCGTACATGAAGCGCCCGGTGTCGGTGATCAGCCCCACGTACAGCGCCTGCGCGACGACAGGCGTGGGCGCGACGCCGAGACCGTGCATCAGATCCCAGATGATCTCCGCCGTCGAGCACGCCTCCGGCACGACGTGCGCGAGCGTCCCGAAGCGCGTGTTGTCGTGGTGATGGTCGATGTTCAAGAGGTGTGCGCCCTCGCGCAGCATCGGCGCGCAGTTGCGGTCGATGTTGCCGCAGTCGAGCAGCACCACCGTGCGCCGCGCGATGTCCGCGGGCGCCGTCTCGACCAGCCTTTTCATCAAAAAAGAGGGGCCCGGCCGAAGCCGGGGGACACTCGCCTGCGGCTCGCATCCCCGTTTCGGCCAGCCGGCCTGGCGGCCGGCTGCGCCACCCTCTAGGGCGAAGAAGCGGTATTCGTCGGGCAACGGCAGGTCGCCTGGGGCGACGTACACCAGCGCGTCCTTGCCGAGCGTGGTGAGCAGCCCCTGCATCGCCACCAGCGAGCCGATCGCGTCACCGTCGACGTTTTCGTGCGTGGCGAGCAGGAAGCGCTCGTCCTCGCGCAGACGCGCCAGCACCAGCTCGCGGGTATCCGCTGCCCGCCCACCCGTGTGCGCGCCATTGCCGTTCTCACTCATCCCGCTCCTCCTCAGACTCGACCGAAGCCGGGGGACACCCGCCTTCGGCGGGAATCCCCGTTTCGGCCAACAGCTCCTCCACCCGCATCGCGCGATCGGTCGTGTCGTCGTAGAGGAAGTCGAGCGTCGGCGTGCGCTTCAGACGCAGCTCGGATGCGACGAGCCGCTGCAGGTAGCCGTGCGCGCTGCGCAGCCCCATGAGCGTCTGCTCGCGCCGTTGCTCGTCGCCGAGCACGCTCACGTACACGTGCGCATGGCTCAGATCGGCGCTTGTCTTCACGTCGGTAACGGTCACGAAGCCCACTCGCGGGTCCTTCAGCTCGCCTGCCACCGCCCCCCCGATCACCTGCCTGATCGCCTCGTCGACGCGGCGCATGCGTCCCCCGCTCATCCTACTCTCCGTGCCCATGACTTTCGACATTAAGTCGCAAGCCCCTCTGAGGGCCGAGAGCCAGGCGATGCAAGGACGCAGAGAGCGAAGCGTGCCGATCGTCGATCAGATGCGATCGACTGATCGGCCAGCACACGAGCGATCGAGGACGCCGCAGCGCGCCGGCTATCGGCACTCAGAGCTCGCGCTCTACCTCGCGCGTCTCGTAGGCCTCGAGCACATCGCCCTCGCGCAGATCCTGGAAGTTGGCGAGCACGATCCCGCACTCGTAGCCGGCGGCGACCTCGCGTGCGTCCTCGTTGAAGCGCCGCAGGCTGCCGATCGTGGTGTCCTGGATGACGGTGCCCTCGCGCACCACGCGAACGCGCGCGCCGCGCGTGATCGTGCCCTCGGTGACGTAGGAGCCGGCGATCACGCCGATGCGCGAGGCGCGGAACAGCTGACGCACCTCCGCCTGGCCGAGCGGCGACTCCTGCACCTCGGGCTCGAGCAGGCCCTGCATCGCCGCGCGCAGCTCCTCGATCGCGCGGTAGATCACCGCGTAGGAGCGGATCTCCACCCCCTCGCGCTCGGCCACGTGACGGGCGTCGCCGACGGGACGCACGTTGAAGGCGAGCACCAGCCCTTCGGAGGCGGCGGCGAGCATCACGTCGGACTCGTTGATGCCGCCGACGCCGCGGTGGATGATGTTGACCTTCACCTCCTCCTGCGGCAGCTTGGCGATCTCGTCCTCGATCGCCTCCAGCGACCCGGCGACGTCGGCCTTGATCACCAGGCCCAGCTCCTTGACCGCGCCCTCGCGGGCGAGCTTGAAGACGTCCTCGAGCGACACCTTGCGCCCGGAGCGACGCGCGAGCGCCTCGGTCTTCAGGCGGTTGGCGCGTTCGCCCGCCAGCTGGCGGGCGCGGCGCTCGTTCTCGACCGCGCGCACCGGCTCGCCGGCTTCGGGGACGCCGTCGAAGCCGAGCACCTCCACCGGGTCGCCCGGTTTGGCGGTTTTCATTCGCGCGCCGGTAAAGTCGTGCATCGCGCGCACTCGCCCGAAATGGGCACCGGCCACCAGCGCGTCGCCGACGTGCAGCGTGCCGCGCTGGATCAGGACGCTCACCACCGGGCCGCGGCCGGGGTCGAGCTTGGACTCGATCACGTTGCCCGACGCCGCCGCGCCGGGATTGGCGCGCAGCTCCTCCAGATCGGTCACCACCTGGATCGTGTCGAGCAGCTCGTCGAGCCCCTGGCGGGTCTTCGCGGACACGTCGACGAACTCGGTGTCGCCCCCCCAGTCGGAGGGCTGCAGGCCATGTTGGGCCATTTCGCTGCGCACGCGCTCAGGCTGGGCGCCCTCCTTGTCGACCTTGTTGACGGCGACCACGATCGGCACGTCCGCGGCGCGCGCGTGGTCGATCGCCTCCTCGGTCTGCGGCTTGACGCCGTCGTCCGCAGCGACCACCACCACGGCGAGGTCGGTGACGCGGGCGCCGCGGGCGCGCATCGCCGTGAACGCCTCATGGCCGGGCGTGTCGAGAAAGGTGATCTCTTTGCCGGCGTGGCCGACCTGGTAGGCGCCGATGTGCTGGGTGATGCCGCCGGCCTCGCCGGCCGCCACCTCGGTCTCGCGGATCGCGTCCAGCAGCGAGGTCTTGCCGTGGTCGACGTGGCCCATCACAGTCACCACCGGCGGGCGCTCGACGAGATCCTCCTCGGCGTCCTCGTACACCGGCTCCACCTCGAGGTCGTCGGCGGCGTGGACGATCTCGATCTCCTTGCCGAGCTCCTCCGCCACCACCTGGATCGCCTCGTCGGAGAGCGTCTGCGTAAGCGTCGCCATCTCGCCGAGGCTCATCAGCTTCTTGATCACTTCCGGCACCGGCACGCCGAGGTACTCGGCCACGTCCTTGACGGTGGCGCCCGAGTTGATGCGCACGAGGTTGGCGTCGCGCAGCGCCGCGGTGTTGTCGATCGGCGCGATCGTCTCGTCATAGGTGCCGCGCCGGCGCCGTCCGCGCCGCGGGCGGCGCTGGGGCTGGTTGGCGGGCCCCGCCTGCTGGCGGCGCGAGGCCTGGGAGTCGATCACCACGCGCCGGCGCCCGGGCGGGCCAGCGCCCGCGGGCGCCCGCTCGCCGGTGCGCGAATCGCGCGTCGGGCGCACGCGTTCGGGGTGCGCAGCAGGGGCAGCAGCGGACGCTGTCGGCTGGGCCGCAGGCGGTGGCGCCACGGGCGGCGGCGCGGCCGGAGCGGTGGCGGGCCGAGCCGCCGGCTGCGGGGCCGCGGCGGGCGGCGCCGAGGAAGCCGTAGCAGCCGCGGAGGGCGCCGCGGAGGGCGCCGCGGGCTGGGGCTCGGGAGCGACCGCCGCAGGCTTGGGATCGGGTACAGGCGCCGGCGGCGCGAGAGCTGCCGGCTCGGAGGCGGCCGCCGTCGCCGTGGACGCCGCGCCGTTCCCGGACGCGCCATCGGGGTTCAACGCACGCAGCGCTAGCGCCTCCTCAACCGAC
>Ga0210401_10008438_pt1 | contig 10224 bp, 7 predicted proteins | sample IncBWH32MmetaG_FD_150866 | JGI IMG/M metagenome (GOLD analysis project Ga0210401, IMG submission 150866) | Forest soil microbial communities from Barre Woods Harvard Forest LTER site, Petersham, Massachusetts, United States - Inc-BW-H-32-M | ecosystem: Environmental > Terrestrial > Soil >... | reverse complement strand
TTTCAGCAAGTCGCGCAGGCCATCGGGATGGTGATCGATGTCGGCGACCTTTTCAAAGAACGGAATTGACGCGGCCGCGTCTCCGGCCTCGAGCGCGTTTCGGCCGCGCAGCAGCAGGGCGTAGCTGTTGCCGGGATCGAGCGTCAGCATGCGCTGCAGGATTTCTTCGGCGCCGCTGCGCGAACCGCGGCTCCGCAGGCTCTCGGCGGCGGCCGAGAAGATCTGCCAGGCTTCAGTCTTCTTGCCCAGACGGATATAGACCTCGGCCAAACGGACTCGCATGGCGACGTTTTCCGGGTCCATCTCGAGAATTTTCTGGAAGATGCGGACAGACTGCTCCAGTTCGCCGGCGCGCAGGAATTCTTCGGCTACCTGCAGATATTGGGCTCGAGCGTCGTTAAACAGACCTTGCTGGGTGTAGAGTTCGGCGAGCTTGAGAACGCTCTCGAGCGAGGGCTTGAGCTTCGCGATCTTCTTGTACATCGCGATGCCCTTAACCGTGAAGCCCTGGGCGGCATAAGCGTCACCGACGCTCTTGAAACACTCGGTAGCCTTGTCGGCCTCCCCGATCCGCGCGTAAAGATCGCCCACCGTGTTCAGGACGGTCAGATCTTTCGGGTCGGACTTCAGGATCTTTTCGTATTCAGAAATGGCGTTCTGCAGCTTGCCCTGCTGGACATACTTCTCCGCAGCGCTGAGAACCTTCTGTTTATTGAATCCGAAACCAAACGCCATAGAGGTGCGGACTCCAAGCCTTCCACCTGCCGCCTTTTACGATGAAGCCTGGGAAGCCGGCGAGGTTATGAAACGCCTCTGCGGAAAGTACTTCCGAAGAGATCAAGCTTGACCAGCAATGTCATTGTAAGGCGGGTAACCCAGATTCGTATGGTTACCAAGGGTTACCGAAAGGGAGTGTACGACCGGGTTACGGAAGGAATCTCGACTTGCACTCGCGAATTGAGGGCACGACGGACCAGTTTTGGGATCTCAGACCGCTTAAGCTCGGGCGAGTGGGGTCAGCAGGAAGATCATCACGCATAACAGAGCTGGCCGTGGGAGCCGGCGCATCACATGCCAAACCATGAAGCTCATCGACCGAATCCTCCGCGCGGGGGAGACCGCGAATGATCTGCCGGACGCTGGCCGGGGCGTGCTTTCCCAAATCTGAAAATCGGGTGAACGGCCAAATTCTAAGTCACGATGAGGGTAACCATGCAACAAGTTTTTGGGGCCATCCGGAAGTTCAGTATCCTTTTGGCACCTCACAGTAAGCTGGAGCCTCCTCGTTCTAGAGGTCCTCTTCTTCGTCGGAGCTTTCCTCGGATATGGGACGCAGCCCCTGGAGGGCGCGCGAGACTTTGTCGATGTCGTCGGCCTGAAGGCGGGAGGCGCTGCCGAGTTTTTCGTGCAGCAGTTTGTTCATCGCGGCGAGGGATCGACCCTTGGTGTTGGCGAGAAAGCGGCTCCACTCCGTCCATACCGCCTTGCGTTCGTCGGGGTCGGCATCTTCGTAAAACTGGGCCGCAGCTTCTTCGAGCGTGCCGTATTCGTCGGCAACATCCTCGTGGAAGTAACCGCGCAGAAAACTACGGAGCGCGGGAAAATTCGCGGCAGAAATTTCAGGGTGATCTTTTGGTGTCGCTTTGCCTGTCATGCGCGGCACTCCGGATAAGAAGTCAGCACGTAATAGTCACTGGGCCCAGACCACTTCAAGACAACAGTTGCGTGAGAACAAGGCTCCGGCTGGTCGGCATCGCGACGTAAGGAGCGCCCGATCGGATGGGAAGGGTCTCCATCATAATCGATAACCAGGTTCGGATGCCCGCCGCTGCGGCTGAGCCAGCGCTCGATCTTTTCGCGATTTTGCTCGATTGCTCCCCCGACTGCACGTTCAGCCGTTTCCCGATCGGACCAGGTGGAAGCGGCAGCAATGTTGCGTTCGTGGCGCAGGCGCCCGCGGAGTTCGTCATCCGACCGGCCAACGTGCTTGCGAAGCGTATGGCCCCCGGCAGCCTCATCTTGCGAGAGGTCACGAACGGGACTAGCAGTTGCGTGTCGCTCTTCCTTCGTGGCTGAAAGACCGGAGGCATATTGGGTATTTCCAGTCTTTGTGGGCTGGCACGCCACCAATACGAGCGTCATCGAGAAACACGCCAGCATTCCACGCCGAAATACAGTCTTCGTTCCACATCGCAACATAATTTTGGGATCGAACGACCGGGCCTGAACTCAATCTGCAACCTGCGATCGACCGAGGGAGGGTCGATTCACATCCGTAGCAGCGTACCCCGTTGTGAACCGTCTGGCAACTGGTGGGCGGCATGCGAAGGGCCTGCCGCTGGGCTGGCAGGAGCTCCGATCCCCCAGTTTTGGAGGGATTTCGTCTGGCGCCACTCCTGCATTTGTGACACGCGCTAAATTGAACCATATGGAACGTCGCTCGATCACTGAGTTTCTGGACGAATTCGTGCGCAGCTCAGACGAGTGCATGTATATCCAGCGACGCGGCTATCGCACCGAGCGTTGGAGCTACGCGCAAGTGGCAAGAACTGCATTTCAGTTCGCGCGGGCGCTGGAGGCTCGCGGCGCAGTGAAAGGCGATCGCGTGATGCTCTGGGGAGAAAATTCTGCCGAATGGGTTGCGGCGTTTTTCGGTTGCGCCTTGCGAGGAGCCATCGCTGTACCCATGGATGACGCGACATCCTCAGATTTTGCGGTACGTATTCATCAGCAGGTGTCGGCGAAGTTGATGGTCTGCTCCCGCGAGCACGCAGGACAGATCGAATCGGCCTCATCGTTGTTGTTCGATGAATTGGTCCAGAGCGTGAAAGAGCTCTCGCCGGATCGTTATGAAGCCGTGCCGATCGAGCGTCATGATCCTTTAGAGATCATCTTTACATCAGGGACAACAGCCGAACCGAAGGGTGTGGTCATCTCGCACGGCAATGTGTTGTCGAATATCGCGCCGCTGGAAGACCAGATCCGGAATTACCTGAAGTATGAACGCTGGGTTCATCCCATCCGCTTTCTGAATTTACTGCCGCTGAGTCACGTGTTCGGGCAGTTTCTCGGAATGTTCTTACCTCCTCTCCTGGCGGCCACAGTGATCTTTCAGCAGTCCTTGAATCCGTCCGAAGTCATTGAGACGATACGTCGCCATCGAATTTCCGTGCTGGTGGCAGTTCCGCAGATGCTGCGCTCCCTGAAGGACAAGCTCGAGCGGGATTTGGCAAGCGCGTCCAATTCCGAAAGCTTCAGTAAGCGATACCGGGAAGCTGAAGGGAAACAATTCGTGCGGCGGTGGTGGATGTTTCGGGACATCCATCGGCGCTTTGGATGGAAGTTCTGGGCATTCATCTCGGGAGGCGCTGCTCTCGATCAGCAGACGGAAGAGTTCTGGGGAAGACTGGGATTCGCTGTGATTCAGGGCTACGGGCTGACGGAGACGACGTCGCTCGTAAGCGTAAATCACCCCTTCCGCCTGGGCAAAGGATCGATCGGCAAGGTGCTCGCCGGGCGCGAGGTAAAGCTCGGCGAAGATGGTGAGATTCTGGTGCGTGGCGGCGGGGTGGCATCCGGATATTGGAAGAATGGAGCGCTCGAAGCAGTCAGCGGCGAAGGGGGCTGGTATCACACGGGAGACATCGGCGCTCTCGATGCCAACGGAAATCTGTACTTCAAGGGGCGAAAGAAAGATGTCCTGGTAACTCCGGCAGGAATGAACATCTATCCAGAGGATCTGGAAAATGCATTACGCCGTCAGCCGGGGGTGTGCGATTGCGTGATCGTTGGATTGCAGCGCGGCGGGAATGCGGAACCCTGCGCGGTGCTGATTCTGAGAGACCATGCAGACGCTGCAACGGTCGTTAAGCTCGCCAACGAGTCGCTCGCCGAGTACCAGCGCATGCGGGAGTGGTTCGTATGGGAAGAGAGTGATTTTCCACGCACATCGACGGGCAAACCACGCGTCACGGTAGTGCGAGATGCCGTTGAGGCGGCGCGAGCCACGCGGTTGGATAAAGTTGCCGGCGCGAGTCCACTGGCGGAGTTGATGGCAAGAGTGACCAGCCGGGCAGCCCCTGTCCTGGCAGCCGACACGAATCTTGAACAAGATTTGAACCTGAGTTCTCTGGAGCGGGTGGAGCTGTTTAGCGCTCTGGAAGATCGCTATCAGGTCGATCTGAGTGAGACACGATATAGCGAAGTTCGGACTGTTGGCGAACTGGAGAGACTGATCTCATCTTCGGCGGACGCCGAAAACAAATCTTCGAAGGCGCACTTAGGCGGAGGTGTTTATCACTATCCGCGGTGGGCCCTTTCGTGGCAGATTCGATGGGTCCGTTTGCTGGCGCATTACTCGTTAGTCCGTCCGGCGGTGATGATTCTGGGCTGGCCCCGGATTGAAGGGCGGAAGAACCTCGATAGCGAAAATGGGCCCTCTCTGGTGATTTGCAACCATATCGATGATGTGGATGTAGGCTTCGTACAAACGGCGCTCCCAGCGCGATTCAGACATCGCCTGGCAACCGCGACGGGGGGCGAGGCTCTAGAAGCATTGCGTACCCCTGCTGAAAACCGCGGCCTCATCGGCAAGCTCTATGACCGCCTGCAGTGGACTCTGGGCGTGGCCCTGCTGAATTTGTTCCCGTTGCCACGCGAAGCTGCTTTCCTGAAAAGCTTCGCGTACGCGGGAGAATGTATCGATCGAGGCTACAGCGTTCTTGTTTTTCCTGAGGGACATCACACAACGGATGGGAAGCTGCGGCCATTTCGAGCCGGAGTAGGTTTGTTGACCAACCGGTTGCGCGTTCCCGTCATCCCAATGCGGATCGACGGCTTATTCGATATCAAGAAGGCCGGCAGGAAATTTGCTCCGCCGGGCAAGATCCGGATTCGCATTGGTAAGCCGGTGCGATTCGATCCAAACGCAGATCCGAAACGGATTGCCGATGAATTGCGGAAGATAGTAGAAGATCTTCAGAACGCTTCTGCCTAGATGCGAAAGACCTGTCGCAAATGCTGTACTTCTGATTCGGAGTCGGGCCGCCAGCAAATTCGCGGAGACTATAATTTACTGCTATGACAAAAAAGAATTTCTTCTCCCTCCTGTTGACTCTGTTGCTTGGCACGTCGCTTATGTACGCCGCAGGCAAAACCACAACTGTAGAGTTAAAAAATGCCAAAGGTGAAAGCGTCGGGACAGCCACGCTGAAAGAGGCCAAGAACGGGGTCAGGATCAAGCTCAACCTGAAGAGCCTTCCGCCGGGGGACCATGCCGTCCACGTTCATCAGAATGCGAAGTGTGACCCGCCCGATTTCAAGTCGGCTGGAGGGCACTTCAACCCGGACGGGAAGAAACACGGCATCGAGAGTCCCGAGGGGCATCATGCCGGGGATATGCCAAATTTCGTGGTGCGGGCGGACGGCACGGCCAAAGTCTCGATCCTCAACAAGGATGTGAATTTTGGCAGCGACAGTCACTCCTTGTTTTCTAACGGAGGTACCGCCCTTGTCATTCACGCGAAAGCGGACGACATGAAGACCGATCCGGCCGGCAATGCTGGGGACCGCATTGCTTGCGGAACCATCACCCAATAAAAGCAAAAGAAGGGCGTCCCCATCCCCAGGTGCGCCCCTCTTCTGTGCAGAGCGGCTGACGGTGAGCGGATACTTCTCCGTGCAGCCGTTCTACACTTCCGTTCGGTCAGAGCGCGATTTGGTCCCCCGACGTGATCTCGCGAGGTGACTCTGACCTTTGAGCCCAAACTCATCCTCCTTAACCCAGACCGTCGGCAGAAGTTCTGCCGAGTTCGCCGCTTTTCTTCTCTCCCGAGGTATGCGTAATCTCCCGTAGGAAAAAGTTTGCGAGGTGTGAAACGGGTTGTGCTTGTTGACCCACTATCGGATAACCGCCTCTCAGGGACAGGCAGCATTGGCCCCCGTTCAAAAGATCGAAGAGAATTTCAAACCCTTGCGATTGATAGCGATAGAGTCTGCAAATCTATGGGTTGACAGCTCCGGGATAGGGGCGTAGTTAAAACAGTATTCCGAACAAAACCACCCGGTCCGTCTGACGCTGCGAGTTCCCCGTCGCGCCACCATCGTCCGGAGGAGTGTCATGACAGCAGATAAATCGAACAAGGTAGTTCATCCTTTGCGTGTGTTCGTCGGCCATGGCACGAAAGCGGAAAAGAGCTTTCGCTCACGCATGTCAATGCCCCAACCCAAGGCCATCGCCCCGGGCGTCTCGCCCACTCCAAGCCACGACCTGATCTTTCATGGCGGGCATACTATCCAGGATCTTGTCTTCACGAATTTCTACGTAGGAGGGTCTGCGGCCTGGAAGGCGAGTGACATTCAAAACATCGACAAAGCACTGGCGGCGGCTATGGCCGACGTGGATCTGAACAATGTCATATCTCAGTACTTCGCATCTGGAAACATAACGAGCACCTTCCGGCCTTCAGAGGTATTGACGGGGCCACCGCCAAAAGTGGTTTCGCAAGGGGACATCGAGAATCTCGTGTTACAGCTTTTCAAAGCCGGCACGTTGAACGGCTTTGACTACACGTCGACCGTTTTCAACTTCATGTTGCCGAGCGGGACCATTCTGAACACCGATACCGCGCCGACCAATAGCGCGATTGCCGCGCAGCTGGAAAAGCCTTCGGAGGTAAAGAAAGGCTTGCCCGCGGAGAACGAGGACGACTCGACCAATGGACTCGGTGGATATCATGGTTCGGTCCATGCCGGGTCCGGCTCGAATACGCAAATCGTGTATTACGCCGTCGGAGTTTATTCCGAGACCCTGCCGGACGGAACGGTAAATGGCATTCCTGTTTTTGATCAATCCTGGAAGAACGTCGTGGCCACCTTTTATCACGAACTGAACGAAGCTCGCACTGATGCAGACGTGGAAGACGCGATTCGCGCCGGAACCGATCCGAGCGCTACGAAATTCCTGGGATGGACCTCACCGCAGGGAGAGGAGTGCGGGGATTTCCCGGTCGCAGAAGCAAATCCACTCTCAGAAGTCTTCAAAGAAGTTGAGCTCACCGATAAGAGTGGAACTGTACCCGTGCAATTCCAATACTCGGACTCGGCTCATGGACCCGAAGGTCCGCGCGTGACGCCGGCTCCATTCGCTGGTCAAGCAAAAGCTAAAGGCGCCAAGGCAGGACACGGGGGCGGCAAGCGTAAAGGCGAGTTGGTCGGTTAACGGGTCGTTTGTTTGTAAACCCGTACAAAGTCGACCAGCATGGTCTGCGGTAACTTCGTGGTGGCGTCTGGATTTCCGGGCCAGTCGCCACCCACCGCCAGATTCAAGATGATGAAGAAAGGGTGGTCGTAGACCCACTTCGCGTCCCGTGGAAGGTCTGCGGGCGTGCGCGTCGCATAGAGTTGGTCGTCCACGTAAAAACGAATAACGTCCGGGCTCCACTCAACAGCGTAGAGATGGAAGGTGTCGGCAAGGTTCTGCCCGTTAGGCAGGGAGAACGGTGAGCCGATGCCATGCGCGCCCGAATATCCGGGCCCGTGGATCGTGCCGTGCACGACGGCTGGCTCCTTGCCGATGTTTTCCATGATGTCGATCTCGCCGCAAGCGGGCCAAGGGTTCTGATCGATGTCATCCCCGAGCATCCAAAATGCCGGCCACATCCCCTGACCGTGAGGAATCTGGATACGAGCTTCGAAGCGGCCGTACGTCTGCGCAAACTTGTGTGCAGTTTTCAGCCGCGCAGAGGTGTAACTCCGCACCACGCCATCGTTGTCGCTGTAAGCTTCCTTCCGTGCAGTGATCACGAGATTACCGTCCTGTACCTGCACATTGTCCAGGCGATTGGTGTAGTACTCGAGTTCGTGGTTGCCCCACCCGTTGCCGCCTGTCTCAATGACCCATTTGGAGCGGTCCGGAGCTGAGCCATTCCCGCCATTGAACTCATCATTCCAAACCAAGGCCCATTTTTGAGCAGCGGAATTTTGAGGAGCTGCGGGATTTTGGGTGGCAGGCGTCGTTTGCAGAGACAAGGTGAGAAGGAACAGGAGGCCTAGCGAGATCATAGAAGCAATGATCTCATGACGACTACCTCCAGGAGTGAGCGATTCTAAGTGCCCTTTCGCCGCTGTGCCACGATGACATCAAAGGATGTCCTATGAGTAAGTCAGTCAGAACTCCCGATGCAAATCCGTAACTTGGCGCGCACCTGCACCACCATCCATCGTGATAGGTCCATGGAAACGCTCCCGCACTCTTTTCCTAGAATATCCCCCACTTTCCGGTAGTGCTCGAATCTTGGGGGGCGGCGTAGAATGGCTCCTCCCGCGCCATGAGCGAGAGCCAGGAAGTAACCGTGTTGTTAGCAGCCCTCACCCGCGGGGACGATGGTGCGGCATCGAAACTTATTCCGGTGGTATACGACGAGCTGCGGCGCCTGGCCAGCAGCTACATGAGGCGGGAACGCGCGGACCACACGCTTCAGGCTACGGCGCTGGTGCATGAAGCGTACCTGAAGTTAGTTGAGCAACGATCCGTCAACTGGCAGAGCCGGGCTCACTTTTTCGGGGTCGCCGCGCAGTTGATGCGACGAATTTTGATTGATCATGCCCGCGGTCATTTGCGGCAGAAACGCGGGGGTGAACAGAAGAAAGTATCGCTGGACGAGGCGTTCGTCTTCTCCGAGCAGCAGGCCGACGAACTGCTGGCAGTCGACGACTCCCTCAATCGTCTGGCGAAGATCGATCCCCGGCAGGCCCATGTCGTTGAATTGCGTTTCTTTGGCGGCTTGAGTGTCGAAGAAGCGGGTGAAGTGCTTGGAGTCTCCCCCAAGACAGTCAAACGTGACTGGAGCGTTGCGAAAGCCTGGCTCTACGCCGATTTGAAAGAGCGCCATGGAATTGACGCCGCAGCAATGGGAGAACGTCAAAGCGCTGTTTGAGAGCGCTCTCGAGAAGACTCCCACCGATCGAAGCTCTTTTTTAGCCGGCGCCGCGCAGGATTCCCTGGTGCGGCGTGAGGTGGAGCGGTTGCTGGCGCATCACGTCGAAACAGGTGGGTTCCTTTCATCACCCGTGTTATCGCTAAATCCGCCCTTTACGAACCCGACGTTTTCTCCGACCTTCGTCCCGGGCGACTCGCTCGCCGAACGATTCCGCATCATCCGATTTCTCGCGTGCGGCGGCATGGGAGAAGTGTATGAGGCGGAAGATATCGAGTTGCACGAGCGCGTGGCGCTCAAGTCCATTCGCAGCGAACTGCTGAACGACAATCGCGCGCTCGATCGATTCAAGCGCGAGGTGCATCTCGCGCGCAAAGTAACTCATCCGAATGTCTGCCGAATCTTCGATCTCTTTCGATTGCCCACGCGAGTGGTCGCTGGTCAGAACTGCGGACCGACGGTTTTCGTCGCCATGGAATTACTGGAAGGCGAGTCGCTGGCTGATTTCCTCCGGGGCCAGCCGCGCATGCGCGTAGAAGAAGCGCGTCCAATTGCGTTGCAGATCGCGGCCGGGCTGGGGGCCGCTCATGCGGCAGGAGTCCTGCATCGTGACTTCAAGCCGGGCAATGTCCTGCTCGAGCCCGGGCCCAGAGGGACGCGTGCGGTCATCACGGACTTCGGTTTGGCGCTTCGTTCGAATCAGGATGTAAGTCTTTCTACGATTACCGGGACCGGTGAACTGCTTGGCACGCCTGCCTACATGTCGCCGGAGCAGGTCGAAGGCAAAGAACTGACGACCGCTTCCGACGTCTACTCGCTTGGCTTGGTTCTTTATCAGATGGTGACCGGAACGCGCGCCTTCGAAGATACGACGCCGCTATCCATGGCTGTGAAGCGCGTGAAGGAAGATCCGGTGCCGCCACGCAAATCTGTTCCAGACCTCGACCGGCGATGGGAATCGGTGATTTTGCGTTGCCTCGAGCGTGACCCGAAAGATCGCTATCAAACAGCAGACCAAGTCGCCGAGGCCCTGCGCTCGGATGCGCCCATCCACGGCACGTGGAACGTTGATCGAAGAATGGTCTGGGCGACGCTCGCGCTATTGGGTTTGATTGCAGCAGCAGTCCTGTTCTTGCCGCGAATTCGGCAGAGAATTCCTGTCGCTCAATTTGCCACGCCCACTCTCCAGCCGATTGCCGTTCGACCTTCGGTCGCGGTTCTGCCGCTTCACAACCTGTCCGGCAGAGCGGATACCGAATGGGTATCGACGGCATTACCCGAGATGCTG
>Ga0210401_10008437_pt1 | contig 10225 bp, 9 predicted proteins | sample IncBWH32MmetaG_FD_150866 | JGI IMG/M metagenome (GOLD analysis project Ga0210401, IMG submission 150866) | Forest soil microbial communities from Barre Woods Harvard Forest LTER site, Petersham, Massachusetts, United States - Inc-BW-H-32-M | ecosystem: Environmental > Terrestrial > Soil >... | reverse complement strand
AAAATTACGGCGATGAGAACGCCGAAACTGCTCAGGTATTCAAGAGCTTCGAGAAAAGACCAGTTGCTAAGGACATATGCCACCCATTCCCAGAACCACTCGAATGCCCACATTGGCACAGTCCAGCCGTGTTTCAGTTGCTGGCGGCGGATGCTCCATGGTTCAGGGCGTTTTCTGTGGAGACGCACTCGCATTCAATTGAACTTACCTTTCGCGGCGGGATTCTATTCCACTGGGGGTCGAGCGCGAGCTAGAAAAGACGTGCAACGCGGCTGGCTGCAACATATGCTGCCCTGGAGGGCAAAGTCAGCGGCGCGAATGGCGTTCGCCGGAGAGGAATTCCTCGAGAAGGAGGCGAGCTAGTCGCGCAGGATTGTGGCGAATAACCCCGTGTTCTTCGAGAAGGTTGTCGAGCACGACGCGATAGCCAAGCTTCTGCAGTTCGGGAAGGTCAATCTTCACAGGCTCCGCACCCTCCGAGCGGTAGCGCTTGGCGACTTCTGGCGAAACCGGCTGGCGATTGGCCACGACCCAATCGATGACGCGGTTGGGGGCGTGACGTTGGATGGCGCGAAGATGGTCCGCCAGCGCATAGCCCGAGGTTTCACCCGGCTGGGTCATCAGGTTGGCGATGTAGACGCGCGGCGCTTTCGACTTGGCAATGGCGTTGGCGATCTCAGGAATGAGCAAGTTGGGAAGAATGCTGGTGTAGAGCGAACCGGGGCCGAGCAGGATCAGGTCAGCCTGCTTAATGGCTTCAAGAGCTTTGGGCAGTGGACGAACGGCACGGGGCAGAAGCGTGAGCTTCTTGATTGGTCGTCGACTGGCCGTTATGCGCGTTTCGCCGTGGACTTTGCCGCCGCCTTCCATCGTGGCCACCAGCGAGACGTTGGAGACGGTTGATGGAAAAATCCGGCCGCGGATGGCCAGGACTTTACTGCTTACGCGAACGGCCTCGGCGAAATCGCCAGTGACATGAGTGAGGGCGGCAAGAAAAAGATTCCCGAAATTGTGCCCGATCAGGCCGCGACCGGCATTAAACCGATACTGAAAGAGCCGGCCTAACAAAGCTTCGTCCTGGGATAGCGCGACCATACAGTTGCGAATATCGCCTGGCGGAAGAATGCGGTTTTCTCGGCGTAAGCGCCCGGAGCTCCCGCCGTCATCCGTGACGGTGACGATAGCGGTGAGATCGCTTACCGGCCTTTGGTGGTTTGCGGGACCGTCCCGCCGACGGGTTACGTATTCCTTGAGGCCGCGCAACAGGGTCGATAGGCCCGTCCCGCCGCCGAGTGCCACCACGTTGAGGCCCGGCAGACTACGCTTCGAATTGGAAGTGTGCTTCTTCACAGGCAAAGGCCGCTTCATCCTGAAAATAAGGATCTCGTACAGATAGCGTAGAGGAACGGGCTAACGCCTAGTATTATGCCGAGAAATTGGTCGAGATTCGAATCAGCCGGCAGTGCCGTCTTTTTCGGGATAAAGCAATTCGGTGAAACGCGGGTCTTCCTGAAGAAACGCGAAATCCTCGTCGTTGCGCGCGTGATAACGATTTTCCGGCCGGAGTTCGATGGCAACTTTCAAATTTTTCATTGCGGAATCGGCTTCGCCAGTGAGGCAATCTAGGGCGGCGAGCGCGTAATGAATATAGTCGGCTTTGGGAGCCGCCTTCCGCGCTTTATCGAGACTTTCCCGGGCATCGTCCCAGCGGCCAACATTCATCATAGCCACGCCGCGTTGATAATGCTCATCCGCGGTGCGCGGATTTTGCTCAGCAACGGGCTTCATGCGTTGTTCAGCAATCTTGATGTGCATGCGGGCACGATCGGTCAGCTCTTTGCTAGGACCCTCGAGAACCTTTTCGAGCTCTTGTTTGGCGCGGGAAAATTTTTGCTGGTGAAAGAGACCAAGAGCTTCGTCGTAGAGTTTGAGTTGAGCTTGCACTCGGGGGTCAACCATTTCGACGCCACCACGTTGGGGTGGATGAGGAGGAGTTAAGTTCTTTTTCTTCATTAGTTTAGGTGGAACGGAACTGGATGCTTTGGCCCGGCCGGATGAGCCCGAGGAGGGCTTATGCGCTTTTGCCATGGCGCGAATGTAGCAGAGCACGTTTCGCACGTCAACGAGGGCGCGAAGGGCGCGATGACGATAACGTCACCTCCATATCGCAAGGTACGGAAAATCTTACCTGCGCCGGCGAGATTTCGCGGAAAATAGAGGCGAGTACGGAACACGCGACACGCGCTGGCGAGATGCTGGCCCGCCCTAGGCGCGTGTGCTATAAGTCTCTGACCGGGTTCGGACCAACGACACGTGCCTTTCATCAATTTTCCTGCGCGCGAAATTAACTGCAAGCTGGTGTACTACGGTCCAGGTCTGGGCGGAAAGACCGCCAACCTGCAATGGATCTACGACCACACCGGGCAAAATCAAAAAGGGAAGATGGTCTCGCTGGCCACGGAGACGGACCGGACACTGTTCTTCGATTTTCTGCCGCTCGACTTAGGGACTGTGCGCGGCTTCAAGACGCGCTTTCATCTTTATACGGTGCCCGGGCAGGTTTTTTACGAAGCCAGCCGCAAGCTGATCCTGAAAGGCGCAGACGGCGTCATTTTCGTGGCCGATTCGCAGGAAGAGCGGCTGGATGCGAATTTCGAGACCATGGAGAACCTGCAGGAGCACCTGAAAGAGCACAACCTGAAATTCGAGACCATCCCGTATGTCCTTCAATTGAACAAGCGCGATTTGCCGAATGCCATGGCCGTGCCGGAACTCACTAAGCAACTGCAAAAAAAGGGCGAGCCGGTATTGGAAGGTGTGGCTGTAACGGGCCAAGGCGTGTTTGAGACCCTGCGTGAAGTGGCGAAGCTGGTTCTTGCCGAACTGAAGAAAAGTGGCTAGCGGCTAAAATTTCTTGGCGGGTGATTTTGCTGCGTCAACAGAGGCAGCCGGTCTACCCGCACTCGTCTGGGCGAGCGGCGCGGGGTGGGGCGGTATCACATCCAGCCGGAACGCTACGGCGACGTCGACGATAACCGGAACAGAGTCTCCATGGACATTATGAGCTGGTTTGAAGCGCCAAGTGTGTACGGTGCGGATGGCAGTGTTTGCAAGGGCTGGATCTGGCGCGCGAACGATTTTCACGTTCTGAACGCTCCCGTCGGGGGCCACAGCAAGTTGCGCAATCACCGTTCCCTGTAGTTTCTTAGCTTTGGCCACATAGGTGTATTCCGGCGCTGGGCAGATTTCGCAAAGGGGCGAGCCGATGCCGGCCATGCTGGCCCGAAACAACCCTTCTGGGGCTGCACGCTGAGGCAGCGGGGTGGTCAGAATTGCCTGCATTTCCGAGGTAATTGGAATCTCCGCCAACGCTTCGAATCGCGATTCGCCGCCGGCGAGTCGATCGCTGGCGATCAAAGTGATGCCGATGCCGCCCGGAATTGCCGCGAAGTTTCCCTGCACCAAAACTTCCGCGCCTAGCGATTGCGCACGCTGTTCGTTCCGGGCGTATTCCTGATTGCGATCATGCGCGAACTCCGCCGGCTCTCGCGCAGAACTCCAGCGATCGCGAGGCACAACTCCTAGTTCAGGATGAGTTTTCGCGAGCGATTCGGAAATGCGATCAGCGAGCCAAGAGCCGAGTGGGCAAGGGAGATCATTTGGAAGGCTTAGATCGAGAATAAAGGGTTTCTTTTTGTTTGCGGCGAGAAGCTGAGCGCCCAAGCGCTCGGCTAGCGCGGCGATTGCCGCGTGGGGCTGTTCGGTCGCAGCGGGAGGAGGCTGTTGAGCATTGCCCGGAGCGCAACACCCCCAGGCCATCCACATGAGAACGAGAACTGCGCGACCCACAGCACAACCTATTGAACGGTGTGCCAACATCGTGCGATTGCGCGGAGACTATCACAGACTCAAATCGCCGAGAAGTGGATACGCTAATGTTTTTTTTGCGTTTGTGCGGAATCGAACTGAGAGATTGCCGCGGAATTAGATTCGTAGGTGGGAATCGCTTCAACGAGTCGCGTGACCGTGAGGGCGTCGCGCACCCGCCCGGGACCGCAGACAAGGTGCACGGCGCCGCCTTCGCGCGCGAGTTGAATAGAGATGCGCACCAGGGAAGAGATGCCGGAGCTGTCGATCTGCGGAACGCCGTTCAGGTTGATGATTACTTTACGGCCGCCGTTCTTGACGATGGATTGCAACGCCTCGTTTAGTTGTTCGCTGGGCTCGCCGATAGTCAGGCGCCCGCGAACCTCCAGCAAGTTGATGCCGTTTAGCTGCCGGACCGAAATCTCCATGGGTAGGTGCTCGGTCATAAAGAGATCTCTCGGAATCCCCTGTAGTGGAACAAACGCCTGGCGCACGAAACCGGACTGCTGCGATTATACGACCGCCAGCGGGTTTTGGATAATCACAGCATCAGAATTTTGAATTCAGGGCATGAAAATTTATAAGAGGGCCATATGCGAGCGTGGCGCGTATAATCGCGGGTCGTCGAAGTTCCCCGGAAAAGAGCGGCTGCGGTGGGCTGGCCGGTACGCTGTCATTCTCATAGTAGGGAGCGAATACAGATTATGAGGCGTATGGTGTGGAAGTGTTGTTTGCTGTTTGCCATCGTGCAGGGAGCCTTACCGCTCCATGCGCAGCAACCTTCCTCCGCCGCAACGCCCTCGTCGCAAAGCTCACCTTCCGCTCCGCAAGGCGCCAATGCCGTAAGCGACAAACTGGCGCAGTTGGATCAGCGGGTAACCGCGGCGCAGTCGTCTGCAGACAATTCCTGGATGCTGGTAAGCGCGGCGCTCGTATTAATGATGACCGGGCCGGGACTGGCGCTCTTTTATGGTGGTCTAGTGCGCCGGAAGAACACACTCGCCATCATGATGCAAAGCTTCATGCTGATGGCGGTGATTACCGTGCTGTGGGCATTGGTAGGTTACAGCCTGTGCTTTGGAGGCGGCGGCCCAGTTATAGGCGGATTTGAGCATGCATTCTTGCGTGGGGTGGGCGCGGAACCAAACGCCGATTATGCGGGCACGATTCCGCAGATGACCTTCATGGTTTACCAGTTGATGTTCGCGATCATTACGCCTGCGCTGATCACCGGAGCGACCGCGGAGCGCATGAAATTCAGCGGCACGGTGCTGTTTCTGATTCTCTGGTTCTTGTTCGTATATGCGCCGCTGGCCCACATGGTTTGGGGAAAAGGCGGGCTGCTGAATGCCGCGCTGGGCGGAAGATTTCCCACTCTGGATTTCGCCGGTGGCACGGTTGTCCACATCAGTTCGGGCGTGTCGGCATTAGTGTGCGCGCTTTACCTTGGCAAGCGCACCGGGTTCCCAAGGCAGCCCATGCCGCCCCATAGCTTAGTGCTGAGTTTCATCGGCGCGTGCCTGCTGTGGGTGGGATGGTTCGGCTTTAACGCAGGGAGCGCGCTGGCCTCGAGCCCACTGGCGACAAGCGCGTTTGTAGCGACGCATTTCGCGGCGGCGGCCGCCGCTTTGAGTTGGAGCGCCGCGGAGTGGATCAAGAACGGGCGAGCGAGCGCACTGGGCGCAATTTCCGGAGCGGTCGCGGGGCTGGTGGCGATAACTCCTGCGGCTGGATTTGTGGCGCCGATGCCTGCATTGGTGATTGGGCTAGTCGCCGGCGCGTTCTGCTACTGGATGGTCACGCGAGTGAAGGCCATCTTCGGGTATGATGACGCGCTTGACGCGTTCGGTGTGCACGGCGCGGGAGGAACTATCGGGGCGCTGCTGACGGGCGTTTTTGCATCGCAGGTGGTCAATCCCATCTTCGGGGCAGGGAAAGCAGTTGGCGGCGTCGACGGACATTGGGGCCAAGTCGGCAATCAGCTTGTGGGCATATTGATCGCCTGGGTCTTCGCGTTGGTTGGAACGCTGGTGCTGCTGAAGATCGTGGACATGATTACCGGCTTGCGCGTTACCGAGGACGAAGAGATCGAAGGGTTGGACATTACCCAGCATGGCGAAGAAGCGTACAACCTGGAGTCTTGAGTGGTGGAATGAAAATGCGTTTGCTCGTGGCGGGGAGCGGAACTTTCCATGATGAAACTTGAAGCAATCATTCAGCCCTCGCGATTCGAGTCGGTCAAGGATGCACTGCGCGAAGTGGGCATCGAAGGAATGACGGTAACGGAAGTGCGCGGCCATGGCAGGCAGAAGGGTCACACCGAGGTGTATCGCGGGCGGGAATACACGGTCGACCTGCTGCCGAAACTCAAACTAGAGATGGTGCTGCCCGATAAGCTGGTAAATACCGTTGTGGACACGATTTTGAAGACCGCCAAGACAGGAAAGATTGGTGACGGTAAGATATTCCTATCGCGGGTTGAAGAAGCCATCCGGATCCGCAATGAGGAGCGCGGCGAAAGCGCGCTCTAAAATGAAGTGACGACCGCAGCTCGCCCCGGTCTCCGTCCGGAAAGCCGACCTGATCGAACAATGCAAGGTTCCCTTACGCCTTTATCCGTTCTCGGCCCGCAAGCCGATGACGAACGACAACGTATCCGCGAACAGTTCGAAGCGGGTGCGGGCGCGCGGGAGACTCTGCAATCGCTCTGTGAATTAGCCGACAACAACATCCGGCAAGTTTTTGGAGAAGTGTTGCGGGTACACAACGCGCCGGCTGCAGGCCTGTGCCTGCTGGCGCTCGGCGGCTATGGACGCAAGCTGCTGTTTCCCTATTCGGACCTCGATATTCTCTTTCTCTTTGGCAACGACAAGGCGGAGGAAGAGTTTCGGCCTCTGATATCGGATTTCGCGCGCACGCTGTGGGACTTGGGTTTTCGCGTCAGCTCCGCGGGACGCACTATGGAGGAGTGCAAGCGAATTGAGGAAGATAACGCGGAGTTTCATTTGGCTTTACTGGACCGGCGTTTTTTAGCGGGCGACCCAGAGCTCTTTGAAAAGCTCGATAAGCGAATTCTGCCCGGTTCGGAGAAAGCTGCTCGGCCTTTCTTGCTGACCCAGCTTCATAAGCTCACGAAAGAGCGGCTCACGCGTTACGGCAACACGATTTTTCATCTCGAACCCAACATCAAAGATGCACCCGGCGGCCTGCGCGATTATCAGGCGGCGGCCTGGCTGCGGCAAATCGGCGGTGAGAAACGCGAGCCGCTGAGCAACAGCGCCGCGGAAGAGGAGTTGGCCTCCGGTGCGGTGGATTTTCTAAGCGCCATTCGCTGCTTTCTGCATTACAGCAACGCTCGCAACGACAATACCTTGACTTATGAATTGCAGGCGTTGGCCGCAGGGCGTTCTTTAGGTGTCACCGATGGATTGCCGCGCGATGCCGCGGAGTGGATGCGCCTTTATTTTCGACATGCACGAACGCTGAACCGTCAACTGCTGCGCTATCTAGAGCAGAAGGCTCCGGTTACGCAAACCTTACGGCAGCGGCTTTTCAATGCAGCGCGTGCGGCAAAGTCCGAGCCAGGGAACGGCAAACCGTTTGCCGTACGCGATGGACTCTTCGAATTGCTCGACGCCAAGGAGCTTTGCGATCGTTCCGTCCTGTTTTCTCTTTTCACCGAAGCTGCGCGCGCGGGCGTTCCGCTGAGCCGGCGGACGGAACGCGGCATCGCGTACATCATGAAGCATCCGGAATTGCCGGTGAAGAATGCGTCCGTGACTTGGGCGATGCTTCGGGAGATTCTCAGCGCCGATTATCCGGGCGTGGCGTTACGACCATTGCAGCGTTTGGGATTGCTCACAGAAATCCTGCCGGAGTTTGCGCGCATCGACTCCCTCGTGGTTCGTGATTTTTATCATCGCTACACGGTGGACGAGCACACGCTACGCACGATCGAGCACTTGCAAGAATTGACGGAGTCGGTGGACGCTCGCGGAGCGCACTTCAAAGAACTGTGGAAGACGGCGGAGCGGCGCGATTTGTTGATCTTGGCGCTGCTACTGCACGATGTTGGCAAGGGCATGAACGTTGAGAATCACGTGACGGGCAGCCTGGAAGCGCTGGAGACGGCGGCCGCACGCCTTTCACTATCTGCCGAGGAGAAAGGCGAAGTTCGGTTTTTGATCGAGCGCCACTTGGATATGTCCGCGACGGTACAGCGACGCGATATTTTCGATCCGGCCACGGTGTCTGCGTTTGCCGCAACGGTGGGGACTCAAGAGCGGTTGCAAAGGCTGTGCCTGCTTACTTACGCGGACATCCACGCGGTAAATCCAGAGGCATTGACGCCGTGGAAGGCTGAGATGTTGTGGCAGCTTTACGTCGCAACTTCAAATTACTTTAGCCGCAGCCTGGATACCGATCGCTTGCACGCGCACGATGAAGTTTCCATTTTGGAGAAGGTGCGCGTGCAAACGCCCGGCGCAAACACTGAAGAAATAGAGCGCTTCCTAGAAGGATTCCCTCGACGTTACCTGGCAGTCCATTCCGCGGCCGAGATTGCCGCGCATTTCGCGCTGTATCAAAAGCTTGGCGCGCAACCTGTTCAGACTGAGCTACAGGTGCACAAGCACGCTTTTTCTCTGACGCTGTTGACTGCCGATCGTCCGGCTTTGTTCGCTACGATTTCCGGGGCTTTGGCCGGGTGGGGAATGAACATTATTAAAGCGGATGCGTTTGCCAATGCCGCCGGAAACGTCCTCGACACCTTTCATTTTTCAGATCTGCACCGCACGCTCGAGCTGAACCCCTCCGAGATTGAGAGATTCCTTAAGAGTTTGAAAGATGTGTTGAATGGAAAGGCTCCTCTCGAGCCGCTGTTGAGCGGACGCGAAAACGCGAGCCGAGCACGTCCACCGAAAGTTGCCATCGAGACGCGCACAGGTTTCGACGATGGTTCGTCCGAGCACAGCACACTGCTGGAAATCGTGGCGCAAGACCGACCGGGATTGCTTTACGACATCGGCTCGACACTCGCGCGGCTTGGATGCAATATCGAAGTCGCTCTGATCGATACCGAAGGACAAAAAGCAATCGACGTCTTCTATCTGACGGAGCAGACCAAGAAACTGAATTCCGAAAAGCAGCAGTCTCTGAGGGAAGCATTACAGAACGCGCTTGGGTAGAGAGCAGCTTCTAGGCGGGAGCTGTGTAGTGCTTGCGAATAGCGTCAAGAATTTGAGTGCGGGTTTCTGAAGGTCCTAGCTGGCCATTCTTCTCGACTTTTGCAACTTCTTCAGCGACGGCGGTGTCTTTCACGGAATCTCGCAGCCACTTCGAATAGTCTCCTTGGCGGAGATGGTGGGTCCAGGTATCCTCGTCCACCCCTTCGGCCATTTGCGCAAATGTTTTCAGGTTTTGTGCGCGCAAGTTTAGTTTGCCGTCAGCTCCTCGGAAGTAAAAGCTCTTGTCTTCTCCCAATTCGCCCGCCGCGTATTTACGGCGGTGGCGGCGAAGTTCGGTTTTGGCCTGCTCCACTTTTACTTTTACCGGCTGCGGCGATTCGCAGAACCACCACGCGATGACTTCGCCGGCTTCTCGCGGCGGATCGGGCAGTGACTGCGGCCGTAAGTCCTTGCCGGCGCCGGCACTGAATTGGGCGATCACACTGGCTGGATTTGGCCCGACGGCGATTAATCCATTTGTAGAACTCAGGATGGCCCGCGCAACCTGGTCAGGATGCACGGTGATAAGAGCAAAGCTATTCAGCTCTTTCGGTATGGTCAAACTCGCTGAATCCAGCGTGGCGGGGAGCAAGTGATGTGCTTCGTCGATGATTATCCAGTGCGGCCGGCCCGTCTTTGCGCGTAGTTCCTGAATTCGCGAGAGAAAACTCATGAACACGGCTGGACGGTCCGCGAGCGGAACGCCCAATAGATTGACGCTCAGTGAGTACTCCATGGCGTTCAAGACTTCCAGAACTTCCGAAACGCCTGGCACTTGCTGAGGGCCGCCGAGCGTGACGAACCGCTCGAACTCGTCGTAGTCACCCTCGGGATCAAAGATGCAGACCTGATATTTCTTCTCCACCAACCGTTCGACAATCCCAGCAACGGTAGTCGATTTGCCGCTGCCAGATGGTCCTGCAATCGCTAAGCGGGAGTCATAGGGATCAAGCGTGAACTCGCGATCCTGTTCCACGTGCCCGAGTAAGATGCGGCGGCGTTTCAAACGCGGCGCCAAACTCGCCAGATCGTCCGTAAGTAGTTTTTCGATTAGCTCCTCGACGCCAGCGCCATGCGAGGCGGCAGTCACCAGATCGGCGCGCTCTTTTAATGCCGGCAAAGCATTTGCGACC
>Ga0210401_10008436_pt1 | contig 10225 bp, 8 predicted proteins | sample IncBWH32MmetaG_FD_150866 | JGI IMG/M metagenome (GOLD analysis project Ga0210401, IMG submission 150866) | Forest soil microbial communities from Barre Woods Harvard Forest LTER site, Petersham, Massachusetts, United States - Inc-BW-H-32-M | ecosystem: Environmental > Terrestrial > Soil >... | reverse complement strand
CTCGCAGGTCGCGGTCTTCGAAACGTATGCTGCCGGAACTCGGTTCTATCAGGCGCAGCACCAGACGGCCGAGCGTGCTCTTTCCCGATCCCGATTCGCCGACCAGGCCGAGAGTCTCGCCGGGGTAGATGTCGAGCGACACGTCGTTGACGGCGCGGACTTCGCCCTTGGCGGTGGCGCCGAACATCGACTCCCCGAGGGGGAAGATTTTGGTCAGATTTCGGATTTCGATTAGAGCCGGGTTCATGGGTGAGCGCGAACCGCTACCGCTACGACCTGTAGAGACGTAGGCAAGACGTTGCAAGCAACGTCTCTACGCTTGTCCCAGCTTCCCCTCACGCGTGGACCGGGGTTGGCTTGCTGGCAATTAACTGGCGGAGGACGAACTGCAGAATGCCGCCATTGGCGTAGTACTGCGCCTCCTGCGGGGTGTCGATTCGCACCAGGGCGCCGAACTCGGCGGTTTTGCCAGTGGATGTCGTGCGCACTTTCACCTGTCTTCCGGGCGCGAACTTTCGCACCAATTCGCTAACGCCGGAAATTTCAAAGATTTCTTCTCCGGTCAGCCCGAGCGACTGTGCGGTTTCTCCCGAGAGGAATTGCAGCGGCAGAATGCCCATGCCCACCAGGTTCGAGCGATGAATGCGCTCGTAACTCTCCGCGATCACAGCGCGCACCCCCAACAGGAGCGGCCCTTTCGCCGCCCAGTCGCGCGAGGAGCCGGAACCATATTCTTTTCCGGCCAGGATCACCAGCGGCACGCCCTCGGCAATGTATTTTTCGGAAGCGTCAAAAATCGACATCTCCCCACCGTCGGGGAGATGTCGGGTGAATCCGCCTTCGAGGTTGGGAACCATCCGGTTACGCAGTCGCACATTGGCGAACGTGCCGCGCACCATTACTTCGTGATTGCCGCGGCGCGATCCGTAAGAATTGAAGTCAACCGGCTTCACGCCGTGCTCGATCAGGTATTTCCCGGCGGGGCTGTCTTTCTTGATGGAACCGGCCGGCGAAATGTGATCGGTGGTGACGCTGTCGCCGAGCACAGCCAGCACGCGAGCACCTTTGATGTCATCCACCGGCGGCGGTTGCAGCGACATATCGTCGAAGTACGGAGCGCGGCGAATGTAGGTCGAGTCTTTTTCCCAGGAATAAGTCTCGCCTTTGGGAACGGGCAGCCCGCGCCAGCGGTCGTCGCCGTGGTAGACCTCGCCGTAGCTGCGAGTGAACATGTCGGAGGAAATGGATTTGCGAATGGTCTCTTCCACTTCGCGCTGCGCCGGCCAGAGGTCGGCGAGGTAGACCGGCTGGCCGTCCTTCCCCTTGCCGATTGCATCTTTGCGGAGGTCAAGGTCGATGCGTCCGGCCAGAGCGAAGGCCACCACCAGCGGTGGCGACATCAGATAATTGGCACGGACTTCGGAGTTGATCCGGCCTTCAAAATTCCGATTGCCGGAAAGAACCGAAGCGACCACCAGGTCCTTCTCGTCGATCACCTCTGAAACTTCCTTGGGCAACGGCCCGGAGTTGCCGATGCAGGTGGTGCAGCCGTATCCGACGATGTGGAATTTGATTTTTTCGAGGTAAGGAAGCAGCTCGGCCTTTTCCAGATAATCGCGGACCACCTTGGAGCCCGGAGCGAGGGACGTCTTTACCCACGGCGGCACCGTCATCCCTTTCTCGACCGCCTTTTTCGCGACCAGACCGGCCGCCACCATCACCGATGGATTCGACGTATTGGTGCAACTGGTGATCGCGGCGATAACGACGCTGCCATGGCGTAAGGACTGCTTCACATCGCCGCGCACGTGTTCCTCGTGCAGTGTGTCTTCGCTTCCGACCGCGGTGGGGCTTCCACCCTCCTGCTCCCATCGATCGACCTGCTTGGGAACGCTACCGGAAGGCGCACTTCCGGAAGCCACAACTGACGGCGCCGTGGTCTTTGCGGAGGACTTCGGCTTCATCAGCGAGGGCAGCGCAGTACGGAAAGATTCTCCCGCCTGCGAGAGTGCCACGCGATCTTGAGGCCGCTTGGGACCGGCCAGACTCGATTCGACGGTGGCCAGATCGAGGGTCAGCAGCTCGGAGTATTCGGCCTCGGGAGTTTTCTCGTCGTGGAACATTCCTTGTTCGCGGCAGTAGGCTTCGACCAGTGCAATCTGTTCTTCGGAACGGCCGGTGAGGCGCAGGTAGGTGAGAGTCTCCTTGTCTACCGGGAAAATGCCGCAGGTAGCGCCGTACTCGGGCGACATGTTGCCGATGGTGGCGCGATCTGCGAGTGCCAGCTCCTGAAGTCCGGGTCCGAAATATTCCACGAACTTTCCCACCACGCCATGCTTGCGCAACATTTCGGTGATGGTCAGAACCAGATCGGTAGCGGTCGCGCCCTGGTGAAGCTTGCCGGTGAGCTTTACGCCTACGACTTGCGGGATCAGCATGGAGACGGGCTGTCCCAGCATGGCGGCCTCGGCTTCGATGCCGCCGACGCCCCATCCCAGCACGCCAAGACCGTTAATCATGGTGGTATGGGAATCAGTACCGACCAGAGTATCCGGGTAAGCAGTGCGACGGCCGTTCTGTTCCTGCACGAAAACCACTCGCGCCAGATATTCGAGATTCACCTGATGAACGATGCCGGTATCGGGCGGCACAATAGCCAGATTGCGAAACGCGGTTTGGCCCCAGCGTAGAAAAGCGTAGCGCTCTTTGTTGCGCAGGAATTCCAGTTCCGCATTGAACTGAAAGGATTGGGGCGTGCCAAATTCGTCGACTTGCACCGAGTGGTCAATCACCAATTCCGCCGGCTGCAGTGGATTGATCAAACCAGGATCGCCGGACAGCCGCTTCATGGCATCGCGCATGGCCGCGAGATCGACTACCGCGGGCACGCCGGTAAAATCCTGCAGCAACACCCGGCTGGGGGTGAAAGCGATTTCCTTGTCCGGCTTGGATTTGCTGTTCCAGGCGGCCAGAGCCCGGATGTCCCCCTCTGTGACGTTGCGGCCGTCTTCGGTGCGCAACAGGTTTTCCAGAAGAATGCGCAGAGAGTAGGGAAGATGTTTTGTGGAAACTCCGTTTTCGTCCAGCGCCTTGAGACGGTAAATTTCGTATTCCTTGCTGCCCACGCGAAGGACGGAGCGGCTGCCGAACTGTTCATAGATGATTGCCTTCCTCCCTCTAGTTTAATCCTTGAATTGCGGATTTGCGTAGTTTGGGCGGGTGGGCAGTAACAAAATGCATGAACCACTAAGGACACGAAGTTACACGAAGGAAGAAGAGGCAAAAACAAGGGATTCCCTTCGTGTAACTTCGTGTCCTTGGTGGTAAAAAAGGGCCGTTGGGCGGGCATTTGCCAGGAGATTCATCTCCGTAATTGCGCCTCGAACCCGAAGCGGCTAGCATCTAACCGAATACGAATGGCGACTGCCACCACCACCGCGCCGGAACGACGCCCGCCGAAGCTGGTTTACAGCGAGATTCTGAGCTTCGCTTACGAGACTTTCCGCAGCAATAAGGTCAGGTTCGCACTCACCGCTTTGGGGATGGTGATCGGCACCGCCTCCCTGATTCTGGTCGTGACAATTGGCATGACCGGCAAGCAGTACGTGCTGAACCAGATTCAAGCTATCGGGACGAATCAGATTGAAGCGGAATATCAAAGTGGAAGCCAGCGCATCGCCAACGTCACTCCCGACCCTCTGACCATCGACGACATGAGAGCTGCCCTGGAGGAGGTGCCGGGCATCATCGCGGCATCTCCCGTGGTTTCGCTGAGCGACCGGGTTCCGGTGGGCGGCGGTAAAGAACGCGATATTTCGGTGCTCGGAGTTTTCCCCGACTATCGGGTGGTGCGTAACCTGGTCATCGTCACCGGCAGGTTTTTCGACGAGCAGGACGAGCAGCAGCATAATAAAGTCGGAGTGATCACGCAGAAAATGGCCGACGAGCTTTTCGGTTCGCAAGCCGAGGCGATCGGCAAAATTATTAAGCTGAGCGGGCTGCCTTTTACCATCGTGGGAACATTCCGCGAGCGGGTCGACACCTTCGGACAAACCGAGGTTGTCGACTACACCATGCTGATTCCCTACACGGTCAGCCGCTACTTTACTGACACTCCGACCGTAAAACAGATCTATTTCTCGGCGGCGGATCCCGCCATGGTCCAGCCGGCGACGGACCAGATTCGGCGCGTCATTCAGAGCCGGCATCGGGCCGAGTCGGTTTATAACGTGATGAATCTTACCCAGTTGGTGGTGCTGGCGGAGAAAACTGCCAATGCTCTGACCCTGGTGTTGCTGCTGGTTGCAGCGGTGGTGCTGCTGGTCAGCGGCATCGGCATCATGAACATCATGCTGGCGACAGTAAGCTCCCGCATCCGGGAAATTGGCATTCGCAAGGCTCTGGGAGCCACCAACCGGGAGATCCGCTTTCAGTTCCTGGCCGAAGCCATGACGATTTCTCTGGTCGGCGGGCTGATCGGCGTGGTCATCGGTTTGGCTTTGCCCTATTCCGTGCGCTTCCTGACCGAGTACCGCATCCCGATCTCGGGATTGTCCGCCATCGTTGCCATCCTGGTTTCTTCTTTGGTGGGCGTGATCTTTGGAACCCTCCCCGCGACGCGGGCAGCGAAACTGGATCCGGTGGAGAGTTTGAGGTACGAGTGAGAAGGCCTTTAGCTCTCAGCCTTTGGCTTTTAGCTTAAGTCCCTCGACGACGCAGTTGACTAGGTAAATTGGGCCGGCTGAAAGCTAATGGCTAAGAGCTAAAAGCTTTTCTCCAAAAAACAAACGCCGGGCTGGTTAGCCCGGCTTATTCGTCTTTATCACCTTGCGGGAACGGCTTGGTTCTGAGGTTCCCGTAGATTTCTTACATACACCTGGTCACCGCTTACATCACCAGAGCCAGACCCTCCAGCTCTTTTTGCAGCACGGGCATGGAGCAGCCCGACATTTCAACCCGGCCCACGGCGTCCATGGCTGCTTGAGGCGACACTCCGTAGCCACGTCCCATGAGGAAGACTTGCAGGAGTTCAGCGGCTTCGCGCGAATCGATCAGGCCTCCCTGCAACAGATCGTTTCGCAGAGCCGTCAGTTCGGTACTGGAGAATCTATCTTTCATGGTCGTTATCACCTCCGACCTTGACCTTCTCTACTGCATTAGACTCACTAGCTGCCATCAACGTTGCATGCAATTTTGGTGCCGCATCCCGCCCACTGTTCTATATACGTTCGCAGCAGCGGATTGGTTTCTTAAACCCCTTACAATGCGGCAAGTTGCAGGCGCCGTGATTTTTTCCTGACAAATCGGAGTGGCACGAACGGGCCATATTGGTCCGTCTCGTTCCATAACGGGATTGACACGTTGTGTCGTTCTGGGACGACAGAATATGGCTTTCAGGAGGGTTCGGTTACCGCCTCATCCACCAGCAGAATCGGGATGTCGTCGCGAATCGGGTACGCCCGGCGACACTCGCCGCACTTTAACGTCTGTCCCTCATCCTTCAGGACCAGGGGCTTCTTGCAGACCGGGCAAACCAATATGTCGAGCAAATCTTGGGGAATCATGGGAAAGATTTTACGCCTAAAGCGCTTGGCCGTCAGCTTTCAGCTATCAGCTTTCAGTGGCCTCGCTTCACAAATAATTGGCTGGCGACTCAGTTTGGGAAAATCCAGTCCGTCGGCTGTCATTCTGTACCACTTCAGTGAAGGACTCGGCGCAGGCCGCCGCATATTAACCGGGACTGAGAGCTGACAGCTGAGAGCAGATGGCTGAAAGCTGAAAGCTGGGTTACGATAAGTTTTCCGACTTGATCTCATGCGGGAGGCGAGACTTCATGGCAGCCACCATTCTGGACGGTAACAAGATCGCCGCCGAAATCCGGGCGGAAGTGGCTTCCGAGGTCAAAAGCATGACATCTGCGGGAATGCGCCCCGGTCTGGCCGTCATCCTGGTCGGGCATAATCCTGCCTCGGAAATCTATGTGCGTGGAAAAGTAAAGAGCTGTGAAGAAGTGGGAATTTACAGCGAACAGCTGACTCCGCCCGACACGATTTCCACCGAAGAACTGCTGGATCTGGTTTTGCGCTTGAACCGACGTGACGACATTGACGGCATTCTGGTACAGCTTCCACTCCCGCCTCAGGTCGATTCCAAGAAGATTCTGATGGCCGTGGACCCGGCCAAAGACGTGGACGGCTTCCATCCCGTCAACGTTGGCTTTCTTTCCACCCAGCGACCGGGGTTGGTGCCATGCACTCCGGCGGGCATCATGCAGATTCTCAAGCGCAGTGGAATCGGCGTGGCCGGGCAGGAGGCAGTGGTCGTGGGCCGGAGCGACATTGTCGGCAAGCCGGTCGCCGTGCTGCTGATCAACGCCAATGCGACGGTGACTGTCTGCCACTCCAAGACCCGCGATCTTCCCGGAGTTTGCCGGCGGGGCGACATTCTGGTGGCCGCGATCGGCCGCGCGGGAATGATTACACGTGATTTCGTAAAGCCCGGAGCGACCGTGATCGACGTAGGCATGAATAAGGTAACGGATCGCGCTGAGTTCGACCGTTTGTTCGCAGGCAACGCCAAGAGAAAAGAAAGCTTCCGGACGAAAGGCTCGACGCTGGTGGGCGACGTCCACCCCGAAGTTGCTGAAGTGGCGGGAGCGATTACGCCTGTGCCTGGCGGCGTGGGACCGCTGACTATTGCTATGCTGATGTCAAACACCGTCAAGGCGGCCAAGATGCGCAGGGGCTCGCGCATCCCGGCATTGGCCGCGGAGCACGCCTGAAGTGCTGAAGGTCGGTTTGACCGGCGGCATTGCCGCGGGCAAATCCGTGGTGGGCGAAATGTTTGCCGCGCTCGGAGCCCAGGTCATCCAGGCCGACGAGATTGCACATCAACTCATGCAGCCCGGCGACGCGGTTTATCAGGACGTAGTAGCCCACTTTGGCGCCGGAATCCTCAATCCCGGAGGCAGCGTAAACCGGGCCCGCTTGGCCGAATTAGCTTTCGGGAGCAAACCTTCCCGAGTTCAGGAACTGAATCAGATCGTTCATCCGGCGGTGATTCGCAGACAGGAGCAGTGGATGAAACAGGTGGCTGAGCGCGATCCCCATGCCATCGCTTTGGTAGAGGCGGCGCTTATCCTCGAAGCCGATATGGCGAAGAGGCTCGACCGGCTGATCGTGGTGACCTGCCATCCGGAGCAGCGCATCGAACGCTGGGCTCGCCGGTTGAACGTCGATGAGGAGACGGCACGTCGCGAGGTGACCCGCCGTATGGCGGCACAGCTTCCAGATGGAGAAAAGATCAAAGCCGCCGACTTTGTGGTCGATAACTCAGGGTCGCTCGATGAAACCCGACGCCAGGTAAAGGAAATTTACGCCGACCTGAAGAAGGAAGCGCGACCGTAGCGGAGCCGGGGCAAGAGCCACGTGGGGACAGCCGCCCCCGGCTGTCCAGTGGAGCGCAGCTCGACAGTGTTTTACCCAGATCGCCACAAAACTGCGGAGCTTTGCTCCGCCGGGCAGCCGAGGGCGGCTGCCCCCACACAGTTATTGCGGCTTGAGAGGATTTAGAATCGGTAATGGAAGGTCTTTGGACATGAGGCTGTTGCGAACCATCCTGCTGGCAGTAATCTTTGCCGGCGCGTTTTATTTCTTCACCACCTACCGCTCGGGTCAGTTCCATCCGACGGACTGGCTTGGCCGTCCCAGTAACAAAGTGAATATCACCGAGGCGGCTACGCCCGAACCCTTCGACAACGAAGAACAGAACAACATCAGCGTCTACCGCAAGAACATCGATTCGGTCGTGAACATTACTTCGCGAGCCATGGCCTTCGATTTTTTCTATGGCCTGGTGCCGCAGGAGGGCCAGGGATCGGGTTTCATCATCGATAAAGATGGTCACGTGCTCACCAACTATCACGTGATCGCCGAGGCCCGTCAGGTCGAGGTGACGCTGCACAACCGCAAGAAATTCCGCGCCACCGTAATCGGCACCGACCGCTCCCACGATCTGGCGGTGCTTCAGATCAAGGGCGCGGAATTCATCCCTATGGTGCTCGGCGACTCGCGGAATCTGCAGGTGGGACAGAAGGTGTATGCCATCGGCAATCCCTTCGGTCTTTCGGGCACCATGACGCGGGGAATCATCAGTTCGATACGCCCGGTGCAGGAGCCCGATGGCATGCAGATTGACGAAGCCATTCAGACCGACGCGGCAATCAATCCCGGCAATTCGGGCGGCCCATTGCTCAACTGGCACGGCGAGGTGATCGGGATTAATACGATGATCGCCTCCAGCGTAGGTCAGAGCGCGGGCATCGGTTTCGCCATTCCGGTGAACACCGCCAAAGCCGTGCTCAATGATCTCGTCACTCTCGGGCGTGTGCGGCGTCCCGCGCTCGGGGTTCGGACGATTCCGATTACTCCCGAATTGGCCGAGCAGATGGGACTGGCGGCTGATAGCGGATTGCTGGTCGTGCAAGTCGTGCCCAGCGGAGCCGCGGACCGCGCCGGGCTGCATGGCGGCAGCGAGCGGGCTTATCTGGGGAATATCCCGATCATGGTAGGGGGCGATTTGATCGTCGCCATCGACGGTCAGGACGTTCGGGACCAGCAAGACCTCAGCCAAGTGATGAACAATCATCGCGCAGGCGACACCGTTAGGCTCACCATATATCGCGACAAGAAGAAGATGGATGTAAGCGTGATCCTGGGCGAGGCGCGGGAGCAGGTCTGAGATAAACCGCCAAAATCTTCCGGGTTGAAAATCGGGACTTGAAACATTATCTTTGTTTCGCAGGATCTTTGTTTTCGCAGGTTAAAGTCTTTTCCGCCTATGACTGCCGTCCTCTAAATCCGCTGGTGGCTTAACCGGAAAGACGCGCGTAAGTGTGCGCGCGATTTCGCGTCTTGATTGCTGTGTTTCTAAAACCAGAAAGGATTGTCTCCCATGGAATTTGTAGACAAGGCATTCGCTCGCCGTTTAGAGGCTGCGGAAGAAATGCCGCAGGTGCACTATGCCGGCCTTTACCAGAAGTTGCGCCCGGAGATAAAGGCTGCCGCGGAACCAATCAGCGGCGGGCACATGATTTTCGCGGGCGTCGGTTCACTCATCGGCCGCGCGGTCGGGATGGGTTTTGCGGGGCCGGTTTCAACCGCCGACCTGGATCGGTTGGAGGAGTTCTACCGCTCCCGCGGCGCACCCTCACAGATCGACGTATGTCCATTGAGCGATGCCACGCTGCTGGAACTGGTGAAGGAGCGCCAGTACGGTCTGCTCGAGCTCAATAACGTTCTCTATCGCCGACTGGAAGGAACCGAGGGCATGGGACCGGCGCCGGCGGGAATCCTGATTCGTCCCGGCAGGAAGGAAGAGGCCGAGACCTTTTCCGGCATTCTGGAGCGCAGTTTCTTTCCCAACGGAGACGCACCCAGCGATTTCGCGGCCATGGTCACTCCGATATTTCAGATGGGAGGGGCGCTGCTCTTTGTGGCGGAGGCAGAAGGCAAAACGGTAGCTTGCGGCGCCGGATTGCTGATCCCCGAGCATAAAGTCGTCGCCCTCTTTGGCGCGGGAACGCTGCCAGAGTTTCGTGGCCGCGGGCTGCAAACGACCTTACTGCGTCTGCGGGTGCAAGTGGCGGCGCAGGCAGGCTGCGAGGTGGCCGTGATCGTGACTCAGGGCGGATCAACTTCGCAACGCAACGCGGAACGGCTGGGATTTCGCGTGGCCTACAGCAAGGCCACAGTAATCAAAAAGGTTTAACAGCACGTTGGTGATCGCGCATAAAAAGCTGGAGGGGTACGCCCAGGAAAGGCAAGGCTCGGGAAGGGCACGGCTTCAGTTCTGGCGGCACGACTAAACTGTTGCCCTTCCCAAGACCTTCCCAAAAACCGCGATTCACAGGGATGCGAAAAAAATGAACGTTGAACTGATCCGCCGCTTCTGTCTCGATTTCCCCCATGCCACCGAGAATTTACAGTGGGGAGACGACCTTTGTTTCAAAGTCGGTGGCAAGATTTTTGCAGCTTTGTGGCTGGGTTCGGTACCACAGCGCCTGACCTTCAAATGTGCCCCGGAAACCTTCGTCGAATTGGTGGAACAGGAGGGAATTGGTCCCGCACCCTACGTAGGCCGCTACAAATGGGTTTCGCTGGAGCGTCTGGATGTTTTGCCCTGGTCCGAGTTGAAGGATTTGTTGCAGCAGTCCTACGAGATCGTG
>Ga0210401_10008431_pt1 | contig 10230 bp, 17 predicted proteins | sample IncBWH32MmetaG_FD_150866 | JGI IMG/M metagenome (GOLD analysis project Ga0210401, IMG submission 150866) | Forest soil microbial communities from Barre Woods Harvard Forest LTER site, Petersham, Massachusetts, United States - Inc-BW-H-32-M | ecosystem: Environmental > Terrestrial > Soil >... | reverse complement strand
GATCGTTCGCTGCCAAACCATTCGAGGTGAGTTACATTGGCCCGGCGGCGATGATTACTCGCAGGGGCAACTGGACTGGTGCCTATCACTTTGAGTTCAGATACAACTGTCCGCTGCCGTCTAACCAGCGCTTGGAGCGGCCGTGATGCGTGAGATTTTGCGCGCCGCGAGCACAGAGCAACATTGTGTGCTCGCGGCGCTTATCGACCCGCGGCGGGCGGCCGCTCAAGCTCTTCGTTAGACGGCAGGACGAGGGCAGCACGCTGCCGGACACGCCGCGACACCCGCAGAGGCTCCTGCCCGCGTTCTTAAGTGAGGTCGCCGCGGGGCGGATCGGAAGCTCGGTGATGGCACTTTTGAATCCCCCGGAGACTTGTAATCGCGGCTTCATCTACGAGTACCATTTGCGCACAGTGGAACGCCTGGCTCCATACGCTGGTACCGCCGGAGGGCACATGACGCTCAAGCAGAATGCCCGAATCGCAGGGCTCCTGTACCTTTTGGGGTCGCTGTTCGGCATCGTGCGGCTCATCTACGTTCCCAACAAATTGTTCGTGTACGGCAACGCGGCAGCGACGTCCAACAATATCGCGGCGCACGAATCGCTCTTTCGCTTCGGCATTGTCAGCTACCTGCTCTGCGGTGCTCTATGGATCTTTGTCACGCTGGCGCTTTACCGGTTGTTTAAGGGAGTACACCAGGTTCTCGCGGTTCTGATGGTGATCCTCGGCAGCCTGATGGTCACGCCGATATTTTTCGTCAACACGGTCAATGACACAGCCGCTCTGCTGCTTGTTCGCGGCGGCGGTTACCTATCCGTGTTCGACAAGACGCAGCGTGACGCTTTCGCACGGCTATTCCTGGATCTGCATCACCAGCTTGACCTAGCCAATGAGATCTTTTGGGGCCTTTGGCTCGTCCCCTACGGCCTGTTGGTATACAGGTCAGGTTTCCTGCCCCGCATCTTAGGCGTTTGGCTAATTATCGCGTGCTTCGGCTACCTGGCCCTCAGCTTTACCGGTTTGCTGTGCCCCGATTACGAAGACCAGGTCGCCAACATCGCTCAACCACTCCTGTTGGGAGAGCTTGTGACTATGCTGTGGCTTTTGATCGTGGGCGCAAAGGAGAGCCCCCGGTCTATAAGGAACGCGCAGTAGTGCGTTTGTGATGCTGCCGTCTAACCATCGTTGGAGGGGTCCGTGAGCGGTCAGTGGTTACGCGCCGCGGGCGCGGGAAGACAGTATGCGCCCGCGGCGCTTATCGGGCGCTTCTGGGCGGCCCCTCAACTTCACCGTTAGACGCGGTGAATCGCGCCGCAGCACTTGTATCGCTCCTACTTCTGTCCGCGTGCGCTCGCGCAATTCCACCCCCTGAGTTACTGGGGCATTGGACTCTCAGCGAACCCGTGCAAAACTGCGCGAGCGCTTCAATGGAATTCACAGAGGATGGCCATCTTCGCATGACGAGTGGGGAACAAACTTTGGACACTGTTATGGTCTTGACTCCCAAGGACGACGGATTTTTGATCGCTCTGCGTTTGATCGGCCATAACACCAAGCCCAACTGCCAGGGAGTGTCTGCAGATTTTGTTGCCGCACACTTCATTCCTTTCATATTTGTCCGCGTGAGCGGCCACGTGCTCACCTCCTCAATGCTGGACCGGTCCTTGACCGAGCTGGGACCTCCACTGAAGTTCAACCATGGCGGCGTCTAACCAACGCTTGGAGCGGCCGTGAGACGCAAGCGAGTGGCGCCGCAAGCGCGTAGTGATTGTGCGCTTGCGGCGCCTATTGAATACCACCGGCCGGCCGCTCAAGCTCACCGTTAGATTCCGAATGCAACAGGCACCTGCGTTTCTTTTGGCCGCTCTAGTGACTCTGGTAGCTAATCCTTTGCCTGCCCAGACAGAAACGACCGTGCATATTTTTATCTCGGCGGAGACTTGCGTGATTGGCAACCTTGAGCTCCCGTGCGGTGACGTGGGCGCGAAATTGCGCGAGTTGGGAACGCCACTGGACGCGCATATTGATCTAAGCGGCCATTCGCACACCAGCTACGAGGCTATGCGCGCCGCCATTGAATCACTACGCCGAGCAGGTTTTAAGTTCAAGATGGGCTATGTCAACGTTCAAGAGCAGTAGGCATTCGAAATCTAACAAACGTTGGAGGGGTCCGTGAACGGCTGGTGGTTACGCGCCGCGGGCGGTTGGGATTATTGTGCGCCCGGGGCGCTTGATGGGCGCCCCTGTGCGGCCCCTCAACTTCACCGTTAGGCCGACATGAAAAGTCCTTGGCGCGTTTGGATCGGGTTCGTGATTGCCCCGCTAGTCGGAAGCGTAATATCAGCGGCCGCTCTCACTGCTGCCTCCGAATCTCACGCCAGCCGCTCCAACTTCCGAGGTGTATTCGCTATTACGTGCGTGGTCGCGCTAAGCGCCACGTTTATCCTCGCTGTGCCCAGCTATCTGATCTTGCGCCGCCGCAGGCCGGTCTTGTTCTGGCATTGCGCAGTTGCCGGAATTGCTGTTGGAGCAATTGGTGGCGGCCTTATCGGTGCGGTAGATGGCTTGATCACGGGCTGCCTGTTTTGGATGATCGCGCTTTGGGGAAATCATGACTTACAGAGTTCACATTTTGCCGATACGGCCTAACCAACTCTACGGAGTTCCCCGTCAAGTGCACGGCGAGGTTGATCGAACGCTGTGATCGGGGCGGCCCCCGAGATCTCGGTCGGAGCGGTACGCTACGAGAGAACCGAGGATCGGACTGCAGATCTCTACGCGGCCTTATTGGACGGCTGTTGTGGATCGTCCGGGCCAAGATATAAGTCGCGCACGGTGTCCTCATTCGTCTAACGACGTGGACCGCAGGCGACGATCGATCGCATGCGGTGCTTTCCCGCCGGTTGGTTAGCCAGGTTTTCACCGTGCTCGGTCTGACCTCGTTGACTGTCTCGTTGCGCATCGCTACGGAAGGGTGGTCTGTGAACGACTCAGGCGGCGCGGGCGATGCGCTGCCAGGCCTGAGGATCGTAGGATTCGCCTTTGGCGAGGATTGCCCTGCAGATCCTGGCGTGCTTATTGGCGATCGCGACGAGGGTCTTGTGGTAACCGACCCGGTGACGCAGATCAACGATCCACTGCTCGAGCCGCGAGCGCTTTTGGGGCGCACGGATGAGCGCCGACTGCATAGTCGATCGAGCCCCTTGAGTCAGCAGTGCCCGAAGGTAGCGATCGCCGCGCCGGGTAATGCTGCCCAGGCGCTCCTTGCCACCGGAGCTTGATTGTCGCGGTACGAGACCGGCCCAGGCCGCCATCTGCCGTCCGTTGCGGAAGTCACGGGCGTTGCCGACCGTGGCGACCACGGCGCTTGCGGTGATCGGGCCGATACCCGTGACTGCGGTCAGACGCTGCGCGGCCTCGCTCTTCTTGGCATGAAGGCGGATCTGCGCCTCACAACGGGCAATCTGCTCATCCAGCTGCTGCAGGTGTTCGTAGACTTGAGTGAGCAAGGCGCGCACAGGTGCCGGAACGGCTTCCTCCTGGCTCAGGCGGGGCAAGCCGCGGTAGACCGCTGCCGAAGAGCGGCCGAGCCAGATGCCAAACTCGGCCAACAGGCCGCGCGTGCGATTGAGCAGCGCGGTACGCTCCGCGTGCCACCCCTGACGCAGGCGATGAGAGGCGAGAATCGACTGCTGCTCGAGGCTCTTGGCGGACACGAAGCGCATGTTCGGTTCGCGCACCGCGCAGAGGATGGCTTGTGCATCGTTGCGATCGTTCTTTGCCCCCTGGCTCTTGCGAAAGGGTTTTACGAATTCCGCTGCCATGAGCTTCGGGCGGTGCCCGTAGGCCGACAGGACCCGAGCCCAGTGATTCGAAGAGCTGCACGCCTCCATCCCGATGGTGCAGGGCGGAAGATTTGCCGCCCACACCGAAAAGCCAGCAAAACTGAACTGCTTGAAGAACATGGTGTGACCCGAGCCGTCCCCGGCGCACACGACGATCACTTCTTTTGCGAGGTCGACACCGACGGTAGTAATCTCGTTCATGAGTTCCCCTTTCTGATGCAGATTGAAGCTCGCAACTCAATCTTGGCACTTTGATGCCGTACGACTCACGTCGAATCAGTGAAGGGGAACTCCCTTATATTCGCTTGGAGCGGCCGTGATGTTAAGTGTGCGGCGCGCCATGAGCGCGCTGCGCTATCTTGCGCTCATGTCGCGCATAGAACTCGTGCGGCCGGCCGCTCAAGCTCATCGTTAGACAACGCATATGTCAGAACACGATTGGATCAGCGTCGGTCAGTACACCAACTTGGTAGACGCTCAACTTGTGTCTGATCGCCTCACCAGTGAGGGTGTGCCCAACCGAATCTATATTCCCCAGACTCTTGGTGGGACTAATGTTGCGCCAGCTCTTGAGTGTTACGTATGGGTGCCGCCGGAATCGGCGGAGGACGCTAGGCGCGTCTTGGCCACGTCTGCAATTTCGGAGGCCGAGCTGACTGACCTTGCCCTCAAATATCCTCCGCCGGATGATCTATGAGGTTTGTTTCTGAGGTATCTGACCGTGCCTCAGTGGCTGGCCGTTGTCTAACTAACGCTTGGAGCGGGCCGTGAGGGGCAAGATGGCGCGCTGTGCGCGCCTGGATTATTTTGCGCGCACAGCGCGCGGCTACGGTCGAATCGCGGCCGCTCAAGCTTATCGTTAGGAGGCGTGCTGTGAGCACAATGGGGAGGTTCCTGGCGCTTCTCTCATTCGCAATCGCCTCCACTAGCACTGGCAGTGAAGTGCCTCGACGTGACCATCCGATTCTTGGCACATGGCAACTCTGGATATCTGGACCTGGCGGTATATGCATCGAGACATACCACTTTGATCCCGATGGGTCGGAACGAAATACAAGCCGATCTGAAGTTTCAACGCTGAAATTTGCAATTTCTGACAAGCCACTCCCATCGGGTTTCTATCGCATCGTTAGTACGGTCGTGGAGACCAACCACCAGCCCGACTGTTTCGGGACTACTCCAGATGAAGGTGATCTCACTAGGGGCGCGCGAATCCGCTTGGGTACTGTCGGTGCCGCTTCCGTCCGCTATATCCACTTCGTTTCCTCAAATGCTGCGCTCAGCCTTTGCGCACGCGAGAGTGAGGACTCTTGTGTTGGGCTTTTCCGTATGGTAATCGCACCGCCTCCTAACCAACGCTTGGAGCGGCCCGTGACGCCTGAGAGTGACGCGCCATGAGCGCGCTGCGCTATGTTGCGCTCATGGCGCGTATCAAACCCACGGGCGCGGCCGCTCAAGCTCTTCGTTAGACGACATGGACATTGCTTACAGGATCCTCGTGGATCGAGCCTTCCTCCGGACGGCGTTGCGCCGCTACAACCGGCAACGGCCGGATCGCAAGCGTAACGCGGCGATTGTTGCTATTGCTGTCGCCGTGTTGGTCCTGACTGCGGGTGCTTGGTTGTATGCGTCTCTCACGCAGGCGACCTGGCTAAAGTTTGCGGAGGTAGCCGGGGGCTCGGCGCTTTGGGGTGGCATGGTGGTTGGATGGAGGATCCTCTTCTTTGGAACTACGCTTGCGCGACAAATAAGAAGCAACCCCGCATTTGGCGATGAAGTATCGATCGTCCTCAACGATCAAGGACTTACGGAAACGGGGCCGCACGCCCGGGTCAAAATCGAATGGTCAGATTTTACCCGCTGCGTCCGCTTGTCAGATGGGGTCATGCTGTCGCAAGGTTCGGGGGCGCGTTGGCTTCCGCACGCCGGGTTGCAAGCTGAAACCTCTGAAAAAGCGGTTGCGTTCGTTCGCTCCAAAGTGGATTTAATTGATGTCGTCTAACCCTCGGTTGGAGCGGCCGTGAGGCGCATGTGGTCGCGTCGCGAGCGCTGGACACAGTTTGCGCTCGCGACGCCGATCTGGCGTCAACGCGCGACCGCTCAACCTTATCGTTAGACGTCACCGGAGGCCGTGCCAGGCTGGGGGTCAACGTGATTGCGGGCAGTGGCGCGGTTTGGCTCAGCCATACCGGGCTCATACGTACATACAGGACCTTCGCACTATCCTGATGGCCAAGACGGCCGCGAAGGTGACGTGGTGACGTTCTCGGTAGACCGACGCGTCGTTCTCGGCCGCATTGGTAGCGATGACTACTTGCCTTCGTTTACGCCTTGAGGCGTAGGTGGTTAGGTGCAGAGCGGAAGAGCTGGTGTATGCGAGTCAATGCACAATTGGTCGTAGCCCAAAGCATCGGACTGTTTCTGGTCCTCGCTCTCGCCTTATTCGCTCCAGCGGGTACGCTAACTTGGCTTGTCGGCTGGCTCTACCTAGCGCTGTTCTTTGGCTTCTTCCTGGGCGTCAATGCTTGGCTCTACCGGCACAATCCCGGATTGCTCCAGGAGCGTTTGAGCCTCAGCCGAGCCGATCAGAAAGGCTGGGATAAAGCATTGTTCCCATTACTTCTCGTGTTGCCCTTTGCATGGCTGGCGTTTATATCGATGGACGCTGTTCGCTTTCACTGGTCGCCTGAGCCTGACTGGCTCCAGGGCGTTGGGGGTGTCGTCCTATTGTGCTCGTTCAATCTCTTTTTCCTGACATTTCGCGAAAATTCGTACTTATCCACGGTCGTGCGGGTACAGACAGAGCGTGGGCATTCCGTGATCTCGACAGGTCCCTATCAGTATGTGCGCCACCCGATGTATGCGGGCTTTCTGCTGTTCATGATCGGAACGCCACTGTTCCTCGGGTCGTGGTACGGAGTGCTCTTGGGGCTGGCTTTTATGATATTGCTGGCGAGACGAGCGGTGTTGGAGGAACGCACACTGCAGGCCGCCCTGCCGGGCTATGCTGACTACATGGCGCATGTGAAATATCGTCTTGTCCCGTATGTTTGGTAGTTTTGCCAATTGTCGCAGTGTCCGAGTCGGATATACGTCGGTGATCAGGAGCGCATGGCAGTGACGTCTAACAATCGTTGGAGCAGGCCGTGAACGACCTTTGGTTATGCGCCGCGGGCGCTGGAAGGCGGTGTGCGCCCGCGGCGCTGATCAAGCGCTTCTGGGCGGCTGCTCAACTTCACCGTTAGAGGTCATTTCGGAGACTTACCGTGCAGTGGTTCGCTGTCGCAGCTCTAATTCTCACGGCATCAACACCTCAGGCAACTCAGGAGGTCACGATGTCTGGAATTTCGCTCCAACTGCCGGGCGCATGGACCGTAAAGACGGACGGCCACTACGCTCTTGTGGCGTCGCTTTCCGCGAGGTTTAATCCGACGGTGATGCCTTGGGTCACTATCAACATCTGTGATGATTCTGAGAATCATCGCTGTCCTGCTGGGACACTTGACCTAAGTAGAGACAAAACGTGCAGCGCGCTTCAGAGGTCAATCCACGAATGGCCCAATGGCATCAGAGAGACACGGTGGGTATGCCCGCTGATGCTCGACCACCCTGGGCTACGCTACAGCAGCGCGACAACGCAGTTTGAGGTTGGGAAGAGAAGGCTTCTTGTGTATTACCTTGCAACAGACCGTGACACTCCGCCAATAACGTTCCTGGGCGATTTCGCCAAGGCGCTGAGGCCGAATGACCTCTAACGAACGCTTGGATCGGCCGTGAGAGCTGAACGAGGTGCGCCCCGAGCGCCGGGATGTTTTGTGCTCGCGGCGCTCATTGAACGGCGGCACGCGGCCGCTCAAGCTTTTCGTTAGGAGGCGCGAGATGATCGGCCGCAAGAGTCGGGACTCACTGGCCGAACTCATGCGTCACCTTATCGCCGGCGTTATTACCAACGACCAGTTCGAAGGCCGTCTCCCCGAATCGACCGACCCGGCAATATTTGAGATCTACTGGAACGGTGCTTGGGGACTCTACGATGACATGCACGAGCATCGTATGACTGGTCGTTGGTACATTCCACGCGGCTCACGTTCCGACCTTTCACGAGCGATCCTTTTCTTGAAGGGTGATCTTCGCTACGAATGGCCGGCCTATCCACCCCGACCGAGGCTTCTGGCGATGATCCTGTCACTAGTAACACTCGGCTATGCCAATCGATTGATGCTCCAAAGCTGGAGGAGACACGGCGACTTTACTGTTTGGCCCTTTATACAGCGCGAGGACTATGAGCGTGCTCTGGCACTGCCTCCCTATCTCGCGCGCGCCTCCTAACCAACGCTTGGAGTGGCCGTGAGAGTTGATCACGTTGCGCCGCGAGCGCGTCGTAATCATGCGCTCGCGGCGCTTCTTGAACCGCGGCAGCCGGCCGCTCAAGCTCATCGTTAGAGGGCAGCTCAGGTGCGCCGCGCATTGCTGGTCATCGTTGCCTTGGTTGCGCTATACCTGTACTCGTATTTTCTGGTCTTTGTAATCGGCCACTTTCTTGCGCAGCCGCAACCTGCTTGGTGGGGTTCCATGTTCTCGACCAGGCTTCATGCCACGCTTACATGGATGGTCGCATGCCACTCTGCAGCAGTTCTGCTCGTTTCTATACCATTCGCGTACCTCATTCATCGCACGTACGGCCGCTATGGCCCACTTGTTGCGCTGGGGATGACTCTCACACTTTTTGTCCTCTTCGCTCTTCCCGCGTGGCACTACCTTGGCGACGCGCCCACTCGGCAAAAAATTGTCACGCTTTTCGATCAGATTAAGCTCATTGGTGTCTTGCCCGCATTGGTCTGGGTCTTGAGCAAGCTGCCCTCTAACCAAGGCTTGGAGCGGCCGTGAGAGCTAAGGAGGCGCGCTGTGCGCGCCGGAATCATTTTGCGCGCACAGCGCGTATTCGGCGGTTGATCCCGGCCGCTCAGCTTCACCGTTAGGCATCTCGCCATATGCACCTGCAATTTTTCTCCGCTTTGTTGCTGAGCTCCGCTTTATGTCTGGGAGCCGCCGTAAGCGGTCCCGCGGATATGCCAGACTATTATTCCGGAGAATTTGACGCTGATGCCTACATCAGAACCGCCGTAGACTTGCAGTCGCTGGGTCACGACGCCGCGTTGGCTCGCTTACGCGAGATCGCGCAGGAAAAAAGCGCAAGAGTAAATGTAATCATCCTGTGTCGAATGCTCTTCACTAAGCGTTCGGGGTCCGATTTCAACGCACCTTCGCTAGGTAGTCCGATCTATTTGGGCGGTACAGTATCAGCTGATTGGCCGCTTGATCCCATAACGCTTGTTGATGGCGTTCCGTTTCTAATCACTGATGGCTACTACGTGGCCGGAACGCCTGAACCACAATGGCTTTATCTGCAGTATTGCGACTCGCACGCCGACTGGTCGACGTACCGCTTCAGTATCAAGACAAAGCAGCAAGAACAACGGGCACTTTTGAAACTAATTGACTCCTCAATATGGAGACCTCGCCTACCGGAAACGCAGCGGCAGTACTTGGCAACGCAAATCAAGTGACCGGTCGAGATGCCTAACCAAGCGCTCCAGGCGGCGCCCCGGCATTCGCTTCGCATGCCGGGGTGCCCTCGCTCGAAGACCTCGCTCGGCGCGGCTGAGCGCGAACGTTAGATGCCGCGTGGCGCGGAGGCATAGTTGCCGTCAGGAGCATGTGAGCGCCGTTCACGGCTTGGGGTTCGGAGACGCCTGTGACTTGGCGTGAACTCACGGGCATCGCATTTTTTCTTGCCGGTCTCTTGGTACGATCATCGGCGCCGGTGCGAGGCGGACCTCTTCGCGCGGCTGGGGCCGTCCTATTCGTGCTCGGATTTTCTTTTATCGCTTGGGAGCGGTATCGCCGGGGGCTGGGGCCACCTTCTACCTTGAAAGAGCTGAAGAAGGAAGAGTTTAAGGACCTGGATTCTGTCGAGACGGATTGGATATGCCCACACTGTCACGAAAGAAACCCAAATAACTTTGACACCTGCTGGAAGTGTAAACATTCGAAACTTGTTATCACGGCATCTAACAATCGCTCGAGCGGCCGTGATGCGTAAGCGCAATGGCGCCGCGAGCACGGAGACTATTGTGTGCTCGCGTCGCCCAATCGGAATGCGGTGTATGGCCGCTCAGCTTCACCGTTAGACGATCTGAGGTGCTTCGTTGAACGCATTAGGCGTGGCTCTGACCTACGCGATAGTCGCAGCAGCGGTGATCCCGATTGGTTTCGCCGTATTTAAGACGCAGTATCAGTTCACGGACGTGGTCCTGGCCTCTATTTTGGGAGCCGCCGCCTCACTTATCCCAACGACCAGCGGTCTCGCTATTGGCGGCGTC
>Ga0210401_10008430_pt1 | contig 10230 bp, 7 predicted proteins | sample IncBWH32MmetaG_FD_150866 | JGI IMG/M metagenome (GOLD analysis project Ga0210401, IMG submission 150866) | Forest soil microbial communities from Barre Woods Harvard Forest LTER site, Petersham, Massachusetts, United States - Inc-BW-H-32-M | ecosystem: Environmental > Terrestrial > Soil >... | reverse complement strand
GTTCGGGGCGGCGCGTGGCTTCGGGGTTTGAAGATTGATATTTGTGGTGTATGCTTTGGGTCGAAATCTAGGGACAGGGTCTAGCCCACCTCTCGAAAGCAAGTTCCGCCCCACGCGAGTCTGTCCCACGAATTCATCTCCGCGGCAAACGTGGGAGATTTGGTCACCCGGATGAATGTTCGAGGTCACGCTCCTGTTTTGGAAGATTTTGCAGCCTTGGCTCTGCGATTTAACTCAAATTTTAGAATTTAGCTGTTCAGGAATTCCTATGTTTACGACTAAACGTTTCACGGCATCGAGTATGGGCAAACCTCCTCAAAGAGCTGCAGCACAAATCGGTTGCGTATTTCCGGCACTGACTTCGCTGCTGCTCGCCACGACGCTCTTGTTGGGCTGTGGCGAGGAGAAAAAAGCCGAAGCGGCGGCACCAGACGTGGAAGTGGTGCAGGTAGTGCAGAAGGATGTGCCGATCACACGGGAGTGGGTGGCGACATTAACCGGGAAGGTCAACGCGCAGATTCGCGCGCAAGTGGCAGGCTATTTGATGAGCCAGACATACCAGAACGGGGTGTACGTGAAAAAGGGCACGCCGCTCTTTCAACTCGACCCGCGAACATTCCAGGCCGCCGTAGAGCAAGCGACGGGCGTTCTGCAACAGGCCAAGGGAGACCTGGCTCGCGCCGTGGCACAACAGGGGAAAACGCAGCAGGACGTGACGCGCTACACTCCGCTGGCGGCCCAAGGTGCGATCAGCAAACAAGAATTGGATGATGCGATACAGAACAACCTGTCCGCTCTGGCACAGGTGGAAGCGTCGACAGCGGCCATAGCTTCCGCACAAGCGTCGCTCGACGGCGCGAAATTGAACCTTGGATTTGCGACCATTACGGCGCCAATCGATGGCATTGCCGGCATCGCCAACGCGCAAGTCGGCGATTTTATCAGCCCGCAGAGCGCCAACGCGCTCACCACGATTTCTGCCGTGAATCCGATCCTGGTGAATTTCACACCTAGCGAGCAGGACTATCTGAAGGCCAGGCGTGAAATGATTAAGGTGGGCGAGACGGAAACACAGGGCATGAGCAGATTGGTCTGGCAGCTGGAACTCACGGATGGTTCCATTTACAACCACACCGGCAAATTCTACGCCCTTGATCGGCAGGTGAATGTCGGCACGGGTGCCATACTCTTGCAAGTCGAGTTCCCCAATCCGGATAACCTACTGCGGCCGGGGGGATTCGGAAATATCCGGGTGGTAACGAGAGTCGATAAAGGCGCGCTGCTGGTGCCGCAGCGAGCGGTCAGCGATGTGCAAAGCAAATTCCTGGTGGCGGTCGTCGGGAGCGACAACAAGGTGGCCATCCGGCCCGTCGTCGTGGGCGAGAAAACAGGGACCGAATGGATTGTCTCTGAGGGCTTGAAGCCGGGAGATCGTGTCGTTGCCGAAGGGATTCAAAAGGTGAAGGACGGGCAGCAGGTTAACCCAAAGCCTTATCAGTCAAGCTCCGCGACTGCAACCGAATCCAACAAGGGAACTGCGAACTAAGCGGGAACCATGTACAAATTCTTCATCGAACGTCCTATCGTATCCATGGTGATTGCGGCCATCATGGTGATTGTCGGCGTTGTCGCGGTGCTTGGCCTACCGACGGCGCAGTTCCCCAACATCGCCGATCCGCAAATTCAAGTTCTGGCCACCTACGTGGGCGCTGATGCTCTGACCGTGGAGCAGTCCGTGGCCACTCCCATCGAGCAGCAAATGAGCGGCGTGGACAACATGGAATATATGTATTCGCTGAACGCCAACAACGGCCAGGTGACACTAACGATAGACTTCAACATCAAGACCGATGCGAGTACTGACCAGATTTTGGCGCAGATGCGGCAAAATCAGGCTGCCTCGCAACTTCCGACCGCCGTCAACAATTTTGGCGTCACAGTGCAGAAGTCCACCCAGGCGCCGATGATGCTGTTTGACCTTTATTCTCCCAACGGGACGTACGACTCGCGCTTTCTGGCCAATTACACCTATATCAATCTGAAGGATGGCTTAACGCAGGTGCCGGGAATCGCCAGCGTTTCTGTCTTTGGCGCGGGCCAATACGCCATGCGCGTCTGGGTGAAGCCCGACCAGTTGGCAAAGCTGCAAGTCACCGTGCCGGACATCATCAACGCCATTCAGGTTCAGAACAACGTGAACCCGGCGGGACAGATAGGCGGTGAACCGGTCCCGGCGGGACAGGAATACACCTACGCCGTGCGTGCTCAGGGACGACTGATCTCCGAGCAAGAGTTTGGCGAGATCGTGGTGCGAGCTCAACCCGACGGCTCGGTGCTGCGCCTCAGAGATGTTGCCCGCATCGAATTGGGCGCTCAGGTCTACAACATGCTGGGCCGCCTGGATGGCAAGCCCTCCGCCGTCATTGCCGTCTATCAACTGCCCGGTTCCAACGCGGTAGCTGCTGCCAAGGGCGTAATTGCTTACATGGAGGAACAGAAAAAAAGCTTTCCACCGGGGCTGGATTATGTGACGGCCCTGGATACGACGCTGCCGGTGACCGAAGGAATTAAGGAGATCGAGCATACCCTAGTGGAAGCGTTGGTACTCGTTATTTTGGTTGTATATATCTTTCTGCAGGGCTGGCGTGCGACGCTCATCCCGCTGTTGGCGGTGCCGGTCTCGTTGATTGGCACGTTCATGGTTTTTCCCCTGCTCGGGTTTTCCGTGAACACGCTATCGCTGTTCGGCTTGGTATTGGCGATTGGCTTGGTTGTTGACGACGCCATTGTGGTTGTCGAAGCCGTTGAACATCACATTGAACATGGCCTTTCTCCGAAGGAAGCCTCCGTGAAAGCCATGGAGGAGGTTTCCGCACCGGTAATCGGCATTGCCGTCATTCTTTCTGCTGTCTTCATCCCCACGGCCTTCGTTCCCGGAATCACCGGCCGCTTATATCAGCAATTCGCCGTGACCATCGCTGTTTCGGTTATTTTCTCGGCTTTCAATGCTCTGACGCTGAGCCCGGCGCTTTCGGCGCTACTTCTTCGGCCCAAAAAGGAATCTCGTGGCCCGCTGGGAAAATTCTTTGCCTGGTTCAACAGGGTGTTCACTTCGGCAACGAATCACTACGTAAACTGGTGCCGCTTCTTCATTCACAAGCTGTCCTTTGCGGTGATCCTCCTTCTGGGGTTTACGGTACTGGCGGGATTCTCGGCAAGTAAGCTGCCGACCAGCTTCCTGCCCGATGAGGACCAGGGCTATGTTTTCGTTGTGCAGCAGTTGCCCGATGCTTCCTCTCTGCAACGCACTTCTGCGGCCGCGGAAAAGGTGGAAGAGATCTTGATGAAGACGCCGGGCATCGCCCATGTCACTACCGTGGTTGGCTACAGCATGTTGAGCGGCGTTCAGAATACTTACAGCACGTTCTTCTGGGTAACGTTCAAACCCTGGCACGAACGGACCGCCAAGGATGAGCAATACATGGATTTGCTGATTCACCTGAATAGCGTTCTCGGAAAGCTTCCCGAAGGCGTCACGGTGGCTTTCCCGCCGCCCGCGATTCCCGGAGTCGGCGCATCCGGAGGTGTGACGTACATATTGGAAGACCGTGGGGGCCGCGATGTGGAATTTCTTGCGGCACAAACGAAGAAGTTTATCGAGGCAGCGAGCAAGCGGCCAGAGATAGCTCGTGTTTTCACCACCAGCCTTCCGTCCGTTCCCCAGGTGTTCGCGAACGTCGACCGCGACAAGGTGCTTACGCAAGGTGTGCAATTGAAGGACGTTTATGGAACGCTGCAGACGTTCATGGGCGGCGCGTTCATCAACTATTTCAACCGCTTCGGCCGCCAGTGGCAGGTGTATACGCAGGCCGAAGGGGTTTATCGCACGCGCGCGGAAAATCTCGGCCAGTTCTACGTGCGCAATTTGAATGGGAACATGGTGCCGCTGTCGGCTGTCACCTCCGTCCAGAGTACCAGCGGACCGGAATTCACTATGCGATTCAACCTCCATCGCGCGTCGCAGATCAACGCGACCGCCGCGCGAGGATTCAGTTCCAGCCAAGCCATGCGGGCGCTTGAGGAGGTTTATGCCCAAACCATGCCCTCGGGAATGGGTTTTGACTACATGGGCATGTCATTCCAGGAGGAAAAGGCTTCACAGGGCGTATCGCCGTTCGCGATTTTTGGATTGTCCCTCCTGTTTGCGTTCTTGATACTCGCGGCGCTCTATGAGAGCTGGACGTTACCATTCAGCGTGCTGTTGAGCGTACCGATCGCTGTGTTCGGCGCATTTGCGACCCTACTGGTTCGCCGAATGATCGACCTGCTGGTCTTCAAGCAATACACGGGACTCGGTCTAGAGAACAACGTTTACGCCCAGATCGGCCTGGTGATGCTCATCGGCCTGGCCGCCAAAAATGCGATTCTGATCGTCGAATTCGCGAAAGCCGGATACGATAAGGGTGAGTCACTCTCCGATGCGGCTCTCGAAGGAGCTCGGTTACGTCTGCGTCCAATTTTGATGACCTCTTTTGCGTTCATCCTGGGATGTGTGCCGCTTTGGCGGGCAAGCGGTTCTGGCGCGGTCTCGCGCCAAGTGATGGGCACCGCCGTAATCGGTGGAATGACGGCTGCCAGCGCGATCGCGATTTTCATCATTCCGGCACTGTTCTACATGATTGAGCGGCTCGGAGGGGCAAGAGTCGAGGGTCTCAAGGCCGCACAACCCGGAGCGGCCGGCTTGCCGCCGCCGAGCCCCGGACACGCCGATTAGTCCGGTGGAATGAAACGGAGAATCATTTGCCCCGATGACCATAAAAAACGGCAAGTCCCAATTCGGCGACGCGCAACTCCGGACAGTTTGCTACAGCAGAATCCGGCGCCGCGGATTGTCGCGTGGAATGAGCCGCTCGTTGGCAGCCGCGTTGCTTTCGGCCACGCTCATGCTCTCCGGATGCGCAGTGGGTCCGAATTACGTTCGCCCGAAAGTGAATGTGCCCGCGGATTTTCGTGGAGCCGAGGGAGCAGCACAACAGGCCTCTTATGCGGATTTACCGTGGTGGGAAGTTTTCAAGGACGAGCAGCTGAAAGCGCTGATCAAGACTGCTCTCGCGAATAACTATGATCTGGGCATTGCTGTCTCGCGTGTGGAGCAAGCCCACCAGGTCGCGAACGTCGCCCGGGCTCAATATTTTCCTGCGGTTAACTATTCCGTTGGCGCCAGCGACGGCAAAAATGAATTTTTGGGCAGTGTAGTACCGGAGCTGGGAACGACCAAAGGCGCTTTCCTGGCTGCGGGGAGCGCTGCGTGGGAAGCCGATATTTGGGGACGGATTCGCCGCCTAAATGAATCCGCGCGTGCGCAATACCTATCCACCGAGGAAGCGCGTCGGGGAGTGATGCTGACGTTGACGAGCAATGTGGCGCAAGCCTATTTCCAACTTCTCGGCTTGGAGCTGCAACTGCAAATCGCCAAGGAAAACACGGCGGCGTTTACCGACACTCTGAAGCTCTTTACGCAGCGCTACGAGGGTGGAGTCGCCTCCAAACTGGATACTTCTCGCGCTGAAGCCGCGCAAGCTGCAGCTGCAGCCACCGTTCCGGAATTTGAACGCCAGATTGCACTGCAAGAGAACGTGTTGAGCGTCCTGCTGGGCAGCAATCCGCAGTCGATCGCGCACACCGCAAAACTGCTGGACGAAATCGTTCCGCCGGAGATCCCGGTGGGTTTGCCTTCGGCGCTGCTGGAACGGCGCCCGGACGTCCTGACCTCTGAGCAGCAGGTGCGGTCCGCCAATGCCCAGGTGGGTGTGGCGACAGCGAATTTCTTTCCGCAGTTTGGATTGACAGCACTGCTCGGGCAAGCGAGCACACCACTTTCCAGAATCACCGCGGGCAGCGCCAATGTGTGGAGCGTCGCGGCGAATTTCACTGGGCCGATTTATGAGGGTGGAGCTCTTCGCGCGCAGAAGCGTCAGTCGGTGGCCTTCTGGGAGCAAACCAAGCTGCAGTATGAGCAGACTGCACTGAACGCGTTCACCGATGTTTCGAACGCACTGATTTCCCGACAGAAGTTCGAAGCCATCCGCGCCGAACAAGCTCGCTCGGTAGCGGCTTACCAGGAATCCGTGACCGTGGCCTTGCAGCGATACTCGGCAGGAAGAGCCAGCTACTTCGAAGTACTCGATGCGCAGTTGCAGTTATATCCGGAGCAGAATGCTTTGGCGCAAACGGAGATCAATCGCCGCCTGGTTGTCGTGCAACTCTACCTGGCGCTCGGTGGCGGCTGGAATCTGACGGATTCCGACTGGCAGAATCAGACCATCACGCCGGGTTCCTCGACGGGCGCACCCAAAACCGGCCCCGGCGCTAGCCATTGAAGTTTGTTTTGCACACCAGGCGATTCCCTTCATTCCCTCGAGCCTGACATCACTTGATCCTGCGTAAGGTTTCGGTTGAGATCCTTCGGGTGCAAACTTCCAGCCCTGGGGATGAGACTGGGTTGTGATGGTGGAACGAGTTGAGGGGCTTCGGCGGGGAACGGTGTCGCTGACACTGCGTTATGTTGACCAAATAAGTTGACGGGGAAACACCACGGTAGCTAGCGCTTCGAAGGGCTTCCCTGCATCATCTTGCCGTCTTTCATCACGTATTCGAGGCCGCCCCACATCACGCGATTCGATGCAAATCCAGCCAACCAAACCGCAAAATTCAGTAGGTCCCGCACCGGAATGAGCCAGAAGCGACGCCGCAGAACATCGTCATTGACTCCCCAGATGCCCACGACCCACGCCATGAGGAATCGCAAGACGAGGTAAGCAAGAAGATAGGCGACGGCCAGCCATGCCGAAGGGGCCACCGCCGCGGCAAGCAAGGACCATGCCAGGCCATGCGTAAAAAGCAGTCCAATAAAGGATGCTGGTCGGCAAAGGCGCACCGTTCTGGCCCAGCGCACTTGATGATCCCAGAATCCCTTGGCACCTTGTGCTGGATACATGGTCCAGACAGGCTCGCGGCACAACAACACCTTGCCTCCGGCGTGGTGCACGCGATTGCCGAGCTCATAGTCATCGGCCAGCAGGTTTGCGATCGCTTCGTAACCGTCAATTTTGGCCAGCCAGGATTTGGTTGTTCCCACCGAAGCGCCCAGAGCGAAGGTGATCCCTTCTTTCCATTCCGCGACTAGGGCACCCGCAAAAAAATCACTGGCCGTGCCCACGGCCTCAAGCTCCGCCCAAAAGCTGTTCTGCGCGATGGCGCGATAAAAGCAGCTGGCCACGCCCACTGCTGGATCAGCGAAGCAGGCAACCAGTTCACGGATGTAATTTGGGCCGACGCGAACGTCGCCATCGGTTTGCAGCAGAATTTCGTAGTTTGCTTCGCGCGTCAGAAGTGCCAGATTGCTGATCTTTCGATTTGCGCCAATCTGCGGCGCATTGGAGAGGATGCGAATGCGACGCTCCGGAAAGTCCTTCATGATGTTCTGGATGACCGGAACCGCGGTATCCGACATTTCGTTCACGCAGAACAAGATTTCGTATTCGGGGTAGTCCTGAACGCAGAAGCTCGCGAAATTTTCATACGAGCCGAAATCCACGCCTCGCACGGGCTTCAGCAAACTGATGGGCGGGGTGAACGAGGGGAGTTGTTTGGCACGTTCTCGCCAGAAGAAACGGATGGCCGCGATGATTGCGGTGACGTAATAACCCAGCGGGGCAAGGGCCAGCAAGAGAATGGCCCAGCGCCAGATGGCAAAGTGAATGTTCATGCCGGTAAGTGCAATCTATTCTGAATCGTCAATTGGATACAAGCGGGCAATGTAACTCAAGGCGACCTATCCCGTCGCGAGCACCAGAATTACGCCCAAGAAGACCATGCCGACACCCAGCCAGCGCCGCACGGTAACTTCCTCTTTCAGGATGTACTTGGCGCCAAGCACGCCAACAATGTAGTTCGCCGCGGAAGCCGGGATCACCAGGCTGATGGGCGCCCACGAGAACAGGATCAGCAAGGAATAGAAGGAAGCCGCAAGCAGGGGCAAGGCGAACCACACCCAACCGCTCCGGACCGCCCGCCACAGGAAATTCAGTACAGCGCGCGGACGAAAACTTTCCGGCTCGCCAATTTTTTTCATGCCGTAGGTAACGGCGATTTCGCCGCCCGTCCCGCTGCAAATGAAAAACATCAGCATGAGAATGACTTTGATCATGGCGTAGCCTGGGCCGCCGCGCCGGTGGTGCTGGGCTTCGTCTGGCCAACCAACAAAACTCCCAAGACGATCAGCGCCACACCCACCCAGCGCTTGGCCACCACAACCTCACGCAGGATCAAAACCGCCAGGATGGTCTGCAGCGCATATCCAAAAGCGCCCGCAGGCATCACGTAGCTGTAATCGGCCCAGCTCACCGCGGTCATGTAACTGAGGGTGTAACCGATCAGGAAGAGAATGCCAAGCCAGATGGTTGGATTCTGGAGCGTAGAGAGAAAAGCATGCCACAAGCCGGGGAGGGTAATGTACACCGCGCCCATCTGCGACATGCCGCGCTTCAATAGCAGATCGCCGGTGCTGGCGCACACCACCATCAGCAAGACCATGAACATGGTCTTGATCCGTAGCCTATGCTCGTGACTCATTCCGGAAAGTTAGTCGTTGCCGCTGCTGGTCGAAGATACACCGGTGACCGGCACCATCGCCTTCGGAGCAGGGCCGCCTTCGCGCGCCCACTTCAGCCGCTCTGCGCGGAGCTTCAGGAATTCCGTCGCCTCGTGGTACAGGCGCTTGCGTTCATGAGCATCCCACAAGGCTTCTTTCACGATGCGCCAAACGACCTTCGGACGGAAGTAATACTCATCGTAAAAGCGGTTCACACCCGCCATCATTTCGGCCTTGTTCAGATGAGGGAATTCGATGTGCGGCAGCTGGTGTCCGCTAGAGTCGGCCAGCGCTTCCACGCGCAGGAAGCCTTCTTTGGCCATCTGGTCGTGCAGCTCGGTTCCGGGCATGGCGTGGGCCAGAGACACCTGGATTGTTTCGCAGTCGAGTTCCTTGGCGAAATCGATGGTCTTGTTGATGGTCTCCTTGGTTTCACCGGGCAGGCCGATGATGAAGTCGCCGTGGACCTTGATGCCGACCTTGCGGCAATTCTTCATAAACTCGCGGGCCATCTCGACGGTGGCGCCCTTCTTGATGTTCTTGAGGATTTGCGCGTCGCCGGATTCGAAGCCGACGATAAAGAGGCGCGCTCCGCCGTCCGCCATTGCCTTCAATTCTTCATACTTGCTGTGGCAGCGCGCGGTGCAGGACCACTGGAACTTCAGGGGCTTGAATTTCTGGCTCAGCTCGATGGCGCGATCCTTTCGGATGTTGAAGGTATCGTCGTCGAAGAAGATCTCCTTCATCTGCGGGAAGTAGCTGAGGGCCTTTTTGACTTCCTCCACGACGTTGTCCACCGAACGCGTGCGCCAGGCATGTCCGGAAATCGTCTGCGGCCACATACAGAAGGTACACAGGGCCGGACAGCCGCGGGAAGTGTAGAAGGAAATGAAAGGATTCAGGAGAAACGGGACGTTGTAGCGTTCGATCTGCAAATCGCGCTTGTAAATGTCAGAGGCGAAGGGCAGCGCGTCCAACTCTTCGGTGTGTAGCTGCGGACGCGGAGCATTGTGGACGATTTTGCCATCCTTGCGGAAGCTGGCGCCAAGGATCTGCTCCACCGGCTTGCCGTGCGCGTAATCGGCAACGGCGTGGTCGAATTCCCCGCGCATCACGAAATCAATGTCTTCGCTGGAATTCAGGGTCTCGTCGGGCTTGATGTGCCCGTGAGGGCCGACGAAAGCCACCTTAAGCGAAGGGTTGGCTTCCTTGATTTTGCGTAGAAGCTTCACGTCGCTGTGAAAGCCGACGGTCGATGTGTACAACACCAGGAATTCGTAGTCTTTGCAGATTTCCACGGTTTGCTGCCAATTGATCTTGTGCGGGGAGGCATCGAGGAGGCGGCTGCCGGGGATCAGTCCCGCCGGGTAGGTCAGCCATACCGGAAACCAATACGACTCAATCTCGCGCGTCGCGGGCCACCGCGAACTTGCCCCGCCGTCAAAGTTTTCGAAACTCGGCGGATTTAATAGCAACGTCTTCATTACATCTGGCATTCGGCACCCTCAGCGTTTGCAAAAATTCGGGCGGCAAGCAATTCCCCTGGGGCAGCTTCGCCTGCCCCTCAAGTGTCGGGT
>Ga0210401_10008428_pt1 | contig 10230 bp, 14 predicted proteins | sample IncBWH32MmetaG_FD_150866 | JGI IMG/M metagenome (GOLD analysis project Ga0210401, IMG submission 150866) | Forest soil microbial communities from Barre Woods Harvard Forest LTER site, Petersham, Massachusetts, United States - Inc-BW-H-32-M | ecosystem: Environmental > Terrestrial > Soil >... | reverse complement strand
AGCGGCTTGAGCACATAGACGAGGCTGCGCGACAGGAGCGCCGAGATGATCTCGAAAGAAGGATTCTCCGTGGTCGCGCCGATCAGGCGAATATTGCCCTTTTCGACGTGGGGCAGGAACGCGTCCTGTTGCGCCTTGTTGAAGCGGTGAATCTCGTCGATGAAGACGATAGTGCGCGTGCCATACTGCCGCGCCCGTTCGGCATCGGCCATGACCTGCTTGATTTCCTTGATGCCGGTCAGCACGGCGGAAAACTCAATGAACTCCGCTTTCGTCATGCTCGCGATGATCTTTGCCAGAGTGGTCTTGCCCGTCCCCGGCGGGCCCCAGAAGATGAGCGAGCCAATATCGTCGCGCTCCAGCTGGGTGCGCAACGGCTTCCCGGGCGCAACCAGATGCTCCTGGCCAACAAACTCATCGAGCGTCCGCGGACGCATGCGGTCGGCAAGAGGCCGGGTACGGTCCCCGGAGCCGTCGCCGCCACTCGGAATCGCTGGGAATAAGCTCACCAACCTATTTCACCACAGAGTCACAGAGACACAGAGAAAAATGGGGATTCTTAGTTCGGCCAGAGAGCCGGTTTTCCGCTGAAGGGTGCTTGGTTTCTTTGTGACTCCGCGTCTCTGTGGTGAAAGGCGGTTTACAGGACTCGTCGGATAATGCCCTGGCTCAAGAGTGGGACATTGCAGTTGATCAGCAGGCCGACCCTTTTGTGGGCCAGCTCAGTCTTGCACGAGGAGATCGATCTTGTAGCCACAGCTTAGCTTCAGGCCTTTGGACTCGACAGGGATGTAGACTTGTCGCTGAAAGCTCAACCCCCGAAGCCAGAGTTTCTGGCAAAGGCACTCCTCGGAAGCTGATTCCAGAAGTCCGGCTCCGAGGTGGCGATGGACTTCAAGCGCCGCCCCGAGAATAGGGCTCGTCCGCGGGTCACGAGGTTGGTCTCTGGGTTCGTGGGTCCCTCTGTGAATGCCATGGAAGCCTTGGCTCACATGACCATCTCATCACGGAATCACTGACGCACGGAGAAAAAGCAGGAGATTAAAGGGCCCGCGTCCCCTAACTAACGGTACAGGGGGCATTTAACCGTCGGTTCGATGAAGGCCAATTTATTGGTTTCTCGGTGACTCTGTGTCTCTGTGGTGAGTTACTTGCCGGGCCGCCTCATACAACACGATACTCGCGGCTACGCCTGCGTTCAGGGATTCGACGTTTGGCGAATGCGGGATGGCCACGATCTCAGCCATTTCGGCCAGCAGATCGCGCGGCAGTCCTGCGCCCTCGCTTCCGATGAAGATGGCCAGCGGTCCGGTCAGCGTGGCTTGGTCGAGAGGCGTGCCTTTGTGCGACGAGGTTGCGATCAACCGCAGGCCGCGCTCGCGCATCTGGTCGAGAATTCCTGGCAGTTTCGCCTGTACGATAGGAAGCCGGAAGACTGATCCCGCCGAGGCGCGTACGACTTTGGAGTTGAAAGGGCTGACCGTGCCTTCCCCAAGCAGCACGCCGCCAGCGCCAAATGCCTCTGCCGAGCGCAGAATCGTGCCCAGATTCCCGGGGTCCTGCACTCCAGCAATCGCCAGCAATGGACGGGTCTGCGACTTGGCCAGCACCTCTTCCAGCTTGAATGTCTTGCACCGAACCAGCGCGGCTACGCCTTGTGGGGTCTGGCTGGGGACGGCGCTGGCAAACAGCTTGTCAGGAAGCAGCAGAGTCTCGACGTGGGCAGCGAGCTGGGGCAGCAGGCGCTCAGCCCGGTTCTCGGCGGAGGCCCGGAAGAATACGGCCTTGAACTTCAGACCGCTGCGGATGGCCTCCTCTAAAATACGCATGCCTTCGATTGCACAATAGCCGTCGGAAGTGAGTTCACCATGGGCAAAGGCGGCGCGCAGCTCTTTGACGAGGGAGTTGTGGCGGCCCTCGATGCGTCGCAGGTGGCCGTGGATAGCCGAGTCGTGACTGGTTGGCTTGTTCACGGTCGTTTAGGTCTGGGCTGGATCATACGCGTTCAGGTATTTGGCTCCGCTCGTTTTAGGATTTGATGATACGCGACTGCCGCAAAGTTTAAATCCCAGAGGGCGCGGAGGTACGTTTATCTCTCCTTGCAGCGCACCCCCGTGGTATGTTAGCTTTCGCGGATTCAGAACATTGTTGGGAAGGAAGCGTGTGCGCGCGGAAATTCTCAAGATTAGCAGCGAGAAGCCGGAGGCGTCTCTCATCCGGTATGCGGCCGATCAGATCCGGGCTGGCGAGGTACTGGGCATGCCTACGGACACGTTTTACGGACTGGCTGCCGACCCCTTTAACCTGCGTGCCGTGGATCGCGTGTATGAGATCAAGTCGCGGTCGCGGCACAAACCGCTATCGCTCTTAATCGAAAGCGAAGACCAGGCTGAAGAGTTGGCCCGCCCGCTGCCCGATGAGTTCTATAAACTGGCCCGCCGTTTCTGGCCAGGTCCGTTGACTATCATCGTCAAAGCCGCGTCTCGTCTTCCCTTGAAGGTAACGGCCAACACCGGCAACGTGGCGCTACGCATCCCAAGCGCCAAAATTCCCTTGGCGGTCGTGCAGGCTGCGGGGATTCCGATTACCGCCACCTCGGCGAATCTGAGCGGGGAATCGGAGTGCACGACGGCGGAGGCGGTGCGCGATCAACTGCAGCAGCGCATCTCCATCATTGTGGATGGGGGCACATCGCCGCGCGAAACCGCTTCGACGATTGTCGACCTCACCGATGAGGAAGCGCGCTGGCGCATTATGCGCGAAGGCGCCATCTCCGCCCAGGATATCTCCGAGTTCTTCGCACAAGGATGACCGAAACGGCTGCGAACCGGCCTTTGCGACGCCATTGGATGCTGTGGCTCGTGGTACTGGCTGCGGTGGCTTTCCTCATCTGGCTGGTTTCAATCTGCCTTGGCATTGTGGCAGAGGCTTCACGACAGGAAATTCGTTCCGCGGACGCCATCGCGGTATTCGGCGCCGCAGAGTACGCGGGCCGTCCATCTCCTGTGTATCGAGCGCGTCTTGATCATGCCTTCGACCTGTTTCAACAAGGCGTTGCTCCCGTGGTCATTACAACCGGCGGAGCCGGGGCGGACCCCAGTTACAGCGAAGGTGGGGTGGGCCACGATTACCTGATGCATCGCGGAATTCCTGATTCCAACCTGATCGCTGAAACCCAGGGGTCCGATACGGCTCAATCCGCCCATCGGATTGGAGTGATCATGCGGACCAATCATATGCACAGCTGCGTGGCGGTCAGCGATGCGTATCATGTTTTCCGCATCCGCAAACTGCTGGAGCACGAGGGCATTGAAGTGTATGTTTCACCGCGCCCTGATTCGCGTCCGCGCTCGCTGTGGCAGCGTGTGGAGGCGGTGTTGCGCGAGGCGGTTAGCTACATGGCGTGGCGGCTACACCTGGCGGGGTAGGAACAATTCGTCGGGCTGTTCATCAAATCATCTGCAATTGTTTGCAGATTGACGCTGCTGGCGGAGCGGCGGATCATGTTGCCCTCTTCTCTCCCGGCCGTGGGGCCGAAAAGGTTTTCTCCAATATTCCTTCGCCGGCGGTGTCGACGGCGCATATCCAGAATCCGACCGGATTATGGACGCTGCCGGAAATCTCTATGGAACAACCAACCAGGGCGGCGCGGTTGGGGGCGGCACGGTCTTTGAACTCACTCCCACCAACGATGGCTGGAAGCATCAAGTCCTCCCCAGCTTCGCTGATGGCACTAATGATGGTGGTGGCCCAACGGCGGGCTTGGTTTTTGACAGTGCCGGGAACCTCGACGGGACTACCGCATTCGGGGGTGGCTCCAATTGCTATGGGAGCGGCTGCGGAACGGTTTTTAAGCTTGCGCTAAATTGGTACGCGGCTGGAGCGAAAGCGTTCTATTTAGTTTCACAGGAACAAACAGCGACGGCTGGAATCCGCATAGCGATCTTATCTTCGATAGGCAGGGAAACCTGTACGGAACAGCAGGCGGCGGCACAGCCACTGGGTTTTGCGGGGGTATACTCTGGGGAGAAGTATGGTGGGGTACCGTTTTCGCGGCTTAATGTAACCCCCAACAAGCCCATCATTCCCGGTAAGACCAAAGGGCCGGATGTGATCACGCTCGACCCTGTCACGCCGGGACGCTGGGCAAAGCAGCCGAACCGTTCCTTTAATGCGCCGCCACAAATGGCCCGACGAAACATACACCTACATCCCGTCTGTCGAGAGGTGGAGCTGGTGAGATCGTCAGGCGATGTATTGCGGGTGAGCCGAAAGCAGGTCCTTTGACTTCGTGACTGCTTCGCTAACGCGAAGTAGTCATTTCGCGCAGCATGAACAAACTAGGGCGAGACGTTCACCAGCCCATCCGCTTTCTCAACTCCATGATATGCGCTGCGTGATGCCTGCCGTGCCAGGCATAGAGGGCCAGATTCCTCTCAAGAGATACGGTCCCCAGTTCCGGGTGGCGAAAGGTTCGCTTCCAGTCGGCGGGCTTCAAGGTACGCAACAGGCGAACCCAGCGGTCGTGCAATGGTTCGAGCAGCGCCAGCGAAACCTCTAGCGGCGTTGCGTGGACTTCTGCTGTGCCTGCCCAGCGGTCTTCCATGTAGGGCTTGATCGTGGGCTCGTCTTCGGTGAGCGCCAGCTTGAAACGCACGTACGCGTGCATGTGGCTCTCCGGCACGTGATGTACAACCTGCCGGACGGTCCAACCGCCGTCGCGATAGGGAGTTTCAATCTGCTCTGGGGAAAGATTCTCAATCGCGGTGCGCAATGCCGCCGGCGCGTGTTCGATGTCGTCGATGAATTTGTTTCGTTGCGCTTCGCCGGGTGGGCCGTCGAACTTGAATTTGCCAATGGGATAACGGGGATCGCTCATCTTCGCCTCCGAATCGATTACAGAAGTCAGATGACGGAGGCCCGAGACAAGTCGCAGAACCTTACTTCACCAGTGCCAGGATTCGCACCGGGCCGCTGGAGCCGCTTTCGAGCTTGGTTGGGGCGACCACGACCATAGCGCTGACGGCGGGAACGCGATCAAGGTTGGCGACATTTGTCAGCTGATAGACACTTTGCGAGAGAGTGTACTGCTGCACGGCGAAGTCTTTCGACGGACCGTTGTCGATGTTCGGCGTGTCAATGCCGAGGCCCAACACGCTGCGTCCCTCGACCAGGAACTTCGCGGCGTCCGGGGAATATCCCGGGAAATGCGTGGTGTCACCGGCGGCGTGGCGATACCCGTTCGCCGACTGTCTACGTGAATCCCAGTTGGTGCGCGCGATCACTACCGAGCCTAAGGGAATCTGATTGTGGGCCTGCTCCCATGTGGCAATGTCTTCGACCGAAATCTGGTAGTCGGGATGGTTTTCGACATTTGCGCGGACATCCAGCACGACCAGTGGCGCGATCAGGCGCTCCGCGGGGATTCGATCCACGGTCCAGAGCCCACGCGCAAAATGTGCGGGAGCGTCGATGCGCGTCTCGAATGGGTCGGCTGAAGATGTGTTGCCGAGGAAGTATGCTTTGTTGACTCTCGCGGCGGTCTTAACCTGATCAGCGGACCCTCCGGCAGGTACGTAGGCCTGAGGATCAATTGAATGCGTCAAATCTACGACAGCGTGAAATCCGGTGGGTGTTGGCGAAGTGGGATGGCGCTGTCCAAAGAGGAATAGAGCGAGCGCCAGCACGTACCCAACGATGAGTGTCCGACTCTTCATGATTCCCTGAACGCTGATTTAAATAAAATTGGATGCGAGCACCCATTTGAGAGGTGCTTCCTTAAGATTTTCCACGGCAAGGGAGGAACCTTCAAGGAACTGCGGGACATGCACCAGTGGGAGGAGTTTCCAGGCCACGAAAACTGGCAGATAGCGCGTCAGTTTACCTCAAGATTTCGAGGAGTTGCCTGAGTGAGCACGAGTTTACACAGGCACGACGGAATGGCCATCGAATCGCGATCCTGATAAAGCCACTCGCGCGATATATGCTCGGGCAGGGGCGGAATCTTTTCCGAGAACCGGCAAAGCGAGTCGAGCCAGGCACGAATCTCTTAGCGGCGTACGGGCCGCTGGCTTGGCGCAGAACTGACTAGCGGTTGAGCCAAAACCTCTTGGACGTACGCCTCGAGCGAGAGGCCGCGTGCCTTGGCCGCTGCCGCAAGTTCATCAGGGATGTTGACAGTGACAACCATGTGCAAACTGTAACCCGAAATGCGGGTGGAGAGCCGAGGTCGGCGCCGGTGCCCTCAGACCAGCAAAAACGCGGTGCTTGCGGCGATCAGGGTACCGAGGAAGTTCACGGCATCGTTGTTTAAAAACGCCCGGCGTTCCAGCAGGGCGCCCAAAAAGCTGTCCGCGACCATGCCGGCAATCGCGGCGGCGATTGAAATGCCCAGCCACTTGATGGGAACAAGCCCCGCTAAGACGCACACCCAACTCACCGCGGTCGCGGCCACGATGCCGGCCAGGGTTCCTACCCAGCTCACGCCTCCGTTCGTGCCCGCGGGCACTTCCTGCCAAGTCGTGATCAGGCGCGCCTTTTCGTTTCGAGCCTGGCCCAGTTCGCTCGACACCGTATCCGCAGCCGCTTCCGACAGCGCGGCTGAAACCGCGAGCAAGCAAACCGCTTTCTCCGCCGTGAACGCCGATAATCCGGCGCAGATCGCGGCCACCGCGAGGTTCGCGAGAACCTGCAAGGCGGTTCTGCCATCGAGTCTCTCGGCGGTTCCCAGTTTCTCTTTTCGGCGATAACCGAAGCGGGTGGAAAGCCAGGTCAGGGCAAACACCGAAACCAGCCCCACAAATGCACCGGGCCCCGCTCCCGCATACAGCAGAAAGCAGACCGCGGCTCCGGCGATGGCGCCGGAAAAACTTACGCCTCGCACCCAGCGACCCAGGGCAGTGAATATCACAGTGACGACGCCGGCAGTCCAAAGCGGGCGTACCACGACGAGATCCGCTAAAGTCGCGACGGTTCGGGTGAGGTGAGGCACTCGTGAGATTCTCGCCGATTCGCGTGCTGGCTGGCAGGTGCCACGCCCGATACTACTATCTATGGGGTTGCGCGCTGCGCTGCCCCAGTGTATCGTGCTTTCACTCTGGGTTACCGAGCGAGCTTATGTGCATCAAATCTTTGGTTGTAGTTTAAACTCACGATCGCAAGGTTGTGGGGCGGCGCGGCTCGGCGCGCGATCTTCAACGACAGGGTGAACTATGGCAGCCTCGGTCTGGTCCGGTTATCTTACTTTCGGTTTGATTTCAATGCCGGTGAAGCTGTTCTCCGGCGCACGCAGTTCGGGCATCTCCTTCAACATGCTGCATCGCGACGACCTGTCCCGCCTAAAGCAACAATATGTTTGTCTCGCCGATGGCAAAGTGGTGGACCGCAGTGACATCGTGAAGGGCTACGAGTATCGCAAGGACGAGTATGTGGTCATCGAACCCGAGGAAATAAAGAAGATTGAGCCGAAGACCGCTAAAACGATGGAGATTCTGGAATTCGTCAAAGCCAGCGAGGTCGATCCGGTTTTCTTCGAATCGTCCTACTACATGGTTCCAGATGAAGCCGGCCGGCGACCCTACGCCCTGCTCACGAAGGCGATGGAGGAGAGTGAATATGTTGCCATCGCGAAGCTGACCATGCATAACCGCGAATACACAGTTTTTCTGCGTCCGCACGAAGGCGGAATGATGTTGCATTCTATGTATTACGAAGAAGAAGTACGCAAGGTCGAAGGATTCGGCGCTCCTGACGTGGAACTCAAGGATGCGGAAGTCAAAGTTGCCCATCAATTGATCGAAGCGCTGGCAACCGATTGGGAGCCCGAGAAATACCACGACACCTTCCAGGACAATCTCAAGAACCTGATCCAGACCAAGCTCGAAGGCGGCAAGATTGCGGAAGTGGAGAAACCGAAGAAGCTTGCGCCCGTTATCGACCTGATGTCAGCGCTCAAGCAGAGCCTGGCTGAGATGGAGGGAAAGAAAAAGCCGGCTGCGCCTGCCACCCACGAAGCCGGGGGTAAGAGATCTCGCGGGCGGGCGTGAAGAGCGAGCAGCTAGCATTTAGAACTTAGCATTTAGCCGTCAGACGCTGTGCAGGACCGAAGCCCCATCTTCTCCCGATCGCGCATTTACAACCAGACATACCTCGTGTCGCATCTCGTCTGTAGGGATCGCAAAACAAATATAGTGTGCAATTCCGAAGCTCTCAGGACTGAGTGTTGAATGCTGAGTGCTAATTGCCAGGCTAAGTGCGCTAAGTGCTGCTTCTCTGGCGCGGATCGCGGTCAGCCATTAGAATAGATGACTCTTCCAGAATTCTATGGAGAAATGGATATTGGGGCTGGAGTATCGATGACTGTAGTGCGCGCAGCGGGTGTTCTGCTACTCATGTTGATTTGTCTTAGTTGTGGGGAAACTTACCGTCCCGTCGCCACTCCTATTGTTCCAAGCCTTCCCAATCCGGGGTTCTCTCACTTTGCGGTAGTGATCACCGGCAACGGTTCCGATCACCCTGGAGCCAGTACTTCGATCAATGTCTCTGGCGATACCGCGGAATCTCGATCCACCGTGGGCCTGATGCCGGTGCAGGCGGCGATCGTGCTGAGTGGTACGAGAGTCTACGTTGCAAATAGCCATGACGACACGGTCTCCACGTTTTCTCCCACCAGCCCTACGCCCGTGACGACGATAAGTTTGCCCGCGGGCTCGGCTCCCAGCTTCGTGGGTACGGCAGAGAACGCTTCGGTTTACGTCGCAAACTCCGGAAACAATACGGTTTCCGCGATCACCATGGGCAGTAACGTACTGGAGCCACCAGTGTACGGAATTCCGGTCGGTGTTAACCCGGTGTCGCTGGCGGAGACGCCCAACCTGCAGAAGCTTTACGTGGCCAATCGGGGCAACGGAGGCGGCGGCGGTTCCGTGACCAGCATTAATCCCGTCGACCGAAGCGTAAACCCGCCAATCACGAACGTCACGTGGGTTTCCCCGGTGTCGGTGGCGGCACGATCGGACGGCAATCGAGCGTACGTACTCGACCAAGGCAATGGGATGGTTTCTGCGATTGATACCGCCAGCGACATCGTGCTCAATAGCGTTTCGGTCGGCATAGGAGCCAATTTTATGCTCTACGATCCGACGCGAAATCGGCTCTATGTGTCAAACCCGGTGGCGAACACGGTCACATATCTGCAGGCATCGACGGATGCGCTTTCAGCCACGGTTCTCGCAATAGCGAATCCGATCTCGGTCGCTGTTTTGCCTGACGGCACGCGAGCCTATATTTCCAGTGCTGTAGTCAGCGGCGGAAATGTGACTTCCAGAATCACAGTGATCAACGCTTCGAGCGGAAGCGTCACAACCACAATTCCCTTGACCACGGTTGCGCAGGTGTGCGCTTCAAACCCGTCCGAGCTGTCCATGGCTGCGGCTGCGGACAGTTCTAGAGTCTACGTGGGAAACTGCGACGCGGGGAATGTGGCGATTATTCAGACGTTGAGCGACACGATGCTATTGCAGATGCCAGCCCCTCAGAGCGCAAGCTTTTCAAACGGGACTCCGCTACCGCAGAATCCGGTATTCGCTGTGGCGGGGCCATAGCCGAAACTGGTTTCGCTGCTTCAGCTCCAGCCTTATCAACAATCAACATTCGATTTTCAATGCTACTGGCCTACGGCTGCGGCGCGTTCGGGCCGCCGAGAGGCGTTATGTCGTAAGGCGATATTCAGGAATACGTTGCCGATATCGGTTTCGAAACAAATAACCAGCGCCTCGGTGTCTTCAGTGCTTTTCGGGCCATGCTCGGAGGTGTGCAGCACGGGGGGATGCACGCGAAAATGGAATCCCTGGTCGTTAAGCGAGGTGACGGCGTTGCCAATCACCTGGTTTGCCAACTCGCACACGGTTTCCCGCACCAGTTCGTCGGACTCCGGCAATTCGGTTCCTGCGAACCGGCTGGCCACACGCACTGCGGTGTCCGGGTCGAGATCGATGACGATGCGGCCCTCGATGTCGCCGGTCACCCAAATCAGCGCCGCGACTCCTTTGCGGCGGTAAGCCTCTTGCTCCATGCTGAGGTTCCCGACGGATGTGGGACACTGTAGTCCCTGCGCCAACACGGCGTCCGCCGCGTTGATGAAAGGCTGGATCAACTCCATTTTCATTTCAGGCCCCCGCGCCCGCGGCGTGAGCCGCAGTGCCATCCTCACCCATGACGTACTTGATCACT
>Ga0210401_10008427_pt1 | contig 10231 bp, 11 predicted proteins | sample IncBWH32MmetaG_FD_150866 | JGI IMG/M metagenome (GOLD analysis project Ga0210401, IMG submission 150866) | Forest soil microbial communities from Barre Woods Harvard Forest LTER site, Petersham, Massachusetts, United States - Inc-BW-H-32-M | ecosystem: Environmental > Terrestrial > Soil >... | reverse complement strand
CGCCCGCCCGCCCGCACCCGGCCCACATGGATCGCCATCTCGGTGGAGTTCGGCCCCGGGATCAGGTTGGTCGCGCTCAGCAAGTCAAGAAACTCAGCACGGGTCAGCCAGCCCCGCCGGGTCACGACCTCTTCTTCCATCATGGCGATATGGACCGCCGGTCCCCCGATCGCGGTGAAGCCCAGCCTCAGAAACAGAAGACTCAGTTCCAGCAACGAACCGCGTGGTTTTTCCGCATGCTTAGTTGGGGAATTCTCGGTGAAAGGCTCGGGCATCGCGGTCCAAGGAGTGTCGAGAACTGGAGTTTAATACGAATGGATTTCGCGCTGCTGCGAACTCGAAGCGAGCACGTTCAGGTCGCGCGCTTGGCGAATGGATGGAATTACGGCGAGCTGTGCCCCGCGCACTTCAGCACTCCCAGGTAAGCATTCCACGGACCCACGGCCTCCCGGTATTGATACGCCATCACCCGCGCAAGCTGGTGCAAATGCGTCAGGTCATGCGCGGCCCAGGTCGCCAGCAGCTCCGACAAAGTGACCGCTCCGAGCTCCGGATGCCGTCCCCGCCGCCCAAAGTCCTCCGGCCGCAGATTCAGCGCCCGCAACTCGCGCAGGTTCTCCGACCTCAACCGCGCAAACTCATCCAGCAACTGCGCGAGCGACTTGCTTTCGCTCTCTCGCGCCTGCGCCCACCGGTCAAAAGGCTCAAAGGCCCGCGTCTCGCCGAATTGCAGAATCATCTTGGTGCGCGGCATCCAGTCAGTGCGTTCGCCGTGGATGAGGTGGCCCACGATGTCGTACGCGCTCCAGGTCTTTTCCCCTTCATTGCGGTGCGTCCAAGGCTCGGGAAGGTGGCGCAGCAGCGCATTGAGCGTTGCGGGTGTGCTGGTGAGAAGCGATAGGGTGTGTTCCAGGTTATGTTCCATGCCAGCTGGTGAGTTTGGATGCTTGAAGTCGGCGCGAGGAATCAGACGGGCACGCTGACATGATCCGGGCTAGGCCCTAACCGGAGCAACTTCACGCCTCCCCGAACACCTCAGCCGTGAACGCCTCCAGCGTCGCCCCCATCTTCCAGGCATCCCCCGGCAGCCCCGCCTTGCGGCACGTCTGTTCCAGGAAGGTGACCCGGTCCCACCCGTGCTCGGCCGGCACCTGTGGGAGCAGCAAGCCACGGTGCCCGGCCAAGCTCACCATCAAACCGTGCCGCCCGATTTCTACTTGCGCCGCTGCGATTGGCTGCAGGGGCGAAAGCACGCTGAGCGATGCCTCGAGCAACGGCGCCTCGTCGCGGCTCACAGGCGGGAAGCGCGAGTCGTCGAACGCGGCCGCGCGCGCCGTCTCTGCCACCGCCCGGAACAGCGGCGCCATCGGGAACACGTACCCGACACAGCCACGCAACTCGCCGCGCAGATAGATGGTCGTGAACACGCCGCGGGGCTCGGCCAGATGCGCCGACGGCGCTTCAAGCTGGAACTCGCGTCCCTCCACCGCCGCTTCAATCGATGCGTGCGCCAGCTTCAGCAGGGTGGCGCGTTCGGGCCGGGAATACTCGGAGGTCTCAGGTCCCGTGGTTGAGGGATGAGCTTGTGCGGGTGGCGAGTTATGAGGTGGGAACGGCATTTCGTTTCCGCCGGCTCAGGACGAAGGCGCGCCGGCGGCTCCGTACCACTTGCTTGTCGATCTTCGACCAGAAAGCGGCGAAGTAATCGACCGCGGAAATCAACGACAGACACACCATAAACCAGATCGCGCACCACGCGATCCAGTGCACCGGGAAGAAATACGAATGATAGAGCGGCCACTCTTTCCAGCGATGATCGAGAATCACCGCCACCACCGAAACAATCTGCACCACCATCTTGAACTTGCCCAGATCGCTGGCTTCGATGGTAAAGCCTTCCGACGCGGCAATCCCGCGCAGCCCGCTCACCAGGAATTCGCGCCCAATCACGATCACCGCCACCCACGCCGGGACCAGGCTCGGATTGAATTGCACCAGCGTGATGTAAGCCGACGCGATCAGCATTTTGTCAGCCAGCGGATCGAGCAGAATCCCCATGGTCGTGATCTGCCCCCGCTTGCGCGCCAGGTAGCCGTCGATGCCGTCAGTGATCGAAGCCCCGATAAACAGCGCGGAGGCCAGCAACTCTTTTTCGCCGTTCTGGCTCGTCAGCCGTCCGGTCGAAAGAATCCAGATCAGTAGGGGGATGCTGAAGATCCGAACAAACGTGATGGAGTTAGGCAGATTCACCGGGGATCATCAGCGCTGCAGAAATAGGAAAACAGCGATGGCTGATTATCCTCCACGGCGCAAGGGGAAAGCAATGGATGGAAGGGCAGCCTAAGGGCCTACTTCGAGACGGGTTTCTTCACCGGCCAAATGTCCCTAACCGGATCGCGAAATGGCAGCCAAAAATTCCAATAGCACTCGATATGATATTCACAAACGTGCAGCCGGCGACCGCTGGAGTGCAACAGTTCAAAGACCGGCGTATCGCCCCACTTCTGCGGAAATCCGTCGGGGGCAAGTAGGCATTAACCCTGAAATGGCTCGCCTTGGCGGGTTAGCGTCAACTCTGGAAGCTCGGGAAAAGTCTGGGTAGAGACGCGGCTCGCCGCGTCTGAGAGCGGGCGGGCTTAGTCCCTAGCACTCTACTCGTGGAAAGGAACGACTGCTATCCGTTCGTCCCCGTCTTCTCCAGCGACTGCAGCACGCTCATCCCCATCTCCATCAGGTTCGAATGCTGGGGAGCCTGCCCGTTGGGCGTCAGCTTGTCGATCAACGTGGGCAGCAATTGCGCCAGCGACGATCCGGCCACCTCGGGCGAGATGCCGGCTTTTGCCGCCAGTTGCTTCACCTGCTCGCTGCCCAGCACCTGCTGAATCTGGTCGGCCGAAATGGGCAGGTTCTGGCCGTTGCCAACCCACGACGAGGCAACCTCTCCCAGCCCTTTCTCGTGAAATGATTGCACCAGCCCCGCCACGCCTCCGGGATGGTTGTTGATCATCTGCAGCAAGCCGGTAGCGAGAGGATTCGAGCTGCCTCCCAGCATGCCAGTGACTGCCTTGTTCTCCAGATCATCGAATAAACCCATAGCACCTCCTTGAATTTTCAGAACGGATTTTGCCGAGCGTGTCCGATCGAAAAAACGGCGCCGCTCGGGCCTAACGACGGACCGTGACGGCGCCGTGGTCTTGCGAACTGGGAGATCTCCTTATTTCTGTTTGGCGATCACCAGGTCCTTGATCTTGGCGTAGGTCGCCGCCGGGATGACCTTCTTCCGCGTCAAATCGGTCTTCGCCTTGTAAGGACGCCCGTCGATGATCTTCTGCGAATACTTTCCGCCGATTCCCGGCAGCGCGTCCAGCTGTTCCTTGGTGGCCGAGTTGAGATCGACCAGATCGGCCGCCGGAGCGGCGGCCGCGGGCGCCGCCTTCTTCGTGCTGGCCTGGGGCGCGGCCATGCTCATGCCGGCCAACAGCGCGAGCGTGAAAATTCCGACCAGCAAACGCGCGATCCAATGTGTGCGTTTCATGGATTCTCCTTAAGAGTATTTAGTCTTTCTTCGACGCTCTGTAGCCGGCCGACTGCGCTTCAGCCTCGGTCATGAATTTGCCGTTCTTCGTCTTGCCGTAGAACTGGCCGCTCTTGTGGTAAACGCCGCTGTCGAGATTGACCCAGACCTTGCCACTCGACTTGGCGGAAGCCACTTCGGAGTCCGACGCGGCTCCGCTGGGAGCTGGCTTCGCGGCCTTTTTCGCCGGTGCCGGGCTGGAACTGGCCGTCGCAGCGCTGGCCGGAGTGCTTGCCGGCGCGCTCATCGCTGACTTGCTGGCCGCAGGCGTGGCCGGCGCCGCCGCCGGTGCTGCCGCCGGTGCGATGCCGCTCGCATCGGCAGTCGCTTTGCTCTTCTTGCTTTTCTTCGCGGGGGTCGAAGCCGCAGCCGTAGTGTCGGCAGCCGCCGCGGAGCCTGCGCCGCTTCCTTTATCGCCGGCGCCCGCGGTTTCCGCGCTTTTCTTCTTCCGGCTTTTCATGGTGGTGCCGGCGGAAGCATCGGCGCTGGCTGACTTGTCTCCCGCGGCAGCCGCATCCGCGCTCTTGCTTTTCTTGCTGCTCTTCTTGGCTGTGGTCGATGTATCGGAGGAAGTCCCCGCATCGGCCGTGGTTTTCTTCTTCTTCGACTTGGACTTCTTGCTGCTGGTATCGCCAGCTGCGGCCTGGTCATCGGCTGTCGCCGTGTCCTTCTTCGCCTTCTTGGATTTCTTCTTCGGGGTGGTCGAATCGGCGGATTGATCGCTGCTCGCTTGCGGTTTCGCGAACACCGGCGCTGCTGACAGGGTGAACAGCAGACACAGCCCCGCGATCCATGTCGCTCTTCGGGTGAGTATGGTCATTAGATTGTCCTCGTGTAATCAGGGCCAATGGGACGGCCCGGCTCTGGAACTACGGGCCCTGGGCTGAATCGCCGCTCGCGCCCCGCACAAAAATCAGGCCACGAACGGTGATGTGAGACCCCCGCGAACAGCCATGATGCCAGTCCCGGGCGATGGGGTCAACCCCAAGTCACCAAGTCACAAATAGCAAGGTCCTGGCCCCGTTCGCGAAGGCCAAAGAGGAACAATCAACCTGAGCAAAGTGAGGCAACGCCGAACGAAGTCGAAGAGCCTGCCCTGAGCGTCAGCCGAACGGACCCCGTGCCTGCCCCGGGGCAGCAATCAAATTTTCTGCCCGAAGCCTGAGAAGTGCCAAATGCTAGTTGCCAATTGCAACCGCCGCCGTCTGAGTGCTGAGAGCTGACAGATCCTACGCGTAAATCCCGCGCTGCTTGATCGTATACGCCACGCGATCAATCGCCAGCATGTACGCTGCAATGCGATTGTTCACGTGATGCGTCTCCGCGTACCGCACCACATCCTGAAATGCCGACACCATGATCTCTTCCAGCTGCTCGTTGACCAGCGATTCTTTCCAGAAGTAGCCCTGCCGGTCCTGCACCCACTCAAAATACGACGTCGTCACCCCGCCTGCGTTGGCGAGAATGTCGGGAATCACGAACACGCCTTTCTCTGCCAGTACCTCGTCGGCCGCCGCGGTGGTCGGCCCGTTCGCGCCTTCCGCTAGGATCTTGCATTTCACCCGGTCCACGTTCCGGCTGGTGATCTGGTTTTCAGTCGCGGCCGGAATCAGAATCTCGCAGTCGGTCACCAGCAGCTCTCCGGCGGGATACTTCTCCGCTCCGGGGAAGCCCTGAATGGTTCCGTTCTTCTGGCGATATTCCCAGAGCGCTTCCACGTCGATGCCGTTCTTGTTGTAGAGGCCGCCGCCGACTTCGTCGAGCCCAATGATCTTGTAGCCCGAAGCGGCCATCAGGCGCGCGGCGTTCGACCCGACGTTGCCAAAACCCTGCACGATCACCCGCGTCCGGTCGCGGCTCAATCCCAGTTTCTTGATGGCTTCGTCGCACACGATCAGCACGCCCCGGCCCGTGGCCTCGCGACGCCCACGCGATCCGCCGATGTTGATCGGCTTGCCCGTCACCACCGCGGTGACCGTCTGGCGCATGTGCATGGAGTAGGTGTCCATCATCCACGCCATGATCTGCTCGTTGGTGTTCACGTCCGGCGCGGGCACGTCTTTCTCGGGCCCGATGAAGTCGACCAGTTCAGCGGTGTAGCGCCGGGTCATACGCTCCAGTTCGCCCATCGACATCTTGTGCGGATCGCAAATCACTCCGCCCTTGGCGCCGCCAAACGGAATGTTCACAACCGCGCACTTCCAGGTCATCCAGCTGGCCAGCGCGCGCACTTCGTCGAGGGTCACGTCGGGCGCGTACCGGATCCCGCCCTTGGCCGGACCACGCGCAATCGAATGCTGCACCCGAAAGCCCGTGAACACTTCCAGACTGCCGTCGTCCATCTGCACCGGAATGTGCAGGATGATTTCGCGGGTGGGATAGCGCAGCACCCGCCACAGGCCTTCATCGAGGTTCAGCTTGTGCGCGGCCAGATCAAATCGCGCCGCCTGCGATTCCCAGGGATTGGTTTCCTGCTCCATCACCACGCTTTTCATGGAATCTCCAACAATGATTGCAGTTGATAAGATGCGTTCCGCCCTCAGGTCGCTACACCCCTAGGCACACAAATCGAGCAGTATATGAGCGGGATGGCAACATGGCAAGCCGGAAAGTTAACGAAAGAGTAAACGAATCGGCACTTGGCAATTAGCACTTGGCATTTAGCGCGTAGCTCGCTCGCTTCCCCACCCGGCTCCATGGAGGAGCGATCTGTTCGTCGGGGGACCGAAGGCCAGCTTTTGTAGCGCCGGCGTCCCGCCGGCTGTCGCGAGAACATCCTGCTCTAACCGCGGCCGAACATTAAGACCGGTTGGCCATCTTCGGATCCCAGAGGCTAAATGCCAAGGGCCAAGTGCCAACTGCCAACTGCCAGCGGCTACCAGCCACCCGCCATCAGCCGATTTTCATTTCCATTCCTTCAGCCGCCGCCCGCACCCGGGGATAGTAATTCCGCGCATCCCGCACAACTTTGTCGATCAGGCCGTCGTCGTGGTCCGGATCGTGATGAAACAGCACCAGTTCCTTCGCTCCGCTCTCCATCACGATGTTGACCGCCTCGCGCCAGTGACTGTGTCCCCAACCCCGGCGGCGGGCTTCGTATTCTTCCGGAAGATACTGCGCGTCGTAGATCAGCACATCCGCGCCTTCGGCGAGGCTGCGCACGTTCTTGTCGAACACCGCGTCGCCGGGCTCGTTGTCGGTGGCGTAGACCAGTGTGCCTTCTTTGGTTTCGAGCCGGAACCCCATGCAGCCTTGAGGATGGTTCAGCCACATGGCGCGCATGGACGCGTGATCGTCCAGCTGCGTCTGGCCTTCTTCAATGTCGTAGAAACTCCGCTGCGCCTTCATCTCGCTGGTATCCACCGGAAAGTAGGGGGACGCCATCTGCTCTTCCATGACGCGTTGCAGGCTGCGGGTACGCCGCGAGGAGTGGAAAACAAAGCGGTTCTCGCCGTTTTCATACAGCGGGCGGAAGAAGGGAATGCCCTGGATGTGGTCCCAGTGAAAGTGCGACACGAAGATGTGCGCGGCGACCGGCTTGCCGTTCGACTCCAATTCCAGTTGCTGGCCCAGGGTGCGGAAGCCGGTGCCGCAGTCGAAAACGTAGAGGTTGTCGCCAAAGCGTACCTCGACACACGAGGTGTTCCCCCCGTAGCGCAAGTTCCCGGCTTGAGGGGTGGGCGTCGACCCGCGCACCCCCCAGAACTTGACCCGCATGCTCCCCCGTTCCGCAGACTTTCGGCTGAATCTTAATCTTCCGATGCAACTGTCCACCCGTCAATTGTTTCGCTGGTTCCGAAAGTAACCGAGGCGGGGCGTTTTGCCCCACCAACGACGCAGGGTAGAGACGCGGCGAGCCCCGTCTCTACCACGAGAGTTACCGTTTCCGCGAAATCGATGCCCATGCCAGGCTTCCCCTATAATTGAAAATCCTTACCTAACCCGGCCTTAACCACGTCGGTTACGGGATCAATCTCATGCTGCAGCCCGATTACAAAGAATTCTCGCGCCTGGCCCGCGAGGCCACACTGGTGCCGTTGGTGAAATCCGTCACCGCAGATTTGCTCACTCCCGTGTCCGCCTTCCTTGCGGTCGCAGAGGACGAACCCCATTGTTTTCTGCTTGAATCGGTCGAACGCGGCGAACAGATCGGGCGCTACACTTTCCTCGGCGCGCGTCCCTACATGCGCGTCTGGTCGCAAGGCGACGACATCACCATCGAGCGCGGCAAGCGCCGCGAGACGCGCCGCGGCAACGTGTTCGAAACGCTCAAGGAACTGCTGCGCGCCCACCGTCCCGCGCATATTCCCGGCTTGCCTCCCTTCACCGCAGGCGCGGTGGGGTACTTCGCCTACGATGCGGTTCGCCGCCTGGAAAAAATCGGTGAGCATGCCAAGCAGGATGTGTCCGTTCCCGACTGCCTCCTGATGTTTTTCAACCGCCTGCTGGCCTTCGATCACCTGCGTCACCAGATACACATCATCGCCAACGTCGACGTCTCAGCCGAAAGCTCGAAACGCGCCTACGCAAGGGCGTTGCGCGACATTGCCGCCCTCGAGAAACGCCTCGCCGCCGGGTTGCGCCCGGCACAATGGCAGAAGTCCAAGCCGAAAAAGGGCACGCTCAAGGTGCACAACGGGAGCAGCCGCGAGCGTTACATGAAAAGCGTGGAGCGGGCCAAGGAATACATCGCGGCGGGCGACATCTTCCAGGTCGTGCTTTCGCAGCGGGTCGACTTTCAGCCCGACGTGCCGCCTTTCAACCTGTATCGCGCGCTGCGCACGGTGAACCCGAGTCCCTACATGTATTTCCTGCGCATGGGCGATATGCATGTGCTGGGTTCCTCGCCCGAGATGCTGGTGCGGGTGACCGGGCCGAAACTCGAATACCGGCCCATCGCCGGCACGCATCCGCGTGGCAAGGACGAAGTCGCCGACCGCGTGCTCGAACAGCAGATGCGCACCGACGAGAAAGAACGCGCCGAGCACGTGATGCTGGTCGATCTCGGACGCAACGACCTGGGACGCGTGAGCGAATACGGATCGGTGAAAGTAAAGGACTTGATGTACGTAGAGCGCTACTCCCACGTGATGCACCTGGTTTCGGCGCTCGAAGGCAAGCTGCGTCCGGAACTGGATGCGGTCGACGCTTTTGCCGCCTGCTTCCCGGCCGGGACGCTGAGCGGCGCGCCCAAGGTTCGCGCCATGCAGATCATCGAGGAACTCGAGCCCACCCGCCGAGGTGTCTATGGCGGCGCGGTGCTGTACGCGGATTTTGCCGGCAACCTGGATTCCTGTATCACCATTCGCACCATGTTCATGCACGGCAAGCGCGCTTACTTGCAGGCCGGAGCCGGCATCGTGGCCGACTCCGATCCGGCCAAGGAGTTTGAGGAAAGCCAGAACAAGGCGCGAGCGGTGCTGCGCGCCGTGGAAATGGCTAGGAATGCGTGACCGTCGTCGGTCGTTGGTCGTCGGCTAGGGCCTGCGGACGGCTGATGGCCGATGGGTGTTGGCCGGCGGTCGTTTCGGCGCCCTTTCGGTGCCGGACTCCTGAATTTGGGTTGCCGCGGCTTTTTTTTGCGTTCTTTGCGGTTCAGAGCTTTTTTCGCGGGGACGGGTAAAGCAGTCCTCAGTCGCTGGTCGCAAGTCGTCCGCTTGGGCTTGCTGTCGGCTGACAGCGGGTAGCGGACCCCATTCCCCGTTTTAGCCTAGGGATCACGAGACGCGATCAGAAGCGCGCAGGCGCACGCCGAGCGTCCGGATGACCCCAAAACCCCCTCGGTTCGACCCTCAGGATGCGCTGTAATCGCTTCTCATCGCCATTAACGGGCATTACAGGCGACGGCCGGGGTGGCGTTTTCGGGCCAGAGTCTGACCCCTGACGCAACTCCCAACAACTTAGCTGGAAGTGAGCATGATTTTCTATTTCAGGACGGTGAGCCCGACTTCCACCTTGAACACTTTCCCGCTCAATGGATCAGTGGCGAACGTGCTTTCCACGGTCTGCCCGTCCCGCAACGTCAAGCTCAGTGCCGAGCGAAACTGCCGGACGATAGGTTCCGGAAATTGTCCCGTGGACGACGGTGAAGATGCTCGGTCGATGGGCACAGCGACATCGCCCTCGATCCACGACCGATCGAGATCCAGTCGAACATCGAACCGGTTGTCTTTTGTGCGATATACCTGGCAATCGATATTGCTGCCGACATCGAGGTACTGCATCCCGTTCTCTTTGCCCGTGTAGACCGGGACCCGGCTCCCCATCTTGAGCACGGACTTCGGCGATTTGCCGTCGGCAATCACCACGATTGTATAGGGCAGGCTCTTCACCTTTTTGTCACCCTCAAACTCCGCAAACGTGACCGCCAATTTCACAGGCGTCGCTTCCGTGGGCCGGGCTTCGGACGTGGTTTCATCGCCCTTACCTTTCTCTTGCGCCGCTACCCACGGCGTTAACATGACCAACGCAGCTGCAAAGCATGCTGCAATTGCTGCTTTCCGCATTCTTCCTCCTTACGCAAACTGAATCTCGACCTATTCCGAATCGGCACTTTCGTCGATCGGATCGTTCCACCTCAACGAATTTGGCTGAAGGTCTGCAAGGTCGACCGAAGGCACGCGCGGCAACTCGGCACCCCTCTCAACTGCCTTTTCG
>Ga0210401_10008422_pt1 | contig 10234 bp, 6 predicted proteins | sample IncBWH32MmetaG_FD_150866 | JGI IMG/M metagenome (GOLD analysis project Ga0210401, IMG submission 150866) | Forest soil microbial communities from Barre Woods Harvard Forest LTER site, Petersham, Massachusetts, United States - Inc-BW-H-32-M | ecosystem: Environmental > Terrestrial > Soil >... | reverse complement strand
AGGAGTAGTTTTCTTCTGGCATCTTCTGCGCCGCCGCGACCACCGCTCCGCTCACAAACGAGTAAAAACCTTTTTCGCTCGCGGTAATCGGGTTCGCCGCCGGGGTAGGCTGCACCGGTGCCTTCTCCTGCCCAAGCAGAGCAACGGGAACCAACATCAGTGCAGCAAACACAAAACTAAGTCTTTTGTTCATGGACACACCTTTCCTTTCGTGGAATCATGCCACCTAGCGGGCCGCCGAGGGGCCTCCGAACACCCGCAACTTACTATACGCATCAAGTCTCAAATTATTTCGGTATGTCGGCGATTCGTTCCCCACCGAAAATAAGCCAACGAGTCTTGCCAGGCTCGCGGCGACCTGTCGGCCCCCTCCGGTCGCTTCAGTAGGCTAACTCCTGATTCGCGTTACCGGACATGAAGCGTTAATTCAAATGCATTAATCAGATGGGAAGGCACTCTGGCGATTACTGGTGATAACGACAGTTACTCCGCCGGTCGCGAACGTCCGGTTGCCGCATTTACCGCTCTATTGCATCTTACTTAGGCAGACGCGCGTCCGATAAAGCGCTAACGTCAGTCAGAAGTTTTCTTGCCTGAGACCTTCTGGCGCAAAGCCCTAATCCAGCAATCTTCGACGGGAACATCCACGCGGCTTCTTGCGTATCTCCGGCAGCGAGGAAGAAAAGATGAGCAACCTCTGGCAGGACCTGCGCTACGGCGTCCGCATGCTGGCGAAAAATCCGGGGTTCACGGCCATCGCCCTCCTGACGCTCGCCATCGGAATAGGCGCGAACACGGCGATGTTCAGTGTGGTGAACGCTGTGCTGCTACGGCCACTTGCATATCGGGAGCCGAACCGTATTGTCACGATTGCCTCGCTTTGGAAAGAAACCGGAAACCACGGCCCTGTTTCCGCGCCGGATTTTCACGACTGGCATGATCAAGCAACTGCTTTTACTTCCATGGCGTACTACGAAGACGAAGACTGTGCAGTGTCGTCAAACGCCGGCGGCCAATACTCACACTGTGCCCTGGTTACGCCCGAATTCTTTCGCGTCTTCCTCCTCGAGCCGACGGGCGGCCACTTCTTCATGCCGGATGAGCAAAAATCCGGTGCCGCGATTATTTCCCATTCTTATTGGCGCCGGCGATTCGGTGGCGATTCGGCAGTGCTCAAACAGAGCGTACAGGTTCTCGGACGCAGCCTGAATATCGTCGGCGTAGCCCCGCCGGGCTTTCGTTTTCCCGACATGACAGATGTCTGGATTCCGGCGAATACGGCCGTTCCCGAAACGACGTCACGCTCGGGCCACAACTACCGGGTCGTCGCGCGGCTGAAGACAGGGGCCACATTGAATGAAGCCCAGGCGGAAATGACCACGATCGCCGCCCGCCTCGAGCAGTTGTACCCGCCCAGCAACAAGAATAAGAGCGCCGTTGTTGCCTCCCTGCGCGACGACATGGTGTCAAACGTGCGACTCACGCTCGAGCTCTTGCTGGCCTCCGTGTGCGTCGTTCTGCTGATCGCGTGCGCCAACATCGCGAACCTGCTGCTGGCAAAGGCCACGGGCCGCGCACGCGAAATAGCCATCCGCGCAGCGATGGGTGCCAGCCGAACCCGAATTGTCCGCCAATTGCTCACCGAAAGCGCGCTGATCGCGCTGGTAGGCGGCGCAGCGGGTCTGGCGATTGCGGTTTTCACCTGGCGGATCCTGATGCGCCTCGCGCCGCATGATATTCCGCGCCTGAACGAAGCCGGCGTGGACCTGCCAGTGCTCGCGTTCACCTGCAGCGTTGCGCTCATCTCAACCGTGCTCTTCGGCATCGCGCCAGCATTTCAGGCGGCGCGCCTGGATCTGAACGAAGCGCTGCAGCAATCGGGCCCGCGCGGAAGCGCGAGCCGCGGCGCCGGGCGTTTGCAAGGCGCGCTGGTCGTATCCGAAGTCGCGCTGTCGGTAGTGCTGCTGGCGGGTGCGGGGCTCTTGATTCGCAGTCTTCGCGCGCTGCTCGACGTGCAGATGGGATTTCGGCCCGAAAAAGTCGTGGTCATGGATACGGATGTGCCGGCATCGGGCCTCGACGGCGCGCACCACGCCACGCAGCTTTACAAGAGATTTCTCGCCGAAGCGTCTGTGATTCCGGGCGTCGCTTCCGTGGCCGCCACACGCGGCTTGCCCCACGACGCCAGCTCGAACGGCGGCTACTGGATTGATTCGCTGCCGCCAATCGAGACGCTCAGTGTTGGAGCTCCACAGGCAGTCTTTTCGATCGCCACGCCGAATTATTTCGGCACCATGGGAATTCCACTTGAAAGCGGCCGCGACTTTGCAGACGGTGACACCTACGACGCACCCTTTGTCGCCGTCATCAACGAGGCCCTGGCCAAGCAAGCCTTTCCGAAGCAGAATCCGATCGGCCACACGATTTTCTGCGGGATGGATTCATTCAAGGGCATGCGCATCGTCGGGGTGGCGGGAAATACCCGCCAATTCGGCCCGTCCACGCCACCCTGGCCCGAAATATTCATGCCGTACGAACAGCACCCGCTGCCCTCGACTTCGCTTATCGTGGTGGCCCGCACCCCGCTCGAACCGGGCTCTCTCGAAGAAACGCTCCGTCGCACACTGCGCGATATTTCTCCTGAAGTGCCGTCGCGTTTCAGCACCATGCAAGCCGAGCTCTCGGAGTCGGTGGCCGCTCCGCGTTTTCGGGCGCTGCTGATCGGGGTGTTCGCGCTGCTGGCGCTTGCGCTTTCGATGGCGGGCATCTACGGCGTGATGGCGTACAGGGTGGCGGAGCGCACGCGCGAAATCGGCATTCGCATGGCGCTCGGCGCGCACCCCGCCGGAGTGTTGCACCTCGTGCTTGGGCAGGGCATGCGGCTTGTGGCAGCCGGGCTCGTCGTCGGGCTCTGCGCCGCGTTTGTCGCCACGCGCCTGTTGACGAGCATGCTTTTCGAAGTGAAGCCGTTCGATCCCGCCACCTTTGCCGGGGCTTGCGGGGCGCTGTTCGCGGTGGCGCTCGTTGCCATTTACGTTCCGGCTCGCCGCGCCACACACGTGGATCCCATCGTGGCACTGCGGCACGAATAAGTCTCTCCGCATTCTCTAGGTCTGCACTTCCTCGGCGGCAGGCTAACTGGTTAGTAATCGGAAACTGACCCACCAGGCTAAAGGCGCGGCCCTGGTATTCTATGTAGTTTGAGGTATCTTGGTACGCCATCACGGGATCCACCAAGACGTGGCGGTGCATTGCAGCCGCCGGTTTTTCTTTCCCGGGGTTTTCCCGACATCAGAAAAGGAGCTTTGGCATGACTCGAAAAATCTTCGCGCTCCTGTGCGGCGCGGCGTTCCTGTTGCTGACGGCGCGGCCCGCGAGTTCCGCTCCAGGTGAACGAAAGCAAATTCCCGCGGCCGCCGCGGACGACGGCACCATGAAAGCACTCGTCGCCATTGCCGGCGCCGGCGACATGGAAACCCACGCTTACCAGGACCTCGAAGAACTAAGTGACGACATCGGCGCGCGCGTCACCGGCTCGCCAGACGCCGCTCGCGCCATCGCCTGGGGCGTTGTAAAAATGAAAGCGATCGGCCTGGAGAACGTCCACACCGAACCCTGGAAAATTTCCCGTGGTTGGACGCGCATTTCCGCCGACGCCGAACTCCTCGCGCCCATTCGCCGCAAACTGATGGTTGATTCGCTTGGTTGGGTCGGTTCCACGCCGCCCGCAGGCGCTGAAGCCGACCTCGTTGCCGTGAATGGCTACCAGTTGCAGGACGAGTTGAAAAACAATTCTGGCAGCTGGCGCGGAAAAATTCTGCTCATCATCCAAAAAGGCCAGCCGCCCAAAGACCGTATGAGCGCTTTCGCCCAGTTCGGCAATTTTCTAATCGCCGCGCATAAAGCCGGTGCCATTGCCGTGATCGGTGGTCAGGGCGGCCGCAAGAGCGTCGGCATGCACCTCACTCACACCGGCGCGCTCGGGTTCGATACTTACTACGACATCCCCGTCGTCAGCATGGCCGCGGAAGATCAGGAGCAGCTCGAGCGCTACCTCGATCGTGGCGTGTTCGTGCGCCTGAAAATCAATGTGCAGAATCGCGCCACCGACGGGCCCGTGGACTCCGCAAATGTCGTCGGCGAAATTCGTGGCACGCAAAATCCCGAGCAGGTGATTGTCGTCGGCGGGCACCTGGACTCCTGGGACCTCGCTTCTGGCACTACGGACAACGGCTGCGGTACCGCGGTCACGCTCGGCGCAGCCGAATCCATCGTCAAATCAGGTTTCAAGCCGCGCCGCACCATCCGCTTCGTGTTGTTCACCGGCGAGGAAGAAGGTCTGCTGGGCTCGCTCGCGTACGTGAAAACGCACCAAAGTGAAATGGCCAACCACGTCGCGGCCCTGATTCTCGATGCCGGGCAAGGCGCGGTGATCGGCTTCCAACTCGGCGGCCGCGACGATCTGATTCCCGCTGTTCAGAAATTCGCAGCATCCTTGCAGGCATTTGGCGATTTACAAGTGGACGATGAAGTAGAATTCGGCACTGACACTGGGCCGTTCACCCTCGCCGGGCTTCCCGCGATTAACCTTAATCAGGACACCTCGGACTATAAATACACGCACCATTCCGCTGTGGACACTTTCGATAAAGTGCAAGCGGATATTCTCGATCGCAACGCGACGGTGATGGCCCTCGCCGCATTCTGGATCGCCGACCGTCCCGAGCGTCTCGCCAGCCCCTGGCCGCAGGAAAAAACCGCTCAGATGCTGGTGGACAAACACGAAGACGGCATCCTGAAAGCGTTCAACCTCTGGCCCTTCGGCAATCTGGGAACCCCGCCCGCAACCCAGTAGCAACTCAGCGGTTTGGTTTGTATTCGAAGGGATGGTTCCCGAACTGCACTGCTCACTAGGGTAGGGGCGCTGCTTGTGAATCGCCCTGCAGGGCGATTCATCCTGAGATTCGGCGGTGCCGAATCGAAGGGCCTGCCCGGCGCAGCACCGCTGCGCCCCAGCTTGCCCGGGCGTTAACACTTGTGGGACCGCTGGAGAAGTACGCGCCTTTTTACCAAAACCTGCGCAGCGCCAACCCTAACTAATCAGCCGCGCGATCGTAAATGCCGCAGCCGCCGCCAATCCTCCCACCAAAACCGTCTGCATCCCACCGCGCACCGGCTGCACTCCAGTGAAATGCCCTTTAATCGCACCAAATCCAAAAAGCGCCAACAGCGTCACGGCCACGGAATAAATCAACGCGAGATGCAGATCGTGATGGATGATCATGTACGGCGCTAGCGGCACCAATCCTCCAGCAATGTAAGACGCCGCAATCGTCGCCGCGCTCCGCGTAGCCCGCGCGGGATCCGGCGGTTCCAGGCCCAATTCAAACCGCATCATGAAATCCACCCACTTTTTCTGATTCGCGGTGATCGTGGAAACAATCGGCGCCATCTGCTCTTCGGTCAATCCATAATCGCGAAACACTTTCGCCACTTCTTCCGTTTCAATTTCCGGCAATTCCACCGTCTCGCGATATTCCCGGTCGAGTTCTGAAACGTAATGCTCCGTGTCCGTTTTCGCTGCCAAGTACCCGCCCAATCCCATCGCAATCGAACCAGCCGCAATCTCTGCGAGCCCCGCCGTCACCACGATCCCAGTGGACGCCACCGCGCCCGTCAATCCAGCAGCCAGCGCAAACGGCACGGTCAACCCGTCCGACATTCCAATAACAATGTCGCGCACCGCGGCAGTCGCGGTGAAATGCTTTTCCACGTGTTCGACGGATGGCATCCTCGACTCCCTTACCTCATCCAATATTTCCGGCTGCCCGTACCCCTCTTCCCTGGCAGGCGCGTATAATTATGGGGCAGGAACCACAAATCAGGAGGTACATTATGACCGCAACTTCTACAGGACAAGGAGCCGCTCCTCAGATGACTTTCACATTGCCGCCTTTGCCGTATGCCTTCGACGCTCTGGAACCCTACATTGACGCGAAAACCATGGAAATCCACCACGACAAACACCACGGCACCTATGTCACCAACCTTAATAAAGCGCTCGAAGGCCACGCCGACCTTCAGAAACTCTCCATCGAAGAACTGCTGGCGCAGATCAATAAAGTGCCGGAAGCGATTCGCACCACCGTGCGCAACAATGGCGGCGGCCACATGAACCATTCCATGTTCTGGAAGATCATGAAGAAGGGCGGCGGCGGCGAACCCGGCGGCGAACTGGGCAAAGCCATCAGCTCCGCGTTCAGCAGCTTCGCGGACTTCAAAGCCAAGATCAACGACGCGGCCACCAAGCGCTTCGGCTCCGGCTGGGCCTGGCTTATGTTCCGCGACGGAAAGCTCGTCATCGAATCTACCGCGAACCAGGACAATCCCGTCATGGACGGCGGCAAAGCTTTCTTCGGTGTGGACGTCTGGGAGCATGCCTACTACTTGAAATATCAGAACCGCCGCCCCGAATACCTCGAGGCCTGGTGGAACACCATCAACTGGGCGCAAGTCGAAGAAAATTTCGCCCACGCCAAGAAGTAAATTCCATTCTCAACCCCATTTCAAAAAGCAGGGACGGATCTCGCATCCGTCCCTGCAAACTTTCGATCACGCGCGTTCTGTGCTTTTGTAGCGGCCGCCTTCAGAGTCTGCGTGAGAACTCGATAATCTTTGTGGGTCGTGGCTTTAGCCACGACATAAGCCCCAACGAATCCGAGCGGCTTTAGCCGCTGAAGTTCCGCTTTTGTGGTTCTCACACGGACTCTTCAGGCGGGCGAAGTAGCCCTTGCCTTCATCACAGTCCCGGTAACATCCAATGCTCCATCGCCAGAATCGCAATCGCCGCCAGCGTGGTGATCAGCGTCACGATTAATCCCACTCGCGCGAATTCCCAGAACGTAATCTTCACTTTCTTGCCCGCCTGCTGCAGCACAATCAAATTCGCCACGGAACTGAATGGCGTCGCATTTCCGGCGAGCGTGCTGGTAGAGGCCACCGCCAACCAGATGTAATGCGTGTTCGGAAACGATGGCACCAGCGGACGGAACAGCAGCACCGCCGGCAAATTGCTCACCAGGTTCGAAAGAATCAGCATCACGCCGCTCACCGCGAATAATTGCGAAGTCATGCCGCCCTGCAGGCCTTTTTGAAAATATCCGATCAGGTGTTCCAATGCGCCGGACGCTTCGAATCCCTTGATCACCACGAATAGCGACGCGAAAAACAACAGCAGCTCCCAATCCAGCCGCTGATAAACATTTTGCGCCTTCACCCGCCCGATGATCAGAATGAACGCGCCCACCGAAATGGCCACCAGTGGGAACGAGTACCCCAGAATCCACAGCACAATCACCAATGCCGCTGCGATGCAGCACTTGATCAGCAGGGTGCGTTCCAGCTTCACCGGCAGCGACGGCGCGTGCCGTTTCAACGGGTGGCGAAAAATATAACGGTGGAAGAAAAGCGCCAGCACCGCCACATTAATCACCATGCCCACCAACGAAACCGGCGCCAGGTGCGCCAAAAACCCCAAAAACGAAAAATGCGCCGAAACGCCGATCACCGCGTTCTGCGGATTTCCCGTCACGGACATTACCGATCCAATGTTCGCGGACGTGGCCACCGCGATCAAATATGGAATCGGCGGAACTTCCAACCTTTGCGTCACCACCAACACGATGGGCGTGAAGATCAGGCAAATCGTATCGTTCACGAAAAATGCCGCCAGAATTCCCGTCGCGAACACCAGCAGCACCAGCAACTGGAATCGCGTTCGCGCGATCGCCGCTACGTGTACAGCGATCCAATCGAAGAATCCGGAAATCTGAAAATGCGCCACCAGAATCATGATGCCCAGCAGGAAAATCAGCGTGTTCCAGTCAATCGTCTGGTACGCCTCCGTTAGCGGCACTGCGCCCACCAGCACCATGGCCACCGCGCCGCAAAATGCCGCTGCGGTTCGGTCCAAATGGCTCCCGCGTCCGCTTTCTACCGCGATCAAAATGTACGTGGCTAGAAAAATCGCCACCGGAATCCAGTGGCTCTGCGCGAAAGTGGTGGTCACGTGATTCATTTTCCGAGAGCTCGAGCCCCAGGCTCGAAGGTGGCGAGCTTAACGTGTCCCTGCCGCAGATGAAAAGTGATTGTTTGCTTTCTACACTGTTTTTCAGCGGGAGCTAGCGGAAATATCGCGCGTCAGCATTATTCCGAGCCAAGGAACGCGAACCGCAGCAGGAAAATTCCAGAGAGTACCCAGATCAGCGGGCTGATGTCCCGGTATTTCCCCGCGCCGATTTTCAGGCACGTGAAGGAAAGCAAGCCCAGGCTCAAACCCGTGGCGATGCTGAAAGTCAGCGGCGTCGCCACCAGCGTCAGGAAAGCGGGAAATGCCTCGCTGAAATCGTCCCAGCGAACTTTGGCAATCGAGCCGCACATCAGCGCGCCCACCAGAATCAGCGCGGGAGCCGTAGCATAGGTGGGAATCGCGGCCACCAGCGGCGCACAGAACATCGCCACGAAAAATAGCCCGGCGATCACCAGATTGCCCAATCCTGTGCGCGCGCCCGCCGCCACGCCTGCGGCGCTTTCGATGTAACTCGTCACCGTGGACGTCCCGGTCAGCGCGCCCACGATCGTTCCGAACGCATCCGCCAGCAATGCGCGGCTCGCGCGGGGTAATTTTCCGTCGCGCAGAAATCCGCCCTGCTCGCACACGCCCACCAAAGTGCCAACGTTATCGAACAAATCCACGAAGAAAAATACGAAGATCAATTCTCCTAAGCCCAGCCGCGCCGCCGAGCGCAAATCCAATTTCAGAAATGTGCCCGCAGGATGCGGCCAAGAAAATAATTGCCCGGGCCAGTGCGCCAGTCCCAGAGGAATCCCTGCCAGCGCGATAGCCACAATGCCCAGCAAAATCGCGCTGCCCACGCGCCGGATCATCAAAATCGCAATCAGGATCACCCCAGCCGCCGCCAGCAGCACTTGCGGATCGGAAGTTTTTCCAAACGCCACAAACGTTGCCGGATTCGCCACGATAATCTTCGCGTTGCGCAATCCTACAAACGCGATGAACAACCCAATCCCCGCCGCCGTTCCGTGCTTCAAACAATCCGGGATGCCATTCACAATGTGCTCGCGCACGTTCGTCAGCGTCAGCAGCAGGAACAAAAGCCCCGATAAGAACACCACGCCCAGTGCCGTTTGCCACGGCACTCCGCGCCCGATCACGATCGAGTACGTGAAGTATGCGTTCAACGACATTCCCGGCGCCAGCGCGATCGGATAATTCGCCCACAACCCCATCACCAGCGTGGCCAGCGCCGCCGAAATGCATGTCGCAAACAGCACGCCTTCCACCGGCATGCCGCCCTCCGCCAGAATTCGCGGATTCACCACGACCACGTACGCCATGGTCATGAATGTCGTCAACCCAGCCAGCAGTTCGCGGCGTACAGTGGTTTTATTTTCGGTGAGATGAAAGACGCGCTCGAGCAAGATGCTTCTCCCAGCCTAAAAGTGCGCAACTATAGGCCGCGAGCTTTCTGGCGTCAATGCCATAACATGTATGGGACGAATTCAGAATGTAGCGCGCGGCCGCGGCGAGATCGCTTCCCAAAAAACAAAATCGGGAAATCTGCGAGAAATCATCGCACTCGTTCGACCGAACCGAACTACCGGCTCATGGACATCACGAAAAACTTCATGAACTTCTCCACGTCCACTTCCGTCTGCACCGCCGCAGGCTGCACCGCCGCGGGTGGTGTCAAATGTCCCATCCATTTTTCGCGATCCACCGGGCGCGGACCGCTGTACGGCAGCAAAAATGTCGGAATGTCCTCCGGCGTCTTCCACACCACGGTGTGGCCGTAGTTTGGGCCGCGATCAATGTCCACATCCAAATACATCGTCTCCGACTTCTTAATCACCGACGGATCGATTAACGACGCCACCAGCAATTCATCCCACATCATGGACCACATGGATGTCCCCGCCGGCGGTTGCGCGTCCAGATACACTTGCTTCACGTGCGCGGCCAGCGGCCCGCCCGCCTTCACGATCTGTTCCATCAGCGCCGCACTGGACCACACTTGCTCCCCCGCCTCGTATGGGCTGATCACCATTTCCTTCCACGGTTCACGCATCACGATGGACGCAGCCTCGGGATCCCACCACCAATTCAATTCCGCGCCCGCCCGCATATTGCCGCCCATGATGTAAATCGCTTTCG
>Ga0210401_10008420_pt1 | contig 10235 bp, 8 predicted proteins | sample IncBWH32MmetaG_FD_150866 | JGI IMG/M metagenome (GOLD analysis project Ga0210401, IMG submission 150866) | Forest soil microbial communities from Barre Woods Harvard Forest LTER site, Petersham, Massachusetts, United States - Inc-BW-H-32-M | ecosystem: Environmental > Terrestrial > Soil >... | reverse complement strand
CCTCGGGCTCGGGCTGGGCTCGAACTCGAATAGCTCGGCGAGCTCGAACTCCAACCGGGCGCTAGTGATGGAGAGTTCCCCCGAGACTTCCATCACCGACGACTTCAACCCGTACGCCACCACGCAGGCGGCCTATGGCATGGGCGCAACCGGGCTCATCTATGAACCGCTGGTCGAGTTCAACCTGGCCAGCACCACCGTCCAGTACCCGTGGCTGGCGACGAAGTACGCGTGGTCAAACGGCGGCAAGACGATCACCTTCACCATCCGCCAGGGCGTGAAGTGGAACGACGGGACCGCGTTTACCCCGGCCGACGTGGCGTTCACCTACAACCTGATGAAGAAGAACGCCGCGATCAACCTGGGCGGCCTGACCATCTCCAGCGTCACCACCTCGGGCGACACCGTCGTGCTGACCTTCCCAACAGCCCAGTACACCAACCTGGAGAACATCGCGGGCGTCGGGATCGTTCCTGAGCACATCTGGGGCAAGGCGGGCAACCCGGCGACGTTCGCCGACCCGAAGCCGGTTGGCACCGGGCCCTATCAGCTGGGCAGCTTCACGGCGCAGGGGTTCACGCTGGTCAAGAACCCGCACTACTGGCAGCCGTCGAAGGTCAAGGTCGCTAAGGTCTACTTCCCGGCCTACACCTCCAATACCGGTGCGCTGTCCGCGCTGTTCTCCGGCCAGATCGACTGGACCGGGAACTACATCCCGGGCCTGAAGAAGAACTTCGTGAACACCGATCCGGCCCACCACCACTACTACGAGGCGGCCAACGGTGACGAGAGCCTCGAGCCGAACCTGACCAAGTGGCCGCTGTCCGACCTGGCCGTCCGCAAGGCGGTCAGCCTGGCGGTGGACCGCACGGTACTCGGCACCGAGGGCGAGGCCGGCCTGGAGAACCCGGTGACCAACGCCACCGGCCTGACCCTGCCTGCCTTCCAGGCCTGGGCCGGCCCGGTCGCCAACATGACGATCTCGGCACACGCCAACGCCGCGGCGGCCGCGAAGGTACTGGAGGCGGCCGGCTACAAGAAGGGCAGCAACGGCTTCTTCCAGAAGAATGGCAAGACCGTCGCCTTCACGATCATCAGCCCGTCGGCGTACACCGACATGGCTGAGGTCGACTCCATCGCCGCGCAGGAACTGCGGGCCGCGGGCATCGACGCGACCTTCCAGGGCCTGTCGGTGAACGCATGGAACGCCGATGTCGCCGACGGCAACTTCCAGATGACCGAGCACTGGTCCAACGGCGGCATCTCGCCGTTCGCGGAGTACAACGGCTGGCTCAACAGCGCGCTTGCCACCAGCTCCGCGACGGGCGACTACGAGCGGCTGAAGAACCCGGCGCTGGACGCGGACCTGAACAAGCTGGCCGGTGCGGCCACCGTGGCCGAGCAGGCCCAGATGCTCGTGCCGCTGGAGAAGTACGTGGCCGCCAACCTGCCGATTATCCCGCTGGAGACCGCCGCGGAGTGGTTCGAGTACAACTCGCAGCACTTCGTCGGCTGGCCGACCCAGTCGAACCCCTATGAGGCCGGACAGCCGTCGGGCACGAACAACGGCCCTGGCTCCGGCACCGATCTGGTTGTCATCCTGCACCTGAGCCCGGCAGGCTGACAGCCCGCCTGCCCCGTCCTGCCCGCCCGGGCGGGACGGGGCAGGCGTCACTTCCTGACAAGCCCGATACAAAGGATTTCCCCCCAGCAGTGACCGCGCCGCGCCTAGCTTTCAGCACCCTCGCCTTCCCCGCCGCCACCCTGGCGACCGCAGTGTCCCTCGGACGATCCTGGGGATACTCCGGCGTCGAGCTGCGGCTGATCGACGGAGAGCTGATCGACCCGGCAATGGACGCCGCGGCCCGCACCCAGGTCAGGCGGACTCTTGCCCACGGCGGCCTGCCGGTCGTCGCGGTGGACAGCTCAATCCGGCTCACCGGGGGTGATCCGCTGCCCGGCCTGCTCGGGTTCCTGGAGCTGGCGAGCGAGTGGGAGTCCCCGCTGGTCCGGGTCTTCGGCGGCGAGCTGCCCGCCGATGATCCAGCTGACGCAGCCGGGCGCCGGGCACAGCTGGAGTCGGCGGCCCGGGTGCTGGAGACTGCGGCCCCGGCGGCGGAGCGGCTCGGCGTCGCGATCGGCGTGGAGACCCACGACAGTTTCTCGGCCTCGTCCGTCGTTGCCGAGCTGCTCGCGATGGTGAATTCTGGCTCCGCCGGCCTGGTCGGCGCGGTCTGGGACAGCCACCATCCGTACCGGATGGGCGAGAGCCCGGCCGAGGTCGCCGGCCACCTGGCCGGGCGGATCCTGCTCGCCCAGGTGAAGGACGCGCGGCGGGCACCGCAGCGGCCCGACGGCTGGCAGCTTGTGCTGCTCGGCCACGGCGAGGTCCCGGTGCCGCAGATGCTCGCGTTGCTGGCCGAGGCCGGCTACCAGGGCTGGATCTCGGTTGAATGGGAGAAGCGGTGGCACCCGGAGATCGAGGAGCCGGAGATCGCGCTGCCGCAGCACCTAGCGGTGCTCACCCAGTGGATGGAGGGCACGAGTGACTGACCGGGCCTGGAGTCACGGCTTCGGGATCGTCGGCGCCGGTGTGATCGCCGCGACCCACGCCGACGCGATCAGCGAGCTCGGCGGAGCACGGCTGATCGCGGTGACCGACGTGGCGGCCGACCATGCCGCTGCCTTCGCCCACGCCCGCGGCTGCGCTGCCGAACCGGATCTCACGGCGCTCCTGTCCCACGAGGACATCGACGTGGTCTGCGTGTGCGTACCGAGCGGCCTGCATGCCGAGGTCGGCATCGAGGCGGCCGCGGCGGGCAAGCACCTCGTCGTCGAGAAGCCGATGGACGTCTCGCTGGAGGCGGCCGACGCGCTGATCGCCGCGGCCCGTGCGGCCGGCGTGCGGATGACAGTCATCTCACAGCACCGGTTCGACCCCGGGCCCGCCGAGCTGCGGCGGCTTCTTGACGATGACGCCCTCGGCCAGCTTGTCCTCGGCGAGGCCGCCACGAAGTGGCACCGGACCCAGCAGTACTACGACACCGCGGCCTGGCGGGGGACCTGGGCCCTCGACGGCGGATCGCTGCTCAACCAGGGCATCCACTATGCCGACCTGCTCCGCTGGTGCATGGGCCCGGTCGCCGAGGTCACCGCCACGGTCGCGACCCGCGCACACCGCATGGAGGCGGAGGACGTCGCGCTGGCCGTGCTGACCTTCGCATCCGGCGCGCTCGGCACGATCGTTACGACCACGGCGGCCTTCCCCGGCTCGGCCCAGCGGCTGGAGATAACCGGGACCGACGGGACTGTCGTCATCGAGGATGGCGAGATCACCCGGCGAGCGCTCGCCGCGGAGGGTCCAGACAGTGGCCGCCTTGCCGCCGTGGACTCAGCCGCCGCTGCGGATGCCGCCGCGATCGGGACCTCCGGGCACGCTGCCCAGATCGCCGACCTGCTCGCCGCGATTGATGCGGGCCACGAGCCGTCGGTCACCGGTCAGGACGGTCGCGACGCACTGGCGCTGGCCAGCGCCGTCTACCAGTCGGCCCGGGAGGGCCGGACCGTCGTCCTGGCCGCGGCGTCCGGGGATGCGGAGGCAGCGGCCGGATGACCGTCGTCCTCAGCGGGTTCGCCGACGAGATCTCACCCGACCTGGACAAGCAACTGGCCACGCTCGCCGCCGAGTCCATCACCCACCTGGAGCTGCGTAGCGCGTGGTCGGTCAACGTCGCCGACTTCAGCGACGGCGATGTGGCCAGGATCGGCCGTGCGCTCAGCGGGGCCGGCGTTCGGGTCTCGGCGATCGGCTCGCCGGTCGGCAAGATCGGGGTGGACGCGCCGCTGGCACCGGAACTGGACCGGCTGCGGCGGATCGCGCAGATCGCCGGACAGCTGGGCACCGGGATCATCCGCGTCTTCTCCTTTTTCATCCCGGCCGGCGAGCCGCCCGGCCGCTACCGAGAGCAGGTCATCGACCGGATGGGCGCCCTGGCCAGGGTCGCGGAGGAGCACGGAGTGATCCTGGCGCACGAGAACGAGAAGGAGATCTACGGCGACATCCCGCAGCGGTGCGCCGACCTGATCGAGTCCGTCGGCTCCCCGGCGCTCCGGGCCACGTTCGACGCGGCGAACTTCGTCCAGTGCGGGGTCCGGCCGCAGCACGATGGATACGGTCCGCTCCGGCCGCACCTGGTGTACGTGCAGATAAAGGATGCGCTGGCGGCCACCGGCCAGGTGGTGCCTGCGGGCGAGGGGGACGGCGAGGTCCGGGAGACGCTCGCCGCCCTCCGGGACTCGGGGTTCGGCGGGTACCTGTCCCTCGAGCCGCACCTTGCGCAGACCGGCCGGTTCGGCGGATACAGCGGGCCGGCGGAGTTCCGCCGTGCCGCGCAGGCGCTGAAGGCCCTGCTCGCCGACCTGTCGATCCGGTGGTGTTAGCGCTCTGGCCGGCCTGACGGCCGGCTCGGTCAAGTAGCCCGGCCCGGGGCTGGTCCGCGCGGCCGGGGACTGGCCGCCTGGGCGGTGAGCTGGTCCAGGATGGGGGCCAGCCGCTGCAGCTCGTCCAGGTGCGCCACGGCCAGCCGGTCGAGCCGGTCGGCGCCGTCCGCGGTGAGCCGGACCCGGGTGATCCGGCCGTCGCCGTCGTCGCCCCACCGCTCGACCAGCCCGGCCGCCTCGGCCCGGTCGATGAGCTCCACCGTGCTGTGCGGCCGGAGCAGCAGGTACTCGGCCAGGTCGCCGACGGTCGGCGGGTCGGTGCTGGGATGGCCCTTGATGGCCAGCAGCAGCTGATGCTGGGCCGGGGTCAGGCCCACCTCCCGGGCTCGCGCCTCCGACCAGCGCAGGAAGCGGCGCAGCCCGGTGCGGAACGCGAGCAGGTTCTCGTAGTCCTCATTGGTCAGCCGATCCACGTCCGTCACCGCCCGGTTCGCCCGCCGGGCCCGTGCCTGCCAGCGCGCTGCCCGCCCAGCTTAACGCCGGCCGGCCCAGCCTGCCGGGCGAGTGGGATCCGGGCGCCGGGTTACCCGCAGCTGGATGGCGGGCATGGTCTCGGGTAACGAAGAACCGGGCGACGAGGCCAGTAAGCGATGGCCGGCCGGCCCGGGCCAGCATCGGCATCATATGTCGTGCTACGATATAAATGGTCGCCAGCCGGGCCTGGCTTCCCCGTTTGCCAGCGTATTCGGGGAAGCCAGGTTGCCAGTCAGGATGTGCGCCGTGCTGAAGCCTTATAAGTTCCAGGCCATAGTTACCCTCCTCCCGCAGCCAGGTACCGCCACCCGGGCCGTGCTGCCGGGACCGGTCTGCCGGCTGGTGGTCCGGGCGGCCCAGCCCGGCTCGGACGCCAGCCGGCTGTTCAGCGCCCTGGTCAGTTCCGGCCAGGACGCGGTGCCGCCCGACGAGCGGCACGTGATGCTGACCGTGACCGTGCTGGGTGACGGCGCGGCCGAATGCCTGGCCGCGGGCAGCGATTTCACCCTGTGGCGTGGCAGCGACATCGGCCGCGGCGTGGTCACTCAGCGCATCTTCGTCTGAGCTGAGCCACGCCGTCGGTGCCGTCCCGCTCACCCGTTGCGGGTGACGAGCCCCGGCCAGCCCGAGTGCGAGGGTCGAAACTACGGCCCGCTGCGCTCTACTGCCACGGGATTTGGAGGTGCGGCGATGACGAATGTGCCGGTCAGGAACACGCCCGGCCGGGTGGCGGGCGGCGTGCTGGACCCGGACCTGGGCCAGCTGACCATGGCGGAACGTGTGGCCCGGGGCAAGGAGGCCCGGGCCGAGGTGCCCCGGGAGAGCCACGCGGTGTTCGACCCGCCCGCGGACCGGCCTGACCCGGTCGCGCAGCTGGAGCAGCAGGCCGAGTCGCGGGTGCCGGAACTGGTGCCGATCCGCTACGGCCGGATGCTGGTCTCCCCGTTCGCCTACTTCCGCGGTGCGGCCCTGCCGATGGCCAGCGACCTGGCCGACACCCCGTGCACCGGCCTGGTCGTGCAGGCCTGCGGGGACGCGCACCTGTCCAACTTCGGCATCTTCGCCTCCCCGGAACGGAAGTTCCTGTTCGACGTCAACGACTTCGACGAGACGCTGCCCGGGCCATGGGAGTGGGACGTCAAGCGGCTGGCGGCCAGCCTGGAGGTGGCCGGCCGGGGCAACGGCTTCTCGCGCAAGGAGCGCCGCCGGATCGTCACCTCGAGCACCCGGATGTACCGGGAGACGATGCGCACGTTCGCCAGCATGAACAACATCGATGTCTGGTACGCGCGGGTCGACCTGGACCTGGTGGAGCAGATGTTCTCGCCCCGGATGGCCGCGAAGGACCGCAAGGTGGTGGCCAGGAACCTGGCCAAGGCACGGACCCGGGACAGCATGCAGGCGTTCAGCAAGCTGTGTGGGGTGGTGGACGGGCAGACCCGGTTCATCGCCGACCCACCGCTCGTCATGCCGGTGTCCCATCTGCGCCCGGAGGAGCGCGACGAGCTGGGCTTCGAGGCGCACCTGGACGAGATGCTGGCCCGGTACGGCGGCACGCTGAACGGTGCGCACCGCATCCTGTTCCGCCGCTACCAGCTCGTCGACCTGGCCCGGAAGGTGGTCGGCGTGGGCAGCGTCGGCACCCGCTGCTGGATCTTCCTGTTCACCTCGCGGGACGGCAGCGAGCCGCTGCTGCTCCAGGTCAAGGAGGCGCAGCCGTCCGTGCTGGCCGCCTACGCCGGCCCCAGCAAGTACGACAACCAGGGCCAGCGGGTGGTCGAGGGCCAGTGGCTGATCCAGCCGGTCAGCGACATCTTCCTCGGCTGGCAGCGCAGTGCGCCGGCCCGCGACGGCAGAACGCACGATTTCTACGTCCGCCAGTTGCGGGACTGGAAATTCTCCCTCGACACCGACCGGATGCGGCCGTCCGGCATGGAGATCTACGGCGAGCTGTGCGCCTGGACGCTGGCCCGTTCGCACGCCCGGTCCGGGGACCCCGTCGCGATCGCCGCCTACCTCGGCGGCTCGGACGTATTCGACCAGGCCATCGCGCAGTTCGCCAGCACGTACGCGGACCAGACCGAGCGCGATCACCAGGCGCTAGCCACCGCCGCAGCGACCGGCCGGGTCATCGCGCAGCGCGGCCTCTGACCCAGCCCGCGGCTGTCGCGCCGCGGCATGCCACCATTCTTGTTGCGCTCATTTCCAGGCTTTATCGATCCCCGGCCAACCTCCCGTCCACCTCTTACGATGGTATTACGGACATCCGATACGAGCCAGCTTCGGCGCACCAACCCTCATTAGCTTAACAGCAGTTGAGCTGCGAAGACGTTCCCGGATCCCGGTTTGCGCGGCCGAGGTTCTGTCCGTAACCCAGGTTTCGGGCCACTAGTTGAAAATCTTGGTTCCAGTGGCACCCAGCTCTGCAGCGGGACTAATGTCACGGCCGGGAGCGATACCCGATTAAAAGGGAACGGTGTCGTGTCTTATCGAAGTAGAGTCTTTAATCATGATCGCGAGTTCGACCCGCGGTCACGGACCCGGCTCCTCGCGATCGGAGGAATCGTGGCCGTGGTGGCCGGGGTCGGCGTGGCGCTGCTGGTGCCAGGTGTCAGCAATGTGTTCGGCGCCAGCAACAGCGCCAACGTAGCTGCTTGCGCCACGCCGTCGGCGGCCAGCACTGCAGCCGGGACCGCTGCTGCTGGCACCGCTGCCCCCGCGGCAGCCGCCACCGCAGCCGCTGCCGCGCCGACCCCGACCGGGGCCGTGACCGCGCCGACGGCGGCCACTCCGACGGCCGCGTCGACGGCGGCCGTCACTACCGCGCCGACCGCTGCGGCGACCACTGCCGCGACGACGGCGGCGACCGCTGCGGCCACGCCATGCACCACGGCGTCGGCCACTGCATCGGCCACAGCCGCGGCCGCAGCCGCAGCGGCCAACGTGAACTGCGACATCATCGTGCCGGCCAACCCGCTCAGTGCGCAGGGCCTGGCCACGCCGTGGCAGCTCACCGGCCCGAACGGGATGACCCCGGCGGCGTCCGGCTGCAACATGGCCAACGCGGCCGCTCTCGGTGCGTTCGTGCAGGCGACCATCCTGAACCCGGCCACCGGCGCGCTGTCGGTGTACGAGCCGCTGGTGATCACCCAGGGCACGACCCCGGCTGCGGCCCCAGTGGTGCCCACCCTGCCGGCCGGTGCCATCGTCACCATCGACGTCGGCTTCAACGGCACCGACCTGACTCAGGTGGGTGCGACCGCGGGCGCGCTGGCTCAGGGGCGCTGCGTCAACGGCCTCAACGGGTCGGTTTTCGGCCAGGTTTCGTTCTGCAACGGGCCGGCCTTCTTCGCGGCCGCGCAGCGGGCCGAGGCGGCGGGCATGCTCACCGTGCCGGCCACCGGTACAGCCACCAAGGCAGCTGGCGTGGCCTGCCCGACGGTGCGCAACTTCAACATGATCGACCAGGACCAGAGCGACAACGTCACGTCGATCTACCTGCTCAACGGCAACGGGCAGACCGCGCAGATGAACGCGGCCAACACGGCCGCGATGCCCAACGCCACCAAGCTGGTCAACGGCAGTGACAACGCGCTGATCTCCGACTTCCTGGACCCGACGCTCGGCTGCACGGCGTTCACCGCGCCCGACCTGAGCCAGGGTGGCACCCCGTTCACGTCGCAGGCGCTCAACGAGCTGTCCGCGGCCAAGAACCAGACGGCACCCATCGCCCTGGTCCCGGAGAACGACGAGATGACCCTGGTCAACAACGCGTTCAGCATGACCAAGACCAACCTGTACCGGTCTGAGGTCGGGCAGCCCCCCGTCTCGGCGGCTACCGATGCGGCGGACAGCCCGGCGAACTACTGCCAGAACATGGTCAACGTCCAGACCGCGTTCCTGAACGCCAACCAGACGCTGCTGGCCACGGGCGCCTCGCCGGTGCCGGCGGTGGGGAACAACCTGCTGACCTTCCTGGCCAACCGGCTGAACATGTCCTTCACCAACCTCAACTGCCAGAACTTCGGGCTGACCAACCCGGTGACGGTCACCCTCGACGGGAACGGCGTGGCGACCGCCGCGACGTTCAACGTCACCCAGCAGATGGCCACTGGCACGACCACCGGCGCGGGAACTGGCACCACCGGCACCAGGATGCCGCCGACCCGGCACCGGTTCGGGCGTGGCGGTCACGGTCCCGGCACTGGCCGGCGCCACCTGGACAACCCGTCCGGCCAGTAACGAAGTCCGCGCAGTAATCGGGTAATCCCCCGGGTGCGGTGGTCTCCAGGAACAACTGGGGGCCACCGCACCTCCTCATTTCCCAGACAAAGGATCCAGCATCGCCTGGTCGTCCGGGCCCGGGCGCCCGGCCAGACGGCCCTGACCTGGTGTTGCGCCGGCTGCCAGGGTGGTTACGTGCGGCCCGCTGCCTGCTCCGCACGGTCAGCCGGCATCGCGGATCGCTGCTAGGCAGGCCAGGAAGGGCCTATTACCTGCGACGTAAGAATTACGCAATATTTGGCCCGTCCGGACCACGATGCGAATTAGCGCAGCATGCGCGAGTTATTTCGCTGTTTCGCTAACTAGTGCCCGGATTGCGACTAGCGTGACCGGCTGAGTGCGTCCATCGGCCGCGTTGGAGGTGACGTCATGCGCAACAGCGGTTGGTCCGGGGATCGGCTCCCGAGGAACCGGATCATGCTGATCGCGGTTCCCCTGATCGTCACCATGGCGGTCGGCCTGATCGTGGGCATCCGGCTGGTCAGCGAGAAGAACGCCACGCTCAGGCTGTCCAACACCGGCCAGGGAACGGCGAACTCGACGCCGGCCGCACCGGCCACCCCGGCCCCGGCGGCCAGTCCCAGCGTGACCCCCGCACCGACGACGGCGATCACCCCGACCCCGGCGGCGACCCCCACCGCGGCGGCGACCAACATGAGCCGCGTGCTCATCGGGCCGGGCAGCACCGCGAACGCGGCGGCGCGCCGCGGGGCCAGGGTGCTGGCGGACGGAGTGCTCGTGGACGGGCCTGGTGCCGCCACTGCCGCGATCGGCAACGCCACCCAGCAGACAGTCGGCCGCGCCGCTGGGATGGCCGGAGCGGCCAACCCAGCCGCCGGCCGGGCCCTGCGCCGGGACCAGTCGCAGACGTTGGTCTGGACCGCAGCCCCGATGGGCGGATGACCCGTGCGGGCCGCGGGGAACAGCCGAGCCGGGCCGGCCGTCAGCCGGGCTGGCCCATCCCTTACAGCTGGTAA
>Ga0210401_10008419_pt1 | contig 10235 bp, 8 predicted proteins | sample IncBWH32MmetaG_FD_150866 | JGI IMG/M metagenome (GOLD analysis project Ga0210401, IMG submission 150866) | Forest soil microbial communities from Barre Woods Harvard Forest LTER site, Petersham, Massachusetts, United States - Inc-BW-H-32-M | ecosystem: Environmental > Terrestrial > Soil >... | reverse complement strand
GATTCCGCCGAGCATCAGCTTCTGGGCGACATCCTGGAAGCGCAAGCCGCTAAAATCGCCGCGAAGCCCCATGATTCCTCCGAATCGTCTGCTGCCAAAAATCCTGCGGGTTCGTCGGCGGTTGCGGCAGTTGCCGAAAGCACAGTCCGCGTTGACGCCTCGCGCATCGATGCGGTGATGAATCTTGTCGGTGAATTGATCATCGGCAAGTCCATGCTGAACCGCACGCTGGCGGAATTTGATGCCCGCCATTCGCGCGATCCCATCCGGACGAAGCTTGCGGAGACCCTGGCGTTCCAATCGAGAGTTCTCGACGAACTGCATAAATGTGTTCTAAAGATTCGCATGGTTCCGGTCGAACAATTGTTTCGTCGCTTCCCACGCGTCGTCCGGGATATCGCGAAACTTTGCGGCAAGGACATCGCTCTCGAGGTGGCCGGCGAACACACCGATCTGGACAAAGGAATTCTCGACGCGCTTGCGGAGCCGCTTACGCACCTGGTGCGCAACGCGGTTGATCACGGCATCGAGCCCGCCAGCGAGCGACTCGGCGCAGGCAAGCAGGCACGAGGCACTGTTTCCTTGAACGCCTATCATCAGGGCGCGCAAGTAGTGATTGAAGTGCACGACGACGGTCGTGGCATCGATCTCGATCTGATTCGCGAACAGGCGGTTCGCAATGCGCTCATCAAGCAGGAAGACGCCGAGCGCCTGACGGAACCCGATCTTCTCAATCTCATCTTCGAGCCCGGCTTGAGCACGGCAAGTGAAGTTACCGAAGTTTCTGGACGCGGCGTCGGCATGGACGTCGTGCGTACCGTGCTCGACCGTTTAAAAGGCACGGTGAACGTCACCAGCGTTAAGGGCAAGGGCACCACCATTCTTCTTCGTGTGCCTCTCACTCTTGCCAGTATCCAGACGCTGCTATTCCGCGTTGGCGGGCGTCTCTTTGCCGTACCGCTCTCCTCAGTCGTAGAGATTACTCGCGTCTCTGACTCGGAAATTCAGCGTGTGGACAAACGCGAGGTCCTTCGCCTGCGCGATCAGATCCTTACCCTTGTGCGTCTCTCCTCACTTAAAGGAATTCACGCTGTCGATTCGGGCGAACCGAAAAAGAAAAAAAGTTTCGTGATCGTCATCGGCGTGGCGGAAAAACGTTTCGGTCTGCTGGTGGACAGCATGGTGGGCGAAGAGGAACTCGTTATCAAGGCCCTTCCCGGTGAAATTGTCTCCAGCGATCTGGTGAGCGGCGCGTCCATACTCGGCGATGGCACGGTTGTTCTGATCTTAAACGTGCCGGCAATTCTTTCGCGACTGTCGCGGTCCTTGCCCCTGGGAGCTAGCGCATGAACGGCCGCGTGAAAGTCCTGGTGGTCGATGACTCCGCGTTGATGCGCAAGCTCATTCCCATGATCCTTGAGCGCGATCCGGACATTGAAGTGGTTGGCACGGCCATGGACGGCGCGTTTGCCCTGCGCAAGATTGCCGAGTTGCATCCGGATGTCGTCACGCTCGACCTGGAGATGCCCCGCATGGACGGCATGGAGACCTTGCGCATGATTATGCGCAGCGCTCCGCTGCCCGTGATCGTCTTCAGCACCCATTCCAAAAAGGGTGCTTACTCGACATTCAAGGCACTCGCTCTTGGCGCCATAGATTTTGTCGCTAAACCCAGAGATGCCGCGGCCGGTCATCTTGACCCAGTCGCTTATCAACTCATCGAGAAAATCAAAGTTGCCAAACGCGCTGGCGGCCCCAAATCCGTGCCCAGGGTGGAAGCCGAACTCCCTCCGCCGGGTAAGAAGCGCGCACGTACTGCACTTCCGCCCAATCGCGTCATCGCTATTGGTATTTCTACCGGCGGTCCCAATGCGCTGCAGTATCTTCTCTCGCAAATTCCGCCGGATTTTCCGGCCACATTATTGGTCGTTCAGCACATGCCAGAGGGCTTTACGGACATGTTCGCGCACCGACTGGACGAATGCTGCGCCTTGGATGTGCAGGAAGCCAAGTCCGGCGATCTGCTTGTTGCCGGTCGGGTTCTGATCTGTCCCGGCAATCGTCACATGATGGTCCGGCGTATGCCTCGCGGAGAAATGGTGGTTTTGTCGGACGGCCAGGCAATTAATGGCCACCGTCCGTCCGTTGACGTCCTGTTTCATTCCGTCGCGCAAGAGTTTGCGCTTACCGCGGTTGGCGTCCTGATGACCGGCATGGGTGAAGATGGAGCCGAGGGCTTGGGAGCCATCAAATCTGCTGGCGGTATGACCATCGCGCAAAGTGAAGACACCTGCGTGGTCAGCGGAATGCCCCGCGCCGCCATCTCTAAAGGCTACGCCATGAAGATTCTGCCGCTTGATACGCTCGGCGCGTTCTTGATAAGCCAGTACGGCAACGAGCACCCCGGCAGCGAGAAATCCGACACCCAAGAGAAATCCGACAAAGGGCAAAAAACGGAACGATCCGAACGAACACCCGTTTCAACTCCGCGCGCCTGATCGCGCTCGGGGCTAAAGGAGAAGGTTATGTCACAGTTTGCGCCGCTACTTCGAAAGGACAGCCAGCCAGTCCGCTATCTGGTTGTGGACGACTCCGTCTTCGCCCGCAAGAACCTCATCAAGATGATTGAGCTGTTCGGCGGGGAAGTGGCAGGAGAAGCCGGTGACGGGCTTACGGCCATCGCAGAGTTCAACCGCTCTAAGCCGGACATCGTGCTCATGGATATCACCATGCCGCAAATGGAAGGCATTGAATCCGTCGAGCGCATCGTCCGCCAGCACCCTGACGCCCGAATTGTCATGGTCTCCTCTGTCGGCTATCAGGAAAACATCCTTGCCGCTCTGCAGAAGGGCGCCAAGCACTTCGTGCAAAAGCCTGTGAAGCCCGAAGTGTTGTACGAAATTCTTCGTTACGTTTTGGGAGACGATCCCAATGCCGCCGGCGTGCCCGTAGAGCTGGCGGGGGAGCAGCGCTCATGAGAATGGAACTCATTCAGCCGTTCATCAATGCGGCGGATGCGGTTTTTGCGGAGTCCCTGCAGGCTCCGACAAAGATTGTCGATCTGACGATGGACGAGAACACCTATCGCCGCAAGGGCATCGCCGCGCTCATTCTGATTAAGGGCGATATCGAAGGCCGCGTCATCCTCGATCTTGCCCCTGAAGTGGCCATCCGCGTTGCGGGACATCTCGCCGGCTCGCCTGTTCCTGAGAGCGAGCAGGTTATTCGCGAGACCGTGTGTGAGCTCGCCAATATGGTCATCGGCAATTCGGTCACGCTTCTCAATGATCAGGGTTTCCGCTTCAAGGTCTTCCCGCCGGAAATTCACATGAGCGAAGAGGGGCTTGCCGGCAACGCCGATACCGAAGCCATGGTCCTGTGCATCGAGACGCCGTGTGGCGAGATTTACATCAACATCGCCATGCACTATCTCCATCGCCGCCGTCGCGAGCAGACTCCCGTCTCCGCGCTCGACTAACCCTTCGCCATCGGCTGGCAATTCGCGTAACATAGTCTTGCCTTTGTAGGGATCGCCTTCTGAGGCGGTCCGCCAACACAAATACTTGATTCGTTCGCCGGTCGGCTTCGTCGCTCATCGATTTCCTGATGTAGTACACTCACCTCGCCCTGCAGTTCATTCAACGTTATCTCGAGGTTCACGCCGCATGCCTATTCGGTCTTCTGTGTGTTTATTCTTTTCTCTTGTCTGTTGCGCCGCGCTTGTGGCGCAATCGTCGATCGCTCCGGACGTTCCGGAACCTGGCTCGGTGGAGGAAATCTCCAAAGCGACAACTTCCTCGCAGTTCCTTTCTCCCTGGGTCTCCTATCTTCCCGCGTCTTCCAGCGTTCCATCTCCGCGCGCTTTTTACGGACGAATCATGGGTGCACCCGGCGAACTGGTGAATTCCACAAAAGCCTACGCTTACTGTCGCGCGCTCGCTGCGGCTTCACCGCGAGTTCGTGTTTTCACGATTGGCCACTCGGAAGAGGGCCGCGAAATTATTCTTCTCGCCATCAGCGATGAAAAGGGAATTCAAGACCTCGAAAAATTGAAAGCTGCAACGGCTTCTCTCGCTGATCCCCGCAAAATCGAACCGTCGGCCGCCGAGAAGCTCGTCGCCGATTCTCGTCCTATCTATTACTTCAATGCGGCTCTCCATTCCGACGAAACCGGTTCGACGGAATCCGTCCTTGAACTCGCCTATCGCCTTGCGGTTTCTGATCAGCCCATGGTTCGCCGCATCCGCGAAAACCTGGTCGTTCTCATCAATCCCGTCTCCAGTCCCGACGGCCGCGACAAGCAAGTTGACTGGTTCTACCGCTACCTGAAGGGCAAAACGGATCGCGACACGCTGCCTCGGCAATCCCCGCCCTACTGGGGCAAATACGTTTTCGTGGACATCAATCGCGACACACACCAGCAAACTCAGGAAACCACCAAAGCCGTCCACCGCATGTTCCACGAGTGGCATCCCACCGTGGTCCACGATCTTCATGAAGCCGTTCCTCTCCTGATGTCCTGGAATGGCACCGGCCCTTACAATCCGAATATCGATCCCATTACCTACAGCGAGTTCCTCGCACTCAGCTTTTATGAAGTACAAACCATGACCGGCCTGGGCATGCCCGGCGTCTCCACCTGGAATTTTGGGGAAGGTTTCGCGCACCTGTACCTCGATTCCGTCGCCATGAACCATAACGCCATCGGCCGAGGCTATGAAACTTTTGGCAACGGAACGGCCGAAACGCTTTCTGTGTCACTCTCCCCCGAAGAAACCTCGCGTGAGTGGTACCGCCTGATGCCTCCGCCATCGGGAACGTTCTCCTGGTCGGCACGAGATAATGTCAACTACAACGAGACTGCTGCCCTCGCTGCCCTAGACTATGCCGCCACGAATTCTCACGTCTTGCTGCGCAATTTCTACGACAAGAATCTCCACTCCTATCGCAGGGGTCTCGAAGAAGCGCCTTACGCCTTCCTGATTCCAGCGGACCAGGGCGACCCAACGCGCGTTGGCCAGCTTGTCGCCCGGCTCATGGGCCAGCACATTGAGGTCAGCCGCGCGCAGTCTTCCCTTACGTTGAAAGACGGTTCTTATCCCGCGGGCACCTACGTCGTCCGGCTCGACCAACCCTATCGCAACTATGCGGTGGACTTACTCACACCACAGCACTATCCGAAAGATGGCAGCGAGCCATACGATGACGTTTCCTGGGAGCTTCCCGCTCACTATCATTTGCAAGCAATTCCGACTTCCGATGCCGCGGTGCGTTCAGCAGATCTCGCCTTGCTCACGCAGTCTCCGTATCCGGTGGGCAAGATCGCGGGTTCAGGCACTGTCTATCTATTGAAGGACACAGGGCAGGAAGGCTTGCTCGAAGCACGCTACCGTCTTGCGGCCTTCCATCTCGATATCGCGGAACGCGCCTTCACTCTCGGCGGCGCAGATTATCCCGCCGGTTCCTGGATTCTTCCCACGCAACCTGGTCTTGCCGATGTGCTTCGTGACGCTTCCTCGCGACTGGGACTCGATTTCCAGAGCGTTCCATCTTCCCCTGACGTCCCGCACCATTCCGCAAAAGCCCCGCGCCTTGGCGTGTGGGTTCCTTGGGCAGACACTGACACCATCGGATGGATGCGCTACTCCCTCGACCAGCGAAAGATTCCTTACACCTACGTTCGCGATGAAGATATCCGCGCTGGTGATCTTCACGACAAATTCGATGTTCTGCTCTATGGCCACGTAGATCTGGAACTTGCCGAGCAGATTCAGGGCATCCCGAAAGCCTGGGGGCCCATGGCTTTCAAGAAAACTCCGCAGTTTCCCAGCCTCGGTACGCCTGTGGAGTCTGACGACATCACGGGCGGCATTGGCTGGGAAGGCCTGGCGCAGATTCAGCGTTTTGTCGAACAGGGCGGCCTGCTCGTGACCCTAGGTAGCGGCACCATGCTTGCAATCGAAGGTGGCATCATTCGCGGAGTTCGCCGCGATTCCGGCGGCGTTCCGCGCAGCACGCAGGGCGGGGGCCCGGACTCCTCCGCTGCAGCCCAACAGGCCATCACGCGCACACCGGGTTCGCATGTGCGAGTCACCTTCGCGAAGCCCGAACATCCGATCGCTTATGGCTATCCCGCGCGCACCTACGTGTTCCGCCAGAATTTCGCGCTTTATTCCATTCCGCGGCGCTGGCTACGAATGGCGTACTGCACCACGTGTCTTGATGGACCCATCGATACCCGGAGCGTTGTCTTGGAATGGGGCGACCGCGAAGGCGCGCCGTTTGTCGTGAGTGGTCAAGCCTGGGGAGAAGGGAACTTGATCGGGCGTCCCGCAATCTTAGACACGCCGGTCGGCAGCGGCCACGTCGTTAGCTTCAATTTTAATCCGTTGCATCGCGATCTCAATCGAGGTGACCAGCGCATGCTCTGGAACACAGTCATCAACTGGCAGGCCATCCTCTCGCCAACAAAGCCCTAGCCCATGGTTGAATTCCTGTGCCTTGTTCTTTTCTTCGCGGCTACAGCACAACACCGAATTGCCGAGTTTCTGTTCCGGCACGAGGCCAGGCTTTCTCCCTCTGCCCGGGCACAACACGAGCGTTGTCATCCTGAAGGCGCGTCGTTTGCGCCTGAAGGATCTCAACCAATCAATTTGCAGGATTCAAAATTGGATTGGGCGGAAGAACCGCGCCGCAGCATTGCAATGCCTGTGTGAAACGGCCCACTTGGCCTATTCCGGCGCCTTCAAATACGCTGCTCCATGCCGGAACAACCCGACCTTCGTAATCGCCTGTGAAAACACGATTCGGATCGGCACGAAGATCGCGCCAGCTCCCGGAGTGTACGGCACAGCAACTTCCAGCCGCGTGCCCTCCGGATACTCGTTTCTGCTGCGAAAACTGATCCCCCCCTTCGAGAGGTCCTCGCACACCGCCACTTCTTCCTCAAATCCGCGCCGGCGGATGCAAGCAAGCACGCGGGCCTTTACCCTCGTTCGGTTCCTGCGCGGAATAACGCGCTCTTCGGGAACCGCCCCGAGCGTCACTCCATCCTTGTGCTTAGTGTCGGAATGTGCCTCAATCCAGATCGAGGGCGAATCGCAGTGCCGGCACAGCCGTGCAATGCAGCGTCGTATTTCGAACGACTTCAACTCCATCTCGTTCAGGTACACAACCTCTCGCCGTTGGCAAAAGCTGCATTCCATCAGCATCCTCGCCAAGGCTTCTTCGGACTTATGCACCGCAGGGAACTCGATGTCCCAGAAATCTACTCGCGGATCGACAATCGCGATCGCGTAGAGGAACCCGTCACCTTCTCGGTCGATCTCCGCCATGATTCGCGCGCGCGCGGACTTACTCTGGTCGCCTTCCAATTCCCGGTGCAGGGTAATTTCCTGTCCGGGGAAGAGTTTCTCGGTTAGGCGAAGCACGCCGCCGTTGCGGCTCACCAAGAGGGTTTCCGCTGCCTGTTTCACCGCTGTTCCGTCGTTCCCGAACCACGACGCATTCACGAGCAGCCGCAAAGACACCCGGTCACTCTGGCGAATACCCTCAGCGCGCGAGATCATCTGTTCTTCAAGAGGTCGCATTCCCCGTCAGGCTAACATGTTCCCGTGTGCCTCATGTGGTGCTCGCCAGCCCGATTGTCCTTCCCACTAATAGCCAAGAGGGCCTAAAACAGCGGCTTTTCAGGGCGTTACCCTTTCGCGAACTCCGGACCGTTACATCGTTCTCATTTCGCCACGTTTCCGACACACTCCTGTATAAGGGTCGCCTAACCGCCTGGGGTCGCCCAACGTTTACGGCTCGCGAAGAGTTCTGTGTGAGCAAAATCGTGTCTATGCCTGATCGCAATGCAAACTCTCCCATTCGTGTACAAGGCGTTCGTGACCGTCGCTACACCATCCGCTACCCATTTGCGGCCGATGTCGAACTCATCGACCTCGAAACCGGCAGACAGGTCAATGGGGTCACCTCAGACATCTCCTTCGGCGGCTGCTTTGTGTGCACCAGCAAGCCCCTGTCGATGAATGCGCGCGCCCGCATGAAGCTCACTCGTAAGGGTGAGGTGCTGGAAGCCTTGGTGGTCGTTCGCATCATGAAGCCTCGCGTGGGCATGGGAATTGAGTTCTTTGACTTAGAGACTGCCAATAGCGAACGCCTGGCCGCTTGGATGGATGCGCTTCGCCACTCCCGTTAATCCGCGCTTTCCTTTCTTGAGTTCGCATGACGCGTTATCATGCTCACCATGGCCGCGTCTTCGAATGCGTTCGATGAGGTTTTGATCGAGGTGTGGCGCCAGGCGCTGGTGGACTGCTCCAACACCGTCAAGATGGTCGGACAATCTTTTCCTGTTCGCAAAACCCCCAGCAAGCGTCTTGTCGAAGTCGATTTCGCTTTCGACGGCCAGCACTACCGCGGGCTCCAGCAGAATCCCAACACCAAATCCCGGTGGGCTGACCTTGCTCGCAAGGGCGCCAAGGTCATGCAGTTTCTACAAGCAGGGCAGTACGTGGCCGTCATTGTCGATGGCAAGGTCACCCACTACTCCAAAAAGAAGTCTTGAATCCATCCCTCGAACACCGCGAGCTTCGTCCCGCGTCGTTACTTCACCGTGTCTAACGGGTGCTGGCTTTTTTCATAAAACTCGTTCTGCAGCTTCAAACTTTCACCATCCGCTTTGATCGCCCGGATCGCCCGCACCACGGTATTAACCCAGCTCTGAATATCCGCTTCGCCTTGCTCTTTCGTCGCCGCTGAGCCATCTCCCGAATAGTGGTAGGGAAAACGTGCGTACCACCAGATTCCGGTGTACACGTTCTCCGGCAGCTTCACTCGCTTCTGATCGGCGCCGGACTCATTTTTCGCCCGGTCCATGTGTACCAGATTGGGATTGGTCACCAGCATGTTGGACGTTTCGCTTTCCCCTGCGTGCCAGTCTGGGCCGCTCTTCTCTGCACCAACCTTCTTCGTCGCTTCGTGGCCCCACTGCACGTACACCACGTAATCGTGCGGTTTGGCAAGTTGCGTCTGCGCGAAGTACGGAAGCAGGCTCTCGTTTCCACCATGCCCGTTCACAATCACCACCTTCTTGCAGCCATTCCGCGCCATCTCGTCGGTTGTTTCCTGCAGCAGCTTCAGTTGCATTTCCGGGCTGTACGCTACGGTGCCAGGCTCGTGCTTTGCTTCGAAAATCTGTCCGAAATAATAAGCCGGAAAAATCACCGCGTACTCTTGCTGCACCGCATGCTCGGTCACGTACCGCACATTCAGCAGATCCGTTCCCAGTGGCATATGCGGACCGTGTTTTTCAATGATCCCGAAGGGCAGCAGGCAGGTTCCTTGTGCTTTTGCAATCGCCTCCCGAAAATCCCCGGCGGTCAGCTCCTCCCATTTCGCGGACAAGTTTGTTTGCGCGTTCACCGCTCCTGCCATAACCAATGTCACAACCACAACGACAATCCATGCACGGCGCATCGGTGATCTCCTTTGCCTTCGCGTCGCATTGTACCTTATTACCCAGAGTCCAAATTACGCGCAACGGCGTTTCCGTTTCGCGGCGAATCCGCGTTCCGCGATTTCACGGTAACCCAACGCGCTTTTTTCGTGTGAGTGATTTGGGTATCGGCGCGATTCACTGCGCCCGTGCCGCATGAATAACAGCATCAAACGCCGGCGTGGGCCGACCGTTGCGATCGAAGAGCAGCGGATAGTTCGTTCGGCCCTTCACGGGCCAATTATTCAACCAGGAATCTCCGTCGGTCACGCCCCAAAAGGTAACGCGCGTGAGCGTGCCACGGTGCTTCAGGTACACGGTGAACAGCCCAGCGTAGCGCCGCGCCAGCGCCTGCTGCATCGAACGCGGCAAGCTCTTTGCGTAGGGATTCAACTTGGGCTGCAGTTCGGCGGAACGCGAGACGTCCGCGCCGCTGGATTTGAAGGCCAGGGGGAGCACGTCCACGTCCAGTTCCGTGACCATCACTTTCAGGCCGAGCTTAGCGAATGCGCTGATGGCGGCATCCACCTGCTCGTTGGTAGGCGCGTCCATGTGGTAGTGGCCTTGAATCCCGACCCCCGAGATAGGGACACCTTGGGCCTGAAGTTTCTTGAGCAGTTCCACCGCGCCCTTGAGCTTGGCTTCATTCTCCAGGTTGTAGTCGTTGTAGTAGAGTTCGGCCTGGGGATCAGCTTCGTGCGCGAATTGGAATGCTTTAGCGATGTAGTCTTCGCCGATG
>Ga0210401_10008417_pt1 | contig 10236 bp, 9 predicted proteins | sample IncBWH32MmetaG_FD_150866 | JGI IMG/M metagenome (GOLD analysis project Ga0210401, IMG submission 150866) | Forest soil microbial communities from Barre Woods Harvard Forest LTER site, Petersham, Massachusetts, United States - Inc-BW-H-32-M | ecosystem: Environmental > Terrestrial > Soil >... | reverse complement strand
TCTTGGCGCCGGCATCTGCAACCGAAAATCTTGCAGATCACATCAGCGGCACGCTTCTGCTGAACTTGCCCAACGATCTGACCAGAATGATCTACCTGGCGTCGTTGAGGGACTGCAACAGCGGGTTATACCTGCATCCCGCACTCTCCCAGCGGGAGGGAATTCAGGCGGCGGATCGAGCCTTGCGGCATTGCCATGAGCAGGTTTTTCGCCGTCTTCTGACCACACGATTGCCGGAGTATGTGAGCCAGTTGCGCGAATACGTCCGCTACACGCGCGGCGAAACCGTTACTATGCTGAATACGTGGAAGTCTCTGCAGGCCTACCGCGCGACAGTTCCAGTGGGCGTGGCCTCGACCTCAGCCGAGTTGTTTTTCCTGAATACCAGTGTGGCGATTGAAGTCCTGAGCCGGCGCATGCCCGAGTTGCAGTAGCCTCAGTGAGTGGTGGAACCATTGGGCAATTGCTCAAAGGGAAGCCAGGCGTTGATTACCCGGCCGATCACGGAAGCCTCGCGCGGCACCTTGAAGCGTCTTACCGGCTGACGCGAGAGCGGGTACGGCAGCAAGGTTAGTTCCTTCCCTTCCAGTTGACACCAGCAGCAACTGTGCCCGTCGGTATGCCAAACCAGGTAGACCGGACGCTCGCGCATACTTCTCCAGTCAAAAACCTGCACTGTGTTTTGCATGACGTCGACTTCGACCAGAGAGCCGGGAGGAATCAGATCTCCCATGGTGTCATCCTTCAGGCCAACCACGGCATAGCGATAACGTTTGGGATCCAGGCGCTTGCGCAGGGCGGGTGGCAGAGCGGCCAGTTCCTGCGGGTTCAACTTGAGCAGGTTGGTTTCGTGACTGTTGAGGCTGGCATCGAAGTTGAGCTGAAAGCGGAAGCTGGGTTCCCGTCCTTCGGGAGGTTCCAGGCGGGGCAGGCCGGGCTCCAGTTGCCCGGCGAACTGTCTAACATCGCTGGCGTCGATCCCGAACACCAGCAGGAGCTCTTCCAGGGAAACTTTGAGGCAAGCCGCCAGGCTGAATAGTTTGTGGATGCTGGGAACGGATCCGGTTTCTACGTCAGCCAAAGTGGAATGCGAAACGTAGAAGTCGGGATTGCCCTTGGCCTCGGCGATCGACCGGCTGATACGTTCGATGTCGCTGGACTTAACAAAACGCTCTTCGCGTAATTCTCTAATCCATTTACCCGAGTCCATGTCGGTGGCCCTAGGTCCCTGTTCGCAAACGCAAATTTGCTGACCTCAAAAGCAAGATACGGCTCTGTGAAATGCCCGGAGGCGGAAGAGAAATTTCTCTCGCTTATCCTGCAGCTTTTCATTGAATGAAAAAGAAAATCGACGACCCGCAGTGGGAGCATCTCGTCCCCGAAACAAACCCTAACCTGCTTTCAAAGCCTGATTAAGGTCCCACTGTTGTTGTTGCCGGGCCCGGCTGAGGTAAGTAAGCAGTTCCTCGTACGGAATTTCGAATGCTGGCACCGACAACGTCCACCCAGGGAAGAGCCATTTCAGCCTCAAGCAGGGCTGAACGAGCATCAAGTTTACACGAAGCCGAAGAGCGCCATGGATCAAATCCTCCGCCTCCTTCGCTAGCCCCGGCGTCAGGCCTGCGTTCGCTCCCGTCTTTGCCAGCTGTCCCAGCTTCATCAACATGGCGGCATTTTTTCCGATCAGATCCAGTGAGCGCAGTGCCAACCCCAACCGTAGTCTCTGGAAACGGCGGAATTCTGCCGGAGCAAACATCTTCCGTAGATATTCTTCTTCCGCCGGGTCGAGAAGAATACGAAACGCCGCCAGATCCACGTCATGTTTCTTGCTTTCCCAATCGTCCAAGCCGCGGATGAGGGGCAGTCCGGGACGAAGCATGGTCCAGACCAGCCAAAGGGACACGAGCGCGACGGCGAGAATGATTAGCGTTGATACCACTTGTTGATGTGTTCCGTAAGCGCGTCGTTCCAGTTTGCCAGGTCGTGACTGGGCAAACTCGCCACTGCTGTTTGGGCGCGCGGCTTCAAAAAGTAAAAGGCCCACGTCATGACCGCGAGATTATATGCGGCAGAGCCCACTAAGGCAAAGGCAGTGTCGCTTACAAAATGCAAATGTGACCGACCCTCCAGCAGCGCCAGGTCAAGGGCCGAGTAAATCCCGAACCCGGCCGCGATCCCCAGGGAATAGTGATGCCAGGTCAAGCCCAGGCGGGACATGAGCGAAATCAAGGCGATCAGCAAACAGACTTGCAAAACTCGAGCCGATCGTTCCATCAAAATGATCATCTGGAATACCCGATCAGGGTCCGTGGGGCCGTTGGTGCGAAGCAGGGCCACAGCGGACGCGGTTGCAATGACCGCCACAATCCAGATCCACCGGAAAACAAATCGCAGGAACGGGTAGGGCCGGAACAAGTGCCAAAGGATCTCAACAATGACACCTAGACTGAGAAGGATTGCGAGCGCGTCTCCCCACCAGAAAACCAGGGCATAGCGATCGGTGGTATAGGGCGAGAGCAGGAGAAGAATATCGCGCGCAGGGACGAGCACCGTGTAACTGAAAAAAAAAGGGAATACTCCGACCAGGCCACGCCACACCATCACCGAGGCGATGGCCGCCTGAAGCGCAAGAGGCACAAACCACAAGATGGATGAGGCAAGGGAGGCAAGTCTCATGGGCCGCAATGGCAGGCTACTCGCAAACCACACGGCCCACAAGCCTATTCAGGATTCGAGCGCGGCGGCTTCTAGTGCCCGGGGCAATTACCGGGTGAGCATACCGGTCTCGGCGCCCCACCGTCGGCGAACGAGGTGGTGGACACAGCGCCTAACAACAACAGGGTGGCAAGCATCAAATGAATCAGCTTCTTCATGAAAGTATCCTCTGGTGGAAATCATTCCACTTGAGAACACCCTACTTTTTTTACCTGTGATGTTTTGGGAGTGTTCGAAAAGCGCGCGATTGGAGCGCGACGATGGTCGGTCTACCGACAAAATTGAGAGCGCGGTTAGCAAACCCAGGATTCTCTCCGGCGGATTTTGCGGTGCCGGTCTTCTGTCGCACTGCCCTTAGATTCTCGGGAGAAGCTGCCAATGAACCGATCGAATATGCGGATGGGCGGGCTCCGGGCTCGTCGGTCAACCGACGCGATTCGGCGATCTTAAATTCATGGCATCCGGAAAACTATGCTGGCTGCCAGATTCACACGTCAAAGTATGGCATCCAGCAAGACCACTCCCCCTTTCCCCCGAGCGGCGGCGACGGCAAGCCTGATTGTGTTGGCCTTGCTGATCGTGGTTCCGTGCTTAGTTCTGTTTTTTGCAATCAATCCTGATTCGCGAACCGAACCTTCACGATTTTTTGAGCTTCCAGTCACTTACTGGGCAGTCTGGGCAATCTTCTCCCTGTGGGCTGGGTTGGATTCGTCAAGGCTGCTGCGTGCACTGGGCAAGCGCGTGGATCCTATGGGCTCCCAGGCCTTATGGGGCCTGTTGCTGGGAGCGCTGAATATAGGGGCATCCATACTGGTCGTCATGCTGCGAACGCCTCGCTGAGATCAGCCCGGGAAACACCGCAAGGCTCAGCACGCTAATGTCTCGGAAAGACAATTGGCGGCAGGCGGAATTCTCGCGATTGCCGGACGCCTTCCAGGCGTGTTTACCCCGGATACTTGTCTGAAGGGATGCACCAAGAGAGCCATCTGGGAGTGCACACCGATGGAGAAGAAGTCGAGCTACTATCGATGAATGGGCGCGGCTGCCGCGGTGCGTGGCGTGTTTCGAACGGCTCCCGCAAATATTTCATTTCGCCAAACCGAGGCTGGCGAAGATGGTGTGCCGCATTATGGACGGCGGGCTCAGGTCGAGAACATAAAGAATATTTTGAGCCACGCGGGCTACACCATGACCCGGCTCTCAGCCGACACTGCCAGGCGATACGGAAGCGGATCCTCCTATTTCATTCCACCTACTTTCCTGTACAAGTTGAGAAGTGGAGTCACTCCCCACCTCTGTCAGATCGCCGCATTGAGCGAGATTACTTCTTACCGCTTCGTCGACTGGATGAAAGTGTGTGGTTTCGATCTCGACCAGATTCCGCGTCTGCAAATGCGTCTGCACAACGAACGTACGGTTCTGGTTACGCCGTTGGAACCTTATAGCGGTTCTTGCCGCTCACGGTCTTCCATCTTTTACAACCCGGCTTTCGGTTCGTCGTTGAGCTCGCGACAGGATGCGGCCTGGCGCTCCGTTCTTAGCTCTGATACTCATGGTTCCGATAATAGACGCTACCTCTTTGCGAAGATCGGGCGCGCTGATGCCCTGGTTTACTCTGAGCTGATGCTCGGCGCGATCGTGCGCGTCGATCGCTGTTACCGGCAACGCATTCATGCCCAGCAAGCTTCTGAATACGATCCATTCTGGCTGGTCGAATTGCCCGGTGGACTTTCGTGTAGCCGGATCAAATGGATTGACGACCGCCAGATTGTTTTGTTGCCCAGTCGCCCACCCTGGGGAAGCTTGCCGCTGCGTCTCTCGACCGAGGCAAGAATTCTCGGCTTAGTGGATACCGAACGCGGCCAGATAAGACCTTATAACCTGCAACATAACTCGCAAACCAGGTCACGACGCGATCCGCAAATCAATTTGACCGCCAATCCGCAACACATAGCCCGGCCACCGAATTATGAACATTCTTTCCTGTCGCCCTGTGCAGGCAAGAAAATCAAGCTTTCACGTCTTCTTCGGAACTCACGCCGCCGCACCGGTCTGACCTTTCGTGCGGCTCATCAGATCACCACTGTCATCGCTCAAATCCTGGGAGGCCGGGAGTATGCGATTGGATTGGGCGTCCTATCCGACTACGAGACCATGGTCAGGCTGCCGCGCCACATCGCCAAAATCATCAGTCTCTGCGTGACGTATTGCATTGACCCTCGCGATCTCATGGAAGCGGCAGGCGTCTATATAGATGATTCCGCCAAAATACCTCTGCCGGCTTTCGATCAACTCCTGCCCTTACTCCCTGAGTTCGCCGACGGCGCCGAGGATTACAGAACCATCGGCATCGGCGAGCGAAGCGAGGCTGCCCAGGTCGAGAGGATTTCCAGAATCTGACAACGACAGTCCATTCAATCTCGATTAGCCTCGAACTGCCTCGCTCACCCTTATAAATGCTGCGTGTGACTTGAGTAACCAACGCTGATGTTACTTACCAAAGCCGGGTTTTAGTGCCGCTCTGCAAGTGACTCTAGTGTTTTGACTCGGGCACAGACTGACCCTACGATAATCGCTGCACCGGAGATCTCCCGCTTCCGGCCATTCTCTCCCCAAGTACTGTGGTTTAGGTGATCCGCCGCGAGGCGGCAAATGGAGGCTGGGCCAGGTAATGCAGCGCACTCGTCAAACAAGATTGTTGCAGCGTCACTCCTCTGCTGGTTCCCGCGGCTTCAGCCTGCTCGAACTGATGATCGTGGTCTCGTTGTTCATGGTGGTTGCCGGCATGACATTCATGGCCCTACAACCTGCCTTGAAAGATGCCCGGGCAAACCAGGCTTTTGACCGCGTGCTGATGCAGTTGCGAATCGCCCGTCAGCGCGCGATTGCCGAACGCAAGCAATACATCGTGTGCTTCGGAGCTCCGGTGCCCCTCGGCGCCCTTACCCCGCTGTCCCCGCCCACCGCGAAAAGCATTCAGGTTTTCCGATGGGATGCTGGTACGGCTCTCTCGGCGGCGGTGCAGATTTCCGAAAATCAGCTCCCGACCGACATGCAGTTCCAGGTTGTGAATGGTATCCCGAACACCGCGGCGACGGTGCCGGACGGATTCGGAACTGGGACCGTCGCTATCGACTTTGACCAAGGGGTGGGCGGCGGCGCCATCAAGAATCAGGTCATGTTCATGCCCGACGGCTCGGCGCGTGATACGGCTGGAAACTTGAATAGCGGAATTATTTACGTCGGCCGAACCGGAGATATTTACAGCGTGCATGCCATCACTTTGTACGGGGCCACCGGAAGAATTCGCGGATGGCGCCTGCTGAATTCAGGCGGGCCGCTCTGGTACGAACAGTAAATGTTACGAACAAAGTTGGGACGAACAAGATTGGTACGAACAATGAAGATGCCAAGCCAGATCGGAACGAAACATACGCAAAAGGGATTCGCGCTGGTTGAAACCCTGATTGCCATCGTGGTGTTGATGATCGGATTGCTGGCCGTGCTGGCCACGTTTGCCCTGGCTGTCGGCAACACAACTGCCGTTCAAAACGACAGCATCGCCCGCCAAAAAGCGGCGGAGGCCATCGAAAGCATTTACACCGCGCGCCAGACCAGCCAGTTGGTATTCGACCAGATTCAGAACCAGGGCGCGGGCACGGGGATTTTCACGGTGGGATTTACGCCGATGACCGATCCCGGTCCGGACGGCCTGGATAACACCGGCGACGACGTTCCCGCTGCGCCCATTCGATTGCCAGGGAAGAGCGGGGTCATTGTCAATACGGTGCCGCCAGACATATTGGTGAACCTCGGCCAGTTTACGCGGCAGGTTCAGATCACAAACGTGCCCGGAAATTCCAACGTTCGACAGATTACGGTCACCGTGCGCTACCCGGTGCCGCAGGGCTGGTACAAGACGTATCAAGTGCAGGCACTAATTTCGTCGTACCGGTAATAAGAGGAGAGACATGAGTTCCACCGAATCTAAAGCGCGCGGCTTCAGCCTGATCGAGTTGCTGGTGGCCATGGCTCTGGGCCTGATCGTGATGGCTGCTACCACGCAGCTGTTCAAGAACGGGATGGATGCGACGATTCTGGTCTCGCAGACGTCGGAGATGCAGCAAAACGCTCGCGCCACGTTGAACCTGATCGCGAAGGACGTAAGCATGGCCGGTTCCGGCCTGCCCTCCGGTGGCATGGCGTTGCCCAACGGCGGTGGAGCGACCGTGTCATTGTTTGGCGTTGATCCCGCCAAGACCTGGCTGGCCAACAACGGCTACCCGGCCGGAACTGTCGGCGGAGTCGCAGTTCCCAATTTTCTCTTCGGCATTATCCCCGGGCCGGCCAACGGAATTGAAAAGGGCGGGCCGGCAACCATCACCGCCACGGGAAAGGGCTCGGATGCCATTACCGCAATTTACGCCGACTACGCGTTCCCGCTCAATCAGTACATCGCTACATTTCCCGCCGCCAATCCCAACGGAGACGTGGTCAACTTCGCGCCTCCCGTGGTTCCGCCGGCAGGTTTTCCGGCCATTCAGTCGTCTACCGGTCTGCAGGTGGGTGATTTGATCCTGCTGACGAATCCCGCCGGCAGCGCGGTCGGGGAAATCACAGGTATCGCGGCAGGGGTAGCGGGCAGCACCAACGTGACCTTTGCCAACGGCGATCCGCTGAAGATGAATCAGTCAGGAGCAACCAAGGGCAACATCAAGGCCCTGATCGCCGGAGGCGCTCCGGTCGCTACCCGGATTTGGGCGGTCACCTATTTCATCGAAGTTCCTGCCGCCGCGACTTTGCAGCCGCCCCGCCTGATGCGTCAAGTCAACGGACAACCGGCTTCGCCTGTCGCCGACAACATTATCAATTTGCAAGTCACCTACGACCTGTGTGACGGCACCAACGGTCCGAACTGCTCGGGCGTGGCCAATCCGCTGTTGGCCCCTTTTTCTCCGACGCAGATTCATAAGGTGAACATTCAGATTATGGGACAGACGCTTAGTTCTTACGGAAGGTCCAGAAGCACGGTATTGGCTACGTCCGTGAGCACGCGCAGCCTGTCGTTCAAGGATCGCTATAACTAGAAATTCGTCAGTGAAGAGAGGTACGAGTATTCAGGAGATCATCATTATGAGTAGGGTTAAGGGCCGATCACGGGGATTCACTCTTATCGCCAGTCTGCTGGTGCTGACTTTGTTGTCCGCCATCGCGGTGGGCCTTCTGTTTATGGTCCAGGGCGCGGGCCAGGTGGGCAACAATGATCTGGAGACCAATCGGGCGTATTACGGCGCAGAGTCGGGCATGGAGTTGCTCACGGCCAATCTCGCGGCACTCTACCAGCAATCGCAGTCGCCGACACCCTTACAGCTCAACGCTCTGGCCAACAGTCCGCCGGACCCGACCATGATCGGGGGCATGAATTATCAGGAGAGCATCAACTGGACGCCGGACGCCAATGGCAACCCGGCCAGCACCACCAGCGTCATCAGCGCCGGAACCAACGCCGGCCTCACCGCGGAAATTATTCCGCTCACTCTGAAAGTGGCTGCTACGCGGCCTGGCGGCGCATCTGTAAATATGACTCGCGGGGTGGAAGTCGCGCTCATCCCGGTGTTCCAGTTCGGCGTCTTTTCGGATAGCGATTTGAGTTACTTCGCTGGCCCCCCCTTCGCCTTCCAGGGCCGCGTTCATACCAACGGCAACCTGTTCCTGGCGGCGAACTCGGGACCGCTGGTCATCGATGCCAAAACGACTGCGGTCGGCGAGATCATCCGTGACCGCCTGGCCAACAATTACACCGCTGCCGGGGCCTACGCGGGTGACGTATATATACCCTTTGCCAACAATGATTGCGATCCGCCCAATCCCACTGGCAATGCCAGCTGCCTGAAGTTCACCATCCCGTCGGCCAGCTGGAGCGGGGGAATTCCGCCCGCCGGTGTGCAGACCGCGCTGCCCACCTGGACTCATACGTCGACGGTTACTTTCAACTTCATGATCGGAAACAAGAACTCCATGGGTGTGCAGCCGTTGACGCTTCCTTTCGTACAAGGTGCGAATGGCGCGGCGCAGCAGATCCAGATTATCCGCAAGCCGCCGGCTGGCGAATTGCCGACTACCCCAACGGGATCGTCGCGTGAGTTCAATAAAGCCAACATACGTGTACTGCTGGCCAGCACCGAGGGTGATCTGGTGCCGGACCGCCCTCTCCTGGTCGGCGACGCCCAAAATATTAACCTGGACCTGAAATGCAAAGGTAACCGCACCGACGTCGTAAACGGTGTGGCCATGCCCTGGGCGATGGCTCAGACCGGGCAGGCAAACGAGCCTACCTGGAAGGGTCCGCCGTCAGGAGTAGTTCCTCCCGGCGCCTGCGTGCCGGTGGCAGGACAACCCTGGCCCCTGGTGGATGGCTGGTTGCGCGTCGAATATAAAAATACCGCCGGCAACTGGATCGGCATCACCACTCAATGGATAGGCCTGGGCTTCGCTCGCGGGACCGTCCCTCCGGCCGTTCCGCTCGCCGGAAACACGGTGGACCCCAACGCGATTCTGATCTTCCAACAGCTGGCGGGCGACCGGAACCTGGATGGAAAGATAAACGCGACCGACGCGCCTACCGCGGTTACTTCGCAATACGCGTACTATCCCATCAATTTTTATGATCCGCGCGAAGGCTTTCCCCGCGACGCGGTCCCAGCGGGCATGGCCGGCACCCAGTGCTATGTGAACGGGCTCATGAATGCGGTCGAACTCGACGTAGGCAACCTGAATCAATGGATTCAGGGAAAAATTCCCGGCTCTGGAGCCCTGGTGGATTTCAGCGGCCAGAACGGCTATCTGCTCTTCTACTCGGACCGCCGCGGCATGATGGGCGACCCGTTTAACGGTGGCATCACGCAAGGCGAATACGGCTTCGAGGACGTGATCAACTCGGCCTCTGCGACCGGCACTCCAGACGGATTGCCTGAGCCCAAGGGACCTACTGGCTTCTCGCCGGAAGACGTTGACGAGAACGGGCAGCTGGACAATTGGGGCGCGGTCGACGTAGCCAATGGATTCAAAGCCACATTCGCCATCAATACCGCCGGCAACCCTTACCAGAAAATCGATTGCCTGGCTGGAGGCCGTCAAAATACTGTGACCGGCGCCCGCCACGTATTGAAACTGGTGGACGGCGGGCTCAAAAATCTGCCGGTTCGCCCGGATAACGGTCTGGGTGGCTTCACCGTGGCTTCGGAGAATCCGGTGTATGTGCTGGGCAATTACAACTCCGACGCCACTGATCCCTTCTGGGGAAATCCAACCGGAGCCGGGGACATTAATCACTCCGCCGCCGCAGTCATCGCGGACGCTGTGACCTTGCTCTCGAACAACTGGTCAGACCTCAACAGCCTGCAGAATCCGACGAACCTGGCTGGGCGCTCGGGCACGACCACCTACTACCGCATGGCCATCGCCGGTGGTAAGAATATGAACTTCCCTCAGCCCGCTGGAACGTCAGCTGACTTCGGGACC
>Ga0210401_10008414_pt1 | contig 10238 bp, 7 predicted proteins | sample IncBWH32MmetaG_FD_150866 | JGI IMG/M metagenome (GOLD analysis project Ga0210401, IMG submission 150866) | Forest soil microbial communities from Barre Woods Harvard Forest LTER site, Petersham, Massachusetts, United States - Inc-BW-H-32-M | ecosystem: Environmental > Terrestrial > Soil >... | reverse complement strand
ACCGCAACCACGGGCGGCCACGTCCAAACGGCTTTACCGGACGCGCGCAGAGCTCCCCGCCTCCGTTCACTCCTTACCGAGAACGCGCATCCGGTAAAGCACTAGCGTTTATCAGGACCTGGACAGCTTTTCGGATGTCTTCGGACGATTGCTTCTTCGGAAGTAGGAAGTGTGCAGAGTGGAACAGTTTTTATATCGTTTTTATAGCAATCTCATCCGCATGAGAATCCGAGACTTGACCGAAAGACAGTTGTCTTCGGTCCTCTGTCCTTCGTGCGGAGTTTCTGCGGGGCAACGCTGTCTGTTGCATTCCGGTGGCTTACGCAACGAACCGCACACGGATCGGAAGCTTGCTGCGATAGAGGCAATTGAAACAGAAAGAGACTCCACGAAAAGACGAGCCCCAAGGACTGCATCTACCAAAACAACTTGATCGCTATCAGCAGAGATAATCTGTACGCTCTCGTACGTAAGGTGCTCTCCAGCTTTTTGGCTGTCACCCTAATGCGAGGTGACAATGCCGAAATCCCTCCTCACGGCCAGGCGCTTCAATTTGCTTGCAGTCCCGCACCGAGGCTGGCGCGGTCTGTGAACTGGAACGCTCCTTAGAATGAGAGGGTCTATGTGTCCATCCTGCGTGTCCAGCAATCAAGCCGAATTTTCCAGCGAGATGCTCATACATTTGAGTGGGCTCACGAATATCGACAAACCCGCCCTCTGGCTATTTCCGAAGCTGTTAGTCTGCTTGGACTGCGGTTTTTTGCAAGCGACTGTCCCAGCAGCCGAGTTGACATCGCTGGCCGCCGGTATTCCAACGAATGGACGATCTCGCGGCAAGGCATGCGTCTGGCCGTGACGCACTCGCTGCAGATTGATTCGAGGCGGAGCGGGAGATGGTAGTTGTTCTGCGGGCTACTGACAAACCGCGCCCGAGATAGCCGCGGCACGGGTCTACCGAAGACACTCAATCCCAGTAGCAACCAGGAAAATCTGGACAAAGCCATGGCGAAGTTGTTGAAGAACTACCCGCCGCCGCCGAGGAAATAGTGAACCCGTAAGAGAGAGAACACTTTATCCATAGCCATCGATTCGAAGTTGGATGCTCCTCAGGGATTGCGGCCAATGACTCAAGGCATCTGGGCAGACGCATTTTTTCCGCGCTGATTTTCCTCTTTAGCGCGTCCGCCTTTCTGTTCAATTCGACTCTTGCCAGTCAGGAACCAGCCGATACTCAGCAGACCGCGCAGTCACCGCCTGCAAATAAGCCCGATTCGGAATCGGAAAAGAAAAAAGACGAAAAGAAGAAAGAGAAGCGCGGCGCTCTTGTGGCTGCACCGCTGCCGCTTTCGAGTCCGGCAATCGGTTCGGGAATTATACCGGTGGTCGGTTACATTTTTCCGTTCAGCACAAAAGATAAGGTATCACCGCCATCGGTCATCGGCGTGGCAGGGCTGGTGACCAATAACGGCAGTCGCGGCTTCGCGGTCGGCGGGCAACTTTACATGAAAGAAAACACCTATCTGGTGACCGCGGGATTCGCCGGGGGAAATGTTGATTACAACGTGTATGGAACCGGAATCTCCTCCGATCAGAGGTTGGCGCTTTCTCAGACAGGTCATGCGTTCTTTGGAGAGGCACTTCGCCGCATATGGTGGAAGTTTTTCATCGGGCCCCGGTTCCTGACCGGTGATTCGTTTATTACCATCACCCCGAATGCGGGCAGCACAGTTCCCATTCCGCCTGACCTTGGGCTTCACACCACGCTGACATCGCTGGGTTTCCGGCTGACGCGCGACACCAGCCGCAATCGTTTCTATCCTGTGGAAGGAACATTTTTCACTTTCACGTCGGATTTCTTTTCGCAGGGACTTGGAAGTAAGTATTCGTTCCAATCGTATCGAGCGTCGTTCAATAAATATTGGAGCTTTGGCGAAAAGCAGGTTCTTGCGTACAACGCATACGCCTGCGGGACCGGCGGAGCGCCTCCTTTCTACGGTAATTGTATTTATGGGACGAACAGTGAATTGCGAGGTTATACCGCGGGGCAATATTTCACGAGCTACATGCTGGCAACTCAGCTGGAATATCGCCTGATATTGCCAAAGCGATTTGGATTGGTGGTGTTCGGAGGTGTCGGGGAGACCATTCCTGGAAAGAATCAGGTGTACGGAAGCGAACTCTTTCTCCCCGCGGGCGGCGGGGGACTACGGTTTTTGCTGAGCAAGAAGTATCACGTAAATCTGCGGGCAGACATCGCTCAAGGCGTCAACGGACATACATTTAGCCTGGGAGTTGGTGAGGCGTTCTAAAGTCGTGTTGGAGTTCAGTCGATTCTGGATCGAATGTGCGACTAGATGCGACCTTTGATGGCTGAACCACTCCCGATCACACTCAGCGCGCCACGCGACGCAGCTGCTAAGTCCCGATTAGTCGCATAATCGGAAACAGACCCACTACCCTAGCTTTGACCGAGGTTGAAGGGTCCAAGGACTAACGCTATACTTAAAAGTCTGGTTGCAATGGTGGAAGTTTAGTGAAAATCTAACGATCACCAGGCCGTTCAACGCTAACCACTTTGTTTGCAACTACTGGGAGGTCGTCCAATTGGTAGGACTCCAGACTCTGACTCTGGCTATCCTGGTTCGAGTCCAGGCCTCCCAGCCAATCTTTTAGAATCAATGGGTTACCTGCCTTTCTAACGTCCTTACTAATGATGTTCGCGAGTTTCCCTCAAAACCGAGTAATAAACTGCGAGGGAAACATGCCGAGGAAACTCAGCCTCTACAAATCAGTGAAGACCGAGCGCGGATGGCGCTACTGCAAAGCCGCGCTCCACAGCAACGCGAAGGTTAAACCGAACATCGTCCTCGTTAACGACGTCGAAGAGAAGCACGCGGAGGGGTCATACTTCACGCGCAGCGACAATCAATGGGTTGCGCTCGGTGATGATGCTCTCGGCGCGCAGCGCAACCTAATGGCAATGAACGCGCAGCGTGAGTTCCAACGCCTCAGCCAGAATCCGCAGCAGCGCGAGAGCCCGGTCCCTGCGGTGAGCAACGGTCGTAAGCTCATCTGCGAGGAAATCGAGCGGTACCTCGAAGGTCTCGTCGCGGCGAAGCGACCGGCGAAGAGCGTGCGCATGAACAGAAACTTCCTGAACGCATTCACCGACCTTGCGAAGAAGCAGTACACGGATGAGTACGGTCGCGACGACGTGATTGCGTTCCGCAACAACCTGCTCTCGAAGGGGTACGAGCACAAGTACATCGACACGCAGATGGACTTCGTGCTGACGTTCTTCAAGCACCACCTCAAGCGTCCCATTGTCATGGAGCGCGGTGACCGGCTCAAGCTTGCGGCGAATCCTCCCGAGCCGTACGCGGACGAGGAAATCATCGCGATGGAGCGCACAGCGACCGGCAAGCACAGCCTGCTCATCCGCCTGTACCGTTCGACGGGATGTCGCTTGCAGGAAATCTCCCACCTGTGCAGTGAGGACATCAACATCCACACCAAGACGATCCTCATCCACGAGAAGCCGTGCAAGGACTGCGCGGACTGCCGGGCGCAGGGCAACAAGTGGAAGCCAAAGACCACGGCAGGCACGAGGGAGATTCCCATTAGCGACGCCATGGTCGCGGAACTGCTGGCGCTCGGCAAGGGGCTTCTGTTCCCCGATAAGCACGGCAAGGTAGAAAGTCACATGCTGCGGGAGATTCAAAGCGCGGTGAAGGAGTCGGGCGTACGGAAGGTCAAGATGCACCGCTTCCGCGACACATTTGCAGTCAACAAATTGCGTGACGGCGTGGACGTGAGGACGCTGCAACGATGGCTCGGGCATGAGACTGTCGAGCAGGTCATGGAATATTGTGCTTGGCTCGATTCGCAGAGCGAGGCAGCTCGCCGGCACGCCAACAAGGAAGACACCCGATACCAAGCAGCGGTTCTACCCGCGATGAACAAAAAGGCGGAAACGACCGACTCCGCCACGAGCAGGTCAGCCATCTCGAAAACAGCAAAAGTCATCCTCAACGACACCGACGCTCTTGTCGTGACGGGGACGCCCTCTGTCTGATGCTGACGTGCGCATGGCCGTGAGTTCTGACCACGGATACTGACCTGGGAAACAGTCTCCTTCTGCGCATACTCAAGCAAGTCGCCTTCGACGGCGGTCTCAACTGCTGCAAATGCAAGGGAACAGTGAACGGGAAAGAAGCCTCAGGCGCAGAAGCACCGGTCGACCTGAGTTAACCAATAGGCCACCAAATTGCGGAAAACGATGCTGCTGAAACTTAGCAGTGCTTAACCTGCGGTTATGAGTATTCGCAAGGATTCAGCACGGAGTCTATCTACCTCAGAGAGACCTGCTCGGAAGCCAAAAGTCGCTGATTTCAAGACCGCTCAGGAAAAACCTGTGCTGGTTCTGGGGGACGAACAGATAGAGCAAGACTGGCGTGACACTCACCCAAGTGAGACCAGACCGGTTGTTGGAACGCACCAGAGGGTCTATACGGAATGGGTTCGGGCAAAGGGACGCAGGTAATAATCGAAGTTAGGGCCGAATTCGCCCTGAACGTTGCGCGTATCCTGGTCACTGCTGAGGGTGGCAATGAAAAATAAACGGGTCCTGCTGGAGAGATTCAAGTAGGTATCGAGTTCCGGCCAGAATTCGCTCCGGTCTTGTGCGTGGACGGACTTGCGCCAGAGGAATGCCCACATTGCGAACAATCCCCAGTAACGGAGCCTCCTTGCGGCCGGCAAACTGGATTCCGCGGTTCTTTCCTTTCGCTTGACCGGGCACCCAACCGATTGGAACGCACAAGAGTGAGAATCGCGTTCTTCATCGAGGTGCCCCGCAATGGGAAAAATCCAACTCACTTGACATTAATGGTTGCGCCGAGCAGCAAGCCCGACGTGGCGGCGTTGTAGATGAAACCACTGGTGGGACGATAGTTCACATCGAGATAGCGATAGCCAGCCTGCAAAATGCACTTGCGCCCCACTTTATAGCCGAGCAGCCCGGCGACCTGATAATCGGATCGCGCGGACCCTCCGCCGGCATCGCCTAAAACAGTCACAACAAGCTTTGGGGTGAGTGCGAATTGAAATTTGCCGCCCGCGACCGCGTCGACCCAATCGGCCGACCGGGAGAAGCCGTTGCCAATTTGCGTAGGCTGCAACGTGAGGTCCGTGGTCAGGTGCCAGTAGCGGATCCCGAAAAGCGCATCGATTTTCAATCTTTGCTCATCGACGATTCGATAGCCGATCTTCGGAGTCAGCAGGGTCTCTGTCATTTTCGCCTTGATCGAGGTCGCAACTACTCCGATGGGAAGGGCCTTATCATCAGACAGCTTTATCCACAAGAAATCGACGGGTATGATCACGCGGTTGTAGCGAACCTCGACGGCTCCCATCAAACCAATATTGAGCTTGGAGAGCACGTCGCTGGCGCTCGCATGAACGCTGGCTTCCCGGCCAAAAGCGCCGACTGTCCCATGCACACCGGCGAACCAGAGATAAGGACCGATCCCGACGCGCCAGCCGTCATCCGAGCTCGTGTCCATTTGCTGCGCTGGAGCCGGGCTTGATGGCGTTTGTGTCTGAGCACTGGATCGGAGTGAAAAGAGCGACGAACTTAACGCTAGAATCAAAAGAGCCGGCTTTGCCGTGTTACTGAGGTAAACCATTTCATGCTCCTTCCAGTCATTCAGTCACTGAAGTTCGTGTGGTTCGGGTCCTGCTCTTCTTGGCATCCGCTCATTTGCAATCGCGAAATCCGATTTAGACGTGCGTTGTAAGCGGCAAAGGTCAGGACGGTCTTATTCGTGGTGTCCCGTGGTTGTTATTGAAAATGAGGGGCATCAAGGGTGCTCCGCATCCGGATGAGGTTCCGTGAGTGGAATGTCGACCGTGATCGGAGCGTGATCTGATAGAGGATCACGCTGGAGCGTCATTCAATTCCTGAAGTGTCCGTGCGAAATGTGGGGCAAACTTATAGCTTCCCCCTAGTTTTTCGGCGTCATCGGCGTATCCCTTTACGAAGAACCAGTCGAGCTTGTACTGCCCCACCAAGCCTCCATACGTTCTAGCCATCGCAAAGGTGTACCGAAAGCCTTTGGTCGCACGTTGGTTCGAATCGCTGAGCGTCCCGCCTCTGCCTTCCGCACTGCGAATGCTCTCACCTCGGAAATCAAAGGTGTGGCCATCCTCAAAATGGAAGTCATTGAGGTCACCAAACAGCTTTGCTTCTTTATTGCGCGAAAGCACCGGCACATCAAATCCCGTGGGGTCGTTCTTGCTACGCATCATGTTCACCGGCATAAGCAGGATAGTAGGAGCGCCAGTGGACCACTTGACCGCGTCCTTGGCCCAGGCGTGCGGATCTTTCAAACGGTCCTTGAGCACCTTGGAGACCGAGGTGGGGGACGAATCTGTCGCCGTGGTATTCATGTCGCCGGCGATGATCAACGGATTGCGCTCCGGACCAATCCAGTCAAGAATCTGCCGCATCTGTTTCCGGCGGCACTCGGGCTTGCATTTATTTTCCAGGTGCGTGGCCACGACGGTCACCGCGCCCGTGGGAGATTCGGGTACGGCGAGCTCAACAATCATCGCCATGCGGCCGCCGCGGCGGACTTCGCGGGCGATCCGCTCCATGAACACAAGATTCGCTCCAGCCCGTTTGCCAGACTCTAGTTGTGAGACCTCTTTCTTCTCCTCGGTGTACCAATCGTGACAAACGGGAAGCGATTGGACCGTTGCCTTGCGGATCGGATATCGGCTGAGTACCGCTGTACCGTGAAGTCCCAGATAGCGCTTGGGATCGGGGTCAAAGGATTTTTGCAGGTCGGCCTGTACCTTTTTGTCCTCTACCTCGACTTTCTCAAGTCTCAGGTTCAAGGGATCGACCTCGAGAAATTCCACACCGAACGCATAATTCATGTTTAGGGCCTGCGCGAGATCGCGCCCGACATCCCGGTAATCTGTTCGACTAACCCCTTTGTCCACCTCGTTCAAAACAAGGAGATCGATGGATTTTAGGACGACGAGCTGCTCGTTGACGGTCTTCATCTCTTCCGGCGTCAGTGGCTTGGCCTCGGGATCCTTCAGCTCCTCGATCACCTTGCCAAAATTGCCCGGATCGGCAAGGGCAATGCGTGTCGGCTCAAACTCGATTCCACGCTCAATATTCCAAAACGCAGCCCGAAGGTACGGCCCCAGTGCCTGCGAGGTTGGTCGAATCGGCTTCGCGCCGCCAAGATAGGCTTGGTTGCTGATGAAGGGTGTATGGAGAAGCTGATCCATACGCGTGGCCAATTTTGCCTCCGGAGGGTCCGTCTGGGACAGTTTAATGAGCTCGTCAAAGCTGAGCGTTTGAGGCCCGGAGACGCGCACGAATGGCGGCTGCGTGGATTGCGACAAAGAAATTGTGGAGTAGCCGAAGAGCAGAGAACACCCTACAAGGGTCCACAGCAAGTATCTATTGAGAGACGTCCTTGCTGAAGAGAGTGGGGCGGCTGTCTTATCGGTCTTTGTCATTGATACCCCTTTCGGTTCCGATCAATTAGTAGTTGTCGTTTTTCCCCGAAGTCTGACTTGCTCTTGCGTCAGTTTGTACGCCACGTAGTATTTATAGATATTGCTGACGTACTGAACCGTCTCCTGCCCCACATCCTTGGCGACAACCAGCTCGACGCTGCCGAACCATTGGTTCGGATCGAGGCCTTCGTCCTTCGCTATTTTCCGCAGACGGCTGATGCGGCTCGGGCCCGCGTTGTACGCCGCAAACGTCATGAGTGTCTTGTTCGTCAGATCTAAGCCCGGATCGTCGAAGTATCTTTGTTGGATGTCATGCAGCATTTTTGCTCCGGCATGGATATTGTTGTTGGCGTTCGTCACGTTGGGGATGCTGATGGGAGGTGCCGCCGCATATTTCGGGATCACTTGCATGATTCCAATCGCTCCTCTATGGCTCTTGCGGTTCTGGTCCAGCATGGACTCCTGGTAGCCCTGCGCCGCCAGCATTATGTAGTCGAAGTCATATTCGGATGCGTACTTTTTAAAGAATTCAAGGCAGGCCTGAAACTTCTTCATTTCTACGTCGGCCGTTGAGTCCCCTACCCACTTTGTGTTCTGGAGATACCGTCTAAACAGTGTGTTGCCGAACGAAGTGCCCAGCCGGTGACCTTCGATGAACTCATCTAGGAGTTGTTTCAGTTTCGGACTGTCCTTGCGGGTGACCCAGGCAAGCTGTCCGTCGTCCGCAAGGACGAGTTCCGGATGAACCACCATCTGAGGAAATACCTTCGACCAGAACTGGGCTCTCTGGCTGAATGTCACAGTGGCAGGAAGCAGCCCCGCATTCACCATTTCCAACAGATCTTCGTCCGTCAGATTTTTGTCGGCCGCTTTGATCAAGATCGGTGGCTTCCCCGATTTCTGAAAAGCTTCGCTCAAGCGCCGCAAGTTCTCGTAGTAGTTCGTAAGCGGATTTGCGTAAATTTCTTTGCCGCTGAGATCTTCCAGTTTCGAGAGCGACGGTCCAGTGGGACCGGTGACGATGATCTGCGTTACATCGGCGGCCGTGGGAACAGTGAAAGCAACTCGTTGTTGGCGCGCCGGCGTAACAATCACCCCGGTGGCGATCAAGTCTCCGAGGCCCTGAGTAAGCGCTTGCTCGAGTTGTTCGGGCCGGACGGGAACGAAGGTCACATAGACTTTCAGTTTGCCGGTCTTTAGTTTCTTGTTAAGAAAGTTTTGAAACTCTTCGACGGCTTCGTAGGAAATCCCTTTGGGCCGGCCTTTGTCGTAGAAGAACCCCGAGCGACTGTAGACGACGAGAGCGCGAATTCGGCGCCGCGCCAACATGTCGTCCAGATCGCCGGTGTGGCGCTCGAATTTGACTGGCAGAGCCAACGATCCTTGTGGTGGCGATGAGCCAGAATCCGGTAATTCCGGCAGTTCCGGAGCGGCGCGCTGCTTCGTTTCGGTAGTGGGTGAAGTTTCCTTTTTCGCGCAACCAAAGATCAGCAATGTAGTGGCCAGCCCAAAAAATGTGAGTCGCACGCGCATCAGTCGGCACTCCTGAATGCTGGCGGAAGATTGAGCGCGGAGTTTGCGCCGACGTTCAGGGGGTGACCGGTCCACGGCAAGCCTTCAAGCAACACGGCTCCGCGATCGAGAAGGAAAACGGTGAACAACGATCGCCTCAGATTCCAGTTCGCTTTCGCTCGCATAGTCTTTGACGGTATCGTTCCTTCCGGTGGAGGAGGCGGTGAAGGAAAATGGTTTTCAATCGTGGGGCCAAACGCGGGTGCAGACGTAGGTGACGCTACTTTCGCGGCTTGTGCGTGGCCGAGTCTATCGACCTTCCACACGGAGATCCCGGTAGCAATTCGAACGAACGCTGCAAGCCCCAACCAAGTCATCCGGAGGGGCCAAGGGTGCCATGCTTCGGCTCTTTTGAAAGACGTTTCGTTCTTTTGAGGGTGTTTCTTGACCATGTCCTTTGCAGTCCGCCCTGAAGAAAAGCCAAGTCCACGTCCAACACCGCTCTCAGCTTTCTTGTCGTCCGCGGCCAGCGGGGCTCGCTTCAATGGAGCCCGCTTGCGTGGGTTCGCTACTACTGCTTGGGGGGATAGTTTTTCAAAAGCTTTTGCACCGACTTGGTGATGTTTTTTTGTTGTTTGTCGGGCTTGGCTTTAGGATCGATCGTCTTGCTGACGGTCCCGCGCCAGACAAGTGCTTTCTTGGCACTGTCGTTCATATCGAGGTCCAACTGACCAACGTAGATGGTGGTAGTGGACCCGGTAGTAGTCGTGGAGCCGGTCCCACCGTACCAGCCTCTGCCCCAGCCAGGACCGGAACCCCAGCCGCTGCTATAGGAATTGAATTGCTTCTCCGAGCCGACGGCCGTCTGGTAGCCGATATAGAGATCGGCAGTGTCTGCGTCGGTTTTCGTGAGGCCCTTGGTGGCAAGTTCCGCATCCAATGCCGCGGCGATCTGTTTCTCGGTCAGTTCATTCACATGATCTGAGTCTTTGATGGTGACCCACTTGTAAGTCTTGTATCTGGAAAAGTCTGCATCTTTGTCGAAGTTGTAGCGAACATCTTGAGCAAACCCCTTGCCTGCTCCGAAAAGGAGCAGAATCAGCGAGAGCAAAATTACCTTTCTCATTTCCGTTTTCTCCTTTGAATTAAGCAACGAAAATCTCAAAATCAGAACGTCATCCTCAACG
>Ga0210401_10008413_pt1 | contig 10240 bp, 14 predicted proteins | sample IncBWH32MmetaG_FD_150866 | JGI IMG/M metagenome (GOLD analysis project Ga0210401, IMG submission 150866) | Forest soil microbial communities from Barre Woods Harvard Forest LTER site, Petersham, Massachusetts, United States - Inc-BW-H-32-M | ecosystem: Environmental > Terrestrial > Soil >... | reverse complement strand
TTCGATTCCGCCCCTTGGGCTCAAAACACGACCGATGCTGGCACGGATGAAGTTATGGCGTGGGACAGGAGTTTGTTCAACAAATGCAACGATTTGAGCTCTTATTGGAGCATATTGGAGCAACGGAGAAGGAAGCAATGTTCGTAAGTTGTTGAAAAGTATGGTAGGCCCGTGCGGACTCGAACCGCAGACCTCTACCGTGTCAATAAACTCTTCACGCTCTGGTTTGTGCGACCAAGTCAAAGTTCTTAGACATTAGTGGGCTCGTCAGCCCAACTGCACACGGGCATAAGCTCTTCTCCAATGCAACAGTGGCTGGAGGAGGGACCATGCGAGTCCGTTATCAACGGGGATATCTGCGGCTTGGACAAAAGAAGACGGGACCTGATCGTTGGGAGTTCCTGTGGTGGGACAGCGAAGCCAACGGAACACGCGTTCGACGCGAAGATACCATTGGCACAGGGCCAACAGCCCAGCGATCTAGCACATTCGCTGATCCCAAGTGACATAGCCTCTCGCACTAGTCCCTTTCGCAACAAGAGGAATAACCCGCTCATCGAGATCCTCCTTAAGAAGAAACGTCGAAGATTTCGCAGTCACTGAGGCGTCACTATTTAGGCCAGGCCCGGCTTGCTCGGACTACCTGGCTTCGTCTTTCTCTCGGGCCTTTAAGAGATTGTCGACGACAGTATCCGCGACATCGCGTCCGAGACGGCTACCAGCGCTCAGGTCAAACCGGAAATGCTGTCCGGCAAAAATTCGGCTGAAGGTAGCTTCTTCAGCTGCCGCTGAAAAGCTCTGGAAGGAACGCACTACTCCGGGTAAGACCTCGGAGGTCACGTCAAAGTCGAAGTGGTCTCTGCGGAAGAATGAACGCAGCACTTCTGCGGCAGCGGCACTAAGGACGGCATGCGCTCCTGGATAGGACGGATCAGGAGCAGTCTTGCCCACTTCAGGAAGCCACCCCGGGTTGGCTAATGTCTCCGGGTTGCCATCGGTGGCGGCCGCGCGAATAGCAGTAACTGGTCGCCAGAAATTATACGTATATTTTGCATCATAGAACGCGATGACGCCGTCTGCGAGGCTGAGGTTCAGCAGCGCAAAAAGACGTGCACTGTCCGCAGTTCTCAGATTGTGAGTTTGCGCGGCCGTTTGCGTGATCTCGTTCCAATAGTTTTGGATGGCGCCGTTCCAAAATCGCCCCGTCAAGGCTTCGTCGGCCGTCGCGGTTGTGCTGTTTTCCACCCCCAGAGATTCTATTTCATTAAAAGCATCGGTGTACTCGTCGCTGGTCAACTTTGGGGGAGGACCGGGACGGAACTGATCCGCGCGATTCAAGGCAAACGGCGTGACGTGAGACCACTGGGTGAGCTGCGGCTGCGTTGGAAAGTTCGGGGGTGTCGATTGGTAATCGCCTGGGGCGGTTCCGAAAATGTAAGGAATGGGCGGGGCACTAGCTCCGTCATTGCTTCGCAGCGCCAGAATGTGATCCGCGACAGCCAAGCCTATAGCAATCCCTTGAGTCTTGCCCTTACTATCCGCAATCTGGGCCAATGATTGCTGAAGTGCGGCATCGAGAGAAGCCTTGAAGGTGGGAAATAGGGCAACCAATACCTCGTGCGCCGCAGCGGAGGCCGCGGCTTCCTGCGAAGCATTTGGCGGCACATCTGGTAGCGTGACAAGGTAGGGTTTATGCCTCTGGTCTATCGCGTTGACGGCGTCATAAATCGCTGCGTGCATGATTGAAAAACTACGGGTGGAGTGCATAGTTGCCGGCTGGACGCCCGGCGTGCGGACAATCACCAGAAGCGTTTTATTCCATTGGATAACCGGGTTCAGTGCGCTTGTCGGAGAATTCCCGTCGCCCTCAGTCAGAGGAGATGCGTTTGCCATGCGCGCATAACTAGAAACCGTGGCGCACACAAGCAGAGAAATGATCAGGAGTTTCTTCATCAGATTTGCCCCTTCGATCGAATTTGTGCGATTGAGTTGAGCCCGCGACTGGGCACAAGCCGCCTCACAGTTCTACAGACCGGCACTTTGAAGGAAATATTCCCGAGTCGAACAAAATTATGAAATTCCTCTGCGACCCAAACGCACGGAGAACACTCGGATTTCATGAAGTCATGCCACTTAGCACGACGTGCTGGTCTCTTCACATCTGTGGGTGGGGTCACAGCCATTTCGGAGGGGGGAAGGCCCGGGAGGAGTCCGGGCCTTTTGGGGACGGGCTACGTGGTGTGGGTTGGAGATTTAATCGCGACTGGGTTGATGTCGAAACCTATTTCGTCCGGCATGAACATAGCTCATGCGCCGCGGAGATCTTGCGAGCCTTTCTCTGGTTCAACCAAGCCACTATGGCGGTGATCATTTTTTCGCCTCCCTACTTCTTTTCTGCCCTGCACTCTTCTAGACTTGATTCGCGGTTGTTTTATTCCAGGGTCCCTTCCTACCGACTCCCGATTTATCGTGGCAAACGCCATCAATCCGAATTTACAAAGGCGATTTTCGCTCAACCTAGTCCAGGAGTGCGATTGAGAATGCTATTTTGACTTCATCTTTGACCTTTACAGTCCCCCCAGCAACCTTAACTGGTGTGATTCCGAATCCCGTTTGTTTTAGCGCCGCCGCTCCCTGATACAAACCATCTTTGAGTGCGACTTCAAACGAAATTGGATGGGTCTGCCCGTGCAGATCGAAATTGCCGCGAACAATCCAGTGGTCAGCCCCGTTGGGTTCCACTCCCGTGGACCGAAAATGAATCTCTGGAAAGTGGCTGACATTGAGAACTTCGGGGCCCAGCATTGTGGCTTGAATTGTTGCACGTGTGCGGTCAGATGCCTCTGGGTCCAGGACGCGGAGCTTGGTCGAGTCGACGCTCAGCTCTACGGACGGGATTTCAGAATCCTTAACTTCACCCCCAGCAATGGGCGCCTCGATTTCGTGATTATGCGCAAGGCCAGATAGGAGCCCGGTCTTGTAGACGTACACGGTTATTGTCGAGTGGACACGGTCGATGAGTCGGGCCTCGGCGCCCGCAAAAGCAGGCGTGGCTGAAGACAACAGCAATGTTAGGACAACGAACGTCGTGTTACTTCTCTTCAAACCAACCTCTACTCGCGAAAGTGGTTTTCTCAGGCATTCCATGTTTTCCTCTTTGACCCATTCTGAATGGTGGCTGTGCGGTCGACAACGATCGAAGATCTTCCTTCAAGATTCCGCCGAAAGGGGCTTGGAATCAGCTCGCCTTCGCGAAGTGCTGTGGTAACAGTTGTCGCAGCCGCATGCGGGCCCTGTGTAGCTGGGATTTGGAATTTTCCACAGAGCAGCCCACCATCCGCGAGATCTCATCGTGTTTGTATCCTTGGATGTCGTGGAGCAGAAGCATTTTCTTGCAGCCCCGGGGCAACTGGTCGATAGCCTTCACCAAATTGATGCGGTCGATCACGCCATTCAAGTTGAGATCAGGCCGGCTGAAATCGACTGTTGGTTTCCTGGACTCCTCGTTGAGTTCGTGAGCCTCGTCCAGTGATATCTTCGGACGCTTCGTGTGTCGAAAGCCCATCAGCACGATGTTCACCGTCAATCGGTGCAGCCAAGTCGAGAAAAGTGAGTCACCGCGAAAACTTTGAATTTTGCGGAAGGCTTGCAAGAACGCGTCTTGGGTAAAATCTTCCGCTTCAAGCGGGTCCTTCGACATATGTAGGCACAGGCTGTACACTCGCCGGCTATGTAGCCGATAAAGGCGCTCGAAGCCTTCCGAATTGCCTTCCTGGGCCAAGCGAATTGCTTCGTTCTCAGACAACTCATTGATTGCCGACGGGTTCGAGCTACTCAACTTGAAATTCATACTTTTTCCTCATTCCAATTACCCGACTCACGAGGATGTATTTATCCGATTCGCTTTCATTTCATCAGACTTCGTTCTGACGAGCTTTATTCCCGCCACGCATAAATAGGCCGCTAACCAACAGATCGGGAATAAAAACAACCCAACGTCAGTCTTAGCGGTGAGCGATTGTGTGCTCACGGCGCGGCCCAATTCATCATGTCCGAAGGCCGTGGTTGCACCGTTCACCTGTCACTCAACTATTCACGAAAAACAAAGGAGAAAAAAACCTCATGTCGAAATCCGATGGCTTTTTAAAGGGTACGGCGAATCGTCGATCTTTCTTGAAAAATGGGATGATTACGGTTGGAGCAGTGACTGCAAGTACTGGGCTGTTGACTGGAGGGATGTCAGCTTTCGGCCAGGAGGGATCAGGAAGCGGCGATGAACTCTCCAAAGGGGACGCGGCGATTCTGCAGCTTCTGCTGGCGGCGGAGATCATCGAGACCGACCTGTGGCAACAATACAAGGAACTTGGGGGAGTAGAGGCTACCAACAGTGTAAGTCAACCGTACATCAACGCTCTTCAACAGCTTGATGGCGACATGCCGCAGTACATCTCCGACAACACGGACGATGAAATCAGCCATGTCGCATTCCTCACCGCGTATTTGAAATCCAAGGGCCAGAACCCGGTCGATTTGAGCAAATTTGCAACCTTAGCCCCAAGCACAGTGCCAGGAGTCCCGCAAACCGGGCGGCTCACGAATCTGAAGCAGCTCAGTGTGGACACGACTTGGTGGACTCGTTATCGCAGCAAAGAAAATCCCGATCTTGGTGCAACGTTTCCGCAAGCTGTCCCGAGTTTGGCACTTGATCCGGTGACGCGGGCCGTTGCACAGCATCCGGCAATTCCGACATCTCAAAACGACTTGAACGACCCTAACCATATCCAGGCTATCGCCAACACCGCCGGATTTCACTTTGGCTTTATCGAGCAAGCCGGCACCAGCCTTTACGCCACTCTCAGCCAGCGAGCGTCTAGTCCGGAAGTGTTGCGAATCACCATCAGTATCGGTGGATCGGAGATCATGCACTTCCAGGTTTGGCATGACAAAGCAGGCAACGCGGTTGCATTAACTGACAATCAGCCCGGCGGCACGTTGACCTTTGTGAACCTTGCCGTAGGCCAACCCGAATCGTTGCAGGCAAACCTGATCATGCCCGAGCCAACCGACTTCATCAAAGGCCTGCCAGAGTGTGCAATTATTCGTCCCACAGGTCCCGGGCAACTAGACGCAACGGGCGCCATTAACGGATTTATTGCTGATGGTCTCTTCATCGGTCAGCCCAAAGAATTCATTCAACTGCTCCTCCATTTGGCAGAAGAGGCAGACGGGGCCAAGCGCGAGCTGTAATTGAGGTCGGGAACTGCCACTGGTAACCGAAAGATAAAGTCGCAGGGGGCGACAAGACTACCAAAGTACGAATTGCGCGATTTGGATCATCGTCTTGTCGCCACAAGCGACTTCTTCTGCTTTCTCGTTGGCCAAACACTCGAAGCTTCTTCCCGTCCTAGGATTGCCGAAGCTTTGCGGGGAAGTTTCCAGAAGAATCTAGAAGCAATTTGGACTCCGTCCGATGTGACCCCAGGTCGGGAAGGCGAGGCGACGCGCTGTGTTTCAAGTTTTACAGCAAAAAATTATCGGCCCTCGGGAGAAGTGCAGTGAAATTGCGGGGATTCAATTTATCAATACTCCCGGTCGTTCTTCTCAGTTGGGACCGCGCTCGCCGGCGGTGGCATCTCGCCACCGCCAGCGACTCGATGGTTGGAATTTCGCGGTTTGCTTTTAGTCGCCAGCTATCGTGGCCTGACGCTTGCTTTGCACCTTGGCCATCACTGTGTGTTGCTTGGCCTGTGCAAGCATCTGTGCTTCCGCATGGGAGTATACGAATTGATGGCCGAAAGTCCGTCCGGGATAAAACCAGGACAAGATCGTCTCGGGTTCCATCTGGTCGCGTTCCGCAAACGTGATCGTAGTTTCGTTGGCCGCCGTGAGGGTCTCGACATTGCTGGTAAACACCCTCGCGTACAGCTTGGATCGGTCAGAATTGAAAATCTTGACGATACTATGGGAAGCGAGGTTGTCATCTAGCACAAACCAGTAGGTCCCCGCGGGCAAAACGCGTCCGGGAATTTGGACCTGCCGATTGAAGGTAAGCTTGGTAGCCTGATCGTATTCGGCCGCCCGTGCAGAAGGCAACAGGATGAGGAATGCGAGTAAAGATCCCAGGGTGACGAACGTTTTTCGATTGTTCATTGTGTTTCTCCTTGCTCTGACTGACCGCCGCCACCGTCGTTTTATTCCCGCCTCGCTATCGAACAATTTTTATAGCTCAGCGCTCGCGGCCGTTTGAGTCCACTTATTCCTGACAGACGGCGTTTCCCGTGATCGGGAATAAAAAGGGTTGGGCTGTGGTCTTAGAGTCGGATAGCTGACGGACTACGGAAACACACTAAGATGTCGGATACCGCGAGACGCGAACGCTTCGAGGAAACTGTCCTGCCTCATCTGGACGCAGCGTACAACCTGGCACGTTGGCTGACACGAAACGACCAGGACGCCCAGGACGTGGCGCAGGAAGCGTGTTTGCGCGCCTTCCGTTTCTTCGACCGATATCAAGGTGGGAGCGCGCGGGCATGGTTGCTGACCATCGTGCGAAACACTTGCTACACGTGGTTGCATAAGAATCGACAGTCAGACTCGACCGAGTTATTCGATGAAGAGATTCACCACCCAGAACTCTCTGGCGGTGCCGATCCTGAGGTTCAAGCTTTGGCCGCCGCCGACAAAGAAACATTGAGTCGCGCGCTCGAAGAGTTGCCGGATGTGTTCCGGGAAGCGCTCGTGCTGCGAGAAATGGAAGGAATGTCGTACAGGGAGATCGCCGACGTCACGGCGGTCTCTCTAGGCACGGTTATGTCGCGCTTAGCGCGAGGGCGAACGCGGTTGCGCCAATCTCTCACCGCCGAGCTCAGCAGGGGGTTCTGAAGTGAGCTGCGACCTAACACAACACTTCGTTCCCGGCTACATGGATGGTGAGCTCGATTTGGTGCGCACGATCGAGATGGAGACCCACCTGAAGGATTGCCCCGTTTGCGCGCAAAAATTGGAAGACCAGCAGGGAGTGCGCGCCGTAATCCGGCGGAGTTCCCTGGCATATGTCGCACCGGCAGTTTTGCGGGGCCGAATTCAATCATCCTTACGCGCATCGGCGAAAACGGATAATGAAGTTCGAGAGAGTGGGATTCAGTGGCGGTCGCTGCACGTCTTTCGATGGGCGGGAGCAGTTGCGGTACTCGTTTTATTCTCGTTGAACGGTTGGCAGTTGACCGCCCCTCTTCGCGAAACTTTCACTGATCAACGACTAGCGGCAGAAGTTTTCTCCAGCCACGTGCGCTCGCTGGAAGCCAACCACCTAATGGACGTCGTTTCGACCGACCAGCACACTGTGAAGCCCTGGTTCGATGCCAAGCTCGATTTTTCACCCCCGGTCGAAGATCTGGCGAGCAACGGTTTCCCGCTTGTTGGCGGACGTCTTGACTATCTCGAAGGCCGCGAAGTTGCCGCGCTGGTCTATCAAAGGCGCAATCACTTCATCAACGTGTTCGTGTGGCCAGATTCCAATAAAACCAACTCTATCCAGCCAGTCAAGTCACGGCAAGGCTACAGCATTATGCGATGGTCGCGTGATGGTTTTCAGTGCTGGGCCGTGTCGGACATAACTGGGTCTGAGCTCGCAGAGTTCATCCGGCTACTCGAAAACTACAACTCCTCGGAACCGAATTAAAAGTAGACGAAATGACGGGTGCGCTATGAAGAAAGTCATGTTGCCAATCGCTTTGGTTCTGCTTATTGCGACCAGCCCTGCATGGGGAAAGAAGAATCCGCCGCATGCGCTCAGTTTGCCGTACGTGGTCAACCTGAATGGGGCGCAAGTGCCAGCGGGGAGCTATGAACTGACCTGGGAAATCCAGGGCTCATCCGCGCGCGCGACTTTGTGGAAGGAAGGGCGATTCGTCGCCACTGCTCCCGGTGCCTGGGTGAAAAACGGGGTCAAATACGATGAAGACGCCGTGCTGGTTCTTTTGAACTCCGAAGGTTCGAGATCACTCGTCGAAATTCGCATCGGGGGCACGGCCCGAGCCATTGTGTTTGACCCTACCGGCAACACCGTTCACTACTCCGCCACGAAGCGCTGATTCAGTTTGTCGAGCCGCGGCCCCCGCGTGGTTGACTTCCCCGCATTTTGGGGAATAAGTGTCGGCGGCCAACGGTCTAGATGTTGACAGTCGCGCGTTGTGCCCGGGGAGACACCCTCGAGGTTGGACGCGCGCGACAAGAGAACTATTGTGGAGGCCCGCAGATGAGAGCCTGTGAAGCAATCTTGAAAAGGCGAGACAGCCTGTGCAACGGAACAGTTGCTCTGTGCTTTGAAAAGCCTGAGGGCTTCCAATTCAAGCCAGGTCAATTCGCCAATTTCACGCTGGACTCCGCTATTGCGACCGATGCAGATGGCGGCACTCGAGCTCTGTCAATCGCCAGCGCGCCGCATGAGAAAGACCTGATGGTCGCGATGCGCATGCGCGATACCGGATTCAAACGGGTTGTAGGCGCATTGCCAATCGGCGCGCCATTTTTCCTTGAAGGGCCTTTCGGCGATTTGACTCTCCACAGAGACACCGCGCGCCCAGCTGTCTTTCTTGCGGGCGGCATCGGCATCACGCCCTTTCGGAGCATGATCCGGCATGCAACAGAAGTCGGAAGCGCACATAATATCTTCCTCTTTTATTCGATCCGCAGGTTCGAGGAGGGTGCGTTCCTGAACGAACTGCAAGAGTTCCAGGACCTGAATCCCCGCTTCAAATTCATTCCGACGATCACCCATCCCGACGGAATACCACACCACTGGCGAGGGGAACTTGGTCACATTTCAGAACCGATGCTCAACAGGTGGCTCCCGGTTTCTCAAGCTCCAATTTTCTACATAGCTGGCCCTCCAGGAATGGTTGACGGCATGCGCCAGATACTCTGTGATGCCCTCGTCTCTGAAGATGACATCCGCGCTGAGGAGTTCGCTGGCTATTAAGTCTTCAGGATCTCTCCACCGAACAACATCAGGCGAAAATCTAGAAGCGCTGTCGGGTGCCGGCTGCGACCCAGCGGCTTTGTGTTGCTGAGGAAGTGTGCGCCGTGGAAGGTTTTCTTGGTTCTCACGCTGGTTATGGCCCAGACCTGAATCTCATAATTCAGATCGCGATGGGCGTCGCTCTGATCTCCGGCGCTTTGCTGGCTCGGGCCAAGCGCTTCGTGGCTCATGGGCTTTGCCAAACCGCTGTCCTGGTCTTGAACCTGGTGATGATTTACTTCCTGATGTGGCCGTCCTTTTACTTGCACGTGCTGCCCCGCCTTCCAAAGCGCCTTGGAAGGCGATTCTATGCCGTCGCCACGATCCATGGTGTGTTAGGGGTACTGGCCGAGATATTCGGTCTATATATCGCGCTCGTGGCCGGAACCAAGGTTCTTCCGGAAGCGTGGCGCTTTAATCGATGGAAACTCTGGATGCGAGTTGAGCTGGCCCTCTGGTGGGTCGTATTGATGATGGGAGTGGTGACTTACTGGGTCTGGTACGCGGGATGAAAAACACGTCTGAAGGTGTCATGAAGAACGGGAATATCTGAGGGTTGGCATTGGTCTGTAGTATCGGGGGACCAATGGATGATACCAACATGATCAGAGTTCTTCTCGTAGGCGAAAGCCCACAATCGTTCTTTCTTCATCAAAAATACTTGGAGAGGAAGGGTTGCGAATGCGAATTTGCGAAATGCGAACGAACAGCATGGCAAATGCTAAGCGACCGTCAATTCGGACTTGTGCTAAGTCTTCCCCCCAGCCGAGGGACCAGTAGCCCAAGTCTTGGCATTCTGCTGAGCGGCTCAACAACCACATTGTTCTACGCGTTGCGCGTGGAAGTAGGCTATTGGTGGGTGCCTATTCTCAGATTGGGCGAAGAATGTTTAGGGGCGCCCGTGCTGCGACCGAGCGAGTTTGCCAACGCACTTGATGAGGTACTTAAGGAAATCAGAGCCGACGCCACCTGGAGCGGAAACCCGATGCGAACGGTGCACCCGACCGCTGTCCCTGCCAAAGGGGCCGCACTCGCCGAATCAGATTGTCAGGCGCAGGCGACCTCACGAAGGAATAATGTGCCATGGTGGCGGCGGGGTGTTTAGCCATTAGTGCAGCTACTCCCCTTCGCTCACGTTCATCAAAATCTCAGGTTCAACGAGGGAGGCCGATACGGCGCACAAGGTCTTCAAAGCCAGGGTCGGAGCGAAGAGGATCGAAG
>Ga0210401_10008411_pt1 | contig 10242 bp, 9 predicted proteins | sample IncBWH32MmetaG_FD_150866 | JGI IMG/M metagenome (GOLD analysis project Ga0210401, IMG submission 150866) | Forest soil microbial communities from Barre Woods Harvard Forest LTER site, Petersham, Massachusetts, United States - Inc-BW-H-32-M | ecosystem: Environmental > Terrestrial > Soil >... | reverse complement strand
GACAGCCGCTGAGGTGCGGTCGACACCGAGAAATTCGTCACATTTTGCAGCTCGCCTTCTCTCACCTTGAGAACGTAACAATCAAAGGTGTTCTCGTCCATTCCTCCTGTGTGAAAGCTCAGTAAGAGCCCATCCGGCGACCAACTAAAAGCAGCACCGTCGTAGTCCAACCGGACAGCGGATGCGATGATGTGGCCAGACAAATTCGACAGGTCCACGATTCCAAGATCAAACAGAATCTGCTGCGACCCCGGCCTCTCGAAGCGCTTGGGAATCGTATAGGCGACGTAGGAACCGTCGGGAGAAATAATCAGCGTCCCAATTCTTGTGTTCTTCGCCACCGTAGCTATTCTGCCTTCTTTGATGTCGACAGCAATCAAATCGCGGAGGTTCAAATCGAGGTTCCATGGGTCGGATTTGACCAGCGCGCTCTCATCGTGCCCGCTGATTTCACTCTTGTACAAGGTCACCGTCGGGCCGAGCGTTCTGTCAGTATCAGCCTGACCGGATTCCCGTTGAGACGACGGGCTGGTAAGGGCCTGTTCGGGTATGCGGTTCTCCGGGATCGTCGTTACTAACAAACGTCGGCTGTCGGGGGTCCATTCGATCTGCGCACTCGCTACCGGGGCTTCCACAACTCTGCTCATTTCGTTCTTCGTCGCATCCCAAACCCAGAGGCGTGCCTTTCCGCTGGCGTCCCGGTCCGACAAGAACGCAAGGTAGCGGCCGTCGGGCTACCATGCCGGCAGCCAGTTTTCACTCCTCCCATCCGTCAACCTGCGTGTCTCTCCCGTCCTCATGTTCGTAAGAAATATGTCGCTTCTTGAAATCCATGCGGGCACACCGGTGCGCATATAAGCTTCGAAATCCATTGCCTTAGACCTGCGACTATCCTGGATCGTGTAGGACAACCATTGGCCATCTGGCGATGGGGAGATAGGCATCCACTCAGCGAATTTACGCACGTTCAAGGCATCATCGACTGACAAAGGAATCACGCTTTGTGCGACGACTACCTTGAGGCTGCTTGCACAAAAATACAGTGCAGCTAAGGCGTGAAACCATAAAAGCTTGCGGCTCGCGTCTTTCATCACTTTTCTTCGCATAGCATTCATAAGTGTTCAAACAAAGGCTCGGTGAACTGATTCGGGCCCACCCCCGGCGCCGTTTCAGGATGGATGGACACGGCGGGCATTAAAAGAATAGTTTCAAAGCTAACTGAATCGAACGAGGGCCGCCCACCTGATACAAACTGCTAAACCCACCGACGCCCGCGACGCCTCCGAGGGATTCTGCGAGGGTTTGCGTCGACACGCCGAATTGGGGATTAATTGACTTTGGGTTTTGAAGGTCGCCGACGGGAGGACCAAAGTTAGGATGATTCAGGACATTGAACATTTCTGCCCTGAACTGCAGCTTGATCCCTTCGTGGATGGGAAAATCTCTGTGGATCGCAAAATCCCACTCTGTGGCGCCGAACCCTCTCAGAGCGTTTCGTCCCAAGTCCCCTTGACGGACCGGATCGCCATTCGAGTCCGTGGGTGGCGAAGTGAACGCAGCGGGGTTCAGCGCCTTCCCGCCGGGATATTGAGACCCGTGCAAATAGAGTGGCACACCCGGAACGATGTCTGGTCGTATCTGAGCAAAGGCGCCGGCGAGGAACTCAAAGGATGAGTAGTACACGTTCACGGGAGGCGCAGACCAGGCTTGCACGACATTTTGGATTGACCAGCCACCGAGAATTGCCTTGGCGAACAATTCGCCTCTTGGTGCCGGTATGTCGTAAGTCAATGCCGCGGACAATGAATCTCGCAGATCAAAATCGGAAGGTCCACGGTTAGCGCTTGCGGAAAGCCCAGGTACGAACGAGTTCGGTCCGGCTCCAAATGTGCCATTGGATCCATCGTCGATCGAATGTGACCACGTGTAGGAAACCAGGGTTTGAAGCCCATGCGATAAGCGTCGCTGAAACTGCAACTGAAGAGCAGCATAGTCGGATGATGCGGTATTCCCTATTAAATCGGTGTTCGAAAAACTCGAGTTGGGTGCAGTAATGAAGGCTGACTGGATCAGTCGCTTTCCAGCGGATCCAATATACGAAGCGGACACGCTTTGTTGCCCGCCCAATTGCTGCTGTAGCGCGACATTCCACTCAAGAGTGTATGGAAGCTTGAGATGCGGATCTAGTGCTGTAAGGGTGGCACCAGGAGAAGTCAATTCAGCCGCGGTGATCGGTGGTGGTGCAGAATCCGCGGCACTCAAAGGAAATGTGGCCGTGCCGCCAAGGGGAACGCCAAAAACGGTGGTGGTTGCCCCGAAGGGATAATCCGTTCCAAGAAGATCACCGACTTGAGAAGTCGCCAAATCATAGAAGACGCCGAATCCACCTCTGAGCACGAGACCCCACTCCGGATTCGCACGGAGCTGGTAAGCCAAACCGATCCTCGGAGCGACGTTCCCGAACGTGGTTTTGAATGGCGGCTTCCCAGGCGGCGCGAGAGCCAAATTGGACAGGTCACTGAGATTAAAGCCGATGACCGCAGGCAAGGCCGCTCCATTTAGGGAACTGGGAGCAAAGTCCATATCCCACCGCAGACCATAAGTGAGCGTCAGCCGAGGGATGATACGCCAGCTGTCCTGCGCGAATATTCCTAGGTTTTGAAACAGAAGTCTCGATTCGCGGGCAGAGAAGACTTGGGCGGCAAATAGGTCATTCGCGCTGGCAGAGAGCACGTTCAGGAAGATTGGCTCTTGGGTATAAAGACTAGGATCGAATGACGGAGTCAGCCGACGATAGTCCACTCCGAACTTCAGTTCATGAGTGCCCTTTTGCTCCGACAAGCTATCAACAAAGTTGAACTGACGCTGACTGTTCCGCGTCCCGCTTCCGACGCTCAGATCCGGATGCGCGAATCCAAAGACCGTGAATTCAAATGTCGCATTCCGACTGGAAAATGAGCTGGGGAACGGCAAGGTTGAGGGAACCACGGCACCGCCGAAGCCATCCAGGGAGCTGGAACTAGAAGCCTTGACAGTGCTGTAGTTGAACCGAAAATCGTTCACCACAAAAGGGGTAACGGACCACGTAATCCCTGCAGTTCCCGTCTGTGTTGTAATCTTCGCTGCGGTGACATCACTCAGTGGGAACAGAACTCCGGCTCCGCGGCTGTCTGCTGCAGAGGGGGAATAATTGTAGCGGCCGAAAAGGCCCACCTTGCCGCCAAGTTTGTGATCGACGCGAAGGCTGTAGGCGTCAAGTGTCGCGGGATTTGAGTAGCTTGCGTTGAAGGCAGCCACCCCTGTCGCCGCGTTGTCAGAGCCGTTCGGCAATGGATATGCATTCAGAAACGGTTTGGTCGCCTCAGCTGCGTTCTCGCGGGCGTTGAGATCCGGCACTCCGGTAAAGCTAGTTTGCGGCAGACGAAGCCTCAAGCCCTCATAGGAGAAGAAGAAGAATGTACGATTCCTAAGCACCGGGCCGCTGAAAGTGCCTCCAAAATCATTTTGACGCTCAGCGGGCTTGGCTAGACCTGCTTCGTCGGCAAACCAGTTGTTGGCGTCGAAATCTGAATTGCGCAAGTAATCAAACGCGGTACCATGAAACTGATCCGTACCCGAGCGCGTGACAATCGATATCTGTGCTCCCGGAGTCCGTCCGAATTCAGGCGCGTACGAGGAAGTCTGAATCCGGAATTCTTGCATGGCATCCACGGATACCAGACTATTCGTCCCGCCCAGCACACTAAATGAGCCAACCGCTCCGGAAACTCCGTTACCTCCATTGAAGTTTGTGCCCATTCCTATGTCGGCGCTAACTCCGTCCACCATCCAATTATTTGCAGCGGATCGTTGCCCATTCACGCTGAACTGTCCTTCTGCACCTTCATGATTCGGAGTCAGAACCACACCTGGGGTCAGCTCAATCAGCGTCTGGAAGCTTCTGCCGTTCATCGGCAAGTTTTCCGCAAACTGGCGGTCTATGACTGTGCTCACGGCCGCCGACTCGGTGTTCATGAGCGGCGCGCCGCCCTTGACCGTCACGATTTCGGAAGCAGCGCCGACCGGAAGCGTGAAATTGATGGCTAGGGAGTCCTGAACATTCAGAATGATGTCGGGTTTGATGAGGGTTTTGAACCCGATCTTCGAGACTTGCAGTCGATAGGTGCCGGGCGGAAGGTTCGTCACCACATAGATGCCCTCACCGTTGGTCTTGCCGACGTATTGCACGGCTGTCGCATCGTTCACGATTCGGATTTCGGCACCGGCAATTACGCCGCCCGTTGGATCGAGCACCAGGCCATTGATCGTTCCATTCGGAGATTGTGCGGAAAGCCAGCCGGACATAACGAGGATAACGAATCCAAGAAAACCGATCCTGCGCAACCACATGGGGCTTCTCCTCCGAGGAACGAATTGCGTCGTGTTCTTTCGGTCTACGGAAGAGAGAACGGAAATGTACCAGCGCGCCGTCATCGCAGCACGAACCGACCATACCAAAGAAGCAAGTAACTAGGGGTGATTTGGTCCGATCTTTAGGTAGGTAAAAAGCAGAGGGCTGCCGCTCGGTTTGTGGCTTCCGCCGCTGGGTTCAACGGTCACGAAAACCGCATCGATCTGCTCGAGCGTTTTTGGATCATCGAACTTCAGTACCCAGCGTTTCTTGGCTGCGTTGTCTTCGTAGAAAATCCCAAGGTTCAAGGCCTCGCGTCGATCCGGGCCGTGCTGCCCCCAGGCCTGAAAGGTGCTTGCATTGCGGACGCCGGCCTCTTGATCCAGATCATAGGCGTAGAAGATCAGCGACTTTCCTTTCGTATAGAAAACCCGTCCGTAGGGTTTCTGCGTCCCGTCGCCGGCCACGTCATAAATCTCCGCGATATAGAGATCGCGCGCCCCCATCAATTCCCGGACGTCACGGTCATGGGCCAGCAAGTCCTCCTGCTTGTTCATGGTCTGTTCCCGGTCGCGAAGCTGCGCGTGGAGATCGTTGACCTGGGCTGCCAAGCTATTGGCGCGCGACTCCTCCTGGGCCCGCTGCCTTTGCAATGAATCGAATTCGGTTTGGGTTTTCTGGAGTGAAGCCTGCGCGTTCGCGAGTTTTTGCGCGAGCGCGGCTCGGTCTTGGGTGCTCTGTTGCTTCTCGCTCTCATCCTCCTGGACGGACTTTTCGAAACTCGCCTGAGCACTTTTCATTTCAGCGAGAGATGCCGACTGCATTTGAATCTCCCGCCGCAGATCAGAAACGACCCGGTCGCGTTGTGCGAGCTGCGTTCGCAAATCGTTGCGTTCGTGTCCAACATCGCTCATCTGCTGTTCTAGAGCCTCGATTTGCATATCGGGCGCAGGCGAGTTCTCGTGAGTTACTGCGACGCTGCGGCTTTTGCCCATCCGGTAGGAGTAGATCCCCAGGGCGACGGTCAGCAGAATGCATGCCGCGAATGGCAACCACACGTAGCTCCAATTGACCTTGGTATGCCCGTGTCCGTTTCTTTGAGCGAAGACAAAACCTCTTTCGCCGGCATCGGGCCCAATCGGTACTTGGTTTGCGGCGGGCTGCAAGGGTGGGGCGGGATCGAGCGAAGCAGTTTGCCCTGACTGCCCTGAGTGCGATGAGAATGATTCGGGAGAATCCGGTGACAATGCGGGGGACAACTTCGAAGCAAGCAGCGGCATGCCCACATCGACCGCCGCCTCGAACTCTCGCAAGGCTTGGCGGCATTCGGCGCACCCGGCAAGGTGCGCATCGAGCTCCCGCCGCTCTTGTTCGCTCAGCTCGCCCGAAGTCGATACGGCACAAAGCTCGATGAACTCATCATGGGGTTCCATCTTGAACCACTTCCCAATCTCTGAATCTCACGATCTATTTAGCACACCCTTCGGTGGGTTGCCGATCATTTGCGAACATTTCCTTGCGCAGCTTCTCGAGCGCTCGATAGTAATGGTGCCGCACGTTTCCGAGCGGCTGCCCCAGTTTCTCGCTGACCTCGAGGAGCGTATAACCCTCAAAGAAATGCAGGCGCAGGGTTTCTCGCTGATCAGCCGACAGTGCATTCACGACCTTATCTAGACCGTTACGCCCAAAAATAGCTTCCGCGGAATAATCGTTTTCCGTGGTCGGTCTTCCGACCACTTGTACGCCCGCTGCTACAAAGTAAGGTTGCGCGTAGAACTCTCGGGACTTCAGGTAGCGCCGCCGATCGAGAGCCCGGTGGTAAGCCATCTGGACAATCCAGGACCGGGCGGTGCTTTTCGATCTGTCAAAGATTCGGCATTTTCGTTGGATATAGAGAAACAAGTCCTGGACGAGATCTTCTGCCTCGGCAGTGTCCCTCAAGATGCGGACAGCCACGCTTCGAATCAGCCGCGCATAACGTTCGAAGAGAGCGGCCAGAGCTTCCCCGTTTCCTGCGCAAATCTGACTGATCAACGATTCATCGGAGACATTTGGGACATCGGGCAGATTGCTCTCAGCGATTGCTAGTGTAGTGGCTTGGGTAGACACCGATATGAGAAAACGACTCGACGTTGCAGAGCTCAATCTCCACTCTCTGCCTCCCGAATTACGGGATTGTTCGCCGCGCTTGAGGGCATCCACCATCTACCTGCGTCGCAGTCTAATCTATATACAGCTATTCTGCACGTGGTATTTCTGCTCGTGGCGTTTTTGCTGGTGCGCGACTAAATAGAATATGTGGTCGATCACATCCTGTTCCATAAAGCTCTGGCGCAAAGGGTTCGCCACATGCGCCTTCGAAAGAATTACACCGTCGAAGACATGGGGTACTTCGGGTTTTCAAGCAGGCACTGGCAACAGATTGAGAAGGGGCGGCCCATCACAGGGCGTACGATCCTCCGCATCTGCGACGCATTCCGGACGTCCATGCCTAGTCTTTTGCGAGGCCTCGATCGAGGAATCTATAAACACGAAGCTATATCGCCATTTCTCCTAAAAAAGCTGGCCGCTCGCGCAACGATAAAGCGCAAACGGCGGTCGTTCCCTTAGGCCTCCAAATAGAGACGATCACAAACAGCTAATCCGCTCGTGGTGTTTCTGCGTGTCCCTGCCTATAACCTCAAGAGTGGTTGACGAACGCAAATTCTTCCGCTCTCTCGGGGCCAGGATAAAGGGTCTCCGGAAAGGACGGCGGTACACCCAAGAGGACATGATTTCTCTGGGTTTTTCTGCTCGCCACTGGCAGCAGATTGAAGCGGGCCGACCGATCACTCTCAGAACTCTTCTGAAAATTTGCGACACTTTTCGTGTTCCGGCAGGACGCCTCGTCGGCGGACTTGATCGCGGCATCTACAAGAAATGAGAAGGCCCGCTTGCCGACCTGCGGGCGGAACAATCGGGCTCGGTCGAAATCTCGACAACGAAATCGACTGTCATCTCCGCATCCTTCGAGTGCGGAAGCGGAGAACCTCGCGCCGAGCTTGTCCTTATAGGCCGAGAGCGGTCAAGGGTACTAACCCAACAGTCCGACAGCACTTACGACAGCGGTGGTGGCCAGACCGGCCGCCGTTTTACGTGCGACGCCTAAGAACGCCCCAATTGCCTCCTTAATCTCCGGTGAGATTTGGAACGCGTCGAGGTCGCCGACATCTCCTGCGAAAGCTCTTATTTCACCATCTGCCCAAACCACCGCCAGCGCAATCTCCCTGCTTGTAGTTCTCCATCCTCCCCTTACCTCTTTCGTCGATCGAAAGGCGAAGGGACGTGCTGCGGCAACGCCCGACTTGTAGGAAGTGACTTTCTCTTCCGCCAAGCGCTTTTCGTACGATGCTTTCTCCTCAGTCAGGCGCCTCTCATACGACGCCTTCAGTTCCGAAGTGGCGTGTTCAAAGAGAATCCGCTGATCGGAAAGCTGTTGGTCTTTTTCTGAGAGTTGCCTTCGATGGAAAATCTGCTGGCAAACTAACCCACTGATTGTACATAGCGCCGCAATGCAAACTCCAATTAGAACAGAAAACATGGTGAATCCTCCTTTTTTCGTTTCGGATCGAACGGGACATCGCCTCAGCCGGCGGCTTCTTGCTCTGAGCTCGCCACGGTCAATAATTTGGATGCGCGTCTTCGACCTACCGTGCTCGAAAAGCTGGGCAGGGCAACGCTGGGCAAAGGCGTGTGCGGGCGATCTCGAAATATCGGGAATCAAGTTCAATCCCGACGAAGTCGCGCCCTTCGATTTGCGCGGCGACGAGCGTGGAGCCGGACCCACAGAACGGATCGAATATGATATCGCCGGGGTACGAGAGTGATCGAACGAGCGGCCGGAGAGCGTCGACCGGCTTCTGCGTCGGGTGGAGCTTATTACCGGTGTATTGCCACTCGATGACGTCGGGGATGGGCCGCGTCGGCAGAGATGACTGAGCCCCGTGACGCAAGAGAGTCGAGGACGCGGTCATGTAACGGGACTTAGCTCAGGCTAAGAGGCTGCCGTAACCAACCCCTGCGGTATCGATCGCCCGCTCGCCGTGCGCTGCCAGCTGTCGGACCATTGCTCTAAGAATACTCTAGAGTCAGAAAGCCGCCCTACATTCCTAGCACAGAAACTCCGGGCACATTGATGTCTTATTAACATTTGTCGGACAGTTTAAATACATGTCCTCGACCCAAAGACGGAGAGAACCGTCGCGCTGCAAATTTTCGTTCCGGAGATTTTTGTTCGCCGCTGCGCTATGGATCCGCGCTCTGTTGTTGCTTCCCGGCGTATTTTTTTGCCACAAGCACTCTCGTTGGGGAGTAGCCATCGCCGGTTCGAAAGATATTCGTTGATTCTTTGGGAACCGATCATGGCGCAGCTGAAATGCGTGATTCGATGATTCCAAGGTTGCGGAGAACTCGCAAGTTCGAGGTGGTTCCCGACCCAAAGAATGCAGACACGGAAATCAGGAGAGCAGGCCGAATCTGGGTAACAGGTCATGTCACCACCAATCCTCGGTCCCATTTGAGCCGGCCAACTTTCGGAGGATTTCTGTCCGTCGAGGTTGTCGGAAAAAATGGCGAGACACTTTGGTCTTATTTAGTGAGCGCCAGTCAGGTTTTCTGGGACGACATCATCGACGATCTCGCAGGACAGGTCGTGCACAAATTGGTCTTAGCCCATGCGGGCAGAATCGCACGACAGCCCGCCGTTGTGCACCAGAAGAATGCGTCAGAGCGCTCTCGGCGGTGTTTCGTATCGAATCCTTGACTACTTCCCATGAGTGTCGGTACGGTGGCAACGAACTTGTCTACCATCATCGTAACCGTCAACGCTCAGTTACTTCGCAGATTGAAATTGCAACGCGCGAACCGCTAATGGGACATCTGAGCGAGCGCGGCACGACCTCCTTCAACACACGCACCTCCTCACCAGGCACGTACTCTCCTCCGCTGTTACCATCCGCTTGGGAGGCGGCCGCGCTGCCCTGCGGCGACAGATCAAGCTCACGCTGACGGCCGCTTTCGAGCCTCCGATCCCCCAGAGTATTAATGAAGCCGGTGGGGATTCTGGTGCCCGTTGGCACCTTTGAGACTTCTTTGCAAATGCTGCTAATCATTGAAATCGCAGACCTTCTCTTGCTCCAGAGCGGAACGTCAGTCAGCGGCGGTGGTCCAATTGGCGAGACGGTAGCGACCTAACAGATTGAAAACAAAAACCCTTGGCAGGGACGGTGGGGATCGAAAGGGCAAGCTATTGAATGAGGCTTGTGCCCTCAATGCGTTGCAGCCACTCCCCCTCTCCAGCTGGAACAAACGGAACAGACGTCAGGCGGAGCCTACCTTGGGCTTGGCAATGAACTGCGAAGACACACCCACACCCACGCGAGGCTAGGACTGTCCTTACGAACGGGCCGTAAACCCAGCAAGTTCATGCCTCGCGCAGGGCAATCATTGGGTCCACCTTGGTCGCGCGCCGGGCTGGAAGGTAGCTGGCTAGAATGGCAACGGCAAACAAAAGCAGAGGAACGATCACAAACACAGCCGGATCATGCGGGCGCACGCCGTAAAGCAAACTGCCCATCAACGACGCAGTGGATGCAGAAACAACCACTCCGGCAACGATGCCCACGCCAGCAAGCGCGACGCCCTTGCGTAAGAACATTCTCAGAATGTCGTCCCGCCGCGCGCCCAGGGCCATGCGAATACCGATCTCGCGCGATCTTTGGCTGACCATGTAGGCCAGCAAGCCATAAATTCCGATGGAGGCCAGAAGCACCGCCAGTCCGGCGAATCCGCCCACCAGGTCGGCAGAAAAACGG
>Ga0210401_10008409_pt1 | contig 10242 bp, 9 predicted proteins | sample IncBWH32MmetaG_FD_150866 | JGI IMG/M metagenome (GOLD analysis project Ga0210401, IMG submission 150866) | Forest soil microbial communities from Barre Woods Harvard Forest LTER site, Petersham, Massachusetts, United States - Inc-BW-H-32-M | ecosystem: Environmental > Terrestrial > Soil >... | reverse complement strand
CTCGGTAATCTTTGGTTTGACGGCGGCACTCTACGGAAAGATCACGATCAAGGATGGCGCCGCCGTGCAGGGCAATTTCGACACTTATCGCATGGTGCGCCTTGCGGATGCGCCGAGGATCGAGGTCCATCTGGTACCAAGCGGTGGAGACATCTGGGGCGGCGCGGGCGAGCCTGCCGTCCCGCCCGTCGCCGCCGCGGTGGCAAATGCGATCTTCGCCGCAACCGGCAGGCGCATTCGCACGCTACCGATTGTGGATACCGATCTCAGCGGATCGTCATAGCGCGATGCGCTCGCAATTTGCGCCTCGCGGCAGCTGGATTGTCCCCGGGCGCTAGGACAAAAACGTGGAGCGGCACTTGCTCAGGAGCTGAGAGACTTGACGGAAGTTTCAAGGGCGGTCCTTGTAGGCGGCGTGACATTGCTGTGCGCAGGCGGGATATTCGCCTGCTTCGTTCTGGCGTCAGGGCACAAGTCCACCCTGCGGGACCCCGGAAGCGTCAGTGCCCCCCTTGATGGCGACGAGTATTTGGCGCGGGTCGCCGATTGCGTCGCTTGCCACTCGATTCCTGGCGGCAAGGGGTTCGCCGGCGGCCTCAAAATGGGGACGCCCCTCGGGGCTATTTACTCGACCAACATCACGCCGGATCCCGAGACCGGCATCGGCACATACAGTCTTGCCGATTTCGATCTCGCGGTGCGGTACGGCATCGCCAAGGACGGCCACCACCTCTATCCGGCGATGCCTTATCCGTCGTACGTCAAACTGACCGACGCGGACGTAGTGGCGCTCTACCGCTTTTTCATGAAGCAAGTGCCTCCGGTCCATCAGGCGAATTTGAGGAGTGAGATTCCGACACTATTCAGCTTCCGCTGGCCGCTCGCGTTCTGGAATTTCTTCTTCGCGCCGAGCGTTAGCTATGTCGCAAAGCCCGGCCATGACGCGGTCTGGAATCGCGGCGCCTATCTGGTCCAAGGCCCTGGCCATTGCGGCGCCTGCCACACTCCGCGCGGCATCGGTATGCAGGAGAAGGCGCTCGATGACAGCAGCGCGAACTTTCTCGCCGGAGCGGAGCTCGACGCTTGGTATGCGTCAAGTCTTCGCGGCGACATGCGGACCGGCCTCGGTACCTGGTCGACGAAGGAGGTCGGCGAGTTTCTCAAGCATGGCCACAACCGAGTCGGTTCTGCGTTCGGATCGATGACCGATGTTATCAACAACTCCACGTCTTACTTTTCGGGCAGCGATATCGACGCCATCGCAGTCTATTTGAAATCATTGCCGGCGAGATCCGCGCAGCAGGCTGTCGCCTATGACAATGCGACAACGGAAGCGTTACGCAACAGTCCCACAACGCAACCTGGTGCTGCTATCTACGCGAGCGATTGCGCGAGCTGTCATGGTTTCGACGCCAAGGGCTTCACCTCGTATATGCCTGCCCTCGCCGGCAACCCCGTCGTGCTTGACGAAAATGCGTCTTCGCTCATCAATGTGCTGTTGAACGGTTCGGTACCGCTCGTCGCCGAGGGTACGCCTGACGCCTACCGCATGCCGCAATTCCGGCAGCAATTGTCAGACCAGGATGCCGCGGACGTTATCACCTTCATGCGCAATCGCTGGGGCAATCAAGCGCCAGCAGTCACCGCCACGCAAGTTGCGAATCTACGTAAGACGACCAATCCTAGCAGCGATCAGGTCATCATCTTGAAAATGCGTTAGTCGCCACTCGCGGCGACCCTCTTGTATGGCTCGACCTCAACGGAGAGTCGATGATCGCTTCTCACCCTTCGAAGCAGGGACATCAAGCATCGCGAATTACTCTGCCGTCGCCGCAATAGGCCGCCGAGCGTCGCGGCACACTATGCCCGCTGCCGCACAGGTGCGCGCAACGCCGGATCGCTGATCTTCTCGGCGCTCTCGCGCTCGATCTGCGCCAGCGCTCGGCAGGGGGGGCGGCGGTCTCGAGCTCGTATTCGTCCAGTCTCGGCGGCATCAGGGAATTCTGCCGCCGATTGCTGCACTGCGTCCATGCAGTGCACGCGTTCGTTTAGCACTGGATAGAACTGTGCCGTTCCTGACTTAAGCCAATCGCGCTTTTTGCAAGTAATTCGGGGGTATGCTGTTCTGAGAAAGCATAACGACGGCGGTTCCCCCATGAAGACGGCGATACTGCCTCTGATCATTCTATTGTCTGGCGTCGCGCACGCGCAGGTGGATACCGTCACCCTGACCGGCGAGGCGGGACAGATTCCCTCAACCACTTCAACGACAACCCTTGCGCCTCCCGTTCCTTTTTCCGTCTCCTTCACGGTGGATACCCAAAGCGGTATGCAGTCGTATCAGTCCTGCGGGAATATCCCCGTGTGTGCCTTCAGCGCGACCGGGCTCACCGTCTCGAACCTTTCGGGCACGATCGGCGGCGTCTCCCAGGCGATGGGCTCAGGTGGTAATGGGTTCGGCTCAGGCAGCGCAAACTTCATGTTTGCAGGCTTCGACATCGGCAACATGACCTGGGACTTTGACATGGGCACGGGTGCGCTCGCGCCGAACCTCGGCAGCATCCTCGCCAACGCCACGTTGAGCGATCAAAGCACACTCGATGGCTATGTACTGGATGTGACGGAGATCGCGATCACTTCGGTCACTAGCGTGCCTGAGCCTGGAACGCTAAGCCTTCTCACATTGGCGCTTGCGGGTCTGTTTGCTTCACGCGTTCGCCGAGGAGCCCGCACCAGCCGTTAAGCAATTCAAGCGGGGGCCTTACATTCTTTAGAGGTCAACCGATGAAACGCCGTGCCATCGTTTTGAGCGCCGCGATCGCGGCTGTTCTGCTCTACCCGTGGCTCCACCGCTGGCTCTTCGGACTGAGCAGTGTTTATCTTCTTCCACCCGGATTATTGCATGCGGTCAGACACCTCGGCGGCCAGGCACTCCTCCTATTTCTACACGCGGCGGTGAGCTTTCTGTTGACGGCGTTGTTGTTTTCACCGGTGGCGGTCCTTATTGCGCTCGCGTTTCGTAGGACATGGATAACGGTCGCTGCAGCGGCTGCGGGTTGGCTGGTCGCGTCTGATCTCTTTGCGATCCCAGATATCTGGAATCAGACCGTCGATCGTGCCGCTTACATGCGCACTATTGTCTTGGAGGTGACGGTGGTGGTCGCCGCGTTGCTCGCTTCGACGTACGCGGCGTCACGGTTGACCTCGAAACAATCCTTGGAGGGGGCAGTGAGCGGTAGAACACCAACCCGTCCGGCGTAAGCGGCAGTCGGTCCAGCACCTTCGCCACCGTGCGCCAGTTCGCGAACGCCCGCCCGCCGAACAGGGCCAGATCGAGCATGGCGTCAGCGGCCGTTACTGACCGGGCGTCGTGGTATCGATCGGCGCACAGTTGGTGCGCCCGGACATCACGCAGTCCTGCAGTCGCCCGGCATTGCCGAGCACGCGCACCAGGATCAGCCCGAGCACGATCAGCAGCAGCGCCACCAGGAACCCCAGGAGCGCACCTCGACGCGAGTCCGGCTCTTTCGGAGGCGGCGGCTGGCGCCCGTCCATCAGCGGCATCATGCAATACCCGACACCTTAGAAAATCAGTTCGGACGCTCCGCCTGAGGGACCTCGTCCCCGCTTCCGGTTGCTCAGCTTACCATTTCTTCGCGGCGCGCCGATTGCGCCAGCAGCTCAGTCAGTGTTCAGGGCGCGTACTCCCTTCAGTCAATCCTGAAGCGTATGTTGGTCTTCCGATGACATCGGCTCCTTGTCGATTATGCCCGTAAGATGATCGGGCAATTCTTTCATCCCGTCCAGAAACCTCGCGAGACACCGCCAGACCCAGAAGGTCGGACCTGCGAACGCGCGGCCGAATAGATCCGGGTCGCGCATGGCGTCGTGTAGAGACTTCATGGCGCCGCCGCGACCTGCGTATTACACTTTGGGCAGAAGAACAATTCCCACGGAATAAGACGCCGTGAACGACGCAACTCGCGACTACGTGACGGGGGCACCGGAAATGGCCGAAGGCGGTTGCGACCAGAAAGCAGGCGGCGACACGGCCGCCATCTTCATTCGCTACGCGTCGCAGGATGTTGGCATTGGGAACGCGGTGTGCGCGCCGTCCAGAATGCGGACGACGCTCGCGGGGATCGTCGCGACGTTCGGACACGCCTTGCAACGCAAGTTCCGCAAGGGCGTCGCATTTCTTGTCGCGCTTATCATTGCTGCCGGCGCCGCCGTGGCAGCAGCGGCTTCGAACGAACCCATCGAGTATCTGGATCAGGAGACTGGCGCGACGGTCACAACCGTGGGTCGGCCGCTCGTCTTTTTCCGTAACCGTTCTGATTTTCCCGGTAAGGCTCAAGACTACGTCACGCTCGCTGCGGCCGCCGTGAATCAAAGCGGCAAGATGAGCTATGTGCTCATCGGGTATTTCTGGTGGTTCGGTGCTCCTCCGAAAGCCGAGCTCGCACCCTCTGCAGCCGAGACACTCGCTCTGCAGGCCGACGACCGCAACATACAGCTCGTCCTGCGCGCCGCGTCGGCGCATGAGCTCGGCATCGGTGTTCCAGTGCATCGACCGCCGCTTGGCAATGCGACGGCGTATGTATATGCCATCGATCTATCGACGATGGGAATCATCGCCGAATCGCACCAACTCGCTGTCCACCTTCAAAACGACGGCACTTCATTGACCTACACGCTCTTCGAGGATCGGCGTCCTGCGCTGCGCGAATTGGTGCACCGCTTCAACCGCACGGACTGAGAGCGGCGGTAGCAGGTGGGCCGCGTGCGGTCATCGGCGCGCGGCATCGAATCGCGCAGCTTGTTGATCGAGCAATTGGGCCAACTCAGCCCTCGCTGCGATCAACACGGGGACGTCGGAGTCAGCGTCCTTCCACGATGCGAGAAATTCACCGTACGCGTCGCGTGCCGCCGTGCGGTCCACCCCCAACTTGGCGGCCCGTGCCAATTGCAGGCGCGCCAGTGCTCCCAGCGGAAAGTTGAGGACGATTCCAGGATTATCGAGGATCTTGTGAAACTCGGCGGTCGCCGCCGGCCCGTTGTGCAGCATTAAATAGGCTTGACCCCGCAGGTACACCGGATACAGCGGCGCAAAGCCTGATGGGGTGGGCTGCCCCAATTCGGAGTGTCTCGCAGGCTCCAGGAACGTGAGCGCGCTGCTGGGATCATTGCGGGCGAGTGCAATAGCGGCCTTGATGCTCGGCAGCCGAAAGAGCATCAAAACCGTATTTTTGGGATAGTTCGTCTCGAGTTCTGTGGCGATCGCTTCGGCCTTGGCCGCTTCGCCCGCCCGAGCGAGCGTCAGTGCGGCGAGCACCTTGACGTTGCGGCCGGCCGAATGTGTCAGGGCATTGGCGACGTCGTTGATTGCGGCCCCGCGCTCACCAAATTCTGCTTCTGTCAAAGCGGCAATGACCTTCCAGAGGGCGGCAGCCTCGGGCAGGTCAGATCGAGTCGCGGAATCCACGGCTTGGTTCGACAAGCGTCGCGAGTTGCCAATGCGTCCGAAATACGCCTCCGTGTCCGACTGAGCCGCAAGGAGGAAGTCCTCTGCTCCGGGCTTACCTACCGCCCATTCGGCCTGCCGATCCATCTCAACGCGATCGCGGCGCAAGAACGCAAGGCCGTACAGCGTCCGACTTAGCCTGCCGCTTTCCAAATGATGCGCAATTCCGGCGTCAGCGACCGCTTGCGCTTTATCAACGCGGTTCAAAGCGAGGTAGACTGTCGCGAGATTTTCGTACATTTGCACTTCGTCCGGCGCGAGACGCAATGCCTCCTCCCATTCAGTGGCCGCCCTCAGGTATTGCCCCATATACACGTAGTTGACCCCCAAACTGCCGCGTGGGCCAGGGTCATGGGGGTATTCGGATTTCCACATCTCCAGCGTTTGCGTGCTCTTCTCAACCTCGCCGGTGAGACGGAAGTAAAGCGCCGAAATCACCAATCGCTCGCGCTCGGTGACGCTATCGCGCAGTTCAAACGCCTTGGTCTCGTACTCGAGCGCGGACGTGGGCTGATCCAGATTGCTATAGACCCCGGCCAACTTGGCGTAGGCCAAGGCGAAGCGCGGATCAAGTTCGAGCGCCCGTTTCAGAAGTGGAATGCCGGGTGCATCCCCCTGTGCCAGGATTACTCGGAGGCCCACGCTGTAACTCTTGAGTGCCTCGAGAGAGGTTGTCGTCGCGCTGGCAGGAACCTCGAATTTCTGCACCGAGGGCAACGATTCGCCGAGTGCAGTTCGAAGTCGAGAGGCAGCGCGGCCCAGCGCCGTCAGCACATCCTCCTTACCTACCGCTTCTCCACGTTCGCTGGCCAATGTTTCCCCGGTGCTGCATGCGATGGCATCGACGCTCAACAGGTAATGGCCGCCGATCGTTGAAATCGTTCCATCCAGGATGGTGCTGCTTCCGGTGCGCGCACAGAGATCCCGAGCCACCTCGGGGGTAATGCGCTGATTGGCGGGGCGCGCCATCATTTTCAATGTCTCCCGCACCTGGGCATCTGGGAGCACATTTAGGAAGGGAGACTGTCTGAATTCGATTAGCAGTGCCTGTGTGAGCGCCTCATCGAATACCTTGTCGCCGGTCGTGTTCGTGAAATCGGCGACGACAATAGAATCCTTGGGCGTGAGCGCTGCGGTGCGAGGTGGATCAGCGCGCCGTTCGCCTGAGGGCAAGACCAGTAAAGCGAAGAGCAGCATCGCAGCGAAGCTGAACCGCCGAGCGCCAGGAAACCGCGTCAAGCTGAAAGAATCTCCTTTTCCGACGGCATCGGACGGCGTTGGTGCGGTGCGGCTAACCTGCGAGCGCGACTCGTCGTCGGCTGGGGTGGTGCCGATCGGTGGCCGCCGGTGTTCGTCAGCGGCGACGCGTGTGATCGCGGCGACGAAGCGGTAGCCGCGGCGCGGGACGGTCTTTATGTACTGGGAGTGTTCCGCCGGATCGCGCAGGGCGGCGCGGATCTGATTCACGCAAAAATTAATCCTGTGATCCACCCGAAGGTAATTGCGATCGCCCCACAGATAGCGCTGAATTTCGTCTCGCGTGACGAGCTCACCGGCGCGCCCGGCGAGTAGCACCAGCACTCGGAAAGGTTGCGCCGGTAGCCGGCGGGCTATCCCGTCCTCGCGCAGCTCCCCGGCCGCATCATCGAGCTCGAAGGCGCCAAATCGAAGGACGCTGTGTGGTCGCGCGGGCGAATCCATGCATGGTTCCGCAGCGATGGGTGCCGTTGGACTTTACCACCGCGCGTCCGCCGTCGTTATCACGACGTGAGTCGACGCATGAGTTTAAATAAATCAATGTCTTACGGGATGAGGATTATCTAACAAACATCTTACCTGCTGCTCATTGACTCACCCCTCATCGTCTTTTAGATGCTCGTCGTGACTGATGCCAGCGGAAAGAGACAACTTCAAGCCGCGGAGAAAAAGCATGAGATCGGTAGGAAACAGATTGGTTCTCGCAATAACCGTGTCCGCAGGGCTGCTTATCCCGTTCGGGCTGCTCGCGCAGGACAATCGCAGCGAGGTGAATGCGCTTCAATCGAGCACGTAACGTGGGTGCCGGAAGAAATCAGTACTAGGGTCCCCGATCAGGACTTCACCGCATGCAAGCGTTCCGGCACTGCGCGGAAGCCTGTCGGGTTTGGCTTTGGGCCTTGCGCAGTCTCAAACAGCTCAACAGTTCATATGAGGCGTCGCCGTGAACCATAACAGTCAGCAATTTGGACGGCTCCCTGGCGCATGCCGAGTCGCTTATCGAATGTTCCTCGCACTGGCACTCGTCAGTGTGCTCGTAGAGGAGCGAGCCGCAGCCGCAGCCGCACCCGCGGCGCCTCAGAGTTATTCCACGATTCCGTTAAGCCTCCGGCCCGCAGCCGACGTCGACGAAGGTCAGTTCAGCAGCTCGAACATGACGGTCGAAGTAGTCCTTGCGCCCAGGGATGAGGCGGGGCTCGCCGCTCTGTTGGAGAATGTCTACAACCCGAACAGCCCGAGCTACCACCAATGGCTGGTCAAAGGAGAGTTCTACACACGCTTTGCGCCGAGCGCGGCGGAGACCGATGCAGTCGCTGGTTTTCTGCAGTCGAGTGGACTGGTGTTACAGCAGTCCAGCTCCCCGTTTCTGGTGCGCGCGAGCGGACCGAGCACTGTGGTGGAAGCGGCATTCGGCACTACTCTGCGCAACTACCGCAACGCAAAGGGTATCGCGTACTTCTCGAACGCCTCGGCGCTTCGGATGCCCGCAAGTCTGGCCTCGGGAGTTCTTGGCGTTGTAGGTCTCTCGAATACGGTGCGCGTGCAAGCGCATGCGATACGGACACCGGGGAATCATGCCAATTCAACTGCGCAATGCGAGGCGCCGTATCCGACGACACAGACGCTGTACGAGTTCTACGTTAACGGTATTAGTTTTCCGCATGGGTATGGCGGCGGGCCGGGATGCAATGGCCTTACCCCGTCCCAGGACAACGCGCTCTATGGCGCCCCGCACCTCGGCCCCCGTGGTGAGGGGGCCGGCGTCCACCTCGCCGTCTACGAGTTCTCCGCTTACCAGCACTCCGACATTGAGACCTGGGCGCACTATTTCTACGGCCCTGGTTACACGCCTCCTCTGGTCGACGTCCTGGTCGACGGTGGCCCAGTAAACCCAATTTGCCCGGCAGACGACACGTGTCCCCCCGGCATCGGGGGCTATGCCGGTGACATCGAGGTCGACGCCGACATCGAGATGCAGCTTGCGATCGCACCGGCGGCAAGTCAGCTCCTCGTATACGAGGCACCGAACGATGTAAGCGGACAAGCGAACCTCGACCTGTTCGCCCGGATCGCACAGGACGACATTGCGGACGTAATCAGCGACAGCTGGCTCGCATGCGAGAGCGACGTCGGAGCCGCGTTTGCCCAGGCTGAGAACGTGTTTCTCGAGCAGATTGCTCTTCAGGGACAGAGCTTCTTCAGCAGTGCGGGGGACAACGGCGCCTACGGGTGCATTGCTACAGGAACCGGAGTCATGGTAAACGCCACTGACCCGACCACGCAGCCCTGGGTCACGAGCGTCGGTGGCACATCGTTCCAATCATTCAATCCCGCAGAGAATCCAAACCCGAGATACCCGGATTTTGTCGAGAGCGTGTGGAATCCCGACAATCTCTGCAGCAGCCAGGCGGACGTGCTCGGCTTCCCAGGCTACGCGTGGTGCGGGGCGTCAGACGCGGGGGGCGGCGGGATCAGTCAGTTCTGGGGCCGCCCCTTTTACCAGCGGGGGCCTGGCATTACGAACTCGTACACGACCTACGGCAACGGCACCACGCAATGCGCACTCGCGGCAATCGGAACGCCGTGCCGGGAGGTTCCGGACGTCTCGGCGAATGCTGATGAGTTCACGCCGTACGCTGAGTACTGCACCGGGAACGCTGCCACTCCCAACAGTGAGTGCGCCACCTTCAGCGGGAACCAGGTCCCGCCCGGCTGGTTCGGCGTCGGAGGTACGAGCCTGTCATCACCGCTCTGGTCGGCGGTCATCGCAGACCGAGATGGCTTCTGGCACGGCCGCATCGGCAATGCGAATCCGCTTCTCTATGCGCTCTACAACCTCGACTATCACGGCTTCTTCCACGACATCACCGGCATCGGGCAAAAATCCAACAACAACGGGTTGTTCCCCACCACCCCAGGCTTTGATCTCGCGACGGGTATCGGCACACCCAAGATGGCACCGATCATCACTGGTGTCCCGTGGTAGTTAATCGTAGTCGCGCTGAGGAGTACCGTTGAGCGCCAATCGCTGTCGAGTTACGGCCCGAGACGCAGTGCGGACATAACAGACTGATTTATCTATTTTTAGTCTCGGAAGGCGAGCGGGATGGGACCAGTTGAGACCCCCTAATTAGGGGTGATTGGCTCCCCGGGTTGCAGCACGGACAGTTGCGCAAGTACCCGAGGAGCGCGGATTTCTAGCCAGGCTTTCTGCGCGGCTACCGCTGCGCGGCTACCGCTGCGCGGCACCTGCGAAGCGTGGGCTGTGACGATCTCGCGTGAGAGGCGGTGAGACTGGGGGTGCCATTACTCAACTAACAGCGCGGCGCATATTGCAGCGGACTCGGCCGCCGCCCCCGAGGCGCACTGAACGGCGGCGCGGCCGCGCTCGGTGTCACTCGCCCGGGTGGTAAGTGCGCTCGGCGTGGCCCTGCAGCTGCTCCGGGTAGAAATACACCTCG
>Ga0210401_10008407_pt1 | contig 10243 bp, 9 predicted proteins | sample IncBWH32MmetaG_FD_150866 | JGI IMG/M metagenome (GOLD analysis project Ga0210401, IMG submission 150866) | Forest soil microbial communities from Barre Woods Harvard Forest LTER site, Petersham, Massachusetts, United States - Inc-BW-H-32-M | ecosystem: Environmental > Terrestrial > Soil >... | reverse complement strand
TGATGAACGCGCCGAGGTAGCCGATCGCGTACAGCGCCCAGTGCCAGCCGCCACGCTCGGCCGTGACGAGCAGGATCTCGTCCTTGGAGAAGAAGCCCGAGAAGGGGGGGATGCCCGACAGCGCGAGGCCGCCGATCACGAAGCAGGCGAACGTGAACGGCATCGCCTTGCGAAAGCCGCCCATCCTGTCGAGCGACTGCTCGCCCGCCATCGCGCCGATGATCGAGCCGGCCGCCATGAACAGGAGCGCCTTGAAGAAGGCGTGGGTCATCAGGTGGAATAGCCCGGCGGCGTACGCGCCGACGGACACGCCCATGATCATGTAACCGATCTGCGACATCGTCGAGTAGGCGATCACGCGCTTTATATCTGTCTGCGCAAGTGCAATCGTGCCCGCGATCAGCAGCGTCAGCGCGCCGATCACGGCGCCGGTGTCCTGCGCGGCCGGCGCCAGTTCGAACAGCACGTGCATGCGCGCGATCAGGTACACGCCGGCGGTCACCATCGTCGCCGCGTGGATCAGCGCGGAGACCGGCGTCGGCCCCTCCATCGCGTCGGGCAGCCACGTGTGCAAGGGGATCTGCGCGCTCTTCGCGCACGCCCCCACCAGCAGCAGCAGGCAGCCGGCGGTGATGTCGGCTTCGCCGGCGTGAAACACGTGCGGGGCGAGCGCGAACACCTTCGTGAATTCGAGCGTGGCGGTGTGCTTGAAGATGAAGTACGTCCCCAGCACGAGGCCGACGTCGCCGACCACGTTGATCACGAACGCCTTGATCCCCGCGCGCGTCGCCGTGGTGCGGCGGTACCAGAAGGAGATCAACAGGTAGGAGGCGGCGCCGACGAACGCCCAGCCGACGATCAAAATCAGGAAGTTGCCGGCGAGCACCAGCAGCAGCATCGAGAAGACGAAGAAGTTGAGGTAGGAGAAGAAGCGCGCGAAGCCGCGGTCTTCGGTCAAATAGGAGACCGAGTAGAGGTGGATCAGCGCCGAGATGCCGGTGACGACGAGGATCATGTACACCGACAGCGGATCGACGAGGATCGACAGCTTCGCGTCGATCCCGACCGTCACCGCGTAGTTCCACAGCGAGGAGCTCAGCTCGCGGTGGGAGGGAGCGTGCCCCTGGAGCTTGATCAGCGTCCCCAGCGCGGCGAGGAACGCGAGCGCGATCGCCGCGGTGCCGATCCACCCCGCAGCGCGGCCTGGCAGCACGCGGAAGCCGAAGCCGATCACGAGCGTCCCGAGCAGCGGGAACAGCAAAACCAGCCAGCCGAAGGTCGTAGCGCTCACGCAAGCCCTCCCTGAGTGCGACCAAACGAGCATGACAAGGACGCAGCGAGCGTGGCGTGCTGGCCGAAACGGGGATGCGAGCGAAGCGAGTGTCTCCCGGCTTCGGTACGCGAGCGACCGAGCACACCGTCAGGCGAAGTTTGGGCGTGCTCAGGGCTCATCCCTGAAGCTCTCGCAGCTCGTCAACATCGATCGGCAGTCGTCGCCGGTAGATCGCGACGATCATCCCGAGCCCGATGCACACCTCGCAGGCCGCGACGGTCATCACGATCAACGCGAGGATCTGGCCGTCGCCGTTGCCCCACATGCGCGCAAACGCGATCAGCGCGAGGTTGGCGCCGTTGAGCATCAGCTCGAGGCAGAGCAGGATCACCAGGGGGTTGCGGCGGATGATCACGCCGACCGCGCCGAGCGAGAAGATGATCGCCGAGGCGGCTAGATACCAGGCGATGCTCACCGTCTGCCGACCCCCTCCGCCATCGTGCCGGTGCCTGCCGGACGCGTGAGGTCGAGCGCAGCGAGCCGCTCGCCGGGGGCGCTCGCGAGGCGACCCGCCCCTCCCGCCTCCTCTTCCAAACCCTCGCGCCGGCGGGCGAGCACGACGCCGCCGACGGCCGCGATCAGCAGCAGGAACGAGGCGATCTCGAACGCGAGCAGGAAGCGGGTGAGCAGCAGGTTGCCGATGTAGGCCGGCGTGCCGTACGCGCGCGGACCGGGAGTGTAGGCGGCGCCGTGTCCTTCGATCGCCTTCAGGCCGGAGCCGAGCAGCGCGATCATCAGCTCCACGAGCAGCGCGCCGCCGAGCAGCGCGCCGCCGAGGCGCAGGTTGGCGGCGAGCGGAGCGCCGGCTCCGCGCAGGCGGTCGCTGGCCGAAACGGGGATGCGAGCCGAAGGCGAGTGTCTCCCGGCTTCGGTCGAGCGTCCCCCCTCGCCCACGTACGCGACGACGAACACGTACAGCACCATCACCGCGCCGGCGTACACCACCACCTGGGCGGCGGCGACGAATTCGGCGCGCAGCAGCAGGAACAGCACCGCCAGCGACAGCAGGTGCGCGACGAGCGCGAGCACGCAGAAGAAGGGGTCGCGCAGCGCCACCACGCCGATCGCGCCGGAGATGGCGCCGACCGCGGCGAGGAAGAACAGCAGAGTGCTCACGCCGACCTCCAGTCGGCGTTGCTGCTTGCGAAGTCGGCCCTCCAGGCCGCCGTGACCGGATCTTCGATCCTCTGCATCACTCGCCCTCCCGCCGCAGGGGGGTTCGCTCCAGCGGCTCGGCGAGCAGCATCTCCTTGGTGAAGATCAGGTCTGAGCGCGAGTAGTCCGACAGCTCGTAGTCATGGCCCATCGTGATCGCGTCGAACGGGCAGGCGATCTCGCAGTAGCCGCAGAAGATGCAGCGCGACATGTTGATCTCGTAGACGGCGGCGTACCGCTCGCCCGCGGAGACGCGGTTCTCGGGCGTGTTCTCGGCCGCGACCACGCGGATGCAGTCGGCCGGGCAGGCGGCGGCGCACAGCGAGCAGCCGACGCACTTCTCGAGGCCGGGGTGGGTGGGGTCCGAGCTCTCGAAGCGGTGCAGCTTGTGCCGCCCGCGGAAGCGCGGGTACACCGGAGTCTTCTCCTCCGGGTACTGCACCGTGATCGGCTTTTCGCGCATCCGCCCGAGCACGGTGAGGAGGCCGCGCACGGTCTCGCCGAACGTCCGCCACGTGCTGCGCGCGGGGCCGGGGGCCGGCGTGCGGCTGACCTCGATCACGTCGTCGCCGGGGGTCCAGGTCATGTTTGTTCTTTGTGATCGTCCGCGCGTCCGCTGTCGGCAACGCGGTGGCGGGCGTCGGGCGTCCTGCCCGACGACTGCGGTTGGGGAGGCGGCACGCGGCGCATCAGTGCGTCACCACCACCAGCACGGCGGTCGCGAGCGCGTTGAGCGTCGCGAGCGGCAGCAGCACCTTCCAGCCGAAGCTCATCAGCTGGTCGTAGCGCAGCCGCGGCAGCGTCGCGCGCACCCAGATGAAGAAGAACGTGAACAGCGCCATCTTGCCCAGCACCACGAACGGGTCGACCCAGCCAGGCGGGTGGATGCCGAACGGGAGCAGCCAGCCGCCGAGGAACACGGTGGTCACGATGCCGGAGACGACCAGCACGTTGAGGTACTCGGCGAAGTAGTAGGAGGCGAAGCGCCCGCCGCCGAACTCGGTGTTGTAGCCCCCCACCAGCTCGGCGTCGGCCTCCGTCAGGTCGAACGGCGCGCGGTTGATCTCGGCGAAGCTCGCGGTGAGGAAGATCAGGAAGCCCACCAGCTGCGGGATGATGTACCACATCCCTTTCTGCGCTTCGACGATGCCGGTGAGCGACAGCGTCTGCGCGGTCATGATCACGCCGACCAAGGCGAGGCCCTGCGAGACCTCGTAGGAGATCAGCTGCGCCGCGCCGCGCATCGCGCCGAGGAACGAGTACTTCGAGCCCGACGCCCAGCCGCCGAGCATCACGCCGTAGAATGCGACCGCGCCGAACGCGAACAGGTACAGCGGGCCGATCGACACGTCCACCCCGTACAGCCCGACGGGCGTGCCGAAGATGTGCTGCACGTTGCCGAACGGGATCAGCGCGAACGCCGCCACCGCCGTGAGGATCGAGATCACCGGAGCGAACGCGAACAGGAAGCCGATCGACGTGCTCGGGCGGAACTGCTCCTTGGTGAGCAGCTTGAGGATGTCGGCGAGCGGCTGCAGCGCGCCGTAGGGCCCGACGCGGTTGGGTCCGTAGCGCGACTGGAAGCGCCCGAGCAGCTTGCGCTCGCCGAGCAGCACGAACGGCACGAGCTGCAAGCCGACGGCGAAGATCACGATCGCCTTCAGGATCTGGATCCACCATTCTTCGTAGAAGCCGACGACGGCGATCGTCATGAAGCCACCGCCAGCCCGATGCGGCTCGTCAGGTCGTCCAGCACGTATCGCTCGTCGCGCGTCTCGCCGATGTGACGCACGGCTCGGCGCACGCGCTGGATGCGCCCGTCAGGGTGCGTGACAGTGCCTTCCTGTTCCGGATACGCCTCCGCCGGGAACACCACATCAGCCTGCTCGCGCAGCGCGTCGGTGAGAGAGGCCGCATGGGCGATGACCGTCCCGGGCCCACTCGCAGGCAGATCCACGCCGAGCAAGTAGAGGCAGGTCAGCTCGCCTCGCTCGAATGCCTCGGCGATCCCCTGCACGTCCAGCCCGTCCTCGTGTGTGTCGCTGAGCCCCGGTCCGGCATTCGGGAGCACGCCCGCCTCGCGGAGCCCGCGGCCGTTTGCGTGGGCGGGGACTTCGAGCAGTCCGGCGCCGTCGATCTCGGCAAGACCCAACGTCGCGGCGACGTCGAGCAGGGCGCGCACGGCCCGCTCGCCGTCGGCGCCGGCTGCCAGACGCTCGTGCCAAAGCACGACGATCTCGTTGCCGGCGGCGCGCAGCGCGCTGAGCAGATCGGCGCGCTGGGCCTCGTCGAGTAGCTGCTCCCGGTCTGCGCGCACGAGCTTCATCCCGTGGCGGCGCACCCCCTTGCGCAGCCGCAGGTCGAGGATCGCGGCGTCGGCGAGCGGGTCGCAGTCGAGCACCAGCACGGCGTGGGCGAGCTCCAGGTCGGGTACCCGCGCCTGCAGAGCCGGCTCAGCGAGCGCGCGGTGCAACTCGAGCGCCAGCCTGCCGGCGGGGCGCGAGTCCAGGTGCGGCGAGCCCAGCGCTTCGCGCATCAGGCGGCTCAGCCGCAGACCCTCCTCGTTGGTCGTGCCGCCGCCGGCGAGCGCCCCGGTGCGCTCCCCTGCGCGGGAGAGGCGCGTGGCGGCCTCCTCCAGGGCGCGCTCCCATGAGACGGGGCGCAACTCGCCGCCGTCGCGCAGCAGCGGCGCGGTGACGCGCTCGTCGCCGTCGAGCGCGGGGTAGGCGAAGCGGCCGCGGTCGCACAGCCAGCCGTCGTCCACCTCGGGGTTCTCGCGCGCGAGCACGCGCATCACGCGCTCGTCGCGCACGGTGAGCATCACGTTGCACTGCGCGGGGCAGAGCGTGCACACCGAGCCGGCGTCCTCGTTGTCCCACGGCCGCGCGCGGAAGCGGTAGGCGCGCGAGGTGAGCGCTCCTACCGGGCACAGCTCGACGATGTTGCCGCTGAAGGGCGCCTCGTAAGGGTGGCCGTCGAACGTGGAGACGTAGGAGTGCGAGCCGCGCTCCTGCAGCACGAGCTGGTGGTCCTCGGAGATCTCCTGGGAAAAGCGCACGCAGCGGTAGCAGAGGATGCAGCGCTCGCGGTCGATCGCGATCAGCGGCGAGAGCGCCAGCGGCTTGACGAAGTGGCGCTTGGGCTCGATGAAGCGTGACGTGCCGAGGCCCCAGCCGAAGGTGATGTCCTGCAGCGGGCACTCGCCGCCCTTGTCGCACACGGGGCAGTCGAGCGGATGGTTGATCAGCAGGAACTCAACGACCGAGTTTTGCGCGGTCTTCACGCGCTCGGACTGGGTGTGCACCACCATGCCGTCCTTCACCGGCGTCGCGCAGCCGGCCTGCAGCTTGGGGATCCCCTCGATTTCCACCAGGCACATGCGGCAGGCGCCGACCGGGTTGCCGAGCTTCGGCTCGTAGCAGAACACGGGGATCTCCACGTCGCCGAGCTTGGCGGCGTTTTCGGGCGCCTGCACCTCCAGGCCGTCGATCGTGAAGGTGATGGTTTTCGGCTTCGGGCGGGGCATCAGTGGTGCGCCTCCGGGTACGGGCCGGTGCCGGCGCCCGCCGCGACCACACCCTGCGCGGCGAGCGCGGCGTCGGAGGCGCCGGCGCCGTTCAGGCCACGGCGCAGGCGGGCCCGCTCCATGTGCGCCTCCAGCTCCGGGCGGAACTTGGCGACGATCGAGCCGATCGGCATCGCCATCGCGTCGCCGAGCACGCACAGGCAGTTGCCGATGATGTGCTCCTGCACGGAGGCCATGATGTCGAGGTCCATCGGCGTCGCCTCGCCGGCGTCGATCCGTTCGAGCATCTCCACCGTCCAGTTGGTGCCCTCGCGGCAGGGGGTGCACTTGCCGCACGACTCGTGGCGGTAGAACTTCGCGACCTTCAGCGCCACGTCGAGGATCGGGGTCTGGTCATCGGCGACGATGATCGCGCCGGAGCCGAGCATCGTGCCGGCCTTCGCGAGCGAGTCGAAGTCATATGGGATATCGAGATCGTCGCCGGTGAGCACGGGCGAGGAGGAGCCGCCGGGGAACCAGCACTTGACCTTGCGGCCGTCCGGCGGCCCGCCGGCGAGGCCGTGGACGATCTCGCGCGAGGGGATCCCCAGCTCGATCTCGTAGTTGCCCGGTTTTTGCACGTGGCCGGAGATCGACACGACCTTCGTGCCGGTCGAGGTCGCGACGCCGAGCTTCGCGTACTCCGCTCCCCCCATCGCGACGATCGACGGCACCGTGGCGAGCGTCTCGACGTTGTTGATCAGCGTCGGCCCCTGGTAGAGACCCTGGATCGCCGGGAACGGCGGCTTCAGGCGCGGGTTGCCGCGCTTGCCTTCGAGCGAATCGAGCAGGCCGGTCTCCTCGCCGCAGATGTAGGCGCCGGCTCCCCGGTGCACCACGAGCGAGAGCCTATGCCCGGAGCCGAGCACGTTCTCGCCGACGTAGCCGGCCTCGCGCGCTTCGCGCACGGCCGCGTCGAGCACGTCGGCCTGCAGCACGTACTCGCCCCGGATGTAGATGAACGCCTGCGTGATCCCCGCCGCGTAGGCGGCGATCGCGATCCCCTCGATCAGCGCGTGCGGGGTCTTCTGCATCAGCTCGCGGTCCTTGAACGTGCCGGGCTCGGACTCGTCGGCGTTGCACACGAGGTACTTGTCCATGTCGCCTTGGGGCAGGAACGACACCTTCGTGCCCATCGCGAAGCCGGCTCCACCGCGACCCCGCAGGCCGGAGGCTTTGAGCTGTTCGAGCAGCTGCTGGGGCGTCATCGCAAGCGCCTTACGCAAGGACTTGTAGCCGCCGCGCCGTTCGTACACCGGCAGCGTGTTCAGGCCGGGCTCGTCGATGTCGCGCAGCAGCAGCATCGGCGGGCCGCCCGCGCGCGTTGAATCGGTCGTTGCGGTCTTTGCGGCCCGGGCCATCAGGCGCCTCCCCGCTCGTGCTCGGCGGGGTGCAGGGGAAACTCGCTGCCGTTGGCGCGCGGGTCCGCCACCAGGCGGCGGGCGAGCTGCTTGTCGGGCAGGACCGGGCGTCCGGCGCGGATATCGTCGAGGAGTTGGGGTATGTCGTCGGCGGTGAGCGGCCCGACGTAGACGCCGTCGACGGAGGCCATCGGCGCGATGTCGCACGCGCCGAGGCACTCGAACGGGCGCACGTTGAATTCGTCGTCGTCTCCCGCCGCGTCGCGGATCGCGGCGTGCAGCTCGTCGGCGCCGCACAGCGAGCAGGAGATGTTCGTGCAGACGTACACGCTGTGGCGGCCCACCGGGGTGGTCTCGAGCATGTCGTAGAAGGTCGCCACGGCCGCCAGCTCGGCGGGCGTCAAGCGCATCACACATGCCACCTGCTCGAGCGCGTCCGGCGAGCACCAGCCGTGCACGCGCTGCGCGGCCTCGAGCGCCGGCAGGATCGCGGAGCGGGGGTCGGGGTAGAGCGCCATCCGCTCCTCGATCTCCTTGCGCAGCCCCTCCGGCACCTCGGGGGATGGGGACCCGCCCACCCCGGGGATCGTCGCCGGGTCCTTGTCGAGATCCGCGGGCATGTCCCAGCCGGGGACGCGCGAGCCGTGTGCGTATCTCGGGATGGCGCTCATCGGTCGATCCCTCCCAGGATCGGGTCGAGCATCGCCGTGGTCGCGATCAGGTCGGCGATGTAGCTGTCGCGGGTCATGTGCGCGAGCGCCTGCAGGTTGACGAAGCTCGGGTCGCGCATGTGCACGCGCGCCGGCTTGGAGGAGCCGTCGGAGCGCACGAAGCACGCCAGCTCTCCGCGCGGGGACTCGATCGCGTTGTAGATCTCGCCCGGCGGCACGCGGAAGCCCTCGGTGACGAGCTTGAAGTGGTGGATCAGCGCCTCCATCGAGGTCGCGAGCTCGTGCCGAGGGGGAAGCGCGACCTTGCGGTCCTCGGTGATATGGGGCCCTTCGGGGAGCCCGTCGAGCGCCTGTTCGACGATCTTCACCGACTCGTAGATCTCCGCCATGCGCACGGCGAAACGGTCGTAGTTATCGCCGACGGTGCCGACCGGGATCTTGAAGTCGAAGTCCTCGTAGGAGGAGTAGGGGTCGGCCTTGCGCAGATCCCACGGGTTGCCGGCTGCCCGCAGCAGCGGGCCGGTGACGCCGAGGCCGAGCAAGGTGTCGGCGTCGAGCGGGCAGACGCCGCGCAGCCGCTGCAGCACGATCTCGTTGGAGCCCAGGATCGCGCCGTACTCGTCGGCGCGCTTGGGCATGATCTTCAGGAACTCCCTCACCTTCGCCTCAAAGCCGCGGGGGATGTCCTCGATCACGCCCCCCACCTGGAAGTAGCGCGTGTGCATCCGCGCGCCGGAGGACATCTCGAACAGGTCGAGGACCAGCTCGCGCTCGCGCAGGCAGTAGAGGAAGATCGAGGTCGCGCCGAGATCGAGCACGCTCGTGCCCAGCCAGATCAGGTGCGAGGCGATGCGGTTGAGCTCCAGATGGATCACCCGCAGGTACTGCGCGCGCTTGGGCACCTCGACCTCGAGCAGCCGCTCGACCGCGCCGCAGTAGGCCATCGCGTTGAAGTAGTAGGAGAGGTAGTCCATCCGCTCGATCACGGGGATCACCTTCCAGTAGGCCTTGTCCTCGGCGGTCTTCTCGATGCCGGTGTGCACGTACCCGATGACCGGTTTGAGGTCGCGCACGACCTCGCCCTGGAGCGTCACCATCAGCCGCAGCACGCCGTGCGTGGCTGGGTGGTGGGGGCCGAAGTTGAGCGTCAGCAGCTCGTGCGTGGCCGCGTCGCTGGTGGCGATCGCGTCGGCGGCGACGCCGGGGGCGCCGGCGACGGAGCCCCCGAGCGTGAAGTCCCGCTCACCGCGGCGGTAGTCGGAGACCGTGCTCACCGCAGTGCCTCCGTCGGCCAGCTTGTGCACCCGGCGGCGCCGGGGGACCATGTCGAGCGCCGCGGGCGGCGATAGGTGTGCGTGCACCCGCTCACCGCTGCCCCGTGAGGGTCGGGTTGTCGTTGTACGTAAACCGCACCGGCTCGCCGCCGATGGGGAAGTCGCGCCGCTGGGGGTGGCCCTCGTAGTCCTCGGGCATCAGGATGCGGCGTAGGTCGGGGTGGCCGTCGAACATCACGCCGAACATGTCGTAGACCTCGCGCTCCTGGTGGTCGGCGGTGGGCCAGCCCGGCTGCTCGGGGGCGTCGTCGCCGCCTTCGCCCGCGCCCTTGACTGGCACGTCGGGAACGACGGAGTCGACCGCGGGCGCGTCGGTGGGGACGCGCAGCTTGACCGTCACGCGGTCGCACGCGCTCATGTCGAGCAGCTCGTAGTGCACACCCAGGCGCGGCTCGTGCGGCAGGTAGTCGCACCCGTGCACGCTCGCGAGGAACCGGTACCCCTGGCCGCGCAGGTGCGCGAGCACGGCGCGCACCCGCGCCGGGTCGATCTCGATCGTGGCGCGTTCGCGGAAGAACACCGTGTCGCGCACCGCATCCTCGCCGAGCTCCTCGCGCAGCCCGCGGGCGAGCAGCTCGAGTCCTGTCGCGTCAGGCACCCGGGGTGGTCTCCTCGGGTACGACCTCCTCGGTGCCGAGCGCGCCGTAGCGCTCGCGCCAGCCGCTGTCGGGGTCGTCCTGCACGAGCTTGCGCAGCTTGAGGATGCCGTGCATCAGCGCCTCCGGACGCGGGGGGCAGCCGGGGACGTGCACCTCGATCGGGATGAACTTGTCGGCGGGCACGAGCGCGTAGTTGTTGAACACGCCCATCGAGCTGCAGCAGGC
>Ga0210401_10008406_pt1 | contig 10243 bp, 7 predicted proteins | sample IncBWH32MmetaG_FD_150866 | JGI IMG/M metagenome (GOLD analysis project Ga0210401, IMG submission 150866) | Forest soil microbial communities from Barre Woods Harvard Forest LTER site, Petersham, Massachusetts, United States - Inc-BW-H-32-M | ecosystem: Environmental > Terrestrial > Soil >... | reverse complement strand
TAGGATCGTGTTATTGCCCGACGCTTTACTCGTCATCCGGTACTGGATGGAGGGGCCGCAGCCGGCGCAAGTCCGGTGGCCGGGAACGAAGGGCTCGCTCGACGGCAACTCAGGATTGTAGAACCGCGCCCCCTGGTTCGGGCTGCCCAGCATCGGCAGTATCTGACGCTCGATTTCAATGACTGACATGTTAGATCCTCCGGATGGCGGCCCTAAAACTTTGCACCGCAACTATTTTAGTGCAAACTTTCGAGGCCGTCTCATCGATAAATAATCGTTCCTCGAAATTGATTACTCCTCGAACCCAACCCAATGCGTGCGCTTTTCGATGCTCCCCCGCTTCTGCGCTTCCAGCATCTTCTGCGTCATCCAGTAGAATTCCTTCAGCACGATGGCCTCACCGCCCATGCCAGCCATGAAAGAGACAACGAGAGGGCGTTTCTGGCTTTCGTAGAGGGCCGCGCAAGCTTCCGCGTAGAGCGAACCGCCGCTGCTCACGCTGCCCAGTCCCATGTTGGTCTCGATGACGCCAACGACTTTGAATTTACTGAGAACGTCCTTCACTCGATCGGTCGGGTAGGGGCGAATGGTACGCAGCCGTACCATCCCGACCTTGGCGCCGCGCTCGCGCATGTGCTTGATGGCATAGCGCGCGGTCACGCCGTGCGCGCCTTGCAGGAAAAAGACCACGTCGGCGTCATCGGTCATGAATTCTTCAACCCACGGATCGTACCGGCGCCCGAATATTTTCGCGAACTCGTCGTGCGCCTGCTCGATAACGGCCATCGAACCTTCCATCGCACGGGCCCGCTCAAGCTGCAGCGGCGGTCCCTGCTCCGGCATGATTTGCGGGCCGTGCGATACGGGATGCCGCGGATCGAGCGGGTAAGGATGTTTGTAAGGCGGCAGAAATTCCTTGACCTGCCCTGGATCCGGTAGTTCGACGTCGCACACGATATGGGAAACGAAGAATCCGTCCTGGCAAACCATCTGCGGCAGGAGGACTCGCGGATCTTCACCGATCCGGTACCCGATGATGTGGTTGTCAAACGCTTCTTGCGCGTCGCACGACCAGCCCATGAGCCAGCCCATGTCGCGCGTGGAGAGGGCGTCCGTGTGCTCGGAACCGAAATCGCCCGGCGGATCGAGCGTGCGGTCGGCAATCATCATTTGCACCGGCATACGGCTACCCGAGATCGGCGAATAGAGCTCGTAGCCGTACTGCACGCCGACGCCAGAGCTGCCGGTGAAAACACGTGCGCCGCTCGAAGAAGCACCGTGCGCGATGCTCAATTGCGAGTGCTCGCTGTCGGCAACGATGTACTCAGCATCCAGCTCTCCATTGGCCACCATTTGCGCCAGCGCCATCATTGTCGCCGTGTAAGGACGGATGGGGTAGGCGGTGATGACGTCAACGTCGGCAAATTTGGCCGCCTGCGCCGAAGCCACGCAACCGTTGATTCGAACCGTCTTTTTCTTTGTTCCTGCAACAAGCGTTGCCATGTTTCACTCCGCGTTCGGAAAAAGTGGCACAGGCACTCTTGCCTGTGCGGTTTTCTCAACCGTCGCGCGTCAAAAACGCGATCATTGCCCGACAAAATCGCACAGGCAAGAGTGCCTGTGCCACAAAAACCTAGATACTCTTGACTGGGCGGTCGCCTAAATTCATCAGCTCTTCCGCCTGCCGTCCATGCAACCCTTGCGATATCGCGAATGCAGTATCCATGCGAATCACGCCCGTATCGAAATCCAGTTCGGGCACGCCTTCGAGGCACCCAGTTGGGCACTCTTCGATGCATACGCGGCAGCCCTTGCAGTAGTCCACCAGAATTTTGTAGAGGCCGTTCGAACGCACCGAGCGCACGATACATGGCTCGGGGCACACGAGATAACAGTTGTCGCAAGCGTTGCAGGTGCCGCAACTGAAGCAACGGCTGGCCTCATCGCTGGCTTGCTCTTCGGTATACGCCAGGATGACTTCCTGTTGCGTCGACTTCCGCGCCACAGGGGTCAACATGGCCTGCTTGACGCGCGGGAAGTGCGGGAAATACGTCATGTTCATGCGGTTCAAATCGACGATCACATCGATGGGAACCGTTCGCGGCTCCAGGGGAACGTTGCGGAGTACCTTGTCGAGATTGAAAGCCACTCGCTTGCCATCGCCGACGGCGTTTACCACCATGAGCGGCTGGCCAGAACCGAGCTGCACCACATCGCCCGCCGCGAAAAAGTTGCTGTTGGCGATGCGGCCAAACTCGTCGATCTTGATTGTGCCGCGTTCGGTCTTGTACTCGGCCGGCATCCAATCGAGTTTCGCCTTTTGGCCTACGGCGATGATCACGTTATCGACCGCGAATTTTTCGCCGGGACCTTCCTTATCGATAGCGATCGGCGAGGCGTTGATTTTGCCGGTGAAGCGGGCCGGATAGAGCTGCAACGCTTCGACCTTCCCGTTACCGAGGACGGCTGTCATCGCCCGCCCGTGGATCAACTCCACGCCCTCCTCGAGCATGTCGTGCAGGTCTTCGGGTGAAGCCGGCATTTCCTGGCGGTTGCCTTCCACCGTGATCATGGTCACTTCGACGGCGCCCTGGCGAAGCGCTTCGCGCGCGCAATCGATTGCGGTGTTTCCGCCGCCGATGACGGCGACGCGGGGTCCGAGTTTTACTTTCGATGTCCCCATACCGATGTCGCGCAGGAACGGCAGCCCGAAAATTACTCCCGGTTTGTCCTCGCCTTCGGCGCGCGCGCTGTTGGATTCGGTAAGGCCTACGGCAAAGACCGTGGCGTCATAGTTCTTTTTCAAATCGTCCAAAGTGACGTCTTTTCCAACTTCAACGTTGGTCTTGATCTCTATGCCCAGCTCGACGAGCCGCTGAATCTCACGATCGAGCACCGCCTGGGGGAGAACCCAGTCCGGAATGCCGCCACGATTTAGTCCGCCTGCTTTGGGAGACTTCTCGAGGATAGTTACCTTGTATCCGAGTCGGGCCAGTTGATAGGCGGCGCTGTGGCCCGCGGGACCTGATCCGATCACGGCGACTTTCTTGCCATTGGGCGGCCCGGCCTTGACCACATCCTTCGCCAGCGCCTGTCCAAGATCGCCGAGAAATCGCTCGACCGCGCGGATCGAGATGGCTTCATCGTACTGTCCCCGGTTGCAGGCCTGCTCGCACGGGTGATAGCACACACGGCCGGTGACCGAGGGGAACGGCATGTCTTCCTTGATCAGCGCGTAGGCGTCGAGATACTTGCCGCGCTTCACCAGGTCGAGATAGCCCTGGATTTTTTCGTTGGTGCCGCAGGCATTGTTGCAGGGCGGCAGCTTGTCTCGATAGACAGGACGGATTGCGCGCCAATTGCCCGTGGGGAAAAGATCCTGGCCCTTCTCCTGCGACGGAGCCGGCGTAATTCCGGCAAAGGGCACCTTGAGCCAATCGGGAATGTGTGTTCCTTGAGTCGACATTATTCAGTCCCCATTCTGGCGGGCTCCAAGTAGAGCCCGCACCCGGAAAAAATTTAGATTACGCGGCAACCGGCTTCAGCGGCATGATGTGCAATTCCTTGAGCGCCGCATGGAACGCCGCTTTATTCGCAATCATTGGTTCAATCGTTTCCATCTTGACGATGCCCGTGGTCTTGACCACCGCCGCGATCAGTGGGGCGGCGATGTCCGGCGCAACCGCTTTGCTTCGTTCGGCAGCGCCCTCCGTCGATAGACGATCGAGGCCGAGTTCGCCCAGGCGGTAATAAAGCCACTTGTGGTCGGCCAGTTTTGCGGCGTCCACGCAGACAAGCTGCGACAGCCGCTCAGCACCTGGCACAAATCGGATCATGTATTCGGGCGAGTAGTGCGTGTTGATGATGAGCGTTCCACCCGGAGGCATGCCGCGCATGTAATCCCAACCCTTCACCATCGTCCCTTCGACCAGGACGACGATGTTGGGATGCTCGTTCTCGTAGGTCAGCGCGTTTTCGATCACGCTGTCGCTCACGCGGCAATATTTGCGCGTCGGCGCGTTGGTGCGGTCAGGGTTATCGACGTAATTTTCCATCGCTTGGGAAAACTTGCCCTCGTTGCGCGCCGAAGCGGCGACGGAATTTACGATGTCTCGCCCCTCTTTGTCCATAATGATGCCGCGCGTCCAGACTGTGAGTTCTGTATAACTCATGATTTCCCCTCTTTATCATCTAGATGGATATGCGCAGCCAGGGCCAGCTCCCCGGCATTGCCAGGCCGCGCGGTCGAGTCCTTCATCGACGTAGGACTACCGCGATGGGAATCCAACACGGACTGAAAATCACTTCGGCGAACGACGAAAGGAGTTCCCGGTGCGCCGTCCTGATATTTCGAAATTGCCAGCAGCGTTGCCTTCTTGCACAGGCTTTCGATATCGGCGCCCGTGGCCCCTTCCAACTGGGACGCAAACTCGTCAATGTCCACGTCAGGTGCGAGCGGGACGCGCAGGCAGCAGAGCCGCAAGATCGCGGCCCGGTCCGCTGCGCCGGGTTTGGCGAACGGAAGGATATAGTCAAACCTTCCGCTGCGCAAGAGTGCGGGCTCGACGCGTTCGGGACGATTGGTGGCCGCGAGCAGGAGGACGCCTTTTACGTCACGCAGGTTGTCAATTTCACGCAGGAGCTGGCTGAGAATCCTCTGATAAATGTCTGAGCCCAGATGGTCGGCGCCGAATTTCGGGGCCAGTGCATCGATCGTGTCGAAAAATAGAATGCAAGGTGCGGCGCGTCTGGCCTTTTTGAAAACCTCGCGTAGGGCGCGCTCGGATTCTCCGAGCCACTTCGAGTAAAGTTGCGGGCCATCGATGGCGATGAGTGGAATCTGCTTCTCGCCGGAGAGAGCTCGGGCCATGGCGGTCTTGCCTGTCCCTGAAGGGCCGACGAATAGAATACCTCGCGGCGGCGTCAGCCCCACTTGATCGTAGATTTCGTTGTGCATGTGCGAATGCTCGACGACAGCATCGAGCAATCGCTTCAAATCGGTGTGGCCGCCAATTTCCGAAAATGTCGAAGGGCTTTTCTCGATGAAAAATTCGCGCGTTGCGCTGGGCTCGACTTCCTTGATGCCGGCAAGAAAATCCTCGCGCGTGACGTGCAGGGCGCTCAGATCGGCGGGCGGCGCACCGTCCGTCTCGAGCGGGGCTGTGGCCAAGAATCCGCGCAAGGCGATCATGCCCACTTCCTGGCACAGCGCCTCGAGATCGGCGCCCACGAAACCGTGGGAATGTTCGGCGATTTCCTGAAGATTGACGTCAGGCGCAAGCGGCATGGCGCGGGTGTGGATCTTCAGGATTTGCAGCCGCGCCTGCGTGTTGGGCACCCCTATTTCGATTTCCCGGTCGAAGCGCCCGGGACGCCGCAGCGCCGGATCAAGAACTTCGGGAATATTAGTCGCGCCGATGACAATCACCTGGCCGCGCGACACGAAGCCATCCATCAAGCTGAGCAATTGCGCCACGACGCGCTTTTCGACTTCGCCGGAGACTTCGGCGCGTTTGGGAGCCACCGCGTCAATCTCGTCGATAAACAGGATTGAAGGAGCGCGGCGCGCCGCTTCCTCGAAGACCTCGCGGAGCTTGGCTTCGCTCTCGCCGTAAAACTTGCGCATAATTTCCGGGCCGTTGAGGGGAATGAAGTGCACGCGGCTTTCGGCTGCGACAGCGCGCGCCAGCAGGGTTTTTCCTGTGCCTGGCGGGCCGTATAGCAGCACACCCTTGGGCGCGAAGATTCCCAAGCGCTCGAAGATGCGCGAGTGCTTCAGCGGCAGCTCGACCATTTCCCGGACGCGTGCTACTTCCCGTTCGAGCCCGCCGATATCTTCGTAGGACACAGCGGGCGCGCGGGCCGCGGTCTGCTCGCCCTCCACAATGCGAATGTCGGTGCGCGGACCGATCACCACGGGGCCCGAGGGAATCGTGCGCACGACCTGGAAATTCACGGCCTTTGCGAACGTCGGAACACGCACGATGCAGCCCTGCGTGACAGGCACGTTCGTCAAATCTTCAACAATCCGTTCAGGCGGGATGATTGCCGGCGCGGCTCCTACCCACATGGGCGAGAGCCGCACGGCCACGGCCTGCGAATGCTCGACGGGAGAGACGGTCACTTGTTCCTGCAGGCCCACGCCGCAATTGCTGCGGGCGGTGCCGTCAATTTGAATGAAGCCTTCGTGTTGCTCGTCGGAGATTTCAGCACGCGCAACCGAGGCGGTGCCGCCGGTGATTTTGACTACGTCGCCAGGATTGGCGCCGATGCGCCGCATATCCGCCGGCGCCATTCGAGCAATTGCGCGTCCCACATCCTCCACTCGCGCTTCCGCAACTCGCAATCCGAGGGTCGTAGCGAGCGAGGTCAGGGCGGGTTCCGTCACTGTGCCACCGGGAGCCGAGATTGGACTTCACTGCTGAATCGGGCGAAAAGTTTGGCAAGCCTTTGATGCTCCGCGTTTTCCTGAAGGTCGGCAAGCACTTCCACGCGGGTCATTTCATTTCCCACGTCGGTCAGCCGCACGGTGCCAATGTTCGTGTGTTCCAGGGCCCAGCCCTCGCCCTGTGTGGAAGCGACAGCCATGCACAAAGTGGTGCTATCGCTCTCCCAGGGCACAACAATGGCGGTCAGGCTGCCCAAGCCCACTGCCAATTGCTCGACCGCGCCGGAGACGGCGCGAGGGGACCCGGCGGTGACAAACTCAAAAAGCTTTTCACTCATGAGGATCTGTGGTACAGTGGCTCAGTGATTGAACCACTTGAGAACGAAAATTTACCATCCGCGCGCAATGCTGTCAAGCGTTTTGCGCGGCCTTCCGGTGATGAATCTCACCTCATCACGCCCATCAAAAAAACTCGTGTGGCCGAGGAGGTAGCTGACCGGATTCGGGTGTTAATGCTTGACGGCACTTTCCCGGCGGGCGAACCGCTCCCGTCGGAGCGCCATTTGGCGGAGCGGTTCGGCGTAAGCCGCGGTTCGATCCGCGACGCGCTGCGGACGCTGGAAACCATTGGCCTGCTCGAGACGCGCCACGGGCAAGGCACATTTCCGCACGAGCTGTCGGTGGACCGCCTGGTTGCTCCGCTGGCATCGGTGATGGCCTACCGGTCCGATTTGCAGGACGAACTTGTGGATGTTCGCAGGATGTTTGAGCCTGCCGTGGCTCGCTTTGCGGCGCAACGCGCGACCGAAGAAGATTTGGCCGATCTGCAATCCATCCTCGACACGCAACGGCAGAAGGTCAAGACCGGACAGTCGGCGATTGTCGAGGACACCGCGTTTCATGCCATCCTGGCGCGCGCTACGCGGAATCGCGTGGTGATGAGTATCATGGCAACGCTTAACGACTTGCTTGTGGAATCGCGCACGGAATCCCTGCTGCAGAAGGGGCGTCCCACGCGATCTGTCGATGGACACGAAGCAGTGGTTGCCGCGCTCCGGCGGCGGGATGCCGAGGGCGCTTCGCAAGCGATGTCCAACCACATCGATCAGATTGCCGACATTCAACTGCAGGCGCAAAAAGATCCGAAACCTTCCAGCAAGTAGCCGGAGATGCAATCAATGGACGAGAGCCTCCGCGCGCAGATCGACTCAAATCTTTCTCATCTCGATAGTTTGATCCGTCGCGGGCGGAGGCTTCGCGAGGCGCTGGCTACGGACCCTGTCGACAAATCCGCGCTCGTGGCCAATCGGGCGTGGCAGCAGGATATTGGCGTGGCGATCAATCAATTATCTGGAGGTAGCAAAGCGCATTGGCTGGCGCGGGCGTTTAGTGAAGCGTTTTTGATGCGCACGACGTCCGGGCAGGTGATCGAAGCTGTGGCGCCGGCTGAGATTGTCGAGCGCCTTGTGGGCGTCTTGGATCAAGCGGTCATTTCGTTGTCACGAATGGCTGATGGGCAGAGCGCGTCGGGATCGCCACAAGCCGCGCCGCCTCCTCACAGGTTTGATTTCGTTCGTAACCCAGATCTCCGTCCTATCCTCGAGCAAGCGTACCCCGATGGCCGGCGGGCACTGGAGCAAGGTAATTTCGGTCTTGCATTGGTTGCGTACTGCGGAATCCTGGAGACGATCGTCACAGACGCGCTGGAGAACAGAAACCTTACCAAGCTTCCGGTCGACGGCAGTTCTTTAGGAAAAATCACGGACTGGCCGTTCGAGACTCGCCTTGCTGTGGCGGAGAGCGCAGGACTCATAAGCAGCGGTTGGGCTCGTCTGCCGGACATTGCCCGAAAGTACCGGGACTTTACGGATGCGGAGCAAATCCTGAAAGCGCAGGTTTCCGAACACGACGCGCGACGCGCCATGCAAGTGCTTCATGTGGTGATGAGAGATTTGGATCCTGGCCGATAGACATGCGGTAATTTCAATCTTATGGGATTTCTATAACTCGGTTTAGTACTGGGGCTGACCAGTTGGAAATGCTTTCTTGACTGCGGATCGCGCCGGACGTAGTCTCTCGTCCATTCCCGCAATTACTTCGCACCCGAGGAGACACGCATGGTATCTATCATCGTTCTCTGGCTCCCGATCCTGTTGTCGGCCGTGATTGTTTTCTTTGCCAGCTCCGTAATGCACATGCTGCTGCCCTATCATCGCGGTGACTACCGAAAACTTCCCGACGAAGACAACCTTCTCACTTCCCTGCGCTCCGCTGGGCTTACGCGAGGCCTCTACATTTTTCCATTCGGGACTCCCAAGGAAATGAAATCGCCAGCCATGGTTGAGAAATACAATCAGGGACCGGTGGGAATGATGACGGTGTCCCCGAGCGGGCCGCCCAACATGCCGAAGTTTCTGGGGATGTGGTTCGTCTATTGCCTCGTCATCAGCTTTTTCGTGGCCTATCTGGTCGGACATACAGTTGCGCCGGGCGCTACGTACCGGGCTGTGTTTCGCGTTGCGGGGACAGCTGCGTTCTTGGCGTACGGCCTAGGGCAGCTGAGCAACGGCATCTGGAAAGGTCAAACTTGGGCCATGACAATTAAGGAAGTCGTCGATGGACTTGTATACGGGTTGCTGACTGCGGGAACTTTTGGCTGGCTTTGGCCGCGGTAGGGCCCCGATGCATGATCGAGTGTTGTGGTGTTATCAGTGGCGCATGCTTCAGCTTGCGGGGGTTCGTCCATGCAAGGACCAAACCCCGCAAGCTGAAGCATGCGCCACTGACTGCTACTTCTCGATCTTCGCCAAGAGCTCCACGAATTTCTGCTGGCGCTCGGATTGGTCCTGGCCTGCCGCGCCTTCCGCTTGCTGCGTCATGTTCATGGAGCAGAATTTTGGGCCGCACATCGAGCAGAATTTCGCGTCCTTGTAGAAATCATCCGGCAGCGTTTCGTCGTGCATCGACCGCGCCGTTTGCGGGTCGAGCGACAACTCGAACTGCTTGTTCCAATCGAACAGGAAGCGCGCGTACGAAAGCGCGTCGTCGCGGTCGCGCGCTCCTGGCCTGTGCCGAGCCACGTCCGCCGCATGCGCCGCGATCTTGTACGCGATCACGCCCTGCTTCACATCCTCTGCATTCGGCAAGCCCAGGTGCTCCTTCGGCGTCACGTAGCACAGCATCGACGCCCCGTGCCAGCCAATCATCGCCGCGCCGATCGCGCTGGTGATGTGGTCGTACCCTGGCGCGATGTCGATCACCAGCGGGCCCAGCGTGTAGAACGGCGCTTCGTAGCACAGCTCCATTTCTTTTTTCACTTGCAGCTCGATCTGGTCCATCGGGATGTGGCCCGGGCCTTCGATCATCACCTGCACGTCGTGCTCCCAGGCCTTCTTCGTCAACTCGCCCAGCACTTTCAGCTCCGCGAATTGCGCCGCGTCGCTCGCATCCGCCAGACACCCCGGACGCAACCCATCCCCCAACGAAAAACTCACGTCATGTTTCTTGAAAATCTTGCAGATGGCCTCGAAATTCTCGTACAGGAAATTTTCCTGCTGGTGCGTGTTCATCCAGTGCGCCAAAAGCGCCCCGCCGCGGCTCACAATCCCCGTGATGCGCTTCCGCACCAGCGGCACAAATTCCCGCAGCACCCCCGCGTGAATCGTCATGTAATCCACGCCTTGCTCGGCTTGCTCCTCGATCACTTCCAGCATCAAGCCGATGCTCAGGTCTTCCGTGCGCTTCACGCGCGACAGCGCTTCGTAAATCGGCACTGTCCCGATCGGTACAGGCGACGCGTCGATGATCGCTTTGCGGATCGTCGGTATGTCGCCGCCCGTCGACAGGTCCATCACC
>Ga0210401_10008404_pt1 | contig 10244 bp, 8 predicted proteins | sample IncBWH32MmetaG_FD_150866 | JGI IMG/M metagenome (GOLD analysis project Ga0210401, IMG submission 150866) | Forest soil microbial communities from Barre Woods Harvard Forest LTER site, Petersham, Massachusetts, United States - Inc-BW-H-32-M | ecosystem: Environmental > Terrestrial > Soil >... | reverse complement strand
GAACGTTGATGTGCGCACGCACGCCCATGCGACCAACATCATCTTCGAAGGCAAGCGCGCGGTCGGCGTGCGCTACATGAAAGGCGGCAAGCGCGGTGTGCCGGTGGAGGTGCGCGCGGCCAGGGAGGTCATCCTTGCCGGGGGCACCTACAATTCGCCGCAGCTTCTGCAATTGTCGGGCATAGGCTCGCCCGATCTGCTGGGTTCGCTCGGCATCGAGGTGCGTCACGCGCTGCCCGGTGTCGGCGAAGGATTGCAGGACCATTACGCGCCGCGTTCGGTCGCGCGCGTCAAGAACATCAAGACCATCAACGAGCTCCGGCGGGGGCTCCACCTCTGGGTCGAAGCGCTCAAATGGGCGGCGACGGGGCGCGGTCTGCTCTCGCTGTCGCCGACCATGGTCTATTGCTTCTGGCATTCCGGCGAGACCACCGAAAGCTCCGACCTGCAGCTGACCTTTACGCCTGCGAGCTACAAGGAGGGCGTGCAGGGCCAGCTCGAAGACCGGCCCGGCATGACGGTCGCGTCCTGGCAGCAGCGCCCCGAAAGCCGCGGCTACGTACGGATCCGCTCGGCCGATCCGTTCCAGCCGCCGGTCATTCAAACCAATTATCTTGTCGCCGAGCTCGACCGCAGGGTAGTCGTGGCCGGCATGAAGCTGGCGCGGCGGCTGCTCAAATCGGCGCCGCTCGCGCCCTACTACGAATACGAGGATTTTCCCGGACCGGAAGTGCAGAGCGACGATGAATTCCTGGCCGCCGCGACGCAGCGCGGCACCACCACGTTCCATCCCGGATGCACCTGCCGCATGGGCTCGGCGGACCGCGAATGGGCCGTGGTCGACGATCAGTTGCGCGTGCACGGCATGGAAAATCTTCGCGTGATCGACGCCTCGATCATGCCGCGGATGATCTCGGCCAACCTCAACGCGTCGACCATGATGATCGCCGACAAGGCCTCGGATCTGATCCGCCGCCGCAAGCCACCCGAGGCGGTTCGTTTGCCGGCGGCACCGGTCGCTGTTTGTTCCGGCCGGGACACGGCTTCCCAGTGTTGATGCAGCTTCCGCCTAAAGCAATTCTTAACCTCACGTTAAGTATACTCCGACGTGGTTCGGCAGACGATCCGATCCGCCGCAGGAGTCCATTCATGTTGCAGAACATCTCAGCGCCGCAAGCGGACGCCGAGGGGGAATCGGTTGCGGTACTGGTCAATTCGGTCAGCCGCCGGATGGGCGAAATCGGCCTGATGCTTCATGAGACCGCCACCAATATCGCAGAGGTCACTGGCGAATCCCAGCGGCAGGTCGGTCAGTTCAAGAAGCTGCGCGACAGCGCGGATGTCATGATCGGAGCCAACCGAAAAATCGATGCCACGTCCGGCGTTGCACGGGAGGCGGCCAGGTCCGGACAAATGGAGATCTCGGATTGCCGCAATGCGATCACGGAAGCGATGAAACGGGTATCGCTGCTGGTCAAGGCGACCGAGGCGATCGAGGAGCGGTTATCCGGAGTCGAAAAGGCACTCACCGATGTCGCGGGTGTTTCAAAGGCGATTGAAGCAATTGCGCATCAAACCAACCTTCTCGCCCTGAACGCGACGATCGAGGCTTCGCGGGCCGGCGATGCCGGCCGCGGTTTTGCGGTCGTCGCGGCCGAAGTGAAAGCGCTTTCCGGCCAGACGCGGGAGGCAACATTGCGGATTCGCACGACGGTCGGCAATCTGTCTTCACAGATAACGCAGCTGATAGGCGATTCGGCTCGCGGCGCCTCGGACGCGCGCGGTACGTCCGAGAGCACGCATACCATCGAGGCCGCGATCAGTCGCGTGGCGGAGAATCTTTCCCAGCTCACCGAACTCAACGAGACGATCAAGGGCGAAGCAGCCGAGAACCTCAAATATTGTTCCGGTACGATCGATGAACTGATCGTGCTGGAACAGGGACTGACGGTTTCGTCGAAGAGCCTTGGTTCGGCGAGCGCGCAGATCGTGGGCACGAACGGAAAACTCGCGCTTATGGTCGATGAGATCGGCAACAGCAGCATTCCGACCGACGACACGCCCTATCTCGAGGCAGCGCGGGCGATGCGGGCGCGGATCACCGACGAATTCGAAAAGGCCCTTGCCAACAAGACGCTGACGATGGATCAGCTTTTCAGCGAAGAGTATACCGAGATTCCGGGGACCAACCCCAAGCAATACAATGCGAAATTCAGCCAGTTCTGCGAACGGGTGCTGCCGGCGATGCTCGAATCTGCAAAGCAGAGCCTGCCGCATATTACATTCGCGGTGATAACGGACCGAACCGGCTATCTGCCGGTTCACAACGCCGAGTACTCAAAACCGCAAGGTGCGGACCCAGTGTGGAACGCGGTCAACTGCCGCAACAAGATGTTCTTCCCCGCGCAAAACACCATCGCGGGCATCGACCATACCCATCCTTCGTATCTGTTTACCCGCCGCCGCGATCTTGGAAACGGCAAGTACCTGATGATCAAGCTCGCGGATGCACCAATCTGGGTTGGCGGGCGATACTGGGGGCCCGCCTCGATCGGCTATATATTGCCGTAGGCGCCTCGCCTCGACCTTGATGATAGCCGACAAGGTTTCGCTATCGCGGCCCAGCGTGTCTGCATCAGCGAGCCCGATGCCTACCGGCGCGGCGGTGGATTCTGCCGCTGCCGTGAAGACGCGATCGCTGGTCGACGCTCGCATTCGCGCGATGCATGCGACGCCAGAGATTTTTCGGTTGTACCCCCAAGCGTCGAACGTTACCGCAAGTAACCTGCGAGCGGGTGCAGGAACCTCTTGATGGATCCAAAGATCAATTTGGGCGATGTCGCTCGGTATGGCTGAGGGAAATCGCTCGTACGTTCAATCGCGCCTTCAAGATGACAACAGGAGTGACGTCGACCGAATATCGCCATCTCAACGCTCCGGCGGTTCGTAAATATCTATCCCTCCTCTGTGTTTTCGGAATCGGCGAGGCCATGTCGGTATTCGGCCGATCGATTTCCAAATCCGGCGAGCTTGCGACGGGTGCTATGGCTCATGGCGGACACATTGTTTTGCCGGAGCAAGCCGCCGTTTGCCGGGCGACGGCCGCCTGCGAGCAGCGCCCGCGCGGGGCCCCTGAAATCAGAGTGTCACATGCTCTACCGTGGAATGGATCGCGCCCAACTTGACATCGCCTACAACAACACCCTCGCCGTGCCGGAGCGTGGGGAGATCGTCGCCGACTGGGCGGCGCGCAGCGATCGGATGCGCCAAAAGTATGGCGGCGTTCTCGATCTCCGGTACGGCGACACCCCGCGCGAGCGGCTCGACTTGTTTCTCGCCGCCGACCCGAAGGCGCCGACGCTGGCCTTCATCCACGGCGGCTGCTGGCCGGGGAACGACAAGGAGGATTACGCTTTCCTGGGCGGGGGGATATTGTTGCACGGGATCAATTTCGCACTGATCGAATATACGCTGGCGCCGGCTGCACGGCTCGACCGGATCGTCGCCGAGATCAGGCGTGCAGCCCTCTGGCTCGCCGAGCATCTCGGCGACTACGGCGCCGATCCGGACCAGCTCTATGTTTCCGGCCATTCAGCTGGCGGTTACCTGACGGCCATGACGATGCCGCTCGACGTCGTGCGCGGCGGTATCGCGATCAGCGGCATTTACGATCTCGAACCGATCCGGCTCAACTATCTCAACGAGAGGCTGGGGCTCGATCCGGCAGAAGCGGACCGCAACAGCCCGCTGTTGCATTTCCCGCCGCAGGCCGCAGAACTCGTCATCGCCTATGGGACACGCGAGTTGCCCGAGTTGTGCCGCCAGTCCATCGAATACGCTCCGGCGTGGATCGCGCACGGTCTTTCCGGCCGTCTGCTGCCGATCGACGGCGCCAACCACTTCACGATCCTGGAAGCCCTCGCGCTGGCCGACGGCACGTTGACGTGCGCGCTACTCGATATGATCGACGGCTGAGCAAGCCTCGTCCGCCGCCATTGACAGGAGCGTGAGTCGGACCCGTCCGGCCGTCGCCAAAGAACGGGGTTATACTTCTCGCCGGCTGAGGAAGGCCAGCCGCTCGAACAGATGCACGTCCTGTTCGTTCTTGAGCAGCGCGCCGTGCAGCGGCGGGATCAGCTTGCGCGGATCGCGCTCCCGCAGCATCTCCGGCGTCATTTCTTCATTCAATAAAAGCTTCAACCAGTCGAGTAGCTCCGAGGTCGAAGGTTTCTTCTTCAAGCCGGGCACGGCGCGCACCTCGAAGAAGATGCGCAGCGCTTCCTCCACCAGGCGCTTCTTGATGCCGGGGAAATGCACGTCAACGATCCGGTTCATGGTGTCGACGTCGGGAAACTTGATGTAGTGGAAGAAGCAGCGGCGCAGGAACGCGTCCGGCAGTTCCTTCTCGTTGTTCGACGTGATCATCACGATCGGGCGCAGCTTCGCCTTGATGTTCTCGCCGGTCTCGTAGACGAAGAACTCCATGCGATCGAGTTCGAGCAGAAGATCGTTGGGGAATTCGATGTCGGCCTTGTCGATCTCGTCGATCAGGAGCACCGGGCGCTGCGCGGAGGTGAAAGCGTCCCACAATTTGCCGCGCTTGATGTAGTTGCCGATATCGGAGACCCTGGCATCGCCGAGCTGGCTGTCGCGCAGGCGCGACACCGCGTCATATTCGTAGAGGCCCTGCTGCGCCTTGGTGGTGGATTTGATGTGCCAGGTCAAAAGCGGCGCGCCGATCGCTTTGGCGACCTCCTCCGCCAGCACGGTCTTGCCGGTGCCGGGCTCGCCCTTGATCAGGAGCGGACGCTCCAGCACGATCGAGGCGTTGACCGCGACCTTGAGGTCTTCGGTGGCGACATAGTCTTTCGTGCCGGTAAATTTCATCGATCCTATGCCTTGGTTGTCCTTGGGCGCACGTGCACACTCTGGCAGCGCGGGAACGAGTGCTCGTATCCCGTCACCTGCTTGGCGGTCGTTGCGGGGATTAAAGTCTCTTCAGCTCAATTCTAGTTGAAAAACCCGCTAGGTCTAGGCTATCGGGCCGCTCCCAAGCTTCCAAACAAGCCGCCCTGACCTGCGGCGCAGGCCCTTGACGTCCACACCCCGGCGGGCAATCTGTCACCCATGTTTCTGCAATTCTTTACATCGCTGCGCGACGCGCAGGTCCCGGTGACCTTGCGCGAATACCTCACGCTGATGGAGGCGGTCGACGCCGACCTCGCCGAACAGACGGTCGAGAATTTCTACTATCTGTCGCGCGCGGCGCTGGTAAAGGACGAGCGTAATCTCGACAAGTTCGATCGCGTGTTCGGCACCGTGTTCAAGGGGCTGGAGAGCCTGCTTGACGCCATGGAGAAGGCGGACATTCCCGCCGAATGGCTGAAGAAGCTCGCCGAGAAATATCTCACCGAAGAAGAGAAGAAGCAGATCGAGGCGATGGGCTGGGACAAGCTCATGGAGACGCTTCGCAAGCGCCTTGAGGAACAAAAGGGCCGGCATCAGGGCGGCAACAAATGGATCGGAACCGCCGGCACCTCGCCGTTCGGCGCCCATGGCTACAATCCGGAAGGCGTGCGCATTGGCCAGGAGAAGAATCGCAACAATCGCGCGGTGAAGGTGTGGGACCGCCGCGAGTTCAAGGATCTCGACGGCAACGTCGAGCTCGGCATCCGCAACGTCAAGATCGCGCTGCGGCGCTTGCGCAAATTCGCGCGTACCGGCGCGCCGGACGAGCTCGACCTCGACACCACGATCAAGGAGACTGCCAACCACGGCTATCTCGATGTCGTCATGCGCCCGGAGCGGCGCAACGCGGTGAAGGTTCTGGTGTTCTTCGACATCGGCGGCTCGATGGACTCGCATATTGAGCAGGTCGAGGAATTGTTCTCGGCGGCCAAGACCGAGTTCAAGCACATGGAGTATTTCTATTTCCACAACTGCCTCTACGAAGGCGTGTGGAAGCAGAACAAGCGGCGCTTCACCGACCGGACGCCGACCTGGGACGTGCTGCACAAATATCCGCACGACTACAAGGTGGTGTTCGTCGGCGATGCCTCGATGTCGCCTTACGAGGTCATGGTGCCCGGCGGCTCGGTCGAGCACGTCAATGAAGAAGCGGGATCGGTCTGGCTCGAACGCATCACGCGGACCTATCCGCACGCGGTGTGGCTCAATCCAGTGGCGCAGCGGCATTGGGACTATTCGGAATCGACCACCATCATCCGCCGGCTGTTTTCGCAGCGCATGTATCCGATCACGATCGAGGGTCTGGAAGCCGCGATGAAGGAATTGGTGCGGTAACGGTTACGTGCCCCGGACGCTGCGCAGCGCGCGAGCGGTGCGCTGCAGTGCCGGAGCCCATCAAATTGGCCGTGCTGTGGGTCCCGGATCTGCGGTGCATCGTGAAGAACGCCGTCCGGGACACGGGAAGCGGCTTGCGCAACGAGGTATGACAAAATGCCCCAGACCATCCGCCGCGGTATCAAGGCGTTGATCGAGGAGGCCACTGCCGAGATCGAAACGGTCAGCGCAACCGATGCGATCGCGGCCGCGCAACGCGACGATGTCGTGATCGTCGATATCCGCGATCCGCGCGAGATCGAGCGCGAGGGACGGATTCCCGGCGCGTTCTCCTGCACCCGCGGCATGCTGGAATTCTGGATCGATCCGGCAAGCCCCTATGCCAAGCCGATCTTCCAGCAGGACAAGAAGTTCATCTTCCATTGCGCCGGCGGCATGCGATCGGCGCTGGCGGCAAAGACCGCGCAGGACATGGGGTTGAAGCCGGTCGCGCATATGGGCGGCGGCTTTGCGGCCTGGCGCGATGCCGGAGGCCCGGTCGAGAAGTGGGAGCCGAAGAAGAGCTAAGGCTTGTCACACGCGGGCTTGACCCGCGTGTCCATCGTTTCAAGAGCGATGGATTGCCGGGTCGAGCCCGGCAATGACAATCGATGGGAACGCCGGAGATTCGTCAATGCCTACCACCACTGATCCGCTGGTCTCGACCGACTGGCTCGCGGCGCATCTGCGCGATGCGAACCTGAAAGTCGTCGACGCGTCGTTCAAGCTGCCGGGCGTCACGCCGCTGCCGAAGGAAGACTATCTCGAGGCGCACATTCCGGGCGCGGTGTTCTTCGACGTCGACGCCGTATCGGATCACTCTAATCCGCTGCCGCACATGTTTCCGATCGCCGAGCAGTTCGGCCGCGACGTCGGCGCGCTCGGCATCGGCAATAGCGATATGGTTGTGGTCTATGACGCAGGCGGCTGGGTCGCTGGCCCGCGCGCATGGTGGATGTTCCTCTGTTACGGTCACGGCCAGGTTCGGGTGCTCGATGGCGGATTGAAGAAATGGCGCGCGGAGGCGCGGCCGGTCGAAAGCGGGGCGGTGACGCCGAAGCCCGCCGCGTTCAAGGCGGCATTCGATGCCAAGCGCGTGCGCACTATGCGAGAGATGGTCGCGAATGTCGCGAGCAGGGCCGAGCAGGTCATCGATGCGCGCGCCAGCAATCGCTTCGAGGGCCGTGTGGCCGAACCTCGGCTGGGCTTAAGGCCGGGTCATATCCCCTTTAGCCGCAATCTTCCATACAACGACCTGTTCGATGCCAACACCGGCGCCATGAAACCGCTTGATGAACTGCGCAAGGCGTTCGCCGGTGCCGGCGTCGACCTGAAGAGGCCAATCGTGACAAGCTGCGGATCCGGCGTCTCGGCTGCCGTGCTCACGCTTGCGCTCTATCGCCTCGGCCTCGAAAATTCCGCGCTGTACGATGGATCATGGTCGGAGTGGGGGCAGCCCGATGGCCCTCCGGTCGCGACCGGTCCGGCCTGAGCCTGTGGTCGACGCACTTGCGGGGGGTGCAATCGTGGTCTGGTAGGGGGCAATAATTGCTTGCCCGAACAGGTCAGTCGCGGGTTGCAGCGCCGCCTGTTTCGCCAGCATCGCACGGTGCAGCGCCGCTAGTCTACGCCGCTCCCTGGCGCGCCGGGCCCGCATCCGCTTCTTGGCGGCGCTCTTGTCGGCCTCCATGCTTGCGGCGGTCGCCGGCGGCGGCGCTCCGACGGCAACCGGCGGGTCCTCCAGCGTTGCGATCTTGGTGGTGGTCTCGTCGATTTCGGGCCCTGCCGGGGCGCTCGCTTGCTCGGGCGCCGCGGGAGCGGGTTGGCTGGCCGGCGGCGGGGTAGCCTCAATCGCATCAATCTTGTCGACCGCTGCAATTCTGGTTTCGGTCGCGGAAGCCTCTGGGGCCGGATTCGCCTGAACCGGGGCGGGTTCGCTTGAAGGCGAAGATTCCACGGGGGTTTCGGACCTAGCGGCCGCGGTCGGCGACGCAAGCGCCGGCTTGGCCGCGGCGACCTGTTCAGGCTCGGCCGGTAGCGAGGCCATCACGGCTGGTGCTTCAGGCGCTGCGGCGACCTGTGTCTCCGGCTTTTTCAGTTCCGCCGGCGGCGCGTCGACCACAAGCGTCGCCAGCACCGGCCTTGCGGTTTCGTTCTGTTGGGCGAATACCGCTTCCGGCGGCGCGCGCCACGTCGGGTTGCTGGCAAACTCCTCATGTGCTGCGCGCAGCAGCGCGCCTGCGCCCAGCCCGAAGATGAGTATCGACATCGACAAGATGATCGCGGAGAACAGAAAACGAAAGCCGGGCAGCATCGGGAGGCGAATCCGCCTTGGCAGGGATTCTGCGAAGGCCTTTGAGCCAGCGGGAACGCGGTGAAAACGGAACCGGCCGCGTTCGCGGCGCATCCAACAGGGCCGCGCGCTCGCGAATCAGGCTGATCTGAGGATATCGCAACATATCCAACGTCGTTCGTTAAAAATCCGCGGCCTGAATGCTGCGCCGCCTCGAAGAGCTTTTTCTTTTGGCCGTGAGGCTTGCTTGCAACGGCCTTGCAACGGCGCTCACAAGCGATCACAAATGACTAAATCTGGCGCAAGTTGGCCGGAATTGTCTTGAATGCGCCGCGTTCTTCGGTCATCCCCCGTTAACGGTCCGGTGCGGCCTTGGGGTCTATACAAGAGCGATGATGATCAAACACTTTCTGACGGTCTGTGCGGTCGCGGCGGCGGGCGCGGCTGGAACTTCGCTTGCCCATGCCCAACAGGGCTATCCGGTGCCGCCCGGATCGATCTTTTCGCAGACGCCGGGGCAATATCCGCCGGGCTACTCGGGCGATTATCGTCGCGGCCCGGGCGCGCCCGATTTCGACGCCTTGGAGGACGATGAGGAGCCGCAGAACTCCGCCGCGCTGCCGCCGCCCGGTCCGGTGTTGTCGCCGGACGATCCGCGCTACGGCCGGCCGGCTGCGGCCCCACCGATTTACTCCGGCGTCCCGACCGGTCCTATACTTTCACCCGATGATCCGCGTTATGGCCGTCCGGCCGGCCCACCACCGGTGGTCTACGCCGATCGTCCTGGCGGCCGGCCGCAGCCCATCGATCCCAACGATGACGACCGCGGCTTGCGTCCGCCGGAGTCGATCGGCGCTACCGGCGCGGTGCGGCCTCCGGGCGGTGCCGACGGCAGACCCGTATCACTGGCGGCGCTGCCGCCGGAGGAACAGCCGGAAGTCGCCCCGGTGCAGTTGCCGCCCAACCTGCGTCGGCAGGAGGTTACTTTCCCCACCAAGGAGCCGGCGGGAACGCTGATCGTCGATACGCCCAATACCTATCTTTACTACGTGCTCGGCGGTGGTCGTGCGATCCGTTACGGCGTTCGCGTCGGCCGCGACGGCTTTACCTGGACCGGCGTGCAGAAGATTTCGCGCAAGGCCGAGTGGCCCGACTGGCATCCGCCGCCGGAGATGATCGACCGTCAGCCTTATCTGCCGCGCTTCATGGCCGGCGGTCCGGGTAATCCGCTCGGCGCGCGCGCGATGTATCTCGGCAACACGGTGTATCGCATCCATGGCACCAACCAGCCCTCGACGATCGGCAAGTTCGTCTCGTCGGGCTGCATCGGCATGCTGAACGAAGACGTGTCGGACCTGTTCGACCGGGTCAAGGTCGGAACCCGCGTGGTCGTGTTGCCGGGCGGCCCGCCGCCGGGAATGGCGACAGCCTCAGTGCAGCCGGTGCCGGGACCTGCGGTCCGCCCCGGCGCGCCCGCTCCGCCGCCTGCGCAGATGTCGAACGGTCCGGTCCCGGGCACGCAGCCGACCGTGGTGCCGCCGCTGCCCGCGCCGGTGACGGTGCGCTAGGCCGCCATTCGAAAGCGACGAAGCAATCCATACTGCCGCTC
>Ga0210401_10008403_pt1 | contig 10245 bp, 9 predicted proteins | sample IncBWH32MmetaG_FD_150866 | JGI IMG/M metagenome (GOLD analysis project Ga0210401, IMG submission 150866) | Forest soil microbial communities from Barre Woods Harvard Forest LTER site, Petersham, Massachusetts, United States - Inc-BW-H-32-M | ecosystem: Environmental > Terrestrial > Soil >... | reverse complement strand
GCGACCCGCACACCGGCGAACTGGTGGAGCACCAGACCGAGGACCCCACCACCCTCCTGCATGAGCTCACCGGCGCCGCGCTCGCGCGCGGGGAGCGGTTGGAGGAGCTGAGCGTGGGGCTGCCGACGCTGGAGGACGTGTACTTGGAGCTGACGGCGGATGTCGCCGCGCCGCCCGCCACCGGGGCGTCCTCCTCTCACACCGCCGAAGAGCCGTCGGATCTCGCCGCGGCGGCAGCGCGGAGGAGCGCCCGATGAGTGAGGCTGCCGCGCTGGCCTGGCGCCAATATCGCCTGGAGCGGCGCATGTTCTGGCGCAACCCGAGCGCCGCCTTCTTCAACTTCCTGCTGCCGCTGCTGTTCCTCGTCGCCGGCGGGGCGATACTGCACGGCAACCAGCGCCAGCTCAACCACCTCGTGCCGGCGATCGCCGGGATGAGCGTGATGTCGACGACATTCACCGCGCTCGCCTACAACATCGTGTTCCTGCGCGAGCGCGGGGTGCTGAAGCGGATCAGGGGGACCCCCCTCCCCACCGGCTCGTACTTCGGCGGGGTGGCGGCGAACGCGGTGACGAACACCGCGCTGCAGATCGCGATCGTGGTGCTCGCCGGGCGGCTCGTCTTCGGCATCGGCTGGCCGGAGCACTGGGACGAGCTGGTGGTGTTCACGCTGCTCGGCGTCGTCTGCTTCGCCGCGCTCGGCGTGGCGTTCGCGCATGCGATCCCGAACTTCGAGTCCACCGCGGCATACGTGAACGCGGTGTTCCTGCCGGTGGTGTTCGTGTCGTTCTACGTGTTCGACGACAAGAGCGCGCCGGCGTTCGTGCGCAACATCGCCGAAGCGCTGCCGCTCGTGCACCTGATCGACGGGCTGTACGGGGCGATGCTCGGCGCGAGCGCGCTCGGCGACAATCTCAGCTCGCTCGCTGTGATCGCGCTGTGGGGCGTGTTCGGGCTGTGCTTCGCCGTGCGCGGCTTCTCGTGGGAGTCGCGCGGGTGAGCGCCGTTTCCGCGTGCGGGCGCCGTGCGGCGTAGGATGCCCCGCGATGACGCGGCTCGCCCGGGACCCCGACCGATGAAGCAGCTCGCCCCCGACCTGTACCAGCTCGACGGATGGCCGCGCAACGCGATCAACGTGTACCTCGTCGGCGACGTGCTGATCGACGCCGCCACCCGCCAGGCGGAGGGGCGGATCATGCGCCAGCTGGCGGGCCGGACGCTGAGCGCGCACGCGCTGACGCACGCCCACCCCGACCACCAGGGCTCCAGCCACGCGATCTGCGAGCGCCTGGACATCCCGCTGTGGTGCGGCGAGGCGGACGTGCCGGCGATGGAGACCCCCGGCGCGATCAAAAACCCCAAAGCGCCGCGCTGGCTGAACTGGGCGCAGGAGCGCTTCTGGGTGGGGCCGCCGCACCCGGTGAGCCGTGCGCTGCACGAGGGCGACGAGATCGCCGGCTTCACGGTGCTCCAGACGCCGGGCCACTCGGTGGGTCACATCTCCCTGTGGCGCGAGTCCGACCGCGTGCTGATCGTCGGCGACGTGCTAGGCAACATCCACTTCATCACCGGGATGCCCGGGCTCCACCTGCCGCCCGACCTCTTCACGCCCGACCCGGCGCGCAACCGCGAGTCGGCCAGGCGCCTCGCCGCGCTCGAGCCGGCGCTCGCCTGCTTCGGCCACGGCAAGCCGCTGCGCGACCCCGGGAAGCTCGCGGGCTTCGTGGCGCGGCAGCCGCGGTGAGCCGGCCGGGGCGCCGGGGGCGGATAGCATCTCGCGGGCGATGAGCGAGAGGGTGGCGGCTGGCGAGCAGCCGATCGAAGGCGAGCGGGTGGCGAACGATGCCTCGCGGGGCGAGCCCGAAAGCATCTTCATCCCCGAAGGCGACGGGCGCTACACGCCCACCGAGCACGCGCGCGGGCCGTGGGACCCGCGGGCGCAGCACGGCGGCGCGCCGGCGACGCTGATCGCGGGCGCGTTCGAGCGGATGCAGCCCGGCGCGGAGCTGCCGTTCGCGCGCCTCTCCTGCTCGTTCCTGCGCCCGGTGCCGCTCGCGCCGCTGCAGCTGAGCACGCGGATCGTGCGCCCCGGTCGGCGCGTGCAGGAGCTCGAAGCGGAGCTGCGCACGGTGGGTGCGGGAAAGGAAAATGATAAGGAGGATGGGGTCGGCGAGCTTGTATGTCGCGCCCATGCATTGCGGATCGTGGCGGCGCCGGCGCAGCTGCCAGCGCTCGCGCTGCGCATCGTCGCCGAGAGCGAGCCACCGCGCCTACCGGGGCGCGAGCAGGCGCACGCGGTGGACTTCAGGCCGGGGATCCCCGAGCTGCGGAGCTTCGCGGCGAGCGCGATCGAGATGCGCTTCGTGCACGGCCGCCCGCTGAAAGGGCGCCTGCCCGAGACGGGGGTGTCGGCCGAGCACGAGCCGGTGGGCACCGCCGGTGTGTGGATGCGCCTGCGCCGCAACGTGCTCCCCGACCAGGCGCCAACGCCGCTGGTGTACGCGATGGCGGCGGCGGACTTCGGCAACGGTATCGCCGCGGTGCTGCCGTTCGACCAGTACGTGTTCATCAACGCCGACCTCGCCGTCACGTTCAACCGCCGCCCCGAGGGCGAATGGATCGGCCTCGACGCGCGCACGCGACTGCATCCGGAGGGGATCGCGTGGGCCGAGAGCGTGATGCACGACGAGCGCGGCCCGTTCGGGCTGGCCACGCAGGCGCTGGTGGTGGCGCCGCGCTGATCAGCGCACGATCACGCCGCCGAGCGCCTCATCGACCGCGGCGAGCGTGTCCTCGCTCAGCGCCACACCCGACGCGGAGGCATTCGCATGCACCTGCTCGGGCCGCGAGGCGCCGACGATCGCAGAAGCGACGTTCGGCTGGCGCAAAACCCACGCGAGCGCCATCTGCGCCATCGTCAGTCCCGCTCCCTCCGCCACCGGCTGCAGGCGCTGCACGGCCGTGAGCACGCGGTCGTCGAGCAGACGGTCCATGAACGTGCTCATGCTCTCGCTCGCCGCGCGCGAGTCCTCCGGCGGCGGCGAGCCGGGCGGGTACTTGCCGGTGAGCACCCCCTGCGCGAGCGGCGACCACACGATCTGCGAGATCCCCTCGCGTTCGCACACTGGGATCACCTCGGCCTCGGGCGCGCGCCAGATCATCGAGTACTGCGGCTGGCTGGAGACCCAGCGCTCGACTGCGGGCAGCTGCAGCGACTCGGCGATCCGCGCGACCGGCCACTCGCTGAAGCCGATGTGACGGGCCTTGCCGGCGGCGACGACTTCTGTGAGCGCCCCCATCGTCTCCTCCAAGGGCGTCTGCTCGTCGTAGCGGTGGCCTTGGTAGAGGTCGACGTAGTCGGTCTGCAAGCGCTTCAGCGAGGCGTCGATCTGCTTGTGAATCTGCGCCGCCGACAGCCCCCTGTCGGTGTCGGACATCGAGAAGTACACCTTCGTGGCGAGCACGTAGGAGGAGCGCTCGTACCCGGAGAGCACCTCCCCGAGCAGCGTCTCCGCCGCCCCCCGTCCGTACACGTTGGCGGTGTCGAAGAAGTTGATCCCCGCGTCGAACGCCGCCTTCACGCACGCCTGCGACTGCGCGCGCTCCAGCCCGCCGGAGTAGGTGAGCCACGAGCCGAGGCTGATCTCCGAGACCTCGAGGTCGCTGGCGCCGAGCTTGCGGTAGTTCACGGTGAGAGACTACTGATAAGTCGGGTCGGCTGGGGCCAACGATCCAGCCGCTCCATTCAGTAGCGTTCCATGGGCTTCTTTCTCGGAAGCGGTTAGCCTTCGCAGCTCAGCTGGATAGAGCAGTTCTCTTGCGAAGGACAGGCCCGGTTCGAGTCCCGGCGGGGGCGTTCGACGAAGTGTTCGGCATGGCCCGGACGGATTCCTCTCGGATTCCGGCTGGACAGGACGCCTCGGCGGTCGATATCACATGTATCGCAAGAGAACTGCCCTGCTGGAGCTAGGCCAGAAACCCTTCTGACGGCTTCCGAATGGGTTTGGGGAGCCCGCTTTGGTGGGCTGCTTTTTTCGGGCTGGATCCCATTCCTACCGTCGCCGCCCCGCGGCAAAGCTCTGCACCGCCGGCGCCACCGCGCGCAGGCTGGCGCCGACCTCGGCGGCCTCCTCCTCCGGGACGGTGACAGAGCGTAAGCGGTGGACCTGCGCGGCCGCGGGCACCCGCTCGCCGGCGGCCGGCGCGAGGAAGCGCTCCAGCGGCGCGAGCTCGCGCACGAGCACGTTGACGACCGGCGGCACCTCCTCCATGCCGTGCAAGCGCTCGACCGCGCTGCGCTCCAGGCGACCGCGGGCGAGCAGCAGCGGCTCGGCGCGGGCGAGCGGGCGCTGGCGCTCGTACACGGCGCGCGGCACGATCAGGTTGATGTGGCCCCACTCGTCCTCGAACAACAGGAACATCGTGCCCTTCGCGGTGCCCGGCCGCTGGCGGGCGATCACCAGGCCGGCGACCGTCACGGCGGAGCCCCGCGGCAGCCGCGCGAGCTGGGGCGAGGTCGTGAGCATCTGCCCGTCCAGGCGCGGGCGCAGCGCCGCCAACGCCTGGTCGCCGACGGTGACTCCCGTGGTGGCGTAGTCGGCGATCAGGCGCTGCCAGCGGGTGAGCGGGCGCAGGCGCGGCGACCCGGGCAGCTCCAGCGGCAGCGCAAGCTGGGTGCCGGCGCGCGCGAGCGCACGGCCGGGGGCGGCGATCCCCAGCTGCCAGAGGGCGAGGCGGCGTTGTGCGTCGGACGCTCCGCCCACGAGCTCGTCGCAGGCGCCCGACCAGGCGAGCTGCTCCAGCGTGGGGCGACGCGCACCGCAGCGCGCGGCCAGCTCGCCGAGATCGCCAAACGGTCCGCCCCGCTCGCGCTCGGCGACCAGCTCGCGGACCTCATCGGCGCGCACGTCCTTGATGTAACCGAGACCAAGCCGCACACTGCCGTCCTCCACCGTGCACCGCACCCCCGAGGCGTTGACATCGAGCGGGAGGACGGGGATGCCACGCCCCGCGGCCTCGTGCACGAGCGTGTCGGGGGCGTAGAAGCCCATCGGCTGCTCGTTCAGCAGCGCGCACAAAAACTCGGGGCCGTAGTGGACGCGCAGCCACGTGGACTGGTAGGCGAGCAGCCCGAAGGCGGCGCCGTGCGCCTTGGGGAAGCCGAACCCGGCGAAGCCCTCCACCATCTCCCACACGCGCCGCGCGGTGGCGAGGTCGGCGCCGACGTGGCGGCGGGCGCCCTCGATGAAGCGCTCGCGGTGGCGCTGTAAGGCCTCGTGCGAGCGCTTGCGGCTCATCGCTCGGCGCAGGCCTTCGGCCTCGTGGGCGTTGAAGCCGGCGAACGCCTGCGCCACTTCCATCACCTGGTCCTGGAAGATGATCGTGCCGAGCGTCTCGCGCAGCACCGTCCGCAGCGATGGGTGCGGGCAGGGCGGCTCGTAGGAGGGGTCCTCGCGCAGCCGCCGGCGGCGCTCGATGTAGGGGTTGATCGCGCCGCCCTGGATCGGGCCGGGGCGCACGATCGCGACCTGGATCGTGAGGTCGTCGAGGCTCTCGGGGAGCGTGCGCTTCAGCGACTGCATCTGCGCGCGGCTCTCGATCTGAAACACCCCCACAGTGTCCGCCCGGCGCACCGCGCGGAAGGTGGCGCGGTCGTCGAAGGGGATGCGCGAGAGGTCGACGCGCTCGCCCCTGGTGTGGGCGATCAGCTCGACGCACGCTTCCACCGCGGAGAGCATCCCCAGCCCCAGCAGGTCGATCTTCAGGAAGCCGGCGTCGGCGCAGGAGTCCTTGTCCCACTGCACCATCTGCCGGCCCGCCATCGCCGCCGGGACGACCGGGCAGCAGTCGATCAGCGGCCGCGTGGCGATCACCATCCCGCCGGGGTGCTGGGAGATATGGCGCGGCAGCCGGTGGGCCTCGGCCGCCAGGCGCGCCAGCCACGCCCAGCGGGGGGAGGCGACGGCGACGGGGACACCCGCTCCGCCCAGCCACTCCACCGGATCGCCTCCGCGCCGGCTGCTCCCTTCTCGCCCGTCCCCCCCACTGACGATCCCAGAGCCTCCCCCCTGCCAATCGTCGCTCTCCCCTGCATCCCACGAGCCGTGATCGTGCTCAACAGGGGCGGGTGGTGCGTGCCAATGGTGCTCCGCCGCGCGCGCCACCCGCTCGATCTCCCCCGGCGGCAGCCCCAGCAGCTTGCCGAGCTCGCGGATCGCGCCGCGCGCGCGGAACGTGGGGAATGCCGCCACCAGCGCGGCGTGTTCGCCGCCGTAGCGCGCGTGCACGCGCGGGATCAGCACCTCGCGGATGTCCCGCGGGAAGTCGAGGTCGATGTCGGGCAGGTGATCGAGGCCGGTGTGCAGGAAGCGCCCGAGTAACAGGCGGTTGCCGATCGGGTCGATGTGCGAGAGGCCGGTGAGGTAGCAGACGATCGACGACACCGAGGAGCCCCGCCCGCGGCCCGGCGCAAGCAGCGCGCGCGCCGACCTCGCGCCGCGCACCTCGGCGGCGACCTCGCGCGCGAGCTCCAAGAGCTCGTGGTGCAGCAGGAAGAAGCCGGCGAGCCCCAGATCGTCGATCACGCGCAGCTCCTGCTCGAGGCGCGCCGCGGCCTCGGGGAAGGTGGACGCCTGGATGGCGTAGCGCTCGTGCAACCGCGCGTGGCACAGCTCCGCCAGGCGGCGCATCGCGCCGGCGTCCTCGGCGCCCGGGTAGCGGTAGCCGAGGTCGCGCGTCAGATCGAAGCGCAGCTCGTCGGCGAGGCGCACGCTCTCGCGCACCGCCTCGGGGTGCTCGGCGAAGCGCGCCGTCATCGCCGCGGGCGCGGCCATCACGTGGGAGTGGTTGCCGCGCCGCAACGGCTCGGAGGCGTCGAGCGTGGTGTGGTGGCGCAGCGCCACGAACGCGTCCTGCAGCTCCGCGCGGGAGCGGGCGTGCGCGTGCACATCGCCGGTGGCCACGCACCGCACGCCGAGGCGCCGCGCGAGCGCTTGCAGCGCCCGGTTGCGCGCGCGGTCGTTGCGGGCGTAGGGTCGCTGCAGCTCCACTCGCAGGTTGTGCGGGCCGAACGCCTCCAGCAGCCGCCGCATGGTCGGCTCGTCGCGCACACCATGACCAGCGCAGCCGGTGAGGCACACGAGGCTCTCGCTGTGCTCGCGCACCGCCCGCAGGCTCACCGTCGGCTCGCCGCGCTCGCGGCCGGGCCCCCCGCGTGTGTGGGAGTGCGCCAGGGTGAGCAGCCGGCAGAGGTTGCGCCAGCCGCGCGCATCGCGCACCAGCAGCGTGAGGTGACGGCGATCCTCGCCTGCGCCGTGGATCCCCTGCCATCCGCGACCGTTGTTGCGACCCGGGGTGCCGCTGCCGGCGCCTTCGACGAGGACGTCGACCTCGGCGCCGTGGATCGCGCGCACCCCGCACACCTTCGCCGCCTGCGCCAGCTCCATCGAGCCGGCGACGGAGTTGTGGTCGGTGAGCGCCAATGCCTCGTAGCCAAGTTCCGTCGCTCTTTGCGCCAGCTCGTCGGGCAGCGAGACGCCGTCCAAGAAGGAGTAGGCGGAGTGGCAGTGCAGCTCGGCGTACTTCATCCCATCTGCGTGAACCACTCGCCCGAACAGAGATCGTGGAAGACCACGAGGTTGCGACCGCTCGCGCTCACCGCCTCCCAGTAGCGGCGGCGCAGCGGGCGACCGGTCCACCAGCGATCCTCCACCAGCCACGACTCCCGTACGTGCTCAACCGCCCGCCCGTCGATCGTGCGGGGGATCCCTCCCATCCCCATTCGCACGCGAGCGGGGCGCGGCCGGTTGAGGGGGCGGCTTGTACTCATCCGGGAAAGGGGGTGAAGACGACGCGCCGCTCCGGTACGCGCGAGTCGGGGTCGACGCACACCGCGCGCAGCGCCGCCTCCGGGCCAGCTGCCGCGCGCGCCTGCGCCACCGCATCCCGCAGCAGCGCGCCGCGCACCTCGCGTCCCTGCTCCCCCAACACACCCTGCTCCCCCTCCGGCGGGCCGAAGCGCTCGGCCTCCAGGCGCAGGTGGGCGGCGGGCGCGGGCAGCCCCGCCAGGCGCGGGGCGAGCGCGAGGCGCATCCGCCGCGGGTCCGACAGCGCTTCGCGCAGCACCACCTGCTCGCGCCACGTGCCGCCCTCCACCAGCCGCGCGGAGATTGTGAGCGCGCGCAGCGTCCTGCCGCGGCGCTCGGGACGGGCGAGCAGACGGTCGAGCAGCACCCCGAGCACGCGCTCCAGCGCCGGGCCCGAGCCGGCCTCTCCGAGCTCCAGCGACTCCCACAGGCGCTCCTCCGCCAGACGTGTGCGCAGTGGGTCGTCCTCGCCGCGCGCGAGGCGCCGCGCGAGGATCCCCGCCTGGCCGAAGCGGTCGGCCACCGCGTCGCGTCCCAACGCCGCCAGCTCCCCGAGCGTCTCGATCCCCAGCCGGGCGAGCGGCTCCACCAGCGCCGCCGTCTGCGCCCGGTAGCCGAGCAGCGCCACCGGCCGTGCGGCGAGGTAGCGGCGGGCGTCCTCCTGCGCTCGCACCACCACCGCGCGGCGCGAGCGCACCTCCAGCGCCGCGGCGAGCGCGCAGAAGCGGGTCGGCCCGGCGCCCACACGCGCGGGGCGTCCCAGCGCGCGGCGCGCGGCGGCGATCACCGCCTCGTCCGCGTCCGCATCCCTCCCCCGCAGCGGGTGCGGCCCGCGCCGACCCTCGGCTGCATGCAGATCACGCAAGCCATCCGATTCGAAGTAGGCGAGGCCGGCGCGCGACAGCTCCAGCGCGGCGCCGATCCCTTCGAGCGCCCTTGCCGCCCTCCCCCACTCCTGCGCCACACCGAGCGGGTCGCCCGCCACCAGGCGCAGTCGCGGGCAGCGCGCCAGCGCCTCCCCCAGAGCCATCCCCCGTGTCACGCCGTGCGCTTCGGCGGCGCCCGACACCTCCCCCACCCGCGCCTCCCCGCCGGGCGTCGGCGCGATCGCGAGCGCATGCCCCGCGAGCGCCTGCGCGCCGCCGGCGGCGACGGTCAGCTCGAAGCGGGGGAGGTGGACGCACACGACCATAGGCGAACGTATGTTCGCATATGGTCAGGCTCCCGCAACAGACAGATCGATCCATCCTCACCCACCAGGGGCGGATCGCGTCGAGAAGCCAGCCTGAACGTGTAGCGCGCCGCTCCGCGTGCGCAGGATCGAGCGCGTCCGGCTCCATGCGGACCCTGACGACCCTCTCGCAGTTGGCGTGCGCGCTTGCCAGAGCGCAGCCTCGCGGCTACTTGGTTGCGCCTGCGTAAACCCAACCGGAGCCCGCTCGGCGGCAGGAGGCAGCGTCGCTATTTGCCTTTGAGGACTTCATAAAAGTGCCTCTCGGTCTTGTTGCATTGCCGTAGCAATTCCTTGAACAGCGCCTTGTCTCTTATCTGCGCGTTTCCGTGAGACACGCTCGTATGTCGGACTACACGACCGTTGTCGTCGTACAGAACCCAGGTCTCGTGCTTGTTGGAGCGGACAAGTGCGAACCCATTCCTGCCGATGACCTTTCGATACTCACCCCAACGCGGCGGCATCCGGGAAGCTCACCGACCCGAACCAAGACATTCGCGGCACCTTGAGAAGCAGCAGGTAATCCAAGTGGTGAGCAATGTCCGGCGCCAGCTCAGGCTCATCGTCACGTAGGAACTCCAAGTACTCAGCCGCCGCGTCCAGAAGGTTCTGGATGGCGGCATCCATCGTCCCACCATGACCGAGCGCATCAAGCTCGGGAGTGCGAGCAATCCACCCACCCTCGCTTTGGCGCATGACGACCGACAGTCGCTTGCCGGTCGCAATCACATAGCCACTAGAACGGGGCTGGCCGGCCTCGGACGGACGAGGGACGTTCGCCGGATACTGGAGCCGGATTTCCTGGTCATCGCTCGGAGCGATCACGCGAACCTCGTCGCCCTCGACAAGGCTCCCTGCAACGGTGGTGGCTGTCGTCATGACCCGTCCTCCTCGTTCTCGGGCTCGGTTGGCGGCTGGCCCTCCACCTGGCGCAAAATCTCCTCGTGCTGGTTTAGGTGGTTGCTGAGGGCTTGCATCAGGGGCATGAGAAAGCTCGGCGAGAGCTTCAGCCGCGACACGACGATTGGCTTCGGAACGCCGCCGCCCGGCACCATCTGGATGAAGTCGAGCGTGATGTCGTGCGGACCTTGGCTCGACACGGCCGCGAAGTTGGCATAGATGCCGACCTCCAGCTCGGGAGGCACCACG
>Ga0210401_10008402_pt1 | contig 10245 bp, 9 predicted proteins | sample IncBWH32MmetaG_FD_150866 | JGI IMG/M metagenome (GOLD analysis project Ga0210401, IMG submission 150866) | Forest soil microbial communities from Barre Woods Harvard Forest LTER site, Petersham, Massachusetts, United States - Inc-BW-H-32-M | ecosystem: Environmental > Terrestrial > Soil >... | reverse complement strand
TTCCGGACGGCAACACTGGGTCGCAGCGCCCCAACCTGGTACCGGGCGTCCCAATCTACGCTGTCAATCAGACCATCGACAACTGGTTCAATCCCGCGGCTTTTGTGCTGCCCGCTAAAGGGACCTGGGGCAACCTGGGCCGGTACATCGCTCGCGGTCCCGGGTACTATGAGATCGACACAGCTCTACAGAAGAGATTCCGGCTCAGCGAGCGCTTCAGTCTGAACTTCCGCGCGGAAGCGTTCAATCTTTTTAATCACCCGATCTATGCCAATCCTAACGGCAATGTTTCATCGGGCGGCTTCGGACAGATCACGTCGATTCTGAATACCGGGGCTGTGGGAACCGGCACGCCGCGGAGGGTCGAGTTTGCAATGCGCCTCGACTTCTAGCAATATCGAGCACATATGAAAACATGGATAACCTTATCGCTCGCCCTGTTCGTCGCACACCTGAGCGCGGAAGAAAAACTCGTTGGCGGGCCTTACGTAGTGAACGTCGGACAAAGGTCAGCCACGGTTGCATGGGTCGTGGAGACCAGCCAAGTGTCCATTGGAAGCGCGCCCGGGACGGCGGAAAAGACCGCGCCCGTGATGCGTTCAGAGAAAGTCACGTTCACAGGACTCGAGCCTGGCGAGACCTATTACTATGACGCCTTAGGTCGCGACGAAGGCAAAGGATCATTCAAGACGGCGCCGAAGGGCCCGGCTGCCTTCCAGTTCGTGGTTTATGGAGACACCCGCACGCGGCACGATATGCACCGTAAGGTTATCGGCGCGATTGTCAAATATGCGGCTCCGGATTTCGTTCTGCACACCGGCGACCTGGTGGCCGATGGCGCCGATTCCTCGCAATGGCCGGTCTTCTTTGACATTGAGCGCGAACTGCTTCGCAAAGCCGCATTCTTTCCGTCGCTCGGCAATCACGAGCGTAACAACCCGCAGTACTACGAGTTCTTCAGTGTCTCGACACCTTATTACTCGTTCAATTGGGGTACGGCGCATTTCATCGTTTTGAATAGCGACATCGACAATGTATCGAGCAGTGCAATCGCGCGCGACACGTTCTGGAGCGAACAGACCCGCTGGCTGGAAGAAGACTTGCAGAAGAGCCAGCCCGCTGATTTCCGTTTCGTGATTGCCCACCACCCCCCGCTCACGGCTGTCGCGCGCCGCCAGGGCGACAACCCGCAGATGACCGCCCTGATGCCCATGTTCGAGAAATACAAATTGACGGCCGGCTTTTTCGGGCACGATCATAACTACCAGCACTATCTGAAAAATGGCGTGAATTATTTCATCACGGGTGGAGGCGGCGCGCCCCTGTACGATGTGGACAAACCGCCGGCGGGCATCACTAAGATGGTCGAAAGCACGGAACACTTCGTGGTAGTAAAAGTAGACGGAAAGACTGCGCGGGTCGAGGCGCTTCGGCTAGACGGTCGGCCTCTGGAGACTACAGACCTGACCCACTAGCTCATTTCAGCTCGACGGCGATCCGTTCCACGGGCTGATCGAGCGAGTTCTCTTCGCTGTGCGTCATGGCGCCTGATACGTGCACCTCGCCCGCTTTGCCATTGCCTTGGTCGGTGATGTTGACGACCACACGATTCAGGATGTGCTCGTGCTTGGCGCCGCCTTCATGCCCTCCATAGCGGACGCGCAGCACACGCACCTGGTCGTTTTCGAGCTCGACTTTGTAATGCTTCGCATCTGTGACGGTAGGGTCGAGTTTAGTCGCCGGCATGGGCGGACGCGGCGGCGCGTTCTTCAACTCGATTTCGACGATCTGGATGGGATGGTCGGTCGTGTTCTCGCTCACGTTGCCGGCGCCGGCCGGGCTCCAGCGCACGTCTCCAGCCTGGAATGCAATCTTTTCGACCTTGCCGGCGGGATTGGTCAGCGTCAATCGGCCGGGACCCAAGAAAACCAGGACACGATTCATCGGATGCTCGTGGGCGGGGTTCGACTGGTGCGGCTGCAGAGTGGCGACGACGGCACGCGCCTGCGGAGTGTCCACTTTCACGTCGCTGGTCGTTTGTGCAAGGAGACCGAGAGCACTGAGGGTGCAGACGAACGTAATTCGGAGGAGCATGGAAGTTGATTCTACTCCAAAGCGTGGAAGGGTTTGTCAGGACTTAAGCGGAGGGCGAGCATGGCCCCGATCGGCAGCAGCACCAGCGAGGCGACAAAGGGGAACACCCAGCCGCCGGTTCGATCGACCAAGTAGCCAAAGCTGAACGGGGAAATGATGCCCGCGACCCCGAAGCCAAAGTTCATCATGCCGCTGGCCGAGCCTGCGTAGCGCGGAGCAATATCCATAGGGATGGACCAGATCGGCCCGACGATCAGTTCCAGAAAAAAGAACGCAAGCGAAAGACAGATCGCGGCGATGTTCACTTCGTGGATCAAAACCGCCGGCAAAAGAAAAACGAACGCGCCGAGGAATCCGGAGACGATCACGTAGCGGCGGGCGGCGCGTAAGTTGCCGGTCTTGCGAAGCAGAGCATCACTCGCCACGCCGCCCAGAGTATCGCCCACAACGCCGGCCAGAAACACGCCGGTGGAAAACAATGCCGAGGCCTGCAAATTGAGCCGGTAGTTTTGGAAGAAAAACGACGGGATCCAGCTTAGAAACAGCCAAAGCGTCCACCCGTAGCAGAAATCGACGATTGTCACTGGAAGCATCCGGCGGGCGAGACTCAGCCAGGGGATATTGCGGGAACCACCGTCTATTGCACGGGTAGGAAGCGTCGCAAGGTCGCCAGCCGTAATGGCGGGATGCTCGCGCGGATCATCCCGGAAGAACCACATCCAGATTGCGGGCCACAGGAGGCTAGCCAAGCCCAGAATGACGAAGACGCCGCGCCAGGATCCGAACGCTAGCAGTGCAGTAACGAGCGGTGGAGTAACTGCGTTGCCAATCCGAGCGGCGGCATGGACCACGCCTTGCGCGAAGCCCCAGCTCGACGCTGGCGTCCAACTCGCCATGGCGCGCGTCGCTGTAGGAAATGCAGCGCCTTCGCCGAAGCCGACCGCCAAACGAATCGCAACCAGTGATGCCAAACCGCCGACGGTGCCGGTCAACGCGGTGGATACCCCTACCATTACGAGGCAGGCTGTCAAGACCAGCCATGCGCCAAACCGGTCGCCAATCCAGCCGCCGATGAGTTGGAAGAGCGCGTAGGGAAGTGCGAAGGCGGAGAACACCAGCCCCAGTTCGGTATTGCCCAGCTTTAGATCCGCCGCGATCAGAGGCGCCGCGGTGGAAATGTTCACGCGGTCGACAAAGAGGATGAAGTACATCGCCGAGAGCAACAAGAGGACGGCTCTAGGTGGACTGAGCCAGCGTGGGATGCGGTCAGGCAGTGGGAGGCGCTTCGCCTTTCACCTGGGTGCGATGCATGACGCGGCGCGAGTTTTCATCGAAGGGATCGCGGCGGTGCATGGTGCAGCGGTTGTCCCACAGCACCAGATCGCGCGGCCGCCACACGTTGTGCCAGGCGAATTCTTCCCGCGTCGCGTAAGACCACAGCTCATCGAGCAACGCTTCGGATTCGGTCAACGGGAGGCCCGCGATATATGCGTTGCGTCGGCGGCCCAGATAGAGAAGCCGCCGGCCGGTTTCCGGATGGGTGCAGACCAGCGGATGGTACGCTCCGGGCGAGTTGCGCGGATCGTCAGTTGCGGTCAGACCTTGGCGCACGTAACCACCGCTGTTATAGGTGCCGTCATGCTTCAATTTGAGATCCGAGATGCGCTGTTTCAATGCGTCCGGCAGCGATTCATACGCATGATACATGCTGCAGAAGTACGTGTTGCCGCCTGAAGGTGGGACCTCGAGCGCATAGAGCATGCTGGCTTTGGGCGGATGCTCCAAGTAGGACATGTCGGTGTGCCAGGTGGCTTCGCCGGCGCCGAGGCTGCCGATCGGCGATCCGTTTTCGATTACGTTGGAGACGACGTAGATTTCGGGATGCCCTTCCACGAAGCGCCGGCCGGTTTCTTGGATGGGCGCGAAATCTAGATCGCCTAAGCGGAGGCTGAAGGCGATCAAATCGTCATCGGAGAGTTGCTGGTCCCGAACCAGAACCACCGAGTAATCCAGCCAGGCGCGGTGGATGGCGGTGAAGTCACTGTCGTCAATTTTGTTGAGCTCGACGCCGCGAATTTCGGCTCCCAGCGACTTTCCACTTGGAACTATCCCTAGGTGCGACGCACTGGATGGCTCGGTGCGGATGAAAGAACTCATGCCGATTTTCACTTTATCAGAGACTGGCTCCGGGATCGGACACTGGCCAATGACGTGCTTACCATTGATGAGCGGGGGGATACTCAAGAGATTGTGGTGCGCAAGTTCTTCGCTAATCTCGGGCCGGGCCTGGTTACTGGCGCCGCCGATGACGACCCCTCTGGAATTTCTACCTATTCCATGGCCGGTGCGCGCTTCGGCTACACGCCGCTGTGGACGGCCCTGATCTCGTTTCCCCTGATGATGGCTGTTCAACTGATGTGCGCGCGGCTGGGAGTGGTGACCGGCCAAGGTCTCGCGGGAGCCGTGCGGCGCCGTTATTCTGCGCGTGTTCTGTGGGGCGCCTGCGCGCTGCTGGTGATCGCTAATGTGATTAACGTAGGAGCCGACTTGGGCGGTATGGGTGAGGTTACGGCGATGATTAGCGGCATCAATCCGCTGGTCTGGACACCACTGTATGCTGTCGTCATCGTCGCGTTACTCTTCTGGACTACTTATAAACAAATAGCCAAAATATTCAAATGGCTGACGCTGGTGCTGTTCGCTTACGTGGCGGCCGCATTTCTCGCCAAGCCCGACTGGGGCGCCGTGCTGGCAGCAACTTTCGTTCCCCATGTGAGCCTCACACGGGACTCGATGTCGGTCCTGGTCGCCATACTCGGCACGACCATTTCTCCGTACCTATTGTTCTGGCAAGCGGCCCAGGAGGTGGAGGAAAAAAAGTGCGAGGGCTCCATCCACAAAGAACCAAGCAAGAAGAAGCTCGGGCGTGTTCAAACCGATGTGATGACGGGGATGCTGTTGTCGAACGTCATTATGTACTTCATAATTCTGACGACGGCCGCTACGCTGCACGCTCACGGAGTGACGAAAATCGACACCGCGAAACAAGCTGCCGAAGCTCTGAAGCCTCTGGCAGGCAACGGCGCTTATTGGCTATTCGCTTTGGGAGTGATAGGCACCGGAATGCTCGGAGTGCCGGTGCTGGTGGGCTCTTGCGCTTACGCACTTGCGGAGGCCAGCCTATGGCGCGCGACGTTGGATCAGCCCCCTCAGAAGGCCCCGCGCTTCTACAGCATAATCGCGGTGGCAATGATTCTAGGCCTGGCGCTGAATTATCTCAAGATAAACGTGGTCCAGATGCTGTTCTGGACGGCCGTGATCAACGGTGTGCTGGCTCCGCCATTGATTCTACTAACGGTGCTCCTGACCAGCGATTCGAAAGTTATGGGCCCGCATGTCAATTCTCCTCTGCTCCGTTGGCTGGGATGGACAACATTTGGGGCGATGAGCGCCGCGGCGATTGGACTATTCGTCACGTGACGATTGAGATCTTAGATAAAACGTGTAGCCGAACCAGAGCCCATACGAAGCTGCGAGCAAAAGCGTGGCGCTGATAGCCGCTAGCGCCACCGAACTGGTCACTCTGCGCACGACTACGAAGAAATCGCCGGTTATTCCCAACGCTAAAGGCACCATCGACCAGACGATGTAGCGGCCGGCCAGCAGGTGGAACGCCTCAGTATTCGCCCCCTGTTCGACAATGCGATGGTGGGCGGCCGGCGCCATCAGGAGTACGGTGCTGAGCGCGGTCGCGAGCAGACTGATGAGATGGACTTGTTTCGATGATTCGGGGAGACGATCGAAATCGTCTAGCAGCATCGTCACAAACTGAAACCCAAGCAGCGCCTGAGCGCCAGGAAGAACCATCCGGGCTTCCGTCAGGACATGCTTGATCTTGTCATTCAGTGTTTCTGCCTCTTCGGTATCTTTCATGGGTTTACTCCTTGACTTCTTACGATGGCTCCCCGCGCCAGACCACATGGCCAGCGCCAGGCCAGTGCCTGTGATGCTTGTGATAGCGGCTAGCGTTAAACCAGCTACCTTTTCGGTGGCGATGTAAAGCGTCAGGCCCATCGATAAAGCGAACAAGGGCAGAGTCGGCTTCATAATGGCCAGGACGAATGAATGAAGCTGGGGCCGATTCTCGCCGCGGTTGACGATGCGGTGATAGGCGACGGGTGCCATCAACAGGATGAATGCAGCCAGCACCAACACGAGCGCCCCAATCACCAGGAGTTGCGAATGGCGTGGAAACCTGTCGTAACCTGGCTCAAATACGGTGCGGTACAACACACCTACGATGATCTGCGCCCCCAAAATGAGCGTGCGGCCCTCATCCAGTGCGTTTTGCAGCTTCTCGCTGGGTTTGTTCAAATCCGGTTAGCTCAAATCCGTTGTCGATCCCGATAAGTAGATGCCAACGGAAGCCGTTTCATTCCGCTTCTTATAGACGGGTGGCTATCATAGAGGCATGTCGTCTACTTCCGCTTCCCGTCCGGCTACACCGGCGTTGATTTTCGAGACCTTGAACGCCTATCAACGCACCGGGGCTCTGCGCGCGGCGATCGAATTGGACCTTTTCACGGCGATCGCCGATGGGAATACGACGGCTAAGACCATCGCGGCACGAATTCAGGCATCTGAAAAAGGAACACGGGTGCTGTGCGATTTTCTAACGGTCATTGGCTTTCTTGCCAAGCAAGGCGACAACTACTCGCTTACGCCCGATTCGGCGACGTTTCTCAATCGCCACTCCCCGGCGTATCTTGGAACCGCGACCGGATTCTTCAGCCAGATGGAGCGGCAGTTGAGCGCCACCGACGGTATTGTGGCGGCCGTGCGCAAAGGTGGAACGGTACTCAGCGATCAGGGGATCATGAGTCCCGAGGATCCGATCTGGGTAGAGTTTGCGCGTGACATGGCACCCATGATGGCCATGCCCGCCGGACTGCTGGCTCAGAAAATCATCGGCGGCAGGCCTGACAAGTGGAAAGTTCTCGATATCGCCGCTGGTCACGGTTTGTTCGGAATCTCGATCGCGAAACAGGACCCCAAAGCCCATATCACCGCTCTGGACTGGGCTCCGGTGCTGGAGGTGGCACGCGAGAACGCGGCGAAAGCTAGCGTGTCCGACCGTTTTTCCACGATTGCGGGCAATGCCCTGGATGTGGATCTGGGAAGCGGATACGACATCGTCGTGATTGCCAATTTCCTGCAGCTTCTGGATGTCAAGTCAATCGATAGCCTCATGCGAAAAGTTCACGCAGCGCTGGCGCCAGGCGGCGGAGCGATCACGCTGGGCTTCATTCCGAACGACGACCGCGTTTCTCCGCCCGGAGACGCAAACTTTGGCATGATCGCGCTAGCGTTCACTGCGCAGGGCGATGCCTACACTGTCGGCGAATACGAACGGATGTTCCAAAACGCTGGGTTCTCGCGTAGCGAGTTGCTGCAACTTGTTCCATCACCGCAGCGCGTGATCATCTCTTACAAGTAGCAATATGTCATCTACTGCCCCACACATCCCGTCGCCCGCCTTGATTTTTGAAACATTGAATGCCTATCAGCGCAGCGGGGCGCTGCACGCCGCTATCGAATTAGACCTCTTCACTGCCATCGCGGAAGGGAACACAGCAGCCAGGACGATTGCAGCACGAATAAAAGCATCCTTAAAAGGCACGCGCGTGCTGTGCGATTATCTGACGATCATGGGCTTTCTCGCTAAACAGCGGGACGAGTATTCGCTTACGCCGGCATCTTCAGCCTTCCTAGATCGAAACTCGCCCGCATATCTCGGCTCAGCGAGCCGCTTTCTGCGCAGCACCCAGCAGTTCCAGGACATAGCGGCCATCGTTCGTAAGGGTGGCACGGTAATGGGACAGGAAGGGATGCTAAGCGTGGAGCATCCGCTGTGGGTCGAGTTTGCGCGCTCGATGGCGCCATTGACGACCGTGTCCGCGCAGTTGATCGCAGACTTGATAGGCGCCAAAGATGGAGCGAAATGGAAAGTGCTCGATATAGCGGCCGGGCATGGCCTCTTTGGGATCACGCTCGCCAAGAACAATCCCAATGCCGAGATCGTCGCGCTGGATTGGGCTCCCGTTCTCGAAGTGGCCGATGAGAACGCAGTGAAGGCCGGCCTGACTAGCCGTTTTCGCAAAATTGCAGGAAGCGCGTTTGAAGTTGACTTTGAGAGCGGCTACGACATAGTTCTAATCACCAATTTTCTTCACCATTTCGATATTGCGACCAACGAGCAACTGCTGCGCAAGGTGCATGCCGCAATGGCCGAGGGCGGCCGCGCCGTAACAGTGGACTTCATTCCCAACGAGGATCGCGTCTCTCCGCCTACGGATGCGACCTTTAGCTTAATGATGCTAGGTGCGACGGCCAGCGGCGACGCCTACACTTTCTCGGAATACGATCGCATGTTTCGCAACGCTGGTTTTTCGCGAAACGAGCTGCGCGAGCTTTCTCCATCCGCACAGCGCGTGATCGTATCCTACAAATAAATGACCCACAAACTGGCAAGTAAGTGACCAATAAACTGGTTGTCGAGAACCTGAAGCACCGGCCGCTTCGCACTCTGCTCAGTGTCGTGGTCATCAGCATTCAGGTGACGATGGTCCTGACGCTGGTCGGCCTGAGCAACGGGATGCTGGACGATCAAGCCCGCCGGGTGCGCGGCGTAGGCGCCGACATCATGGTCCGCGCGCCCAGCAGTTCCGTGATGGCGTTCAGCGCCAACATGCCGGAGAAGATCATGTCAGTGGTGGAAAAGGAGCCGCACGTCGTGGCGGTTACCGGGGCGCTGACGCAAGGTACCGGCGGATTCGGCTACGTGACCGGGATTGACCTGACGTCGTTCAACAAGCTCAGCGGCGGATTTCATTTTCTGGAGGGCAGCCCATTCCAGCATCCCGACGACGTGATGGTGGATAGTTATTACGCCTCCGAGCAAAAGCTGCATGTTGGCGACAAGCTTCAAGCGCTGAACCGATCGTGGCGCGTCAGCGGGATTTATGAAGCCGGAACGCTTACCCGGATCGTGGTGCCGCTCGATGTACTGCAGGACCTGACCGCTAATAACGGCAAAATCACTATGATTTACGCCAAGCTGGACGATTCGTCGCGAACCAACCAAGTGATCGCAGCCCTTCGGAGCAAACTGAAGGACTACCAGATTTACTCGATGGAAGAGTACACGTCTCTTTTCTCGGTCGCGAACGTTCCGATGCTCAAGCAGTTCATCTGGGTGGTGATCGGGCTGGGCGTTCTGGTTGGATTCCTGGTGGTTTTTCTTTCGATGTACACAGCGGTGCTGGAGCGCACGCGGGAGATCGGAGTATTGAAGGCGCTAGGGGCGTCACCGGGCTACGTCTTGAATATTCTGATGCGAGAGACCACGCTGCTGGCGCTGGCAGGTTCGGTGCTCGGAATTTTGCTTTCCTATGTCACGCGGTTCGCGATCAGCAGCCTGGTGCCCGGCACTCTGATCCAGGCCATTGTGCCCTTTTGGTGGCCGATCGCCGGGGGTATTGCGATCGTGGGCGCGTGGCTGGGCGCGATCTATCCGGGTCTGAAGGCTGCGCGCCAGGACGCCGTCGAAGCGCTCAGCTATGAGTGATCCACCGATCATTTCCATTCACGATTTGCGCAAGATCTATCGCCTCGGCGAAGTGGAGGTGCACGCGTTGCGCGGAGTGGACCTGGATGTCCAAGGCGGCGAGTTTGTCTCGATCGTCGGACCGTCGGGGTCGGGAAAATCGACGCTGTTTAACATTCTCGGTGGATTGACGCCGCCAACTTCCGGCAGCATCCATATCGCCGGCCGCGATCTGTTGGGCATGACGGATCGAGAGCGTACCGAACTGCGCAAGACTAGCGTGGGATTCGTGTTTCAGAAATATAACCTCCTGCCCACGCTGACGGCTCGGGACAACATAGAAATTGCTCGGGATATCGCGCACAAGGATGGCCCTTGGGATTCGTCTTTCACCGATGTTCTGAAGCTGTTGGCGATTGCGGGGCGGCTGGATCACAAACCCCGGGCGCTATCGGGCGGCGAGCAGCAGCGTGTGGCCATCGCGCGCGCGATCGTGAATCACCCCGCGATCTTGCTGGCCGATGAACCGACCGGGAACCTGGACA
>Ga0210401_10008401_pt1 | contig 10246 bp, 11 predicted proteins | sample IncBWH32MmetaG_FD_150866 | JGI IMG/M metagenome (GOLD analysis project Ga0210401, IMG submission 150866) | Forest soil microbial communities from Barre Woods Harvard Forest LTER site, Petersham, Massachusetts, United States - Inc-BW-H-32-M | ecosystem: Environmental > Terrestrial > Soil >... | reverse complement strand
ATGTTTTCTCCGTCGAAGGTCATCCAAGTGGGGGAGGTGCCCATCGGGAACGTTCCCAGGTTTTTGCCGTCGCTGGCTCGTAGCTTCATCACGTTGTTGTTGCCAACATTCGAAACCCAAATGTCCGCACCATCGAAAGTCACACCGTAGGGCTCGACGCCCACCGGAAATGTGCCCAGCGATTCGCCGTCGCTGGCCCGCAGCTTGCTCACCGTACCGTCGCCGAAGTTAGCCGTCCAGATGTTCTGCCCGTCAAAGCACACACCGTAAGGCTGCTGGCCAACTGAGAAGTGCGTCGTCTTATTGGCGCGATACCACTTCAACAGTGCCACTTTAAGTGGGTTCGACAGCGGCAGCGCACCGTTTCCCGCCGCCTGCACGGGTTCGCCAGCCGTTGGGGACTGTCCCACAATAAAGCTGGCCAAGGTCAACACTGCCAACACGAGCGAGATTCCAACTATAATCCGCTTCATGATCTGGTACCTCCGGGCGACAGCTAGAACAAACCAAGGAACAATGAAGAATTCCCACGCCGCACGAACGAGGGCTGAAGCACCAGCGGCATTTACATCACGCGGAGTCTGACTCTATTTCGCCAGTAAGTCAAGCACCGAAATGAAGACAATCGCGACGGTTTCTCACTTACTCTTCCGCCGAAACAGCACCGCGGTTTTGTCCCGCTCAACTGACTCCCATCCATCCTTCAACCTCAGAATGTTCGCCAAAGGCGAGTCCGCCGGCATGAGCACCCAATCCACATGCAGTGTGTCTAAACCTTCATCCCATCCCGGTTGCACCAACACGACCTTCAAATAGTCCTTGAAAAACTCATCGCCATACAGATCGTGACGATCATCCACCACCACCTTCGTCTCGGGATACAGCCGGTAAATCAAATACCCGCCCCAATAATCCAAACTGAATATCGGATCGCGAATTCCCCGCTCCGCAATAACCTCCGTCGCCTCCACCGGAAATCTCTTGTCGTCGAAATATGCATTGATGAACTGCGTCGAGCCAATCCGCCCCTGATGCGCGCACGCCCACAGGCCCAGAACAAACGCCGCCACCAGCCAGAAATGTCCATAGAAACTCATCTCCAGCTTCCCCATGCGATCGCCAAAAGATTGCGCCCACGCAGCCAGCCTGCGCAGCCAGCGCGCCGCGCCGACATTTTCACCCAACCCCTTTACACTCTCGGAAATCACAGGCGCAATAATCAAAGCAATGAGCAGTGACGACGTCGGCAGACTGCGCGTGGCATAGAACCCTCCATAAGTCGCAACCAGCAATATTAGAAGATGCGTCACCCTCAGTCTCTTGCGCCCCGTGGCCACCGTCACCATCGCAATCAGCACCATCACGGCAAAGCATTGCTGCGCCGCACCATGAAAATCAGGAGAGAGAAACTCGCTGATCCGGTCCATCAGAAAGCGATCGGTCAAATAGCGGTAAACATGCAGGTGAAGCTGGTAGCCATAAGGATTGACGAGACTGGCCGCTGCCACCAGCACACTTACACCACTTAGCCGCTTCAGCCAGGCTCTAAGTTCGCCCCGCCGCTCACCCTTGGTGCAATACTCAATCACGTTCCCTGCGAAATAAACTACCAGCAGCACAAATCCGAGCATGAATCCGCCGTGTAGGTTCACCCACAAGAGCATCACCACGGGCAGCCACAGCAGGCGTTTCCATTGTTCCGAAATCGACGCCATTGACGCCGAATCCAGCAACTCGAACCACACCACCGTCAGCAACCAGCTCAGCACATGCGGCCGGGCAAGAAAATGCACCGCCGATGCCGCCAGCGCCAGAACCACCAGAAACAACGTGACCGGAACACTCCCCCCGCGCCGTAATCCCAGGTGCAGGGTCAATACAAACGTGACGGCGATAATCGTTGCCGTGTAGAAGACCACTCCATTAAGCCCCAGCACATGGTGGATCGCCGCGAACACCACGTCGTAGAGCCATTCCCACGCATACCAGGTCTTGCCATTCATCACCGAAGAGAACGAATCCGCACGGGTAACGGCGTGGGTGAGCAGGATTTGCTGGCCGTTACGAATGTGCCATCCGATGCTCGCGTCCCGCAGCAGCAAGCGCCCCAGGGCTCCGCAACTCAGCCCGAACAGCAAGGCAACAAAGAGCACGTCGGTCGCCGACGGCACCAGGAAGAGCAGCCAGCGTTGATGCGCGTTCGGCGACGTTTCTTGTGAAGTTTTCGCGGACAAAGCTCTAACTCAGGCCTGACCCGGCCATGTTACCCGATCAGGAGAGCATAGATGAGTGGCTTCGCAGATATCTGGTTTCACGGGTGGTACCTGAGATAAGCCAACCCGACGCGCATATGGTGAAGAATGCCGTTCGGAAGGCTGGCTGCGACCGCCAGTCCCAAAGCCGCATGAACCAGGCCTAACGGATAAAGGTTGCGGTAGCGGCGGAACATTTCGCAGAAGAACAACGCGCCCAGAAAGCTCAACAACGTCAAGAGCGGATTAGGAATATGCGGAACCGCGAAAAGCAGGGCCGCAGCCCACACCGCCCTCCGGCCGCCCATTAAGGACTCCAGACGTACAAAGAAAAACGATTGCAGCATGAATTCCTGCAGTAGCGCCCAGACAGCATATTGCCAGACCCTGTGCCAGGGAGCTGGTTGGGGTGGTCCAAATGCCCTCGTAAAGAATCCGGCCAACACAATCACGCCTGCGAGCACGGCGCCCCCGGCAAAAATCTCAACTGTTCCCGATAGCGGCTTGCTCAATCCCAGCTGGCGGGCAGAGTAATTGCTCCGCACCGAAAGAACGACCATGCTGAGCATCACTCCCAGCGTAATGGCCAACACCAGCCGCCCAGGAGGCATCCACACCCCAATCATCACCAACCCGAAGGGAATGCCAATCATCAGCAACTCAGCGCGGCGACCGCGATCCCACCCGCCGGGGCGTACCTCCTGTGAACGGCTAGTTGCCATGGCAAAGCGAAACCTTCGACCTCCGCGGGAATCTAACCAGAAGATAGGATGCTATTCTTTTGTCGCCAGATGGCATGGACAGCAACCACATTCCGCGGGTAGTGATCGTCGGCGCCGGGTTCGGCGGACTGCAAGCGGCGCTGCATCTGGCGCGTTTACCAGTCCAGATCACGCTCATCGATCGCCGCAACTACCACACTTTCCAACCCCTGCTTTATCAGGTCGCAACCGCCGGCCTTTCCCCCGGGGAAATCGCTGCCCCCATCCGCTGGATCGTCCGTGGCCGCCGCAATATCGAAGTTCTGCTGGGTGAGGTTCAGGATTTCGATCTCGCCCGACGGCAGGTCAAACTTCCCGATCTCGAAGTCGCTTACGACTACCTCATCGTAGCCGCTGGCGCCAGCCATGCCTATTTCGGCCATGACGAATGGGAGCCGTTCGCTCCTGGCCTCAAGACGATCGAAGACGCCCTCGAAATCCGCCGCCGTGTCCTGCTCGCCTTCGAACTGGACGAACGTCAAGCCGCCAGCGGTGGCCGTCAGCAGCCGTTGAATTTTGTGATCGTGGGCGGTGGGCCGACGGGAGTCGAACTGGCAGGTACGCTGGCTGAAATCTCGCGCCGCGTGCTCGCCGATGAATTTCAATCCATCGATCCCAAGAGCACTCGCATCATTCTGCTCGAAGGTGGCCCGCGCGTTCTCCCCGCTTATCCTGAAGATCTCTCGCGCAGCGCCCAAGAGCAGCTTCGTCAGCTGGGAGTGGATGTGCGAACCTCGACCATGGTTACCGGCGTCGAAGCCGGGACCGTGCACATGGGAGAATCCCGCCTGCCCGCAGCCGTGATCCTTTGGGCCGCGGGAGTCGCCGCATCCCCTCTCGGCAAAAAACTGGGAGCGCCCCTCGACCGTGCTGGCCGTGTGCTGGTGAATCCGGACTTGAGCATCCCCGGCCATCCCGAAGTCTTCGTCATCGGCGACCTGGCGTTCCTCAAAGACGAAGCAGGCAAGCCGATTCCCGGCGTCGCACCGGTGGCCATGCAGGAAGGTCGCGCCGTCGCCAACACCGTCGGACGCGAATTGCGCGGCGAACCCCGCCGCAACTTCCATTACGTCAACAAGGGCAATCTCGCCACTATCGGCCGCGCCGCCGCCGTGGCCGAATTCGGCAAGGTCCACATCTCCGGCTTTCTTGCCTGGCTATCCTGGCTGTTCATTCATATCTTTTTTCTGATCGGATTCCGCAATCGCATGATCGTGATGATCCAGTGGGCCTGGTCCTACATCACCTACGAGCGCGGCGCGCGCCTGATTACCGGGGATCAGACCCTTCCCGGCTGGAAGGTGTCACAGGACAAAGAAACGTAGCGGCAAATCGGCGAAGACCTTACCGCTTCTTTTTTCCCTTCCCCTTCTTGGCCGGGGGCTTTGCCGCCTTCTTCTTCGGAGCGGACTTCCTTGGAGCCGGTGCTGGAGGCTTCGCTACTGCCGCCTTCGCGGGCGGAGCCGGCGCAGCCGGAGGCGCGGCCTTGCCTTTCTTTCCCTTTCCGGCCACCGGGACCGGTTCAGCAGCCACCTGGGCCGCAGCTGCTTTCGCTCCCCGTCCGCGCTTCGGCGGAGGCGGCGGTGGCGGCGGCGGAGGCGCCAGCGGTTTCAAGAACTTCAAAGTTTCCGTGCGTGAGCGCAGCCTGCCATCCAGCAACAGCATGAACACATCGTGTGCAATCTTCGAATACTCAGGCAGCTGCGGCGTGATGTGCAGCTCCGTCATCTCCGGCAACGGAATCTTCTGCTGTATCTGTCGCCACTTGGTAAAGAAATTCTTGATCTTCTGCGCCACCGCTTGCTGCCTGGCCGTCACCGCCAGAAATAGCGTCATCTCCGGCCGCGCTTCCGACAGCAGCTTCCAGGTGCGAGAAGGCGTCGCCGCCTCTTTGCCCGTTAGCCGTTTCGCCAGGTCTTTGGCGTTGTCCTCGAGATCTTTCCACGATTCCACCAGGTCCTTGCGCGGAATCATCCGTCGAATGTCGGCAACATCCTTGTCGCCCAGCCGCGATGTCAGGAAATACAAGACTGCGGGCGAGGGATCCGGCGTATACCCCAGTTCATTCATCTGTTGCCGCGTTTTCACCAGCTGGCTCAATCCGACCGTGTCCACCTTGGCGGTCGTCCAATGCTGGTTCAACACCTTCAGCCACTCGTCTTTCTCCAGCGCGCGCACAATATGCAACGGGTCATCTTCATAGGCCAACTGTTCAATCTCCAGCCCAATCGCCCGATGGTTGATGTGATCGATGTAGTTATTTTCCTTGGCGGAAATGAACCGCGCCTGAGTGCGCTCCTCAAGCGGCCAGTGAAAACGTGCTGCGAAACGCGTTGCCCGGATCAACCGCGACGGATCTTCCACGAATGCGTAATTGTGCAACACTCGGAGCAGCTTGGCTTCAATGTCTGCCGCACCGTTAAACGGATCCATCAGCAGACCCCGCGAACCCGGATTGAGCGACAACGCCATGGCGTTGACGGTGAAATCGCGGCGGCGCAGGTCTTCAATGATGGTGGCCGGCGCGATCTGCGGCGGCTTGCCTACCTTTTCGTAGCGCTCGGTGCGGGCAGTGCTGATCTCCGCACGCACCTTTCCGGGCAATACCAGGTAGATTGCTTTCAGATCTTCGTCGCCCGACGAAACCACCGCCCCCGCCCGCTCCAGCTCTTTTTGCAGCTTGAACGGATTGCCCTGGACAGTGAAATCCAGGTCGCGAATGGGAAACCCGCTGATGATGTCGCGCACCGCTCCGCCCGTCAGGTAGATGTTCATCTCCGCCGCGCGCGCGATCTCCTGCACCAGCGTTACGCCCCGCTGCTGATCGGGCGTCAGACGAATTTCCATGGTGTATATGTAATCAGCCATGTGCGGTTCTTAAGGGCGGTGCCAGGCCAGCGGCCGAAGTGGGGCACAAGTTTTCCACAGGGCACACTAAGAACTTAGGGATAGACCCGCCGACTTCCACGTAAACTGCTCTGTAGGCTAGCTTTAGAGGTTTCAGGCGTAACCTCGTGAACTAGTGAAAATACCATAACGTTAACGTTTTGGCTACTGCCAACCACATGACTGATCATGTTCGCAGCAAAAATGTGAGAATGTGGACTACGCCGAACCGCAGAAAGCCGCAACCCGGGCGGTTTTGGCCGAACCACCATGCCCTCGACCCACAAGAAAGTCGTAGTCCGCAAAATTGACCGCGACACGGTCAACGGCTACGTCGCGCCCGCCAATTTTATCCACGAAGGCAAGCTGGAACTGCTCAACACCGCCGGCAACGTCATCGCCATCGACCTGCGCGAGGTCAAAGTGGTCACTTTCGTCCGCGAGTTCGGCGATTCCGAATCCCCCGGCCGCAAGACTTTCACCACCCGCCCTCGCACCGAAGGATTATGGGTGCGCCTCCGCTTCAAAGATGGCGATGTACTGGAAGGAATGATGCCGAATGACTTGCAGCAGGCTTCGGCCGAGGGATACTTGATCAATCCCCCCGACCTGCGCTCCAACACCCAGCGCATGTTCGTCCCTCGCAGCGCATTAGAGTCGCTGACGGTTTTAGCAGTAATCGGCGCCACTCGCCGCCGACGCCGTGGCCTGCCCACTGACACCCGCCAGGTTCCCATGTTTGGCGAACAGTAGATTTTCTTCCGCGACCACGGCGAGAATTTTGCGTACTCGGCGTTTCACGCTTTTGCCGTAGTCGAAGGCATAGACGGCGCTCTTACGGCCCTGACCCCTTGAACAGCCTCCGATCAAACGGATACGCCTCATGCCACACCACTCTCACCCGTGCCGCCTCCGGATGAGCCGGGTTCAACAACACGTTCGTCGTCTCCGGCAAAACCGCCGACGGCACTTCGAGCAACGCTGTCTGCGCCCGCGCCAGCCATTCATCCCCAAGCGTGCGAGAAGCGGTTTCGTTCTCACGCCAGTCTTCGGTAAGCGCGGAGAAACGCATCCTGGGTAAGTCATCCGGCGCCTCCGCTTTCAGCAACCGGTAACTGGCCGGTAACTTGTCAGGCCTGAGTTCCAGATGCACTAACGCCTCTACCAGCGCGCCGGCCGGCGTAGCCGCCAGATACACCACCGGCCGCCCACGCGTATGCCAGCGTGCCGAAGCAATAAGCCCGCCGCGTCCGTCGAGCGTGTCGTGGTTGCTGATTCTCCAGAGAAACACTCAGGCAAACATTCCTTCGTCGATCTGCACCAGCATCTCTTCCACTAAGCGGCCGCCGGTTTCAGTCGACATCATCTGGATCGGCGTCTTACCCTCGAATCGCGTCTTAGGTTCGCGCACCCAACTAAGTGCGGAAGCCGCGTCGCCCAGGGTAGCCTGCGCCCGCGCCAGAATCCGCGCCGTGCGAATCGCACGATCCGATTCTTCCTTCGACAACTTCTGCCGGCTGGCCTTGCGATGTTTGAACGTCCGCCGATGAATGACGAGCGAATGCACTTCGTCGCGAGTAAGCCCATGCCGCGTCATACGGCCGACGGTAGTCAGCGGCAAGCCGCGCTCAGCAAGAGATGCCAATTCCAGTTCCGATGAGATGCGCCCGCCAAGCCATTCACGGAGGAAATCAGAGAGTTGATGGGCTGTAGAAAGCGAGGTTGCCGGATGCGGTTGCATAGGGACATTATGCCATAGAAGTAGGGGCGGAGTGTACCAAAGAAATGACGTAGCACGCGTAAGTCATTGCAAACACACAATAGATAACTTGGATTATGTACTTCACGCAAGGAGTGGAGTACACTGCCAGAATGTGGACGGCGTTCAGATGAACCGTCCTAAATGGAGGAAAATGCTTGATGGAAGTTAATCCCGTGGAATGGTTCGTGTGGATATATGGTAAATGGTTCGTGGGTCATCCGTGGAGAGGATTCTTTGTAGTTCTTCTGCCGTGCCTGATGGTGTTTTCCCTGTTGATCGGGGCATTGTGGGTAAGGGCTGTTGATAAATACAATGAGGAGCATCCGACCCCAAAAACGCAGGCCGTAGCAACAATATCTGAGTTGGCTACGGCCTCACAATCAGCTTCTATGCAGGCAGCGACCCAAGAAGCAGTGCAAGCTGAGCAGTTGCCATCCAACACTGATGGAAATACTGCAAAAAAGTACAAACGAAAAGCCGATTCCTCCGGGGCACCGCCGACTTACAGCGTAACAAATTCGCAAGGATCAATCATTAATCAAAATTCGCCGAATTATGGACAACAGAATGTAGAGGTGTATGGCGATGTTCCCGCTCCGGACCGCCATTTATCTCCGGCTGCTTCTACAATTCTCCATAATGAACTTGTCGCGCTGGCAGGACATAAATTTCGCTTGATATCTACGGGCATAGAAGCGCAACAATACGCCGGGGAGATACAGGCCGTCTTTATTGGCAGTGAATGGTCGGATGCGGGGTCTATTTCTGCTGGGGGAGGCGACGGTGGTGGACCGCTATCCATCGTTACCGCGACGGAAACAGATATGGTAAAGGCAGTGCGTGTGGCATTCCGCAAAGCCAATATAGAATTGCCCCTCAATCCTTACGGATACTCTGGACCTGTATCAATGGACCGTATTCGAGGCGTGCCAGATGTGGTTATCCGAATCCAGGCTCAGCCCAATATTACAGTCAAGCCGCCTTTGTGAGTTCGAGGTTGTCCGAATGAATGAGTCGAAGCATGGTGTCACGGAACATGCACGGGCCCTTGCGATTGTTGAATCGCCATGTCATTTCGTCGAGCTACTCAAGGGGCGCCGTTCGGCTTCGCGTTCTCTTCTGCCCTTGGCAAGCCCGTAGCAAGCCAACGCGAGCCCGACGGCAATCACGGTGAGCAACTGCAATGCGTAGGTCATGGCTGGCATTTACTCTCAGAGTGAACTAATGGGGGCATCTGCCGACAGGGCAATCGCGCAAGCTTTGGCTATCGCCTCACCAACAGTTGCGTTATACGCCATCGCCCCCGGGACTTCAGGAATCTCCGCGATCCAGCGCCCGCCTTCCTCGCGTTCCGTCTGAATGGTCACTGGCAAGCCTGAACTCCTGAGGCCAAGCATAACCCGGACGAGACCGAACCGGTCAACAAAATTGCAATCCGGGACGGCTCAACTGGCCGCATAAAACCGATTTGGCACGCAGTTCGCAAAGTGGCTCAGGCGCCAAACCCGGCACAACCCATCGCGCCTACGTCCACATCACGCCACAGATCGAGACCACGGTAAAGAAGAGCGGCGTGCAGGAAGGCATGGTCCTGGTTTCCGCCATGCACATCACCGCCGGAGTCTACGTCAACGATAACGAACCAGGCCTGATCGAAGACATCGATCGCTGGCTGGAACAGCTCGCCCCCTTCGATAAGAACTACCAGCATCACGAAACCGGCGAGGACAACGGCGATTCCCACCTGAAAGCCCTGCTCATCCACCACGAAGTCATCGTTCCCATCACCGCCGGTAAGCTCGACCTCGGCACTTGGCAGCGAATTTTCTACGCTGAATTTGACGGTCAGCGTGACAAGCGGGTGATTGTGAAAGTCGTGGGTGAGTAGCAAGAAAGAAAGGCGGCTTGATTCGAAGCCGCCCATTAAACTCAAACGCCCTGGCCTGCAGCCTATTGCTGGAAGTCCTCGGTCGTGGCATCCGTATTGATAAGCAGGGAAACAAACTCCGTCGCCGATACCATGTAAAAGATCTCAGTTTGCACACCACCCACGGTGATGGTGCCGCGGCTGTTGTTGATAGGCAGAGAATAGGTTCCGCTGGAGTTCTGGTTCTGGGTCAGCCCGCTGCTGCTGCTGCTGTCCGTGGTAAAGGTGACACTGCTGATCCCATCAGCTACTTCGATGTCCACCTGAGTGCCCGCAGTCGCGAGCACCGGCGCCACCGAACCGCCCGCGTAGGTTCCAGACAAAGATGCAGGCGTGAATGGCCCCGACTGATTCTGCATCAATCCGAATGTCACGTTGGCGTCGGTTCCCGTCACGAACCCCTGGTTCGTGCCCACCAGATACAGCACGCTCTGGGCGCACGCCGTTCCCGAGTAGGTAAGCGCCACGCGACCGGTTGATGGGTCGACGGTATACGTTCCCACACAAGATGGCGCCGGCAAGGTTAGAGTGCCGCCGGTATTCTCGTCCGTGTTCACCGTAAAGTTGCCGCCTCCGTCACCCACCAGAAGTCCAACCTGGCTCTGCGCGAGCGAACCACTGATGGCTGTCGTCTGCAGCACACCGGTTCCGCTCAACG
>Ga0210401_10008400_pt1 | contig 10246 bp, 10 predicted proteins | sample IncBWH32MmetaG_FD_150866 | JGI IMG/M metagenome (GOLD analysis project Ga0210401, IMG submission 150866) | Forest soil microbial communities from Barre Woods Harvard Forest LTER site, Petersham, Massachusetts, United States - Inc-BW-H-32-M | ecosystem: Environmental > Terrestrial > Soil >... | reverse complement strand
CACGTTGTGTTGCACATTGTCGCTGTTCAGGAATTCAACCGTTGTCCCCTGTTGCACAACCATAATGTGCGGGGCGAAAAGAAGTCCCTTTTGATCCATGACGGGATGTTCTTTGGGAGCGGGAAATGTTTTGCCGGCGATGACGTCGACGTAAACTACCGATTGACCTTTCATGCCGCTAACTTTGCCCTCGATATCTCCGGCCGACGCTGCCATGCACATCCCTGCGATCAGCATTGCCAATGTGACTGTCTTGAATTTCATTGCGTTTTTCTCCTGATGGATTTGTATTGCTAATTGCTTGCGTACTTTTTCAAAAAATGAATTTTGCGTCCAAATAGATGGTGTTGTTCGCGCTCGCATTACGGCCCGATCCGTCATAGTTTGTACTTCCACCATCGAAGCGGGTGTAGCCGGTGTATTGAGCAGCGAGTTGCAGATTCTGCCAGGCCCAGTACGAGACGTTCGCGATATACCCGGCGCTCGTCGGGCTGCCATTGTTAAAGCCGCTGACTGCACCTGGCGCGAACAGCAAAGGGTCGGGGGTTCCACTAGTATTAAACCAGCCAAATGTTCCTGAAACGCGGTTGCCAAAGTGGTATTCAGCATTCGCCATCACAGTATTGAGATGGTGCAAGCGTTGTGCTGCCGCACCTGCCACGAAGGAAGCTAGCAAATCGGAATTTTCGTGGATGTACGTCCCCCGAAATGAAAGCACGTCTTTTCTAAATAGAGTCCGATCGATTTGGGTGTCGAAACCAAAATCGGTGAACTCATCCTCAAGGCCTGCTATTGCGTTGGGAGTAGACTGCATGTGAATTCCGTAAGTACCCACTTCAAACTGCGTGGTCGCGGTTGATTGCTGCCAAGCGGCTCGCCAGTATGGCGCAACCCCACGGATATTGTTTGCGAACCCAGTTCCAGGATTGGGTTGCGAACTGCCGACGTGTTCTGAGCGGTAAAGGGCTGCGTCAAGGTAGAAATGGCTGTTCCACATGGCGTACGCCCCGATTCCGGCAACGTCTTGCGCCAAACCACCATTAATAATGGGTGAGGCGCCGGGTGTTGGTGCAAAATCGCTGACCACCCACGGGTAGCCCCATGCCGGCGTGCTGTTCCAAAGATCCTCTACGGTCGGATTATTGTTGAGGTCGAGGCCGTAAACTAGCTCCTTACCATTCAGTTTCGTCGTATTCACGAATCGAATATCCGTGTTATCGCTGCTGAAATGGTCGTCTCGTGTGTTGTAAGTCACCTGCAGAAAGCTGCCGACTTTGCTTGTCCATGCGCCGGAAAGGAACAGCGAAATATCTTGAGGAAATTCAAAATTGCCGTTCTGAGTTGCGGGGATGGGCGATTTAGTCGACGTGAAAGACGTCTCCAGCATTACAGACAGAGGCAACGAGGCGAGAATGTCCAGTGGCGCGCGCGATTTGCCTCCCTCCGCTTTTATGACTTTGGTCTCATCTGCCCTATCAACGTACCCGAGCAGTTTGAACCTTCGCCCGGCAGGGTTAAGTTCCGGCGGCGTGTAGTGACAGCCACTGCAGGCTAGGCCCGTCTGCCGGGCGTAGCTTGGAACCGCCCACGCGCTCGGCGTATTTACACCGCCGAAAAACAGCAAGAATATAGAAACTATCTCAAACAAAAATATCGCTGGCTTTGTTATGTAGAATTTCATACTTGCCTCCTCCGCAAGATAGATAGCGCTGATTGTCCCGACTAATTTTGTATTGCCTGGTGATAAGAAATTAGCTGCTCCCCACTAGCCCCTGCTGACGAAAGCTGGTCAGCCACACCCCAGATAAATCGGCAAAAACAGAACCCAGTTACGCCGCGTGCCAGCGGTCCGCAATTCATGGTTCTAATGCGCTGTTAGTCGAGAGTCATTATGAGGTCACGATTCGTGACCTGCTGCGTCAGGCGTCACTGGTGCATGTGACCCTCATCACACGGGCGCGTTTGGGGACATAACTCGACTACGTTGGTAAGTATTTCGGCGGGGAAAAAAGGCCGAACGCAAAAAAGAATCGCGAACGGGTTTCATTCGATCGACGTTTTACTGCCCGACATGAGCAGAATTCCGTAGGTTGGTGTTGTTCCGGCGAGAAGTATCGTATTGACTGCGACGACGCATTGTCGCTCTGAATTAGGTCACGGCAGCGACGGCGGGGCCTGCTTCTATTCTCAAAGGTGCCTCGTCCAAGCTTCGCTGAGCGGAGATTTTGCTGGCGACCATTCCGCCTGATGATCACTTTCGTCCTCGACTGGTCCCTGAGCGTTGTAAAGCGGAGCGAGGTAGATGCCGTGCCGTGCAGCGATTGCTTCGATCTCCTCGACCCGCTCCGGAGTGATAAATCCTCTTCCCATCGAGAACGATTCGAAGCGACCCTCCAGAGCGAGAGTCATACCTTCGAGTAGACATCCGTGGACCACGTCAGGGAATGGGTGCCGATTCAGAATTCCGTGAAAATCTGGTGCGAACTCCAATCCGCCGGTGATCTGTCCCAAGCCTCCGAAGAAGACTTTAGCGTCAGGCATCTGCGCGTTTGGCGAAAGGTTCTTCGGATATCCCGCATCACAAACGATCGCGCCGGGCGCGATGCGGCCGGGCAGCAGCGAAGGAGTCGCCAGACTCGCCGCGCAGATTACGAGATCGGCGACCGTGGACACTCGCTGCGTAGGGGGCGAGATCTCAACCTCAACTCCGTCGTCTCGCAACTCCGCCGCGAGCCTGCGCAGCCGTTCCAGGTTGCGTGCGCTAAGGAGCACGCGTTTCACCACGGGCGCCAAGCAACGCGCGCAGCCAGATCCCACATCTCCGGTCGCTCCAACTATAAGCAACGTCGATCCGCGCAGGTCGCGCCCCTCCAGCGCGCACATCTTCTTGATTCCCTGAACGATGAAACCGACGGTCAACGTATTGCCTGTAGTGAAGACCGTATTGTTTCGCGCCGGTAGCTGATCGAAGTTGCCCTCGATCAGAATGGAGCTAAATCCGCCGAGACTCACGATCTTCGCTCCGGCGTTGATCGCGCAAGCCGCCGCGGCTCGAACCCGCGCGATGTTCTCGTGCACATAGGCCGCTTCGAGCCGGTCGGGTGGGATGAAGGAGTCGATATAAAGGCCGCAGGCTTTTGCCCCCGTTATCGAGCCGACTTCGACATGGCAGACCGCTCTAGGTGGAATCCACGGAAGTATGTCCTTGATCTCATCGTCGGGAAGAGGCGCACGCTGCGGTCCGCGTAGGACCGAGAGCACGTCTGCGGCGGCACGCCAACTTTCCTGATGTCCGATAAGAGCGAAATCGTTGTCCATGGCCCATCCTTGCCTAAGAGCGCGTGATGAAATTCCGCGTCCGAAGCCACACCCCTTCAAAACTTCGACGCCCCAGTCTGTAAGGCGCATCCATCGCACGATAACTACCGAATGCCTGAAGACATACCTGGATACAAATCCAGTCACTTACACCGCCAGCTGAGCCACCCAACCAAGGGTTATTTCCCCAGGTATCCCGAGTATGTCGAGCGTCTTCAGATACTGTTGCAGCGACGCCCCACGAAGCTCGGCCGCACTCAACCGGACATCGAACAGCGATGGCTTCACACAGCTCGCGTGACACACTTCGCAATGCCCGTCCTTGCATTCCTTCGCCAGCATCTTCGCGAGCGTGGTCATCACATCGAGATGCAGCCGGTAAACTTTATCGTCGAAGCGCTGCGCATCCAATGCTCGCTCCGCTCGAAGAATTGCCATGGCGTGATCGACGTGCTCCTCTTCTTCATCTGCGATCGAGGCAAATGTTTTGCCCATGCTCCCCGGTGCCACCCTCCCAACGCGCGCATAGCTGGCGACGGCGAACGATTCCAGCATGATCTCCTGAACGATCAGGCAACCAATAAAATCACGCTCCGCGATGCAGCTCATAAAGGCTTCACGCAGCTGTTTCCAATGCTTTGCAGCGACGTTATTTGCGACCTCCACGCCGATCTTGCGGCCCTCGGCGGCGAAGCGACCGGCGTGTCCTCGTTCAATCGCCGCGTGCTCCAATGCGTCGGCGACTTCTTCAGGATCGTTGCAAATCTCCGACAAAGACGCGTAGTTCATGGCGGCGATCAGTTCGCCGGTCATCGCCTGTGCCAGGACGTCCTGCCAAATCGGAGCATTCGGCGACAGGGAAGTACATTCAATGGTTGAGCAGTTAACATTAACCAGCGACTCCATACATCCTCCTGAAAATCGAATTAAAGAAACGTCGCAGCGATCAGGCAGTCGGCTTCGGATCTGGCGATGCCATCCGGCTCCAGCAATCACGAAGGCCTTGACGGAATTTTTCCCGTTCCTCCGGCGTCCGCTGTCTCCAACGGTCCCGCATGCCATGAAGCCGGCGCCCGCCTCGGCCTGCGGAACCGCGGAATCCCCCGAGCAGGATTTTGCTCAGGATGATCAGGCCTAAGGCTTGCCAGTACCCAATCAGTTTCAATCCAAAGAGCGCAGGCATCAGCCAGTTCCACAAGCTCATGACTACGAACCCAAACACGGCAAACATGGCAATAAACAGCATCGCGAACAGCGGAAATTTCACCAAGCGAAGCAAAGTGTAGCTTTTCATTTTGTTTCTCCGTTTTACAAATTCGTCGTTACATAATTTGAAGCTGCTGCAGCGTCATTCTCCCGCTGCGCCAGCCTGCGCCTTCCATCGTTGCGCGTTCACACCCATCACGATCAGCCACAGCTCCAGTGGCAATTCTCCGAGCGCAGAGGCACCGGCAATAACGGGAAACAGTCGGTGTGCGACCGGTGGCACTAGAAAGATCGCCCAGCCCAGACCGCTGATGGTCAGAAGCGCTCCCAGAACGCGAGGCAGAAAGGTCGACCTGAAAATCAAATAGCCGATCAGAATGCACCAGAATCCGAAGAACGCCAGATAGGTATCGAAGGCGTACGAGTTCAGCTTGAGAAACAAAGCCGCGAGCGCCTGCAACTGTTGAGCTGTGAATGCACTCAACGAGCTGCCGCCTTGCAGAATAAGCAAAGGAACGACATACAAAAATCCGGAAAGAGCCTGAACAGCGCATCCGACGAGAATGACAAACGCCGCGAGTGAAGAAACACTTTTGTTCACAGGCCGAAGCAGTTCATACATAAGAAATGCCCAAGCGATATGGCAGACAACGCCGAGAATAGAGGATGCGAATCCGAGCCAGTACAATCGCTCGTGTGCAAGGATATTCGCCGCAGTAGCCGCGGCGCCTCCCGCGACAACCAGCTTGCCGAGAATTACTACTTGGCCGGATGTGGACGTCAGGCCTTCGAAAAATTGAAAAACACCGGCCATCCTGGCTTTGAAAGCCGGTGACGTTTCTGTGATCCGCTCCATCGTTGCTGCTGTGCTCATATTCGTTTCTCCTTGCGATCCCGATTCGCCTGCCACATAAATCAGGGGGCGTTCAGTTTCTGCAGCATCACCGCACCATTCTTGTTCTTAGGGTTGAGCTCAAGGGATTTTCGATAGTTGGCGATGGCCAGCGGCTTGTTGCCGTTGTCCATATAAGCTTCCCCGAGGCTGTCGTAAGCGTTGCTGGATTGCGGATAGGCTTCAACGTTGAGCTGAAGAATGCGTACCGCTCCCTTGAAGTTTTTCGTGCGAATGAGTTGGTAGCCCAAAGCGTTGAGTTCGTCTTCGTCGAAGTTGTAGGTGGCGGGTGCGGCAGTTTTCAACTCATGGTATTGCTGAACGGCCCGGTCAATGCCACTGGAGCCGATGGTGGCCGAAAGAGTTTCAGCAATAGATTTGCGCGGGTTGTAGGCGGCTTTAAGTTGGGGCACCCATTGCGCCATGGCGACCGCAAAAAGTCCGGCGCCCATCACGAGCGTTAATACAAAAAGCATGCCTGCCGTAGCCACGCGCCGCAGCGCGCCTGGGCGGTCCTGCGCCCGCAGATAGATTTCGAGAACGGCAAGGGGAAGTATGTATTGTGCGAAAGTCATGAATGTGAGAAACGGTCCCCGAAACGTCGTTGGGTCGAAACCGAAGGGACCCTTAAAGATGAGAAACGACAAGAAAAAGCCGATCCGGAAAAACCACGATGCGCTTACCACCAGGAAGAAGCGAAGAGCCCAGCGGCGATGAGTCTTGAAATCGCGAGCCAGCGCGTAGCGCAGCGCCATGCCTCCGCAAAGCCAGATCAGCACTGCGTTCAGAGTCGAACCCAGGTGTACAGAAAGATCGCCAACGCTTCCCCGGAACCAAGTCATGTAAACGCCGGCCACGCTGAGGGTGACGGCGGCCAGCATGTAGATACGCCCATTCCAGCGGTGAAAGATTGGAAAGCGATTGCGGATTTGCGGCACCAACTGCACTGCTCCGGCGAGCATGATGACCGCGGCGGACGCAACATGCATGACCACGGCAGTATTCCCCATCGAAACGCCGGGGACGTAACCGTGCGTGAAGTTCCACTTGTGGTAGTCTCCACGCAGCGCGGTGAGAGCATAGAACGATGCCACGGTGATCCCGAATACCACTTGGCCGACGACGGTCACGGCAAACCAAAATCGCGCGGCTGCTTTGAGGGCAGTGTCGGCAACGGAGCTCAGCTGCAATCGGTTGGTCATCACGGCGGTGCTCATATTCGTTTCTCCTTGCGCGACTTAGCGCATCAACTTCACGCAAAATCAGAGCGCTCCCTGATAGCGGCGCAGCCGCACCGCTGCCACAAAAAATATCGCAGCCACTATCAGCCCGATCCACAGACTCGGACTGCTGAAGAACCTTCCGGGAGCAAGCTGCGCCAGCGGAATAAAATGTGGATCGATAAAAGCGCCAGTTTTATCCTTCAGGTCGAAAGCAGCCGCGGCAAATCCATACAAGCGGTCTTGCAGCAGCGAGCCGAGATACGAAGTGTGAAAGGCAATGAACTCGAGCGCTGCCAGCGCCATCGGCGGCAACACCGCCCACAGAAACGTGGCGCGCCGCGGCCAGCCTGAAACCAGCAGCAGCCACATATACAGAGGCGCATGCCAGAGCGCGAGTACGATGAGGCTGTAAAGCAGCACCAGTTCCATCTCAAACAATGGAGGATGCCACGGGGTTGCGGCACCTGCACCACTGAACAGTACGACTGCGGCGCTTACCAGGAGCATGATGAGTTGCAGGGTAACCGTGATCGCGAAGACGAGCACCGGCAGAATCGCTAGCGGAACGATTGCTTTCGCCAGCACCGTCGTAAGGTCTGAGACCGGCAGCGACTTCCAGAACAGAATGGTGCGCTCACGGCGTTCACCGTGCAGCGCGTCGAGTGAGTAAAAGATCCCGACAAGGAATCCGACCACCATAATCAACATCGCAGCATGGCTGTAGGGCATGGCCAGCGAGATAGGCTGGGGCGTTCCGTCGTGAAGCGCCTCCAGTCCACGCAAGCTTTGAGGCAGCCAAAACAGGCTGATTAAAAAGCCGAGCATGTAGACTGCGGCGACGGCCAATAGCGCGATATAGATGGAACGGTTCTCCCATAATTCGCGCCGCACCGACCAATAGAGCGGTCGCGTCAGCGAAATGGCCACGGGCACGATTTCCTGCGCGTCAAGCGGTTGCTGGGGTACGGCGTTCGATTGAGTCGTCATCTAACTGTCACCTTATGCGGCCTTTCACCAAATGCACGAGAGACTAAATCGGGCCTTGATAACGCCGCAGCCGCACTGCCGCGGCGAGGCATGCTGCCGTGATTAGCAGTCCGATCCACAGGCCTGGACTGGCCAGAAATCTACCCGGAGTAAAGTGCGTCATGGGATCGAAAAAGTTATCGGATCCTGCAACCTCCGGACCTGCACCCGCGAAACGGTAACGCAACATGTCGAAGAAATACGTAGTGTGAAATGCAATCTTCTCGATGCCGCCAATCGCGACCGGCGGCAAGATGGCCCATAGAAACGCCGCGCGCCGCGCCCAGGCCGAGACCAACAACAACCAACCGTAGAACGGCGCATACCACAGTACGTGCACAGTGATCAGGTGGTAGAGCAGCATTAGCCCCATCTGCCCTAGCATCGCCGTCCCTGGCGCCGCGATAGGTACACCGCTCCCCAGCAAAATCAGACTGCTCAGCAGTAGCATGATCACCACCGTGGCCACCACGATCACGAAGGAAAGCAGGGGCAGAACAACCAGCGGAATGCTTGCCTTCGACAGCACCGTAGTGAGATCGGAAACCGGCAGCGACTTCCAGAAAAGAATGCTGCGGTCGCGGCGCTCGCTGTGCAACGCCTCGAGCGAGTAGAAGATCGAGACAATAAATGCAGCCATCATGATCAGCGCCGCGGCCTGGCCGTAAGGATCCTGGAGTACCGGACGCCGCTGAGGTGCGTTAGCGGCTGACAGCACAAAGATCGCAATCAAGAAACCGAACAGTGCGACGGCGGCGCCGGCCAGCGGCGCGATGTAGATGGAACGGTACTCCCACAACTCCCGCCTGACCGACCAGTAAAAAGGCCGAGTCGCCGACGTAGTCGCTGGCACTATTCGCTGCGACTCGAATGACTCAGGCAGTGCGTTCGATTGCGTATTCATTTGGCCACTCCTTTCGCCGGACCTGCATGATTGCCCATCACGGCGATGAATAAGTCAGAAATGCTGGGCGTGCGCACGTCGCCAAGCCGCGCGACTTGTTGACGATCGACGCGATCAAACAGCAAAATTGTGCGACCGAGCGCTTGGCGCTCATGAATCGGCTTAAGCGCCTGCGCTGCGGCAATGTGTTCGGGGCGCACCGTTACTTCCACATAGCGCGATTCGAATTCGTCCATGCTGCATTCGAGAACAATGCGACCCCGGTTGATGAACATCAGATCAGTGAGCACGTGCTCAACGTCTTCCACCTGATGTGTCGTTACCAAAATTGTGCGGGTGCGATCGAAGTAATCATTTAGCAGCGAATCGTAGAACTGCTTGCGATAAAGAATGTCGAGGCCAAGCGTCGGCTCGTCCAGCACCAGCAACTTCGCGTCGATAGACATGACCAGCGCGAGGTGCAGTTGCGTGACCATTCCTTTCGAAAGTTCTCTGATCTTGCTGGCATGGCGGATGTCCGTCTTGGCCAAAAAACTTTCCGCCTTGGCGCGATCGAATCGCGGATGCACGCCGGCGACGTAATCGATCGCCTGCGAAACCCGCGCCCAGCGCGGCAGCACCGCGACATCGGCAATGAAGCAAACATCGCGCATAAGTTGATCGCGCTCATTCCAGGGATCGCGTCCGAGCACCTTCAATTGACCCTGATACGGCGTGAGCCCCAGAATCGCGTTGAGAGCCGTTGTCTTGCCCGCGCCGTTGGGACCGATGAGCCCGAGGATGCGGCCCTCTTCGACCCGCAGGTCGATGCTGTCGAGTGCCACGGTTGTACCGAAAGCCTTGCGCAAGCCATGTGCTTCTATGACGCTCATGATTTCGGCTCCTCTTCGTTAGCATCCGAAGGCGGCTGGGTTGGGGCAGTACCATTTTTCAGCAGTTCTTCTGCCCTCAGACCAAGCCGTTGAATGGTCGCATGCACTCTCGGCCATTCTTCGGCAAGAAACTTCTGTCGTTCCCCCTGCAGCAACAAGTCGCGTGCGCCAGCATTGATAAACATGCCCCGACCTCGCCTGGTCTCGACCAACTGCTCGTCGACCAATTGTTGATAACCTTTCAAGACCGTGAGCGGATTGACCCGATATTCGGCCGCCACATTGCGCACCGATGGTAACGGATCACCTTCCTTGAGCACGCCGTCGAGTATCATTGCGACGACACGATCTCTAAGCTGGCGATAAATCGGCTGACTGTCGTTCCACTCACGGTCCATTATGTTTTCCAGATAAAGCTAAAGACACGATTCACAGAACAACTTCCACTCGTTTCGGTTTGTAAAAATAGTTCACAAACACGTATCCCCAGGGCACGGCAACGATCGGCAATAACACCCACAAGAACGCCGACGTGGTGCCTTCCGCTGGTGAGCCCGCCAACGTGCCGTTCGACCACAGTGGATACGCCACAAGAATCAGCCACAGCACTTTGTAGAAGATCTCCAGCAGCACGATCGGCAGCATCTTTACCGGACGAATAATTCCTATGCCCGCCAAAGTCGCGAAGGCTGTCCATACGCACCAGGCCACGGCATCCATCGGTTCCCATGGTCCCTGGTGCGTAAGGATGTGTGTCCAGGTTTCTTTGCCAAGCACGAAGAACATCAATACATAAAGCAGCCGC
>Ga0210401_10008397_pt1 | contig 10246 bp, 13 predicted proteins | sample IncBWH32MmetaG_FD_150866 | JGI IMG/M metagenome (GOLD analysis project Ga0210401, IMG submission 150866) | Forest soil microbial communities from Barre Woods Harvard Forest LTER site, Petersham, Massachusetts, United States - Inc-BW-H-32-M | ecosystem: Environmental > Terrestrial > Soil >... | reverse complement strand
AGCCGATACTTAAGACAGAAAATCTGTGGAAACTCTACCGCGCGGGCAAGGTGGACGTGCCCGCCCTGCGCGGCGTGAATTTCGCAGTACAGCCCGGCGAATCTGTGGCTGTCATGGGCCCTTCGGGTTGCGGCAAGTCTTCTCTCCTTTATGTGATTGGCGGCCTTGCACAAGCCTCCCGCGGCAAAGTGTTCGTCGACGGCAACGACCTCACCTCTCTGAGCGACGCCGCCCGCACCAGGCTGCGGCGCCACAAAATCGGCTTTGTCTTCCAGCGCTTCAATCTGCTCCCGACGCTGACAGCCAAAGGCAACATCGCCATCGCCCAGTTTATTCATGGCGATGGCTTTGACCCGCACCGCTTCGATGTCGTCACACAGCTATTGGGCCTCGCAGGGCGCATGCATCACAAACCTTCGGAACTCTCGGGCGGCGAGCAGCAGCGCGTAGCGATCGCCCGAGCCATCATCAATGAACCGAAAATCCTCCTTGCCGACGAGCCCACCGGAAATCTCGACTCGAAAAACTCGGAAGTGGTTCTGCAGATGCTCCGCCAGCTGAATAAGGATCTTGGCCAGACCATTGTCATGATCACGCACAATCCCGAAGCCACCACTTATTTCGACCGCGTCGTGCACATGCGCGACGGGATCATCGTCGACGGAGTGCCTGCGGACTGACATGGCCAGCCTCGGACAAATCCTCTCGAAGACGTTTTTCTGGTCTTACGAGCGCGGCACCTGGCAGTACGACGCGGCCGTCATCCTGATTCTCGTTTTTGTCCTGCTGACGCCGCGGGAATGGTTCAAGGACAAGCCGGTCGGTGGAGCGCCCGTCACGCCGGGCCAAGTCCAGCTGATTTCTCAGGATGGCAGCCGGTTGACGTACCGCGTCGACGCGCGTGTTCTTGCTCCTCCCACAAGGCTCGCCTTGCAAAGCGATCTGCACACCGCGCTGCAAGAGGCGCTGCCGGAGTTGCACAACGGAAACTTCCTGATTGCCAAGATCGAACCGCTGCGCGACGAGCAAGGCGTGGTGATTGCCTACCAAGTGGAGATCCGCCACTAACTCCCTTCGAAACGAGCCCTAAAACGCATTCGAACGTAACGCCCCCGCATGCCCGCGCGTCTCTCTCTATGCTACGATTCTGAAAGGCCGGATGAGCCGCGATTCCGCCACTCGATAGGGGCAACGATTGAAACGTCTACGTCTACTTCTTGCAATGTTAACTCTGGCTTGTACGCCCGGCGCGTTTCGAATGCATGCCGCGCAGGCCAATTCACGCCTGAGCATCGAAAACGTCTTGACCATGATGGACCACGGCGCGCAAAACTTTCACACTTTGACCGCCGACATCGAGCACCTTAAGTACACCGCGGTCGTGAAAGACACTTCCAAAGAATCCGGTCACATTTTTGTGCGCCGCGATGACAAGATGCGCATCGAAATCCTGCAGCCTGACCCGCGTACCATTCTGAGGACTGGCGACTCCCTCTTCGTCTACACTCCCAAAATCAACCGTGTGGAAGAATTTGATCTCGGCAAGAACCGGGCGTTGATCGATCAATACGTTCGCCTGGGGTTCGGCACAAAAACCGAAGAAATCAAAAAGAGCTATTTGATCACCTTCCTGGGCGAAGAAGATCTCGATCAAAAGAAAACTGCGGTACTCGAACTGACACCTAAATCGGATCAGACTCGCGGCCAGATCAGCAAAATCCAGATGTGGATTGATGAAGCGTCCTGGCTGCCAATCGAGCAGAAGTTCTTCGAGACGAGCTCGGGAGATTACGTCCTCTTCCATTACAGCAACATGCTGGAGAATCTGAAAATCGGCGACGGGAAATTCAAGCAGGATTGGCCGAAGGGCGTCCTCCGCGTGAAACCGACCGCCTAGCTTTCAGAAGTTCAGGTCCCTCGCCGGCAGGTTTTCTTGCCTCATTCCTTTTTAGTGCGCCGCGGCGCGTTCCTGCGCGAGCAGTTGTTCCTTCCGTGATAACCCCCAGCGGTATCCGGCCAGCGTGCCGTCCTCGCGAATCACCCGGTGGCACGGCACGACAATCGAAACGGGATTCGTCGCGCAAGCGCGCGCCACGGCTCGCACCGCTTTCGGCTGTCCCAGGGAGCGCGCCACCTGTGAATATGATCGCGTCCGCCCACGCGGTATGCGCTGCAATTCCTGCCACACCCGCCGCTGAAACGCCGTCGCCTGCAAATCCAGCGGCAGCTCCAACCGTGGCTGTTTTCCTTCGATGCGCTGGACGATTTCTCGGACCCAACGCTGAAACGAATCCGTTGCCGGAGTAATTTCAGCGCGCGGGTATTCTTCCCGCAATTCCGCGATCAGTTTGCTTTCCGCATCGCCCAGATAAACGGCCGAAACACCCCGTTCCGTGGCCGCCACGAGAACTTTTCCCAACGGCGACTTCGCAACTGTGTATCCGATCTTCATGTTCTTTCCTCCCTTTCGATACGTCGCCGGCGTCATCCCGAGCTGCGCATTGCTCCGCTCGTACACGCGGCTTGAGGATCCATATCCGGTCTCATACAGCGCATCGGTAATGTTCTTGCCCGACCGCAGCAGCATCTTGAATCTCTTGATCCGCAATGCCTCCGCAAGCTCGCGCGGCGCAAGTCCAGTCACGTGCTGAAACGCCCGCCGCAGCGTCGCTTGCGTCGTCCCCAATGTCCGGGCAAGAGCCGCCAGGCGGACGCTTTCTTCGGCGGATTCACTGAGATGCCGCGCCGCACGCTGCACCAGCGCCACGGCTCCGGAAATTTCGTTGGGCCGGCAGCGAAGGCAGGGCCGGTAACCTTGCTTTTCGGCCTCCTCCCGCGTGCGATAGAAGACGACGTTACGCCGCAGCGGCCGCCGCGCCGGGCACGATGGACGGCAGTAGATATGCGTGGAGCGCACCGCCAACACAAAGGTCCCGTCCGCCCGCGAATCTCGCGCCAGCGTCGCCCGCCAGTACCGCGCGGCGGCGTGTACTGAAATTCCTTGTTCGCTTCTTGTTTGTGTCTGGCTCATGTTGAATACGCTAAAAGTAACGCACACGGAAAAACAAATCTATCCGCAAACGAACGGCAAAGTGAAAAGTCAGTATCGGGCAGGTGAGCCGGTCTGTCAGGCTTCGTTGGCAGCGGGGAGCGCATCCTTGACGGCGCGGGCCGGCGCCGGATGCGGCGCGGTGATCACCAGAATCACGGCTGTCACGATGACTCCCGCGGCAAGCATGGTCCGCAGGGAGACGGCTTCCCCAGCCAGCAGCCATCCCAGGAACAGCGCCACCACGGGATTTACGAACGCATACGTCCCTACTCGCGCCGCGGTGCTCTTCTGCAGGATATAGATATACGCGCTGAACCCGATGCCTGAACCAAACACGATTAGATAGCCCAATGCCAGCCATGACCTCGCGCTGATAGCAGCAAAATGGAACGCGCGAAATTCTCCCGTAAACAAAGCCACCAGAAGAAGAGTGGCGCCGCCCGATAAACACTGCATCGCCACGCTCAGCATGGGAGAACTCGGCATCCCGCCGTGTTTCGAATACAGCGAGCCACAAGCCCATGCCAACGATGCAAACACCAGGATGCCCGCACCCCCGGGATCGACTCGCCCCGAGCCTCCCAGGTGCGCAGGACCGACCAGCAGCACCAGGCCGCCAAAGCCCGTCACCAGTCCGACGACCACCCCGAAGACTGGCCGAACGCCGCCTGGGCGCAGCCAGTCCAGGATCACCAGCCATAGCGACACCGTGGCGACCAGCAGTGCGGCAACCCCGGATGGCACCGTTTGCTCCGCCCAACTGACCCCGCCGTTGCCCACGCAGAGCAACAGAAATCCGGTAACAAGCGCCGCTCGCCAGTGCGCCGCACTGGGCCGAATCCCGGCCTTACGGCGAAAAATGGGATACAAGATGAGCCCCACGCACAAGTGGCGCAAGCCCGCGAGAATGAACGGCGGAAACGATTCGATGCCCACGCGAATCGCCAAATACGTGGAGCCCCACACAATGTAAACAGCAGCGAACGCAATTAGCACTAGTGTTGTCGCGCGGGCATGGCCGGGAGCGAGAGGAACTGAAGTTTCTCTGGCGCTCGGCGCTTCAAGAGGCGTCGTGGGCATGAGCCGTGGCCTTACAGACCATAAGTAGCGTCCAAAACCGAAACTGTCGAGCACCATATTGGTAGAGTCTTCTTCTTGGAAATCCACAGCATCTTGTGGCCCGAGTCGAGTACTATGACTAAGTGTTTCAAGTTAGGACACTTCGAACGTTTTCCACAGGTTGACGTAGAGTCCTTCTAGTGACATCGTATCGCTCCGCACCGCGTGGGTGCGGTCGGGGCAATTCCAGAAAGACAGTCTGAAAGTTAAGTTTGTTGGGCCACTGCCAGCGACAGTGAACTGGCGTCTCTGAGGGCACATTGAACGCGTCGAAGCGCGCACTTCCATTGGAAAATTGGCCGGACGAACTCTCCGCGGACGTTTGCGCGGGCAAGGATCTACCGAGTTTTGGACCGGAAACCCCGCGTGCGCCTGCGTTGCGACTGAAACCGCTCCTCGTTCCCGCGCAACCTCGCCGTTTTGCTCGCGTTCCAACCCATGCCGTAGGCGTTTTTCCCGAGCATCGTGAATATCCCCGCGCCACCCTCAATCTGCCGCTCCGTCTACGCTCCGCGGCCGGCGCGGCTGAAGATCATCCCATCACTCTTGTCACTAGGGATATCAGCTCGACGGGCGTCTATTTTCTCTGTCCTAAGCAGCTTGCGGCCGGAACTCCCATTGAGATTGAAATCGTACTGGTCAGCAAGCCCCTCGGACTTGGAAATGTAGTCATGGTCACAAAGGCTCATGTGCGACGCATCGAGGCTGCCTCGGTGCCTGGCTGGTACGGAGTCGCCGCGGCGTTCGACGACGTCGAATTTGACCGCGACGATGGCCTTCCCACGCGTTTCCTGAAGCGTTAGGATTTTTTCTTCCGACAGCTAGAACATCCCCATTCTTGTGCTCTACAGCCCTGCCTGGGAGACTCGCAAGGTGGTCTTCCCTCCGGCACTTTCTGCTACCCTGTTGGGCCGATGGTCAAGAATCACAATCGTTCCGTGGAAGCCGTCCTCTTCGACTGGGATGGCACGCTCATTGACTCCTATCATGCAGACGCTTCCGCTTACCTGGCCATGTTCAAGGAAATGGGTATCTCCTGGGGCCTCGAAGAACTCGAGAAAAACTACTCCCCAAACTGGTATCACGTCTATCGCGCCGCCGGGATGCCACGCAAACATTGGGACGACGCCGACCGCTCCTGGCGTTTGCACTACGCCAAGCACAAGCCAAAGCTCATTTCCGGCGCACGGCGGGTCCTCGCAAGCTTGGGCAGCGCGCATCACCTTGGCCTCGTCAGCAGCGGTGATCGTGACCGCGTCCATCGCCAACTGCGCGAATTCCGATTGACCGGTCTCTTTGCCGCTCGCGTCTGCAGCGACGATACGGTCCGCAAGAAGCCACATCCGGAGCCGCTCCGGCTTGCCCTTCGTCAAATGAAGATTGCTTCCTCGGCATGCGTCTACGTCGGCGACGCTCCTCAGGATGTGGAGATGGCACGCCGCGCGGGGGTGCGGGCGATTGGGGTGTTAGGTCCGTTTCCCACGGAAAAGCGCCTTCGCGCCGCCCGGCCGGACTTCCTGCTCGAATCCATCGACGAATTGCCGGGTGTTTTGAAACTCTTGCGCCGCTAGTGGAGGCAATCTTGCCGCCAGGTGGATCTAAGGTTTTGCCGGAGCGCCGGCAGGCGGTGGTGCCGCCGCGGGGGCTGTTGGAGTCGCTGGCGTCGCGCCCACAGGTTTGAAGTCCGTCCACTTGATCACAACGCGTACAGGTATCAACACATCTTTCTGCCGCAGAGTGTCATCCGAGCGCGCATAGTCCGGGAACCAGTATTTTCCGTCAACATTTTCGCGATACGTCTCAAAGAGGCTGAACGTCTTCCCGGAAAGACTGTGCATTTCGCCCAGGTCCGTCACCCACTTCCCGTAGGTTTTCACTACCTCGAGATATTTCGCGTCGACCCACACGATGCCGTCAAAATAAGCTTTTGAGCGTTCCACGCCTTTGGGCTTCACCTGAAAAATGTAGCAATCGACTTCGTCCACCAGCTCCCGGCCAAGGAATTTCAGGTCGTATTTCGCAAGCTGGCCTGACGTAAGCGGGAACAACGGTACCTTGTCAAAGCTTTCCAGATCCTCCGCCCTGAGGTACAGGTGCAACAGCGTGGAATGCGGCCGTTCGATCACTTTCTCGAAATATTTTCCGTCCACGTCCCGGGCCGGTTCGGTCACCATCACGTACTCTCCGGCTGGCTGCCCGTCGGGGCCAAACTCTTCGATGCGCACCGTCCTCCGGTAAGTGAAACGAGTCCGCGCGATCAGATACTCGTCTTCTTTCTGCGCGAAGCGCCTGATGATTTCGGCTTCGGGAAGGGACGGTGGCGCTTCCGGCGTCGGGTCATTCCCGACGCGCGTCACGCGATGCTCCGGAGGTGGCGCGATTGGCCCTTGCTGCGCAGCATGCGCCGAGACCAGCGTTGCTTGAAAAAGTATAGCGCCGAGGAGCACAACTGTACTACGTAGGAGAAAAACGCGTCCGCAGTCCGCAAATGAATAGCTCTGATTCATGTAAATTTGGATGCGCCCACTTCCCTGCCAGGCAGCCTGTCGCCGTCTCAAACCAAGAGTCTATCGTACCGAGCGCATGCATCCCAAGCCGCCCGCTTGCCCTGAGCGCCAATTCCCGCATCCCGCGCCTTTGGTCACGTGCCTGCGGAACACCTCGATTTTTTTTTGCCACCTGGCAGGCGAAGAAGAAAATAGAAGTCTCTGCTACAATTTTGAGGATTCGTGAGCGACGCAAAACAAGCCAAGCGGTATCTCGTCTCCGGAATGGTCCAGGGTGTGGGCTTTCGCTACTTCACCCAGGCCGCCGCGGAAAAACTGCATATCGGCGGCTTCGTGAGAAATCTGCGCGATGGCCGCGTCGAGGTATTCGCTGTCGGCTCACCCCAGCAGCTCCAGGAATTGCGCGCTATGCTAGAACGCGGCCCGCGTTTCTCCAGCGTCAGCGAAGTTTTGGAAGAACCCGCAGCACCCGATCGGCAATACGAAGGCGATTTTTTCATCAATCCCAGCAATTGAAACGCGCAGATTAAACGGAAACGAACCAGGAGGAGCCGTTCGAATGAACGATCTGAAAAAGTTGATCCGCGAAGTGCCCGATTATCCCAAGCCGGGCATTCTTTTTTATGATTTGACTACGCTCCTCAAGGACAAGCACGGCTTCCACACGCTGATCGACCGCCTTTGCGAACACTACAAAGGTCACACCATCGACGTCGTCGCAGGCATCGAAGCGCGCGGCTTCATTTTTGCTCCTGCCCTGGCCTACCGTCTTGGCGCAGGATTCGTCCCTGTTCGAAAGCCGAAAAAACTCCCCGCCAAAACCGCCAGCATCTCCTACGCGCTCGAGTACGGCACGGACACGCTCGAGATTCACGAAGACGCCGTAAAGCATGGCCAGCGCGTCATCATCTGCGACGATCTTCTCGCCACCGGTGGCACCGCCGCCGCCACCGTCAAGCTCGTCCAGCAACTCGGAGGCATCGTCGAAGGCGCCGCCTTCGCCGTCGAGCTCACCTTCCTCAACGGCCGCAAAAAACTGGACGGCGTCGACGTCTTCTCCCTCATTCAATACGACAAGTAGACAGATTACTGACCGGGGCCGACCAACTCGATTCCGTCGGCGCCAGAAGGTTTTGTCACGAGAAGCCACCGCACAACGTCTGGCGGTGTTGAAAGCCATTCCGATGTCGACTTGCTTCCAAACGATTGCGCCGAGAGTTTCTTACGAAACAGGCCATGGCCCTTAAGCTCGAATTCAACAACGTTCGAACTGTGCCATTTGACACAACTTATCGCTTCCCATGGCAGTACTTGCTCTTTGAAGTAGCGCCTGAAATGAACTCCCTGTTCCGTTGCATGACCGTACACGAGCTCTTCGTTACTAACGACAAGTATTCCTATAAAAATAAATAGGAAACCAAAACGCATCGGCTCATTGAACTCTGTGCTGCTAAGGACCACTGAAGTGACAACGATTAATACAAAGATCGAACCAAGTTTCCATGTGATCCAAAACAAAAAGGAGCCTACCGGGACCTCATTGCTGCGCATTAGAGAGTTTCATTTTCTTTGATGACGTTGGCGGACGGCCTCAAAAAGGACCACTCCCGCGGCAACCGAAACATTCAGCGACCTCACTGGGCCAGTGGTCGGCAACTTCACGACAAAATCGCATCGCTCGCGTGTCAACTCGTGCAGTCCCTTGCCTTCGCCTCCCAAGACAATGCCCGTGGGTGAGGTGTAATCCACCTCCGTGTAGCTCTTGTCTCCGTCCTCATCCAGCCCCACCAGCCAGTAACCCGCTTTCTTCAATTCTTCCATCGTGCGCACCAGGTTCGTCACCTTCGCCACCGGCAAGTGCGCCAGCGCCCCCGCTGAAGCGCGCGCCACCGTATCCGTAAGTCCTGCCGCACGCCGCTCCGGAATAATTACCCCGTGCGCCCCCGCTGCCAGCGCTGTTCGAATAATCGCCCCCAGATTGTGCGGATCCTCGACGCCATCCAGCAAAACCAGCAGCCCCATGCCTCCGTGGCTCTTGCTGGCTAGCGCGAGAACATCTTCAAGAGTGGCAGGAGCGCGCGCCGCCGCCAGCGCCACCACTCCCTGGTGGTCTTTCGAATTGGCCAGCCGATCCAGTTGCCCGCGGTCCTCGAACCGCACCGGCACGCCCTGCTGGCGCGCCAATTGCACGATCTCCTCCACGCGCGTGTCCTGCCGCCCTTTCGCAATCGCAATACGGTCAATCGGACGCTGCGCTTCCAGCGCCTCCTTCACCGCGTGAATTCCCGTCAAACAATCCATGGCCGAGACAGTGTACAGGCGAGCGTCCCCACAGGAAAGGTAGGACAGGCATTCCTGCCTGTCCTCCGAACTCGCCCTGCGTTAGGCTCCCGGAACATCGAGTTCAATCCAGCGCCGCACAAAACTCCACAATCCTCGTCCGCGCCGATTTCACCGGCACCGTAAACGTAAGCCCTGCGGCCTCGTCCAGCAACAAAATGACCCGATCCAACACTCCTTCTCCAGCGCGCCCCGCCAGCGCCAGACGGATCGGATGAAACAACTCCCGCCAGCGCAAATCCATTCGCCCTTTCAATTCCGTGATGATTACCTTGAATCTTTCTGAATCGAGCGGCGTGCCGTCCAACAGAATCAGCGCCAGCTCGCGCAACACATCCCGCGCCGCGTAACGCGAAAGCACTACATGACTTTCCACCCTGGAGATAATTTCGCGCGCATCATATTGAAAAATTAGTTCCAGAAGCTCAGCCCGCGCCGTGCTGTCCGGGGCGTGTCCGCCAAGCATCGCGGCCGCGCGCTCGCACCAGGAGATTTGCTCCGTGGTGGGCTTATCCGCAAGCCACCCATGCTCGCGAAGAATGGTTACTACATCGCTCGTTGTAAAGGGATTTGCAGCCGCAACGGGCGCATCGGAATGATCACCGGGAAGCATTAGGGGCTAGCGGGAAGCAAGCGTAGCCACAACATGTGCGGCGATGGCTTCGCCGCGCCCGACCGCGTCCACGCCTTCGTTGGTCTTCGCCTTCAAATGAATTTTTTCAGCCGGCACGCCAAGCGACTTGGCCAGAGCCTCACGCATCCTCGGAAAGTGCGGACCAAGTTTCGGTTTTTCCAGGATCACCACCGCGTCGACGTGCTCGATCCCAAAATGCTTCTCGTCCAGCAGCTTTCTCGCGTGTTCCAGAAAGAGCAGGCTGTTCGCGCCCTTCCACTTCGGATCGCTGTCCGGAAAATGCGTGCCGATATCCCCCAGCCCCGCCGCACCCAGGAGCGCATCGCAAAGCGCATGCGCCAGCACATCGCCATCCGAGTGCCCCACCGGCCCCTTTTCGAACGGCACTTCAATTCCGCCTACGATAAGTTTCCGCCCCGCCTCCAGCCGATGCAGATCGTAGCCGAGACCGCACCGCACGCTCATACTTTCTTCCGCTCGCTCTCAAGGTAGAAGCGAGCCAGCTCCATATCCGCCGGCTTGGTGATCTTCATATTGCGCTCGGAACCCAGCACAACATGTACGTCGTGCCCCATGCGTTCGACCAGTCCAGCC
>Ga0210401_10008394_pt1 | contig 10247 bp, 25 predicted proteins | sample IncBWH32MmetaG_FD_150866 | JGI IMG/M metagenome (GOLD analysis project Ga0210401, IMG submission 150866) | Forest soil microbial communities from Barre Woods Harvard Forest LTER site, Petersham, Massachusetts, United States - Inc-BW-H-32-M | ecosystem: Environmental > Terrestrial > Soil >... | reverse complement strand
ACCGGCCGGAGTCGGCTTGGCGGCGAAGGGGCGCAGCGCCTTGACGAGTCCCTCGAGAGCCTCGGCCAAGTTCTTGATGCCATCGGGATTACTTAGACTGATGCTGACGTTTACGGTATGGTCGGCCTTGGCCATTTCAGGATCCTTTCAGGATTATGTGCGCCATGCCGTCCGCGTATGTGGCGACGCGGGTTTCGGCGAGTTTCAGGCGCCGCTTCGTGTCGGCGAGTTCCAGTTCGAGTTCTGCCACCCGGTCTTCAAGCGATATTTCCTTCTCCGACGGGTTTCGGGAGCGGCCGGTGATCTCGAAGCTGTTGCTGCGCCACTCCCAGGACAGGTCGCAGATGTAGCATTCGTATGTCGCGCCCGCGCCGCCCGTGGGGAAGATGTGGTTGTGGTATTCGGTCATCAGTGTCCTTCGTCTTCCCGGTCGCCGACGAGGAAGCGCGCGACCCGCAGGACGTCGTTGACGTCGATGCCGTATTCTTCGCTGTGCCTGTCGATGACAGCGCGCGCTTCCTTCACGAGTCTGATCGCCGCGTTGTAGGCGTCCATACGGTACGCTGTCACGTCGAACTGGGTGAACGCGTCGCCTTGCGGCTGCGACTTCGCATTGAGCTCGTCGGCCAGTTGGTCGCAGTGCGCTTCCAGTTCGGCGATCCTGTCCTTGTATTCTTGCGCGGTGATGTCGGCCATCAGGCCCACAGCCGCCAGCCGAAGTGCCCGGTGAGCCACACGCACAGGAGCAGGAACACGCCGGTGAACAGGAAGTGCACGGCCGTCCAGTGCGTGATGGGAGCGCCGGCGTTGACGCCTTCCAGCTTCCAGATCGCGGCCGACAGGGTGAGGTCTGGTCGGCCGTTGGCGAGGACGGCGAGCTCCGGGATGAGGAACGCCACCGGGAAGGTGATGACAAACCATATCAACCAGTAGATTTTCACGCGTTCCTCCAGATGTGTTCGCAGGCCGAGCAGCGCCAGCGCTTCGCCCCGTCCTCGATGGTGAACTCGACGACGTCCGTGCCGGGGCCGCAGTCGCCGCAGTGCGGCGCGCTCAGATGGTAGTAGCAGTTCTCGTTGAAGGTGCCGGGGATGCAGATGCACACGGCGTCATTGCCTTCGGGCAGCGGGCCGACCTGTATGCGCCACTGGCCGAGTACACTGATCCAGTCGACGACGCATCCCGTGATGCGCCGCGTGCCGGGCATGAGGACGGCGACCGCTTCCCCGGGCGCGTAGTCGTGGAAGGCGCCCCCGACCAGGACACAGGGTGCTGTCGGGTTCAGCGGGTCCGGGGTGACACGTATCGTCTTCACTCACAGCCCCGATGAATCGAGGTTGGCCTGGATGCTGCGCAGCATTACACCGTCGAGCCAGGAAGCCTGCAGCCGGGTCTGCGGTACACCGCGCCCGCGTCGCTGAAAGCTCCGCAGGCCGTCCATGTGCAGCCGTGCGACCTGCTTGTACGACTTCTCGAGGTTGACCATCAAACCCTCCCCGTGGAGTGGTGGTAGTAGATCCAGGCGGCGATGTTCGCGACCGGGTCGTAGATGTTGTTCGATGTGCCGGCGGCGTGGAAGCGCGCGAAGTCGGCGGGTGCCAGCTGCATGATGCCGCGCCTGTTGCCGAGCCGGTAGCCGTCGGCAGCCAGGTCGCTGAGCTCCTCGGCGGTGCCGCCGATCGCGTTGGCCACGAAACCGGTCTTCGTCTTCGCCGTATCATCGAGGACGTACTTGCTCGCGACGCCCCCCGCCAACGTGATCGCGGTGTCGCGCCACGCCTTCCAGGCTTCGATGTCGGCTGCGCGGCCTCCCCCTCGCACGGGGGTGAAGGAGACATCGCCGACGGGGATGCTGGCTTGCCCGACGTGGATCGGGTCTTGCGCCACGCCGGAATCCAGGGGTATGGGCGGCTTCGCCTCGGTCAGCACTTCGAGGCTGATGCGCCAAGCCTCCAAAGCCGCCGTGGACGCCAGGGAGAGCCGCTCGCGGGAAGCCGTCACGTACGTGTACGGCGACGTGTACGCGGCCTCCAGGGCTCGCGTGATGTCGTCCTCGTCGGACGGATCGGCCTGCATCTCCTGCGGCAGCCACGGGATCTCCGGGGAGCCGACGACGGGAACGCCGGCAGTCACCATGTCCGCCGACACGATGTTGAACGTCTCCGTCGCGGACACCTGCATGCCCAGGTCCATCTGGGCGCACAGGCGCAGGAACTCGGCGTGGTCAAGCCACGGATGTTCGACGAGTTCGTGTTTCGCGAGGGACGCGAACAGGCCGCGCAGGTTCGCGAGCACCGGGCTGCCCTTCATCTCCACGCGGGAGCCGTTGACGTGGAAACGCAGCTTCCTGCCGACGGACTCGGCGAAATGCACGGCCGCTAGAGCCTGCGCGAGCTGGTTCTTCTGAGGCCTGATCGCGCCGAAGCAGCCGATGTTCAAGACGCCGGACACCTGCTCGTCGATCCAGTCAGGACCGTGCCCGATGTACACGTTCGGCTGGTACAGGACTTTGCGGGCCGGCTTCCCGTCGACATGCCGGGCGAACCGGCGCATCGACGCCCAGGGGCGCATGTCGTTGCAGGACACGTACACGTCGTCGCGCTGAAGGTAGCCGGCGATCCACCGCATGGCGCTGCCCTCGTTGGCGAGGAACGGGACGGCGCTGTGCAGGCGCACCACCCATTTCACGCCGGGATGCAGCGGGACCAGGACGTCGAACTTCTCCGGCACCACCCACAGGGCTTCGATCACGACGATATCCGGACGGTACGCGGCCACCTCGCGGTCGATGTCGTTGTTGTCCTCGACCACGACCGACTTGGCATCGACGCCGACCTCGTTCAAGGCTGCTACGACGAAGCGCACCGAGTTGAGCAGCCCCGTCGACACGGGGGCGTCGAAGCAGTCCCCGTAGCTGCCGTCGTAGCCGTCGTCGTAGTCGCCGTACGGGTGCGGCTTCCTCTTGAGCAGGAACAGGATGCGCATCAGTCGGTCTCGCGCTCCACGAGATGGAACACCTGCCGCTTGCCGGATGGGCCGTCCTCCTCCTCGATGCGCACCCCCTGGAATTCGACGACGGCCGTGATGAGGTCGCCCACCTTGTGGTGCGTGTCGATCGCGGATACGTGGTCTGACACGTCGACACCGGCGACCATGATGCGGCCGTCTTTCAGAATCTTCTTGCTGAGACTCTCAGTCACGGGTTTTCCTTTCGGCGAGCTCCCAGCGGATCTGCTCCACCAGGGCGATTTCGATTCTTGCCAGGACGGCGACGAACGGCAGCACCAGGTACACCAGCACCGTGATGATCGCGGCGTTGCGGTAGCGTCGCGTCAACGTTCCACGACCTGGGAGGTGGTCATGGACGCCACGACGAGACCCCAGTAGGGTTTGCCGTCGGAGCCGAGCTTGGAACGGCGCACCTTGCCGCAGCCGGTGCATTTCAGTTCGGTGCCGATCGGGTAGTCGCCGGTGATCTTAGCGCAGTGGTGCGCCGGCGGCGGCGTGTAGACGACTTCGAATGTCGGGTCGGTCATCATAGCACCTTAAGGTTGTCCCAGCCGCCGCTGCCGACGGTGAGGGTGACGATTCCGGGCGGAGCGTCCAGGCCCGTGGAGTGGGCGAACCATTCGGACCCGGAGTCGAGCGCGGGGATCTGAATGAACGTCCGGTTGACCGCGTAGTCCCTGGCGACGAAGTGGTGCAGGTGGCCGGCCATGAGCAGCTCGGCTCGGCCTATCTGCCTGCCGCCGAGGGCCTGCCCGGCCCACCAGGCGCCGATGTCCTTCTTGAAAGTGTGCCCGTGGGCGAATCCGCAGATCGTCCCGCACACGTCGAGAGTCAGTTCCGGGTCGTTGCCTTCCGGCACGAGGACTTTCACGTGCCCGTACGTCTCAGGGTTCAACTCTATCGCATCGTGGATCGTCGATGCTATCTCCGTGGCGAACGAATCCGCCCACGTGGTGGAGGATTTCCCCGCATCGCGCACCGCCTGGTCGTGGTTGCCGGGCACCGCGATCACGATGACCTCCTTGGCGAGCGGCGCGTACGCCTGGACCTGCTTCATCATGAGCCGGCGTACGAGGCGGATCTGCTCGGTGAGTGAGAGCTCGACGGTGAAGGTCTGCTGCGCGTAGTGGCCGTTGACGTGTTCGATGCAGTCTCCGAGCCACGGCAGTACGACGGTGCCGATCCGCAGTCCCTGCTTGCGCAGTTCTTCGAGCCTCTGCGGGCCGGTCGACAGGCCGTCAAGGAACCGCTGCACCATCGCCTTGGATCCTTCCTTGCCGGCCTGCAGATCACCGGACAGGTGCAGGAACGCGATGTCGCCGGCGGGTGGCGCGATGCGCGGAGGCTTGTGTTTGAGCACTTCGGCCATGATCTGTTCGACGTCTGAGCCGGTGCGGCGCCGGGACTGCAGGCGAGCCCTGTGCGAGTACAGGGTGACGATGTCGTCGCCGCGCTGCTGCTCCCATACGGAGATGCGCACCGGTTCGACGATTTCCACTTCGTCCGGGTCGAGCCCGAACTTGCGGATGATCTCGTTCCAGTCGGCCGCCCCTTCGATGGCGCCGGAGTCGATTTCCCCGGAGACGCCGTCCCATTCGGCCGACCCTCCCTTGAACGGGGCTTTCGGGATTTTCGGCGCCCTGGCTGAAACGGGTTCGACGAGCCGGTCGAAGTCGCCCCATCCGTCGTTCATTTGGCGCCGCAGCTGCAGTTGCCGCCGCGATGCCGCCACCAGGACGCGGCTCCCGGAACGCCGTGGCCCGGTCGCATCACCCTGAGAGCTTCGCGTATCCGTTCGATCGGCTTTCCCGATTCGAGGCTGCGTTCGACGGCCGCGCGCCCCTCGTCGGGGAGGTCGGCCAGGTATGTTCGCACCGCGCATCGGCGCGCCTTGGGTGCCACCAGCTCGTCGAAGTCGTTCCAGTCGGCCATGATACTCCTTGAGTCCGCGCGGGCTTCAGCGCAGTATAGCAGGTCAGAGGCTTTTCGTCACGATGCTAACTCGGCTAGGCGCCGTTTCAGGTAGGCTTTCGAATTCGCCAGCCACCTCTTGCCCGACGGTGTGGACGCGACGGTGGCCACGTACCTCTGGTCGTGGCGCACCTTCCAATGCCCGGAGCGCGTGTATTCGCAGGTGCAGCCGCGCTCTTCCGCGTAGTCGAGCAGTGTCCTGACTTCCGGCCTGACCTTCATTCGGCGCACCCGTGGTAGTGCGCGCGGTAGGCCGCCCACTCGTTGTCGCACGTGTCGGCGTAGGAGATCTCCTCCGGACTGAGCTGGCGACGGTCGCCGTAGTAGATCGCCCCGTCGTACAGCCAGGAAAGACCGAGCGGCACATGCTCGGAAGTCTCGAGCGCCATGCCGTACAGCCATCTCGCCGGGGGCGTCCCGTCTTCCGGGTCCGTCGTCAGCAGCAGGTTCTCCGCAGTGTCCGGGTTGATGAAGATCGCGACCTGCTGCCAGTCGAGGTCGAAGACGTCCAGGTTCGCGATGACGTCCTCGGTCAGTTTGATCAGGTCTCGCGACAGGTAGGCGTCGTGGCCGGCCGACCAGTAGTCGCCGTACCCGTCGAGCCCGGTGGGCGCGGCCAGCCGGCGCGCCCAGGCCGCATCGGCTTCGCCGGGCTTCTTCGCGAACGCCGGGATCCTCACAGGAGTCTGCTTCGACCCGTTGTTTATGCACGCGGCCGTATGTGTTTTCATGCCGAGGACGAAGGTGCCGTCGCAGCAGCGCGGACCGACCGTGATCGGCATGCTGCCCATTCCCGCAGGCGCACCGGCGCCGATCGCCTGCTGCAGGCGCATTTCCCGCGCCTCGAACATGCTGGGCACATTCGAGAAACGGAACACCGCCCCCTCGTCGGCCTCAACGGGCTGATGCATATTCATGCCTCCTCGTCGAGGTAGGGGTAGAGGCCGTCGTCGAAGGACTGCGCGAAGAATTGCACAGCCTTCGGGACGGCCAGGAACACGGGGAGGTCGGGCGCCCGCATGGCGGCGGCCTCCCAAGCCCCCGTCTGCGGATACACATACCACTGCGCGCCCGTCTGGCGCCCCAGATAGCGGGACACCGGGCATTCGCAGGAGATCCTGCGGCGCCCCGTCACCCCGGACGACCGGAAGAACTCCGCGATCGCGGCGGGATCGTCGGGCAGCGCGGCGAGAAGCGCCTCCGCGCGTTCGGCCGCCGCCCTGTTCACGCCGCCACCGCCGTGTACCCCATGAACCGGTAGTCCTCGACGACCTTGGCAACGTCGGCGAGTTTCGCGTACACGGTGAAACTGCCCCCGAACTCGTCGCTCACTTTAAGCACCATGCCGATACTTCCTCAATAGCTGTATTCCGACGACCTGGCCGAGCAGTAGCGCCGGCTGGCATTTTCTGCATGCGACGAGCGCCTTCTCCATCACCTGCGACTGCAGGGCCCACACGTACAGCTCCTTGTGCAGCAGGCACACCGGGTAGGGTTCCGTGTGCACGCAGGAATGCTCGAACACCAGGTCGTACAGGGCGACTCTCGTGCAGCGCAGGCCCGTCTCCGGGATGTCGCACAGGCAGATCACGTCACCCGCGTCGCACGTGGCCGGTTCGACCAGGTCTGACGCGACCGTCTTGGCCGGCGGCACCTTCGGCGGCGGCGCTGCGGTGCTCATCCCAACACCGCGCCACAGCCGGGGCACCGGTGCGTGTTGCAGTTGAGACAGCCTTCGACGCGCCAAGGCGCTGCTATCTGCCGCAAGGCGGCCAGCCAGTCCGGATGGTCGGCGGCGACGAGAGCCAGTATGGAACCGAAGGCGTGCGCCGCATGGTCGCCCGACTGGTCTTCCAGCACCCATCGGACGATGTGCTCGTGGATGTCCTCGTAGAGTCTCCCGAGGTGCTCTTCGATGTCGTCCACGGTCCACGTGGGACCGTTCTGGTCGACCCACGTGAACGCCCGGGTGACGAGCTGCGCCTCATACGGCACGTTCAGCGGGTACAGGAGATCGAACCTTTCCTTGCCTTCTTCGGTGTCGCGCACCATGCCGCTGTCGTATTCGGCGCGCTTCCCGGAATCCAGGGTCACGTGGTCCACGGGTTCACCTCTTCCACGATTGCGAGAAGAAACGGCACGCCTTCCATGCCGTTTCGATCGGCGTACAGGCTGTACCGCCGTACCGTCGGATAGCTGAGCCAGCGCGGCCGGCTCCAGGCGGCAGAAAGCCCGTCGCCGGTGAACAGGTTCTCGACCGCTGTCTTGATTTCCCCGAGGCTACCTTCGATCACCTTGTCGGTGAATGAAACGCTTCCCGTGGGATCGACTGAGTTCGCGCGGAACGTCTGCACCGGCTTCGGGCTGACTGCGATCATAGTAACACCTTTGATGTCAGTGGTCTACGCTTCGAGGGCGAGCGCTGCGGTGACGGCCTGCACGGCCTGGTTGACGACGGCGAGCTTCTGCACTACCGCGTCGGCCTGCGCGAGGATGCGCTCGTGCTCCTGCTGCCAGTGTGTGGCGCTGTCGGTCAGGTAGCTGTGCATCGACTTCAGCGAGTCGACGTAGCCGGCCTGGGTGAACGCGGCCGGATTGACCGGCACGGGCGTCGGGTCTGTGCTCATGATTCCTCCTTGCGGCGCTCGAGCTCTTTCGCCCAGCGCTCCTGCGACTTGATCCTACTGCATTCCCCGCAGTACGCCACACCGCCCGGTGTGCGCCTGCGCGTGTCCGCCATCCGATGGTTGCGATGGCAGTATTCGACGCCCGGGCGCCCCGTGTCGAGGACTGCGGGGCGTATTGCAGTACGCCCCGGCCCGGGGTGCTTCGTTTTTCCCCGTTTCCGGGGGGTTTTGAAGCACGCCGGGTTGACGCACAGGCTGTGCTCGCAGTGGCGTGTAAATGTAGGGGGCGGCACGATCCTCTTCCACAGGTGGTGCACGACCTCGGCGGCCGTTACCACTTCGCCGTCCATGCTCTCCACTACCGGGGTGCCCCACCGGTTGACGCGGCCGAGCCACAGCCAGTGCCCGGACTCCGACTCCATGTCGATCTGCCGCGCCATGGCGCGCTTCTCGCGTTCCAGGCCCTCCGTGCCACGGCCCTCGTTGAAGTCGCCGCTCACTTCTTCCTCCGGGCGAGTCGATCCTGGTCGTGATGCTTTGAACACATCAACACGTCATCAGTGGTCAGGTAGAGCCTGGCGCCGCCGTTCACATACTGCTGACAGCGCTGCGGTGGACGGCCCTTGCTCCAATGCCCGCACTGGCCCTCCTGGCGGCGCAGCGCGTCCATCCACGCCTCGGTCACCCCGAGGGGGATCATGGCCAGCCTGAAGATGGAATCGTCGACTGTCACGCGAGCCCCACCGCGCGCAGGATCTCGACGATCGCCGCCACCGAACCGGCGAGCACCACGCCGGCGATCGAAGTGAACGTGACGAAAGATATAGCCGTCGCGGCCTTGTCGGACGCGGTCTTCTCCGGCATCTCAGGGTTCTCCTTCTCGGGTACGGTGAACATAGTGTGCAGGAAGTCGTCGACTCAGTTCTTCACCGGGCGCGATCCCAGACGATCTCGAAGACGCCCCGGTCGCGCACCTCGTCGACAAACTCCCATCGGACACCGCATTCATCGCATTCTACGACGGCCCCCTTCAGCAATGTCACGCCGAAAATCGCGTTCGCCGCATTCAAGGTGCCGGGCAGCTTGCATTCATGCGGTGGCTTCGGATTGCTGATCAGCTTCAACGGGCTGCCTTCCTGTATGCGGACGATATTGTGGGCAGGATCTCCCCACGGGAAAGACCTGCCGCCAATGCTGCCGGAGTCAGGTCCGCCTCGGCCTCCGATATGTGCAGGCCCTCCTCGGCATACTTGGCAGCAGACCAGAACAGGGCTGCATTACGGTTACCCTCCTGCGCGAAGCGAACCTGGTTGACGAGGCCGTCGGTCTTCGCCTGGTTGCTGAAACTCCCCGACCCGCGCGTCGCGGGCAACGCAGGCCGGGGAGGCTTAGGGGGCTGCTCCTGGCAGAGCTCGAGGAGCCACGGGGGCGCCATCATGATCGGCGCCGAGTATTCGACCACGTACTTCTGGCCGTTCGCACCCGTAGAACCGGGTCCGACGACATAGCCGCCGTCGCTGCCGCCGTTCGCGCGGATGTCCACGAAGCCCCGCAGGAGACTCGAGTTGCGCAGTGGAACATCATCAGGATTCCGATAATAGTAGTGGCAGCCACCTGAAGGGGTGCGCACGGTCAGAGTGTCGAACGGCAGCGGATGGCCGACACGCTCGCATATCTCGGCAAACGCGTCCTGGCCGTTCTCGCAGTGTTTGAAACCGGCAGGCCGCACGTCGCTCTTCGGCATGTCGCAGTCGACGATCAGCAGCCGGCCGTGCTTCGCGGCGACCCCGATGTTCGCGGTCGGGCATTTCGAGCCCCACCAGTCGCGGATGGTTGCCTCGTCGCAAGTTGCGGCAGCGCCCCACTTCAGGCGGCCATTCGGCGTCCAGATAGGGGTCTTGTCGCCGGGCTGCACGGGGAATACCCACAGTCCGGCGCGTATCGCCTTCAGGGCGATCTCCAGCATCTCAGCCACGACGCCGCCTGTTCCTGCGCCAACGGTCGTATTCGCGTCGGGCTTCGACGTTGCGCGGCTTCCCCTGCGTGATTCGCTGACAGGTTCGGCACCGGCGCGAATTCGGAAGCCCCGGCGGAACATACGTATTGTCCGGGGTGAGCTCGTGGCCTTTGGAGCAGTGCGTGCGCTCATCCCGCGCCACCGGGTACAGTGCGCCGCCACGGGCCTCTATGCGGCTGCGCAGCCGGGACACGTATCCGGAAACGTACTTCGGGGTTTTGCCCAGGCCGACCGCCGCAGCCGCATAGCGCGGATCCGACACCCTGCGGCCGTCCACTACGGGCGACTGCGGCGGCGTGGCGGCGAACGATTCGACGAGCTCCAGGTAAACCCGGTTATGTTCGGCTCGCGTCAACTCGCCGCGCTGGCCGGCCAGGACGCGTCGCACCGCCACCATGTCTATGGCGTTTCTCTCCGCCCGGCTGATCGCACCGCCGTAAGCCATGCTACTCGCCCTTCAAAACCTTGAACTCGTCGCGGCTCAGCGGCCACAGGTTGTCGGCCGTGCCAGATCGGTAGCCGTGGAACTCTACGCGGTAAAGCCACATGATGGGGCGCCGCATCTCCTTCAGGAGACCGCGAGTTCCCGGCGGCACTGGCCAACTCGGGGTCTCGGCGCGAAG
>Ga0210401_10008392_pt1 | contig 10248 bp, 11 predicted proteins | sample IncBWH32MmetaG_FD_150866 | JGI IMG/M metagenome (GOLD analysis project Ga0210401, IMG submission 150866) | Forest soil microbial communities from Barre Woods Harvard Forest LTER site, Petersham, Massachusetts, United States - Inc-BW-H-32-M | ecosystem: Environmental > Terrestrial > Soil >... | reverse complement strand
CAGACTTCCCGCCTGAAGTAAGCTATGCTGTACTGAAGATCCGGCCATGAACAAGCTTAGGTCAGTCGTCGCTACGCTCGCGGTCTCAGCGTCGTTGATGGGCATGACCATGATGGGCATTGCCACTTTTTTTCTGCGCAGACTAGACGACCACGCGTTTGGAGACCCGGTTCAATTCTACGCGTCTTTACGACATTACGGAGCTCTAGGGTGGAACGGTGCGCTGGTTGGCTTAGGTGGATGCGTCGGACTCGCATTGCTCCTAGACTGGAAGAAGAACCTTCAAGCCGCCAAAATTTGTGGTGTTGTTGCCCTTCTCAGCCTGACCTTCGGCTTGTACGTCTTCCCCATACATTTTCCCTCTGGCGCGATGTATTTTTCGCTTTTAACGTTCACGTCAGGCGCTTGTATAGCGTTTGCGCTGGCTGCTGCAGCTGGGTACAACTGGTTCCGAACGCGCCAGAGTTCCGAACCAGCAGCGCACAATGGACATAACTGTTGATAAATCGCCATTTCACGCATTTGATCGGGTTCTATGCCCAAGGTTATGTCTTGGAAAAATTAAGAAACGAGCCAAACTGGCGATGCGTTAAGAGCGCGCATGGAATCATCATGCGCGCACAGGAGAATGGTGAAGCTCACCTCCGAGTCGAAAGTGTACGTGCTCGGCGCCACGTTGTGCGTGGCGTTGACCATCTGCTCGCGCCATTTCGGCGATAGAGGTGGACCGTACTTCATAGCCTCTTTGGCGCTTGCGGGCATCGTGTACCTCTTGGCAATCCGTGAGTTTTTCGTTACTCCGAGATTCTCCCGGCGCGTCGTCGTCATCGGGCTGGTGTTGGCGGCTGTGTGGCATGTCTTGTTCCTACGGATGCCGCCCGGTCCAGATGACGACATTCATCGATACGTGTGGGACGGCCGCGTGCAGCGGTTCGGCAATAACCCTTATATTGTCGTTCCCAGCGATCCTGCCCTAGCCGGGTTGCACACGCCCGAGACTCTCACGCTGAACCACCCGGATTTACCGAGCCCATATCCAGCAGGCGCGGAGCTTTTCTTCCGCGCCGTAACCGCGATTCATGAGTCGGTCTTTGCGCTGAAGATAGCCTTTATAGTTTGCGATTTTGCCATCGTTCTGGTTTTGCTCGATATATTGCGCCGTAGTGGCCGGGCAGCGCATTGGGTCCTGGCTTACGCCTGGAACCCTCTGCTGGCGGTGGAAGTGGCGGGCAGCGGTCACATTGATATTGTGGGCGCCCTGCTCTTGGTGGTGTCTTTCGCCGCGCTCGCACGGCGCTGGCGTATGCTCGCGGCCCTGGCATTTGGTCTGGCCGTTTCCGTGAAATTGCTCCCGATTGTGCTCCTGCCGCTTTACTGGAAGCGGGTTCGCATTCGCGACGCCGCGCTGGCTGCAATCGTGGTCGGACTGCTGTACCTGCCATTTCTTGATCACGGCCGCATTCCGCTGGGCTCGCTCCGCACTTACGTTCAAAGTTTCCGCTTTAATGATCCGGTGTTTGCCATGCTCGAACGAGCGGCGGCTCCGCAACTTGCAATTGGCCTGGCAGTGCTGGTCGGCTTTCTTACCGCAATCTGGATGAGAAGAAAGTCCGAGGCCTTGTCTGCCGACGAATTCGCGTGGCCCATGGCTGCATCGCTTCTATGCGCACCGGTCGTGTATCCGTGGTACCTGCTGTGGCTCTTGCCGTTCCTGCGGTCGGTCTCGACTGTGCCAATCGCGGTCTGGACGGTTAGCATCATCCCGACATACATCGTTTGGCATTTGCGCGCTCGCGGCCAGCTCTGGATACTCCCCGGGTGGGTCATGCCGCTGGAATACGGGCCTATCGCCGTGGCAGGAGCAATTGTCGCGTTGCGCCGTATCAAACGACCGCGGCATCCTGATGCTCAACTTCGAACTGGAGTAAAATGTGGTGCGCCGACACCCGATTCCGTGTATCCCGGAGGTTTCACTCGGCATCCTTAGATAACATCCGTTCAATTCACCGAGGAGCGAACTCAATGAGAAATGCATGCCGCTTTACCATGATGGGTCTTCTGCTTTGCGGAGTGCTGGTGCTTGCCGCGCCCTCCTGGGCGCAGAATCGCCCACCCATTCTCGATCAAATTGCCAAGACCTATGGCCTAGATGGATTCGGGCAAGTGGAAGCCATCCGCTACACCTGGAACGGAGAGATTACCGGACTGTTCAAACTCTCTCGCACGTGGGAGTGGGAGCCTAAGACCGGCAAGGTCTCCTTCGAAGGGAAGGACAAAGACGGTAAGCCGGTCAAGGTGACCTACATGCGTTCCGAAATTAACGACGATACGAAGAAGCAAACTGACGCCGGCTTCACCAACGATAATTATTGGCTCTTGTTCCCGTTACATGCTTATTGGGACACCAGCGCCAACGTGACCAATGAAGGTGTGAAGAAACTCCCGGCGGGAACGGGATCAGCGACCCTGGTTTCGGTGAAGTATGGATCAGAACTCGGCGGCTACACGCCGGGCGACACTTGGGACCTTTACGTCGGCAAAGACAACCGCGTCGAGTACCTAGTCTTCCACCACGGCGGGGACAAGAAGCCAAGCCTCGTCACCGCAACCTGGACCGGCTACAAGAAAGCTGGGTCGCTGCTCATTTCGACCGAGCATCGCGGCAGCGCTGACGGCAAGCCGCTGCACATCTTTATGTCTGATGTGGCGGTTAAGGTGACGGGGTCAGACAAGTGGGTGGCCGCGAAATAGGCGAAAAGTCCTACCTGGCCACCACCACCGTCGTACAGGAACTGCTGAGCTTGGGCAGATCGCGGTCTGCGGCCATGCGAATGGCGAGCCGTGGGCGCTCGCCCCGAATGATCGGACAATAGGAATCCGGCTGTAGCAGTGCGCCCTGCAGGCGTCGCCGTCCGGCACAGCCGCCGTGACAGGTTTCGCGGAATTCGCAAGGCTGGCACGCTTCGGGAAGGGTGCGGGCCTGCTCGAAGGGTGCAGAGTCCAGAATGCCGAGCCCCATCGAGATCAAGTCCGAAAGCGGCTCTCCCGGTCCTGGCCAATAGACGCAGGGTTGTGTTGTAGCGCGCGGCGTAACTCGCACCGTGCTTACGCCACATCCTCCTGGGAGCGGCGGGAGTCCTGTGATCGCCCGGACCAGCGGCTCGCCAATGGCGATCACGTCCGTTTCCGCAAACAGACGCCGGAACCCCTCCCAATATTCTTCGTAGGACAGCGCGTAAATGTCAGATCGCACAGCCTGGTACACGTTCACACGCAGGGGAGCGCCAAACTGTTTGGCTACCCGGGCGATCTCCGCCAGACGCAAGTAATTCGCCTTCATCATGACCGCAACGATGGTTACCGGTGCGCCGAGCTTGACGCAGCGTTCTGCCTGGCGGTGGATCAGTTCCCAATTGCCGTTTCCGCGCTGCCCATCCTGTTCTGCTTGCGTGGAATAATCGAGCGAAAACTCAATGTCATGAAAGGCACGCAATTCGTCGTCTTCCAAAACAGCAACACTATGGCCATTGGAAGTGATCGTGAGTTTGATGGGTTTTGCGCTCAGGTATGCCAGAATCGCCTTAAACTCCGGATGCATGCCGTTCTCACCAGTGCCCAGATTCACCGAGCGGATCCGGAGTCGTTCCACGACGGACTTCACTTGGTCAAGAGTGAGGCGATCGGTGCGGGCCGGATCCCGGTAGCAAAAGGCACAGGAGAGGTTACACTCGTTGGTGAGCCCGAGCCCGAGCGCAATCGTGGCGCCAGGCCCCACCGCGCTGGATGCAATACCCGAGATTTGGGCAGGAACGTCGGTCACGCGCCGACCTCTGCCGTCGACCTTACGCGACGTGCCATGCAGTGTGTGTAGCGCGCGATTGCGGCATACTCTGGCCGGCTCCCCAGCTTCCGCTCCAGTTCAAAAATCCGTCCATACTCGCCGCTTCGAGAAATCCGCGACGGCAGATAATCTGCAAGGACGCGCACACCTCGTTCGGCGACCGCTGCCAGCGACGCCCCTGTCAGCATTGCTTGCAGGCTATTTGACGTAAATAGTCGCACTCGGCCCCTGTACAGGGATTCTTGTCCCCACTCAGCAGTCAGATTAGTTTCCGCAGCCGCCAAGTCCCCTGCCTGGATAGCTGCCTTGAATACTTCTCCCGCCTGGTTCCGCACGAGCACCGACAGTACTGCCGACGAATCCCGCAAGGCACGAGCCGCGCCGCACAACACAACCTCCGGGTCGTCGCAATATTCCAGTACGTTGTGGCAAAGAATTACATCGAACGATCCTGCGTGGAACAAGTTTGCCAGCTGGGTGGCGTCGCCGTGATGCAGCGCGACCTTGTCCGTAACTCCAGCTTGCTCTGCTGTGTGTTTTGCAATATCCAGCATAGCCGGAGAGCAATCCAGCAGCGTGACGTGCATGCCAAGTCGCGCCAGGCGCACACCCGCCGCGCCTGTGCCGCATCCGAGATCAAGTGCACACCAGGAAGTCTTGGGCTGCAAAGAAAGGAAATCCTGGAGATTGGCAAAGGCCAAGTCGGAGCGCAATTGGCCCTCGGGCGTCTCGAGGTAGGCGGCATAATCGTTAGCGCCGCTCTGGAAGCGTTCAACGTCGGCCTTGACGGTAATCTTCATGCCCCCTCAAGCGCATTCGCTTACCGCTCCGAACCGGGTTCGCAAACGCGATCCACTTCGTCCATGCCCCGATTGATGTTCGTGTCGATCGAATTGACGCCAGAGGTCAGGGCCACGACCACTCGTCATTATATTCGAGCCGCGCACCATGGCTGCCGCGTGTCGGCAAACTGGTCTAGTCCAGGTTGGCTTATGCAGGTCGAGGCTTCGGTTAGGAGAAACGAAGTTGTCATCGGTCGCAACCAATTCCAGTTTCGTTCATCCAACCTCTGACGAGTGTTTGTGGGCCCAACGGAACCGGGGGAGGATTGGCCCTTGATTACCAAGAGCGACGGACGATCAAAGGGATGGAGTTGCTTCCGCCGCATTCGCACCCAGAAAATCAGCCCGCGCCTGGACCTGCGGGAAGGATGCCGGCCAACTGGGAATCGTTCCGGTACTAAGCCCACCTGGGATTGAGAAATGAAAAGCGAACGATCGGGCATTAGCCGTGGAGGGTTGGAACGCGATGCTCACTATCCTAACCATTGGACATTCCACACATACCTGGGAAGCCTTTCTTGATCTTCTGCGAGCGCACCGTGTCAAGCGCGTCATCGATGTGCGCAGCATCCCACGCTCGCGACACAACCCGCAGTTCAACCAGGAGATCCTGCGCGCGAAGCTGCGGGGTGCGAGGATCGGCTATGTTCACTTGCGAAAGCTCGGAGGCCGCCGCCACGCGCGGCGTGATTCTCCGAACATGGGCTGGCGCAATGGCTCGTTTCGCGGATTTGCTGACCACATGCAGAGTTCGGAATTCGATGCAGGGTTACGGAGGCTGATCAAGTTGGCCCGGGAAAAACGGAGCGCATTGATGTGCGCGGAGGCGGTGCCTTGGCGTTGTCACCGTTCCCTCATCGCAGATGCGCTTACTGTGCGCGGAATCTGCGTCTTGGACATCATGAGCAGAACGCGTTCCCAGTTACACTCTCTGACTTCCTTTGCGCGTGTGCGACGCAATCGCATTGCGTACCCTGTTAGCGGGGCCAGTCGCCTCCGATCGTCACACGTTCGATCGAAGAAAGGTTAGAAAAAAGGACGGGATGAATGCCTCTGACATCATTCGCGGTAGCGCTCGCTGTTGAAAGGCCAATGTCCAAGGCGAGGGTTGACCGACTGTCCCTCAGGCGAACACAGCTCTTGCTTAGCGCGGCAATGTAGAAATTCACCTGGTCTGTGAGCGCGCCTGTTGCACCATCTCGACGAAGACCCTTCGGGTGTCTGCCGGATCACTTACCTCCCGTAGAAATGCAATGCGGACACCACGCAAGCCTTTCTGGGTCTTCAATCGCAGATGAAACCCCAGACGATCGACTGCGGTCATTGTTGCTTCCTGGGACTCAACGTGAGCAAACTTTTCGGCAATCAGAAGGAGCGCGTCATGGTGGTCAGCATTCATGTGCTGAATGATTTCTGCTGTTGAATCAGCAAGCGGGTCAGGCTTGCTGTAGTCGTATTCCGAGGCGGCTACCCAGCCCATCACTCCGAAGCCGCCCACGTAGTAAACGTCGAGCACATCCATGCGGTAAAAGGAAAAGTCTTCAAAATCTACCCAATACTTGCTGTTGGCGTAACGAGTCAAGTAGAGTTTGCGAGCCTCGGCCACTTCCGGCGCCGGTAGCAGCAATACATTTCCCATTAGCGTGACCCGGGATGCTCCGAGCGGATCACCCTCGGCGTCATTGGGGGTCACCAGCAAACTGGCGCGGGGGTCGGCTTGCAGATTCTGCGTGTGCATGGCCATGGTGCTGATGAGGAAGATGGGACGCCCATGAATGTCCAACCCATAGGGCATCACCGATCCGAAGGGAAACCCCGGCTGTTTCCGCGAAAGGGTCGAGAGGCTGCCTACGCGACCCAAATACATCAACGTGCGCGCACGCTCAGCGAACGAGGGTTCAGGCACCGCAGGCTGATCACCTGCTGACCCGGTGCCTGCATGTTTTCCGATTGATGGGGAGGTCATGATTGGTCACCATCTGTAATCTTAGAGCAGTTTGCGATACGCCGCAGCACAGGTAGAGGCCTTGGCAGGACCGCTCTCTCCGCGATTCGGCCTATACCAAAGTATCGACGATACCATCGTCCAATTGTTTTGCCTCCAGCGTTTCTGGTGTTATCACTCACGCCCCTAATTCAATCGGAATGCCTACGACGGGGCGCTGAGAGCCCCGACTTAAGCAATGGATTTTGTTTTCGAGAGAGGAATCGCCATGCAAAATGCGAGCGCTTACTTCGAGACCAGCGCGAGTCTCGAAATCATGAATGCCAAGGGAGCCGCCCAGGAACTGCGGAGCACATTGTCAACCACCCTGCCATCGTTTTACAGAAGCGCCTACCGGCTTCTGGGCAATGCAGCCGATGCTGAAGACGCGGTTCAGGACGCCATGCTCGCCGCCTACAAACATCTGGATCAGTTTAAGGGCCGGTCACAAATGTCTACCTGGCTGACCGCGATCGTGCAGAACTCTGCCCGCATGCAGCTGCGAAAGCGGCTACGCAACATCCATGTGTCTTTAGACGAGCCGATCGCAGACGATCCGGAAAAGTCACTATTAGATCGATTGGCGGATGACCGCCCCACCCCTGAAGACCAGTGCCAAAACGCTGAACTAAACAAGCGCTTGCGGCATTTCTCGACTCAGCTTTCTCCTACTCTGCTCAGGACGTTTCAACTACGGGTTATCGAGGGTTTGTCGATTCGCGAAACCGCAACGCTTCTGGGACTGCCCAAAGGAACTGTCAAGGCCCAACTGGCCCGCGCGCGTAAGAGACTAAAGCAGCTTACGCGGCGAGCGTTGGTGTCGCGACCTCGCAACGCGACTAACGCATACCGGCAGCGTTTCGTAGTGTAAGAGGTCAAAAATGCGATGGGGAAAATGGATTCTCACGTACTTGTTTGACTGCCTTCATCGTCACACCACTCGTGGATCAGGACATTGGGCTGGCATCATTTCTGGGGCGAGGAAATCGGACTCAGCCCTGCCCCATACGATTCCGCCAGTGCACGTCTTTCCTCTCCGGTCAATTGGGCTGCGATGCTGCGCATGCGCATGTTTATGTCGTTCCGCCGCTGCCCTCTTGCGAAGGCTTCGATTTGCTCCAGAAGATAGGTGGCATTCTGGGTTGCCAGGGACGGCGCTCCTGACACCCAACCGACCGACCCGTGGCAGGCCTGGCATGGCGGCAGCCCACGGCTTCCGTCCCCGGCGGTGATCAGTCGTACGGCCACGGCTTCCAGCCTGGGATCAGATAGAGGCTGCGGGAAGGCACGATCGTCCGCGGGATCCCACGCGATCGGCATGATCCAGTAGTAGGCCGCGATGTCGGCTGTATCCTGCAGAGATAGCGAACTGGCGATCGATTGCATCACATCCGAACTGCGCTTGCCCGACCGGAAGTCATCTAACTGTTTCCAAACAACCAGCCGGTCCATGTTCGCCAGGTTTGGGACCCTGGGGTTTGAACTGAAACCCTCGCGCCCGTGGCAGCGATCACACCGCCGCGCAACAAGCAGACCGCGCAAGGCATTTCCCGAGTACGCCTTGGCAATGGTTTCCGCTGTCCACGCCACGTTGGAAGGAATTCGAACTGGAGGCTCTGGGGCGTCCGATCGCATCAAATTAGCGCTTGCCAATAAGAAAGAAACAACTCCCAGGGCAATCCCAGGCAGCCCAATCTGGCCGTTCAATGCATTGCGAGTTCCAGCCAACCTTCTAGCGCAAAGCACAGTTTGTCCTCGCCTCCCGACTCAAGTTGCGAAACTCCTGCAGCGACACCGCAATGAGCTTGCTTCTCATGGTGTAATGTCCAGGCCCGCAGAACTCATGGCAGGGCATCTCATATTCACCTGGCCGCGCAAACTGCAGGTGCGTCTCGACGACATAACCGGGAACCGCCTTAATCTCTACGCCGGTCTCTTTGATGCTCGGCTTGTGCACCACATCTGCGCTCGTGATCCGAACCCGGATGGGAACACCCGTCGGTACTAATACACATTGCGGTACGAAAAGATATTGATCTGCGATCATCCGGAGGGTGACTCCGCCCCCTGGTTCCTCGACTGTTCCCAGATTGCTCTCCACGAACTCTCCGCGGAGGTGCAACGTCTGCGGGTCAACCCGGTTGGGTCCGTTCAATAAAGCTTCAATGCCTGACTCGACTTCATACGGAAGCCGGACGGACACCCAGACACAAATCAACATCACGACGACTAATCCGGATCGAATTCGCTTCCGTATCTTTGAATTTGCTGTCTCGTCCGAAGGCTCCCGAGCGGGTTGCGTCGTCTGTGAGAGTGTGTCTCGGAACATGAGGTCTCCCATAACTCACTCCTTGTTGCCCTAGAATGCGCGGCGGGACCAACCCCCGGCCTTTGCGCGCACCGGTTCACATGAACTGCAGCCATTGCCAAGGCATCCAAGAACCTTTCGGGGGAGTCAATCGGCGCTCCTGGCGAGCTCGTCGCTTAGGCAACGTTTCTCTATAGCTTGTTCGCCTACGCGCTTTTTGCGGCACTCCCACGACAGTTAATGATGCGCCGCTCCATATGATCGAGCAATTGGACTTTGGTATCGATTTGATGATGCAAGGGCAAGCAGATCTCGCGCCGGGACAAGATTTTCAGATAGCCGCAGCGTCCTGGCCAAGGCTGATACCAATGAGCAAACATAGCGACTGTGCGGTTTTGAACAGACAAAGTTGGAGCATTGCGTCAATCTAGCGACAAAGGCTGGGGGCTGTGGGTCGAGCGTTCGGCTTTCGTTTTGATTCTCCTTAAACGGAAGGGCAATCCGGTTTCCGTAATATCCCTACCTCCCCAGACAGACCGGGTTGCCCATTCTTTTTGGAGGTCTCCCCGATGGCCCGATCATGTCAAGGACCGGGTAAAATTCCCCTCTGCGTCTCCCCCAGTTTCGTCCTATACCAGCCAGGTGGATGTCTTCCGAGTACGCGCCAATAGGGGGTGCGAATGGAGCAACCGTCCGGATTCAGGCTTCTGTTTTCCGCCTACTTCCGTCCAGTTGCCGCGGCCTTAGCGCGTTGGCTCTGCTGCTTTAGCAACTCGTCGGCTTGGCCCGCTTCAAGCGGCTTCGAGAAGAAGTATCCCTGACCGAATTCACAACCCAGGCGGCGAATGCGTTCCAGGTGTACGGCGGTTTCGATCCCTTCGGCGACGACCTCCACGTTCAGTTCCCGCGCCAGGAGGATGGTCAGGTTGACGACATCGTAGCTGCTGCGATCAGAGGGCATGTTGGCCACCAGCGATCGATCGATCTTCAACTCATCGAGCGGCGAGCGCCGCAGCCAGCTCAGCGAAGAGCGGCCGGTGCCGAAATCGCCAATGCTTATGCGGACGCCAAGATGCTTGAGCTGAGCGAACAGGTCGGAGGTCAGCTTGGGGTCGGCCTGAGCATCGGCCTCGGTCAATTCGATCTGAAGGCACGATGGAGTGAGGTGATTCTCCTGAATGGCCGCTTTGAGGTCGTCGCGCAGATCGGCATGGACAAACTGTTTGGCCGAAATGTTCACGGTCATGGTCAGAGATCCGAGTGAGGGGTAAGC
>Ga0210401_10008391_pt1 | contig 10248 bp, 7 predicted proteins | sample IncBWH32MmetaG_FD_150866 | JGI IMG/M metagenome (GOLD analysis project Ga0210401, IMG submission 150866) | Forest soil microbial communities from Barre Woods Harvard Forest LTER site, Petersham, Massachusetts, United States - Inc-BW-H-32-M | ecosystem: Environmental > Terrestrial > Soil >... | reverse complement strand
TGGCCCGTCAGATAAATCACGCCTTTCCCGCGGCTCTTCCCCGCCAGAAAATTCTCGTGCCCGTCCAGCACCACCACATCCTCAATATTCTCCGGCGTGTAACTCGGCAGCCGCGCAAACTCCGCCGCCATCCATCCCAGATTCCGCGTCATCCCGCTCAACACGGCCCGCCGCTGCGCTTCGCTCCACTCCGGAAACGCCAGCCGCAAATTAAATTCCGCTGTCTTCCGCATTTTCGGCAGCAGCAACAGCAGCAACCGGACCGCCCCCGCAGCCAACGCTCGCGCCACCGCCCGCGGCAACACCCCCAGCATCTTCACAAACGCCCAAGCCACCGCGTACTGAATCCTCTCCATCAATCCCCTTTTGAGTGCGGAAGCGTAGCTTCCGCTTTTACAACCAATACCCCAAGACAAAATCCCGCGACAAGCAACCAATCCAATCACACGCACCACTTCCAATCTTCCAAGATACACCGACAATGCTAAACTCCTCTTTCCGTGACCCAAACCAGCAACGAACTCCCCGAATCCCAGCCGCTCTCACCCACAGCGCGCGTCCTCTGGATCGCCCTGATCCTCTCCACCCTCTACCTCTGCTATTTCCACAATCTAGGCGCACTCGGCCTCGTCGGCCCCGATGAACCCCGCTACGCCTGGATCGCCCGCGACATGCAGGAAACCGGCGACTGGATCACACCTCGCCTCTACGGCAAACCCTGGTTTGAGAAGCCGCCGCTCTACTATTGGGGCGCCGCACTCAGCTTCAAGTTCCTTGGCGTCAGCGAAACCTCCGCCCGCCTGCCCAGCGCGATCTCCGCGCTCCTCGCCACACTCGCCCTAGCCTGGCTCGCCTCACGCCTCTATGGCGCCGAAACCGCTCGCTGGCTCCTGCTCCTCCTGCCCACCACCGTAGGCATGATCGGCTTCTCCCACGCCGCCGCCACCGACATGCCCTTCGCCGCCATGCTCAGCATAGCCATGGTCTTCGCCACAAAACTCCTAAATCTAATTCCATCCGTAACTCCGCAATTACAATCCGGCACAACCTCTCCAGGTTCTATCCGTTCCTTTACCTCATCAACCTCCTTTACCTCATTCTTCTTCGGGGCTTTTCTTGGTCTCGCCACTCTCGCCAAAGGTCCCGCCGCCATCATCCTCTCCGGCGGCGCCGTTCTTCTCTGGGCCGTCTTCACAAAACGCTGGCGCGAGGCCTTTCACTGCCTTCATCCCGTCGCCATCGCCAGCTTCTGCCTCACCGCTCTTCCCTGGTACATCCTCTGCGCCCGTCGCAACCCCGACTTCTTCCGCGTCTTCATCATCGAGCACAATTTCAACCGCTTTCTCACGCCTCAATTCCAGCACATCCAACCGATCTGGTATTACGTCCCAATTTTTGTCCTCGCCGTTTTTCCATGGATCTTTTTCCACGCGCTCGCAAAGCTGCAATTCTTCGCAAATTGGAGTCATCGGCTACCGGAAAGCTATTCGCAGGCATTCCTGCTAACCTGGGCTGGCTTCACATTTCTGTTTTTCACCCTCTCAAAATCAAAGCTACCGGGTTATATCATGCCGGCCATTCCTCCCATGGCACTTCTCATGGCAAATACGGCTGCCTCAACCGGGAGAAACTCCGCCCGTTCCTCACGTTGGCCGCTTCTCGGCACAGGTCTGGCCCTTCTTGTTTTCGGAATTGAACTGCAGCGTCAGGCTCAAAGAATTCCCGCGCTGCCTTGCGTTGGTCATGCCTGCGGAGTCACACCTGTTTGGGTCAGCGCCATCTTCGGTGGAATGGTTGTTGGTGTTCTGGCCGCCGGCCGTAGATTACAAACGAGTCTGTTTGCCGCGCTTCTCACGACCTTGCTTCTGGTCGCACAAATAGAACGATTTCTTCCTGAAATGGATGCCAGTATTTCAAGCCGGTATGCGGCTCGCACCGTCAAAATTGTCTGGCCGGAGTTGTCTCTAGACAATGCGGCGACCTGGCAAATCAATCGCTCGTTTGCCTATCAACTGAACTACTACGCGCGCAAAGAAATTCCTGAATGGAAACCTGGGGAGCCCCGTCCTGCGTTGGTCTTCGTCGCCAAGGGCAACCAGCAGGAGGCTGCCAACTACGGATTTCGTTGTGTGGATTTTGCTGTGCCTCCCGCGGTCATCCCCTGTCGAGACGCGGGGTCACTTGGCGGGCTTGGTGGCGGGAACACTGGCAACAACCTGAGTGACCGGCAGCCGCGTTAGGAAAAACGTCACCACGCGATTCTCGTACTGGCGTTTCTCGTCATCCGGCAGATTCACGAAGTTTCCGTGAGCGATGATCGCTTGTTCCTTTGGTTCCGGCGACTTCACGAACATTTCGCGCGTGATCGAAGCAGGCTCGGGATCATCCCCTGCCTCGATGAAAAGCATCGGCACTCCAGCCATTTTCGAGATCTTCGCCGAAAGCGGCGGATCGTTCTTGTGCTCGTAGTTCATCCACTCAAAGCACATCTGCGCCGACTTCACCATAAACGGAAATCCGCCCACGCCGGTTTTTTCCACGCCGATCTTCACCATCTGTTTCGGATAGTCGTAGACCGCGTCCAGCGCCAGCGCGTGCACCCGTGGATCGTTCTCTGCCTCGCGCAGCGCTGCATACGCTCCCAGGTTATAGCCCCACAATCCAAAACGCGTCGCGTCCACGTCATTTCGTTTCGCCAGACTGTCGATTGCCGCGCGCACTTCGTCCGCCTCTCGATACCCGAAGGTCGTCACCCCGGCGTTTGCGCCATGCGCGGCGAAATCAAATACAAACACGTTGTACTGGTGGTCCTGCAGAGCGGAAACCAGCGTCAGCAGTTCGCCCCTGCTCGATTCGTATCCGTGCAGCAAAACGACCGTCGGAGCGCCGCGGAATCCCGGGAAAAACCACCCGCGCCGGCTCCCCGACCCCGGAACCGTGAATTCCACTTCATCGGGACGCCCGGGAAAGCTGGCCATGTTAATTTCGGAGCTGGTGCGCTGCGGCTTCACGATCCAATACGTCAGCACGCCGGAAATCACCACGGTAGCAAGCAGCGCAAAGAAAACGAACGCCAGAATAACGATCAGGAGTTTGGTGTACCAGCGGCTCGGGTAATGCAGTTCATCAACGATCGACATGGGCTCAGTGGCTGGTCTGTGCCAGCGTCTCTAATTTCCGCCTTGCAATCTGTAATCCGAAATCCCGTAGTTGAATCGTAGCATGCAGCTTCCAACCTCCAGATTCCCTTCTCGGCGTTGTGTGCCCGATTCGTATAGGGTTAGCGGGTGGATTTGGCAGGGCTTCCCCCGAATCGGCTATCATGTCACGTGGGCAGGCGTGCAGCACGGCTGTCCACTCCGATGAATATTATTGACCTTCGCCAGACCACTGTCCGTCAGCTTGAGCCTCTGCTGCTTGAGGAGGCCCGCCATTGGCGCGACGAACTCCATTGGGATTACCGCAGCGCGCTCGACCTGATCAAGCGTTTCCTGGATGCGCACGCGCTTTCCGGCTGCGTGGCGTTTGAGGGCGGCCACGCGGTCGGCTATTCGTTTTACGTGCTCGAGGATTACAAGGGACTCATCGGCGGACTGTACGTTTCGCCAAGCCAGGTGCAGGAGCCGATTGGGCGGCGCTTGTTGGACGAAATGCTGTTCAGCATGCGCGCGCTGCCGCAGTTGCACCGCATCGAAGCGCAGCTTATGCCCTTTGGGGGGCCGGTGGATGCCGCGCTGCGCGACCAGGGCTTCCGGCTGTACACACGGCAGTTCATGCTGCTCGACCTGCAGAAGAAGAGCGACCCCGTGCCCAGCACGAACTCTGGATTGCGGCTCGACCGCTGGCACGAGCGTTACTTCGAGCCTTGCGCCAAGCTGATTTATCTGGCTTACGCGAATCACGTGGACGGCGACATCAACGACCAGTACCGCACGCGAAACGGCGCGCTCAAATTCCTGAAGAACATCATCCTGCTACCCGGCTGCGGCCAGTTTCTGCCGCATGCTTCCTTCGTCCTGCATCATCCGGAGAGCGAGGAACTCGCCGGCGCCATTCTGACCAGCGAAGTTTCCACCGGCGTCGGCCACACCACCCAAATCTGCGTGATGCCCGGCTTTCAGGGACACGGCCTCGGCCGCATCCTGATGATGACTGCCGCCGAAACCCTTCGCGCGCAAAAGTTCAGCGAACTCACGCTCACCGTCACCACCGAAAACCGCACCGCCGTGCATCTCTACGAACGCCTCGGCTTCTCGAAGGTGAGATCGTTCACTGCCGGCGTCTGGCCGAAGTAAAGTAATCAGTAATCTGAAACTGATCCTCGCGATTTCTTTCTGTCTCGCGCTCTCTTCTGTGCCGTGACGATTTTCTTTCGACCACAATAGAACTTGGCTACCTCTGCCTTGCTACAATCTTCAAAAAGACGTGCCTGGATCTCCGATCACTATTTTCCTGCTTCAATACGGGCCCGGTCCACCGTGGTCGATGATCGGTGGACCGACCATAACCACAATCTGGAGTGGCTGTTCAACCACGACCCGGACCCTGTTCGGGGCCACATCGGGCAATTCAAATTTCAGAGTGAGCTCGAAGCTTCGTGGTTTACCGGAGCTGGGTTCAAACCTCCACTTCCCTAAACTGTTTTTCGTCGGGTCAATAAGCAGCGGATGGCCCTGCACTACCTCAACCCGCTGGACGGTTCCGTCTTCCGCAAGTGCGACGTTGAAAATGACGGTGCCTGATATACGCGTCTGCCTTGCCAAAGGTGGATAAGTAATTGGTTCACTTTGGACCAGGCGAAGCTCAGGGTGGCCGGCGAAGAGCGCATCGCCATCGAAATTCATCGAGTGGAGCTTCTTTTGGGCTTTCTCGAATTCGTCGCCGGGGAGCCACTTGATTTCGGCGGCTTGGGTGGCGGCGGCTTGGCCGAGGGCGTAGCCGAAGCTGGCTAGCTTGGCGTCGCCGGTGAAATCCCAGGATTCGACGAAGGCGTCCGCGGGCTTGTGGTAGTGGTGCTCGACGTAATCTTTGGATTGCGCTTCACCCCAGGCCAAGTCGTGGCCTTTGAATTTCAAGCCCTCACTGATGGAGAAGGCCGGAATGCCTACGCGGCCGAGGCTGAAGTGGTCGGAGCGATAGTAGTGGCCTGCTTCGGGATGCGCGTCGGGCTTGATGGCCAGGTTGAATTCCTTGGCGATTTTTTCGACTTCGGGATAGAACGTGGTGCGTTCCGCGCCGCTGACCTCCACCTCTTCCGGGATGCCGATCGGGGCGAGCGCGTCGTAATTCAAATCCAGGATGGGTTGCACGGGCAACTGCTCGAGATGCTTGCCCAAATATTCGGAGCCGAGCAGCCCTTGCTCTTCCGCCGTCACTGCGGCGAACAAAATCGAGCGCGGCGGCACGGGCTTGGTACCCGCCCACACGCGCGCCAATTCCAGTAAGATGCCGCAACCGGTGCCGTTGTCCACAGCACCGTGATAGATCTGATCACCCTTCGCGCGCGCGAGATCAATCCCGAAGTGGTCGTAGTGCGCGGTGTAGAGAATTGCTTCTCCTTTCCGCGCTTCGGCCTTCCCTTCCACTATCGCCAGCACGTTGCGTGACGCGAACGGGCGAATCGACGAAACCACGTGCGCCTTCAGATGGACCGGCAATTCGATGGGCTTGAAATCGCGCGACTGGGATTGCTTATACAGGTCGTCGAGATTCAGGCCGCCCATCGCCACAAGCTTGCGCGCTACTTCGAGCTGAATCCACGATGCCGCCTCCAACTTGGGTGTGCCATCGAGCTTCAGGTACGAGCGCTCGCCGCCCCACGAGTTGCGGACAACTTCCCACGGATAGCTGGCCAGGTCCGCGCGGTGAATGACCAGCGTGGCGACGGCACCGCGCCGCGCGGTCTCTTCAAACTTGTACGTCCACCGGCCGTTGTACGTAAGCGCCTTGCCTTTGAAAAAATTGGGGTCGTTCGATTCCGGCTCGCTGACGAAAAGCAGCGCCACTTTGCCGCGCAGGTCGTAGCCCTTGTAGTCGTCCCATTTGTTTTCGGGTGAAGTGATGCCGTAACCGACGTAAACGATCGGAGCCTCCACGTCGGCGGATTCGGTCTGCATCTCGTTGCTGGTGACGTAGTCGTCGAGATTCTTCAACTCCACGGGCGCGCCCTCCGCAGGGACGAATGTAAACGAGGTCGCGGGAAGAGACCGGACACCCACCATGGGCACGTCTTGAAAATAGCTGCCGTTGGATCCGGCGGGCTTCAGGCCGTAAGACTTGAACTGGTCGGCAATCCAGTTGGCCGCCGCATCCCCACCCTTTTGGCCGGTGCCGCGGCCTTCAAGTTGATCGCTCGAAAGGTATTTGACCGTGTCACGCATGCGCTGAGGATCGATTTTGGGCACGAAAGTTTTTTCGGCGAGCAGGACACCGGCAGCCAGCACAACACAGGAAAGCAAGAGGACGGATTTACGCATGCAAGAACTCCCCTGAAGAGATTGAAACCGACGCAGGCCACTGTAGCACGGGGAAGAGATACGTGACTGGTGAGTAGTGACTTGTGGAAGAGCGCCCCAGCATGGCTGACATGGCTCGGTGCAATTGGTATGACCAGGCGTCCCCACCCCCCTGTTTTTTCGTAAGAGATGCATGGAAAGGACTTGCGGAAACGCGAGTGGTGAACGGAAATGGAACGTGGCCCGCGAACCGTGGATAGTGATCCAAAGATGAGAGTCGGTGCGATTGGTTGGACCAGATGGGGTGCCCCCCAGCTTTTTGCGAAAGAGTGCGGAAAGCATTGTCCGGACATAAGATAGGTGTGCTATGGAAAATGAAAGAGCGCGGAAGTAATTGAAAAGAAAGAGAAGGGATTGGGGAGAAAGAGTGAAAAAAGCGGATTGTGAGGCGGATTGCAGAAAGAACGCGGGGTGATAGGAGAGAGGTGCCCGCACGAACATGAGAGATTTTCTCACAATATAGCTAGTTCATCAACAGTATTTTGTGGTACTGGAACGATTTTGCGGCGAAAGGGTAACGGGGAAGAAATCAGAACCTCAATGTTCGAACTGCGAAGAAAGTGTGCAGTCTATCCGCGATTTGTTAGCTCTTAATACTCCCAGATCAGAAAAAACAGTCCCAGTAATGCGAGGGCAGATATGGCAATCCCAAGTATCTTGCCCTTTGGCGGAGCCGCGAGTCCGACTAGTCTAGAAATCACAGTGATGGAAGCCCCTAAGGTGGCGATCAGGGCGAGGAATTCAAGGAACATGAAGACCCTCGCGTTCACTGGCCTCGGGCCAAGCCGCGAACCTCTAATCTCGGGCCAGGAACCCACGAGAAGCACATGGGAAACCTCAAAAGCCAAGGTAACGAGGGCAAGTCGCCAGTAGCCTAAGTCAGCGAACGAAAAGGACAAGCGTACCTCCTAATGCCGGACGGGTGGCCCGGGTTGATTGGTTTGGAATTTGTGGACATGGAAGCGGTGAGAGGATATCACTCCAACAATTCCCGTGAAAGTAGAGAGACGGAGGCTGCTCGGATCGCGCTTTCGAACGTCTTTTTCATTTTTGGAAGTGTGGTATTCGAATGCCAATCGCTAACCGTTTCCCTTGCAACACTTCCGAGAATCCATTCGACAGTTTATTTACTACTAAGTAATCTTAAAGTAATACTTTAAATGTCGGCGCGCCGACATTTTTGCGCCCGCGCTAAACACGATTTGGAAGGGTGGAAGCGACGAGGAAGGAGGCGCCCGCCATGGCTAGGGCTACGAAGAGGCTGGACCATTCGTCGGCGTTGCGGAGGCTGGCGTAGACGCGCGGGGCGTGGAGCACGACTACCCAGAGGAAGAACATCAGGCCGAGGGCGGTGGCGGCGAGGTGGCCGAGAATTTTCAGAGCGATGCTGGCGCTTGCGGCGATGAAGGCTGCACCTGTGAAGTAAATCCATGCGAGGTGGGCGGGGAGCCATACAGGAACGAGCGTGGCGAGGTATGCAGCATACTCAAAATGCTGCCATCCAAAAATGACCAACGTGAAAGCGAATACGAATCGCGCGGACTTGATGACGATTTCGGCGATGGCGTGCAGGGCGGAGGACTTGGCTGGATTTGCTGCGTATGTTCCGGCGAGGACGAAGGCAGCGGCGGCGAGGGCGAGCGGTTCGAGGGCACGGGTGCGGTCATTGCCCTTGTGGATGACGTCGGACAAATGCTGAAGGTGGAAAAATAGAACACAAGAGAGGAAGAGAGCGCCGATCAGCGCGGCGAAGAGGCGCGCGTTCCACTGGGCGGCGATAGAGATCGTAGCGACGATCAGAAAAACGCCAACGAGGTAGGCACCGATGGCCCCACCGGGCGCCCAGGGTGGAACGGGCGGGAGGCCGCCGAGGTACTGTCCGTGGAGGAGGTATTGCGCCCCGAAGGCGGCGATGCCGATGGCGAAGAGGATGCGGCCGATGTGGCGGAGGAAGAGCATTGGGCATACTCAGTTCAGCGAAATGGGAAATTGCGGCGACAGCATATACGAGATTGCGAGACGGCGGAAGAGCTAGCCTGCTTTGGTGTGCGTTAAAGAGCAGAAGATATAACGCTGAGACGCAGAGGACGCTGAGGAATCGCAGAGAAGGAGTGAGAGAGGGCGACGTAAAGTCGCCCCTACACCCGCGAGATGCCAAGAATTTTTGGAGTTTAGATATTTCCTAATTCGGCGGACTGCGCTCGACAAAGCATACGGATGTGGATGCAGGTATATTCAGTGATCAATTCGCTGGCGCTTCTGCCAGCCAATGTCGCGGCGTCGATCTCAGTGGTCAGTAAGATTACCGTTGCAACATCGGCGCTGCATTCCAAGCAATATTTCTCAAATCGTCCGGGAAGATCGAATACTTCCCCGTAATGACCGCAAACGCTGCAACGTCCACTTAAGTCGAACTCTGTACCCTTCGGACCCGTTACCATGGCAACTTTCTCCCTAGCCCCGAGCGAACCGCTGCGTGTTTCTAGATGCGGAGCACATCGGATCAATCGGATTGGCCGGGGAGTCGCTTTGGTAGCGCATAGCCGTGTCTTGACGATGGAGAATCGAGAGGGCACTTCTGAGCGCGTAAGCGAGACCCCATGCCCCTCAATCGTCAATGGAAAGGATAGGAAAAGACCGCTCAGGAAATCCTGAGAGGTATATTAGGAAAACATAATCAGGAAAAGATTGGGACGGGCAATTTTGGGGAACGGAAAAGAGCTGGCATAAACGCCAGCGGTACTTTGAGGAAGGAAAAGCGAAGTGCAGAGCGAGGGATCGCTGTGCCACATTGCGAGCACGGATTATTTTTTGGGAAGGGCGCGGTCTTTGAGGAGGTTTTTCAGTTCGGACATGAATTCCTGGACGTCTTTGAAATCCATGTAGACGCTGGCGAAACGGACGTAGGCGACTTTGTCGAGTTTCTTCAGGCGATGCATGATCATTTCGCCGATTTCGGTGGTGGTCAGTTCCCTTTCGGTGGCTTCGTGGACCACGCCTTCGATTTCGTCCACGATGGATTCGAGCTTGGGCGTGGGAACGGGACGCTTTTCGCAGGCTTTCAGCAGGCCTTGCAGAATTTTCTGGCGCTCGAAGCGCTCGCGGCGGCCGTCTTTCTTGATGACCATGTAGGGAATTTCGTCGATGCGTTCGTAAGTGGTGAAGCGACGCGAGCATTTCAGGCATTCGCGGCGGCGGCGAATGGTGTCGCCGGTGCGGCCCTCGCGGGAGTCAATTACCTTGTCATCGAGATGCGCGCAGAAAGGGCACTTCAATTGGCGAGTTCTCCGTGGTGCGTTTTTATTTTAAGAGCGGACGGCCCCGCAAATTCATCCGGGGTGCAAAATACACACCTCAGAAGGCCGTCCACACAAAACCAAACCCAAGAAGGCGGCGTAAAGCCGCCCCTACGAATTCTTGGCGGCTTGGCTTGCCAGTTCGGCTTCGATTTGCTCGTTTTCGTGTTCGCGCATGCGCTTCAGTTCGCCTAGCGACCAGCCTTCGCGGATCAGCAGAGGAACGCCGGCAAAGGAACACGACGCGAATGTGACCAGCCACAGGATCATTGCGGCGGCCACTGCCGGCTCTCTTTCTACTCCATAGAGCTGAGTGAAAGCAACGACTGAAAGCGCCTGCGCGCCGCCGCCTACGCCGGGAAGTTGCACGGCGGAGCCGACAGCGCTGAAGACGAGGATGAGTACGGCGTCGGGAAATCTAAGCGTCGCGAGTTTTC
>Ga0210401_10008385_pt1 | contig 10251 bp, 12 predicted proteins | sample IncBWH32MmetaG_FD_150866 | JGI IMG/M metagenome (GOLD analysis project Ga0210401, IMG submission 150866) | Forest soil microbial communities from Barre Woods Harvard Forest LTER site, Petersham, Massachusetts, United States - Inc-BW-H-32-M | ecosystem: Environmental > Terrestrial > Soil >... | reverse complement strand
GTTTACGCAGTCTTAATCCCACTTTGCCCCGTTTAGGTCGAATGTCAATGGTAAGACGGGAGCGTCCCCAACGAGTGCGATCGGCCCCGTCTTTTACTCCCCCCCGAAAGGCGGGGCCGATTCGCGGAACCGGACGGAACGTGCCTCCGAATGCCGGCTCTGGGAGCTGCCTGGGAGCCGCCTGTAGCGATCCAGTCGACCGCACGTGTAGGCGAATCAATCATTACCGAAAGATGTCCCGACACCGGGGGCTCCGCCCGCGTTCACCACGGTCGCGCCGGGGTGTTGTGCGCTCAGATCGAGCAGGGAGAGATTGGCGGGAGTCTCGGGCAGGTACTCGTAGGTCTGGAACTGCACGGTCTCCGGGCACTGTCCCTGCTGACAGGCCACGGTCCCCTGAATGAGCAGGGGGTGGTAGTCGCTCTGGGCAACGTCATAGGTCGCATTGGCAATCCCACTGCCAGCAGGTTGTCCCGACAATGACAAGACGTAGGCCGGGACCCCGTCCACGACGGCCGAACCAGCGACGTGCGCCTGGCCCGACGAGATGAGGGAACGGATGGTGGCGGCCGTGTCGACGGGCGGGTGGTTCGGAGGGCTGTAGATCCCGACGTACATCGTGTTGGAAGCGGCGTCATAGCTCGACATCGTCGTTCCGTTCCACGCGGCTTCGTAGCCGAACTTGATAAACCGATACGAGGAGCCGGCAGCCCACAGCTCGTAGGGCTGGGCAGGACTCGACCCCACGGTGATCGTGGCGGCGACATGGAACACCGAATCGGGCGGCGGAGTGAGAGCGCCTTGAGCAGATGCGAGGATCGCTGCGTCCGCCGGACTCGGCGTACTTCCAGCTCCCAGCACAAGAGCGAGGCTGAGGCCCAACGCGGCCAGCCCTGCCGGCGTGCCAAGCGCAACCGCTCGCCTGAGGTGGCGCCGGTGATCTCGCTGGCGAGCCAGATCGGCCTCGACGGCCGCACGAAGCTCGTGGCGGAATGACTGCAGCTCAGGTTGAAGCATTGTCATGTCAGAACCCTCCTTGGGCCAGCTGGAGACGACGGAGCGATCGAGAGACGCGCAAGCGAGCGGCGACGGGAGTGCATTGCAGGCGTTGGGCAATCTCCCCATAAGGCCGTCCCTCGACCAAGCGCAAGACGAGCAGTTCGCGCTCGGAGTCCGGAAGATCTGCGAACGCTCGAAGGACAGCTAAGGGAAACGACAAGCGGTCGTCGACGGCCTCGAAGTCGGTGTGCATAACCGTGACAGGGAGGCCCAGGCGCTCTCGAGCGCCGTGCTCGACCTGTCGCTTGCGCAGGGATGACCGAAAGACATTGTGAGCGATGCCATAGAGCCACGGAAGTGCGGTGCCATCATGCTCGTCTCGGAACCGCTTTCGGCTATGCCACGCCGCCGCAAAGACCTCGGCGGTCAGATCGGCGCCATAGTCACCCGCCCGGACACTCGACCAGGCGAGGATCCGGCCTACGTGTCGGTCGTAGAGCTCGGCAAAGGCGTCAGGGTCGTCGAGGACCAATAACTCGGCGTCCGACTGCTCCGTCCATGCGCTCACACTCTGTATATGACAGCTCAGCGGAAAATGTGTCACGTCACCTCACAACCAGGGGCTTGGCCACGCAGGCAGCCATTCTCGAGGCCCTGAGGCACTGCCCCCTATCTCCGCCCGGTGAGATACAGCCTCGTCCCTCTAAGGCTTCCGCTCTGTGGCAGGTCGTCTCCGCTGGATGCCGAGCAACAGCATCCGGGAGTACGTGACGAGCACAACCGACACGCCAATAGACCCGATCCACACCCGAGCGCTCGAAGGCGACCAAGTCTGGACGATCAGGACTCCGAAAACTCCGCCGAGTAGCACTGCGTTCATCTGGCTACGCCTTCTGGTTTCCGCGGTATGCCCAAGAATGCGAACTCGAGTCTGCAAGAGCCACCAGGCCACCAAGAAAACGCCGACGTAAATCGCTGTCGGGCCCAAGTTGGACACCTCAAAAGTTTAGATCTGAGTGCCCCGACCGCCGGCTGCTTCGCGCTTGGGCGGAGGCCCCCACAGGACGTAGCGTGGATTTATGCGTTTCGCCTTCAAGACCTCGCCGCAAGACACGACCTGGGCCGACATGCTCGCCGTGTGGAAGGTGGCCGACGACATCGAGCTGTTCGAGTCGGGCTGGACCTTCGACCACTTTTACCCGATCTTTTCCGACGTCACCGGGCCCTGCATGGAGGGCTGGATCACCCTTACGGCGCTGGCCCAGGCGACGACCCGCCTGCGCATGGGGACTTTGGTGACGGGCATCCATTATCGCCACCCGGCGATCCTCGCCAATATGGCGTCCACCCTCGACATCGTTTCCGGAGGTCGTCTGGAACTCGGGATCGGGGCCGGGTGGAACGAGGAGGAGTCGGGGGCCTACGGGATCGAGTTGGGTACGCCGCTCCAGCGCAGCGACCGCTTCGAGGAAGCTTGTGAGGTGATCGTCGGGCTCCTCACGCAGGAGACGACGACCATCAACGGCCAGTACTACAAGCTCACGGATGCCCGCAACGAGCCCAAGCCGCTCCAGCGACCCCACCCGCCGATCTGTATCGGCGGGAGCGGTGAGAGAAGGACGCTGCGCACGGCAGCCCGATTCGCCCAGCACTGGAACTTCGTGGGTGGCACTCCGGCGGAGTTCGCCCGAAAGCGCGACGTCCTCCATCAGCACTGCGAGGATGTCGGCCGCGATCCAGAGGAGATCCTCCTCTCCAGCCACGTCATATTCACCGGCGAACCGAAGGCCGCCGCAGAACAGGCTGCCGCACTGGCCGAGGTCGGCGCCGCGCTGGGCATTGTGTACCTCCGACCACCCCTCGACCCCGCAGTACTCGAGCCGCTGGCCATGGCCCTGCGCGACCTCTAGGAGACGAAGGCTCCTCCTTTAGGCCGAAGACCTGCCACGCATGTCCCGGAAAGCTCCGACTGGCACTTCCCCTCGAGGTGGCCCGATCGCCGGCAAGGGGCCCGTTGGTCCTAATCAGTCTGATCGGCCCTACCTCTGGCTCTTGCGAGCCGCTCGGCCACCAGCTCCTCGGCCGCAGCCAGCGGAGTGATGCCGCACAACTCGGCGCGGTCGAGAACGGCGGTCGTCGTAGCCCGGATCTGACCGACAGCCTGCGCCGCCCGCGCCTGGTCATAACCATGGGACTCTTCGGCGATATTGATGATGCCACCTGCGTTCGCCAGGAAGTCAGGGACATAGAGGATGCCCGCCTCCGCCAGTGAGTCCGCCACCCCAGAACGAGCCAGCTGATTGTTTGCAGCCCCGACGATGAGGCCAAAGGAAAGGTCGGGCACGATCTCCTCGGTGAGCAACCCTCCCAACGCACACGGACAGAAGACGTCGGCGGTAACTCTCAGGGCGTCGCTCGGGTCGACAACGCGGGCCGCGCCGATGCGCAAGGCTCGCTCGGCCTTGGTGCGATCGACGTCAGAGGCGATCACGACGACGTGGCGTTGCACGAGAAGCCGAATGATCTCTCCGCCTACCTTGCCGGTGCCGAGGACACACACGGTGCGGCCCTCGAGGGTGCCACCCCACAGACGGGCCGCCGCGGCCTCCATCGCAAGGACCACACCGAAAGCGGTTGCGGCACTGGGATCGCCGGATCCTCCGTGAGATGTGGCCGTACCTGCCACGAACGGAGTCGTCTCACGAATGAGATCCATGTCGTCCTGGTTCGTCCCGACATCCTCTGCGGTGATGTAACGACCTTGAAGCAGGTCGATCGCAGCAGCGAAATCACGGAGCAGAGCCGGCGTCTTTACGACGCGCGGATCTCCGATGATGACCGCTTTGCCACCTCCTTGTGGCAGTCCGGCCAGAGCCGCCTTCTGCGTCATGGCTCTCGAAAGGCGAAGGACGTCGTGGAGGGCAAGTGCCTCGTCCTCGTACGGATAGAAACGAGCCCCGCCCAGGGAAGGACCCAGGAGCGTCGAATGGACGGCGATGATCGCTCGAAGGCCGCTCTGCGCACGCCGAACCGCGACGATGTCCTCGTGTTCGGACCCCGACAGCCCCTCCAGCACTTCGCCTGGCTCGGTCGCGGGCAAGCTACTCACGACGAAATTCTATGGGCGATCGGGTCGGCACCTCACCAAACCCGGCCGCCAGACGTCGCGGTCGGGTCCCTGGATTACGGTCTCACGGCGGGAGGGCAGATGGACCCCTTTGCGCAGGCGCATCTTTCGGAGCTTCTTTCCGCCGCCCGGATGGGACCCCCGGTTCCGCCGGCCGATCCCGACGAGCAGAAGAGGCTGACGTTGATGATGTTCAACGCTGCCCTTGCAGCCTTGAAAGGCGTCGGTGCGATCGCGGACGGTGAGATGGCGGACTGGACCAACCGCATGCTGGTTGCACTCGGCGAGGAACCTCTCGAACCGGTTCCGCCCGGCACGGCCAGACTGATCAGCTTCGGGCGGAACGGCGCGCAAAGTCCGGAGCGCCCGGCGGATCCTCCACCGGAGTCCAGATTCCTTGCTTTGGTCCCCGCGGACGAACCCGACCGACCCTTGGCCTACGGCGGTCGCATCCAGATCCTCGGAATCGAGCTCTATAGCGACAAGGTCTCAGTGAACTGGAGGCTTGCCCCGCTCCCCGACCCACAGGCCTTGTTCGTGGCCGAATTGTCCGAACAGGAGCCCGACCTGGAGGGCCTTTCGGACGACTTCAAGAAAATTCTTCGGGACAAGCTCATACAGCGACTGCAGATGCAACGACGATCCCTCACCCTGATCGACGACGTCGGTACGGAGTTCCGGTCGACCGGCGGAGGTTCGGGCGGAGGAGGGAATGAAAGACGGGGGCACTCGGATTTCAGTCCCGCAGTGCCGGCCCGGGCCAGACGGTTGTCAGTGCGCTGGGATGAATTGGAGTTTGTCGTCCCGCTGCCACCGAACCGGGACTCGGCCTGAGCGTCTCCGTTCGCCGGCCGAGGCGTCGCGAATGTGCAGCTGCCTCGTCGTCTAGGACTCAGCCCGGTCTCCACGCTCGATGACCCGCGTGATCCGCCTGTCGGGCACGAGCCAGACGACCGCGACCCCCACGTAGATCGCAATAGCCACCCATGGTTCGAAGAAGGCAACAACGATTCCGACCACATAGGCAATGGCTGAAAGCCGGCCCTTCACATCGCTGCCGATTGCTGTCGCCAATCGAGAACCCGGCGGGTGCAGTGCCAACAGGGCCCGAGTGAGAAGGAAGTAGGCGATCGCGGAGAGAAGCAATACCAGGCCGTAGACAACCACCGGGGCGGTGTTCCCGGTGTGCCCGCCCCACCACGCGGTTGCTGCGGGCGTCAGCGAGAGTGCGAACAGCAGTCCCATGTTCGCCCAGAGCACCCGACCGTCGATGCGCTCGACGACGTGCATCAGATGGTGGTGGTTGTTCCAGTAAATGGCCAGAAAGGTGAAGCTCAAGGCGTAAACCAAGAGTCTTGGCAGCACGTGCTTCAGGTCTCCGAAGCCGTGACCAGCGGGTGGCCTCAGGTCGAGCACCATGATCGTCATGACAATGGCAATGACGGCGTCGGTGAAGGCCTCGAGCCTTCCTTTTGTCACGGCGAGAGCATCGCATACCGAGTGGCCGGTGAAGGAGACTTGCGAGACGACGACGACCCCTGCCGGGCGCAAAAAGAAGTCCCCTACGGGAGATCTATTAGCGTCGGAGCGTCTCTAAGGAAGGGGGCGCACACTCATGACTGCTGAGGCCAGGATCGAGCACGTGCACGCCCCGACCGCCGACCCCGACGCCGTCCACGCCATCATCGAGCGAGATGGCGCTGTGATCCTCGAGGGGCTCCTGAGCACCGAAGTCGTCGACCGCGTCAACCACGAAGTCGGAGGGGCGCTCGACGCCGCCGATCCGGACGCAGACTTGTTCAACCCGATCATGAAAGCGTTCCACGGTCCGTGCACGAAGCAGGTTTCGGGTGTCTGCGCCCTCTCACCGACCTTCGCCACCGAGGTGATGTGCCACCCGCTGCTCTTGGCCTTGTGCGACCGCATCTTGCTTCCTTCGTGCGCGCGCTACCAGCTGAACCTCGGCCACCTTCTCCAACGCGGACCCGGAGCTGACGAGCAACTGCTGCACCGTGACGAGGCCGTGTGGAGTGACGTGCCCAGGCCGGCACCCGAGCTGCAGCTGGCCACTGTCATCGCCTTCGTGGACTTCACTCGTGCGAACGGCGGCACCCGCATCGTGCCCGGCAGCCACCGCTGGCCGGACCGGAGCCTGTCGCCGGCAGAGCAGTTCGCCCAACCGCCGCCGAGCCCGGAACAAATCGCGTACGCGGAGATGCCGGCGGGGTCTGCCGTGGTCTACACAGGCGGGACCATCCATGCCGGAGGGTCGAACACCACGGAACTCCCTCGGCGTGGTGCCCACCTCAGCTACTGCCTCGGCTGGCTGCGGACGGAGGAGAACAACTACCTGGCGGTCCCGCCCAACGTGGCGGCCGAGCTCCCGAGGCAAGCCCAAGAACTGCTCGGCTACGCGGTGCACGACAGCATTCCGCGCGGCGGTGGCTACCTCGGCATGGTGAACATGCAAGACCCCGTTGAACTCCTCGGCCGGCGCGAGCTCTGACCCGTTGACGGTTGTGGGGTCGGTGTTGCGGTAGCCGCCTCCTACGCCTTGTCCCCATCCCGCTCGCGCCGGGCGCTGTCACCGGGGCTCCCGAGCGGGCTGCCCTTCCCGGACTCGGCGTAGTCACGCAGGCTCGGGATGAAGTGATTCCAGCCGCTGGTGCACATGTCGATGCACTCCAGCTCGGACGTGAGGCCGATGTGGCGGAACCGGAGCTCGGTGGTGCCGTCGTCGAGCGGGATGATCGTGTACGTCGGGCGTGTGCCCACCCAGTCCGGCATGAAGTCGCACGAGATACAGGTCCACTGCACCAGTGCCGGCCGCGCCGCCACGTCGACCCGCATCACGCACGGCTCGGGCGCGTTCATGGTGAAGCGGAGCTCGCCGCCGGCCTCACCCGACCCCGTCACCGGGGACCACCAAGAGGTGAGCCCCGACGCCGTGGTGAGCGCGTCGAAGACCGCGTCCGGGCTCGCATGCACGATCACCGCCTTCTCGTAGTCGTCGCTCACATTCGCAACCGTCTCTTCTGTCTGAGTCATTGCCGTTGTGTCCTTTCGTTTGTTGGTTGTGTCCTTCGTTCACGTCCGATGCCATCACGCCTCAGGGCTGGCGGCCGGTGAAGGCGAGCAGCTGCTCCATCGGCCCGGCGGCGTCGCCGGCCGGGAGCTCCGCGCCGAAACCCTGGCCCTCGCCACGGAACGACGGCCGGATCAGCCCGTGCGCGAGGCCGAGCACGTACGTCGAGAGCCCGTCGTTGGCCGGCACGGCATGTCCCGTCGCCCGCGCGAAATCCCACGCATGGACGAGGAACTCCATCGACAAGATGCCGCACGCCGTCTCCGCCGGGAACGGCCCCGGTCCGAGCGTCACCTCGCCCTCGAGACCGTGCCGCCGCCACCCCTCGAGCACCTGCTGACCCAGATCGGCCACACGCACCTCGAGGGTCGCGTTCATGTCGGGCGCCACCTGCACGCCGACGCACCCGCCCAGCGAGACGAGCGAGCCGCAGAGATGCTCGGCCAGCTGGTCCACGTCGTACTCGCTGCACGGCGTCTGCGCCTTCCCGTCGCCGGAGCCCATCTGCGCCAGTACGTACTCGCATATCGCCAACGACGCCTCGGCCGAGGTGAGCGGGTCCCAGCTCTCCGCCGGACGCTGCAACATCGGGTCCAACTCCGCGCTGCCGTCCTCCGACGCTGCGACCAGCCGGCCCAGGAAGTGGTCCCACCCGTGTGAGTGCGCCTCGTCCTGTTCGGGCGTGAGCCCCTCGTGCACGAGCCGCACCGTCGTGCCACCCTCGGCGGGCTCGAGCGTGATCGTGATCGTGGAGGCGCCCGGCTCGGGCCCCATCTCGGTCCGCTCCGTCTCCCAACCCCACGTGTAGACGAGGCGCTTGCCCGCCTCGACCTCGACGAAGGTCCCCGCTGCGTTGGCGCCCGGCAGCACGGTCCAGCGGAAGTCGCCGCCGGCCCGCACGTCCATGCGCGCGGAGACGACCTGCCAGCGCCGCAGGCGCTCGGGCTCGGTCAACAACGCGAAGGTCTCGTCCGCGTCGAGCGGCACCAGCACGGTCTTGTCAATCGTCATCGTGGCTTCCTTTCGTTTCCGCGCTCGTGTCCGAACGTGGCGCCGGCCTCGCCGCTGCGAGGTCCTCCAACTCTGTGGTCCAGAACGCGTCGAGGCTGCTGCGCAACGCCGCCATGCCGTCGGGACGGACCCGGTAGCGGCGGAACCGGCCGTCCCGCCGGACCTCCACCAAGCCGGCCGCGGCGAGCACGCCGAGGTGCTGCGAGATCGCCGGACGGGTGACGGTGAAGTGCGCGGCCAGCTCTGTGACCGTCATCTCGCCGCCGCGCAGCAACTCCAGCAGGCGCCGCCGGTTCGGCTCGCCCAGCACCACGAAAAGGTCGAGGGTCGTCGGAGTCTCGGTTTCGGTCACCGCTCAACATGTTAGTCAAGACTAACGCGTTATGTGCGAATTGCAAGTGGGCCTGTGACCAGGGGTTTTCCGAGAAACTTCCTACGCAGGGGGTGTCAGGGCACCAGCAGGACCCGGCCGAAGGCCTGGCGGCCCTCGATGTAGGCGTGCGCCCCCGCCGCGTCGGACAGCGGGAAGGTGCGGTCGATGACCACCTTCAACTCGCCCCGCGCGATGTCGTCGAGGTGACGGGCGATCATCCCGTGCACCCGCTCGTGCGCCAGCAGGAGTTCGGCACCCATGAAGTAGCCCGAGAACGTCTGGTTGTTCGGGCGCATGTTCGAGATGTCGAGCCTCTCGGCGCGGTCGCGGCCGGCGTCACCCACCGAGACGCAGCGGCCGCGGTAGGCCAACACGTTGATGCTCCCCTGCAGCGTCGTGGCACCCACCGAGTCCACCACGACGTCGACACCGCGACCGTCGGTGAGCCGGCGCGCCTCGGCGACGAAGTCGTGGGTGCGGTAGTTGATGCCCTCGTCGAGGCCGAGTTCCTGGAGCCGCTCGAGGCGCTCGTCGCTCGATGCCGTGGACAGCACCCGCGCTCCGGCTCGCTTCGCCATCTGGATCGCCGCGATGCCGACACCGCCGGCGCCCGCATGGATCAGCGCGGTCTCGCCGGCCTTCAGCCGGCCGAACTCGAAGAGGCAGTCGTCGGCCGTCCCGAACGGCACCGGCACCGCGGCCGCGTCGTCGGTGCTCACGCCGTCGGGGATCTTCCAGGCGAACCCTGCCGGCACGGCGCGCCGCTCGGCGTGCGAGCCGTCGAGGCTCACCGTCACGGCGCGGTCCCCCACCGCGAACCCCTGCACGTCGGCACCCACCTCCGCCACGATGCCGGCGGCCTGGTACCCGACGATGTGCGGCACCCGGGCCAGCTCCCCGCCGGCCCGGCTCAGCGTGTCGCCCCCCTCGATGCTGACGGCTTCGACGTCGATCATGATGTCGCCGGCACCGACGATCGGGTCGGGGACGTCCTCGTAACGGAAGACGTCGGGCGTTCCGGTTTCGTAGTAAACGGCGGCTTTCATACTCGTTCGTACTCCTTTATCTTGAATCGCTTCGTCTGGTCGGCGTACCACCGCGAGGTCTGGGGAAGCTGGGTGGCGATCTTCCCCGCGGCGTTCTTGAAGTAGCTGTCACAGCCGTCGTGCCACAGGGTGCCCTCCAGCGCCTCCGCCAGCTCCTTGTTGTAGGCGTCCATGACCTCCCGCCGCACGTCCATTGCCTTCGCCCGGTGGCGGCGCATCGCACCGAGCGCGCTCATGATGTAGGTGGCCTGCGCCTCGAGGATGATGATGATGGAGTTCCCGCCCTGGTTGGTGTTGGGCCCGTACATCATGAAGAAGTTCGGGTACCCCGAGACGGTGAGGCCCTTGTAGGCGTGCGCTACTTTCGCCTCGGCCCAGTCGTCGTGCAACCGCCTGCCGCCCCGGCCCACGACGTCGATGCCCTGGAGGTATTCCGTCGCCTTGAAGCCGGTGGCCAGCACGATGACGTCGGCTGGACGCTCCCGCCCGTCAGCGGTGACGACGCCGCCCTTGGTGACACGCTCGATCCCCTCCGTGACCAGCTCGACGTTGTCGCGCAGCAGGGCCTTGTAGAAGTCGCTGCAGATCAGGGTCCGTTTGCAGCCGAAGG
>Ga0210401_10008384_pt1 | contig 10252 bp, 8 predicted proteins | sample IncBWH32MmetaG_FD_150866 | JGI IMG/M metagenome (GOLD analysis project Ga0210401, IMG submission 150866) | Forest soil microbial communities from Barre Woods Harvard Forest LTER site, Petersham, Massachusetts, United States - Inc-BW-H-32-M | ecosystem: Environmental > Terrestrial > Soil >... | reverse complement strand
GCCAGGGCCTCGGCCACCTGGGGCACCAGGGCCAGCGAGCGCAGCTGCAGGGCCGAAAGGTTGACGCTGATGAAGGCGTCCTCGGGCAGGTAGGGCCCCCAGGCCGCCGCGCGCGCGCAGGCCAGCTCCAGCACCTGGGCGCCCAGGCGCTCGATCAGGCCGGTCTCCTCGGCCACGGCGATGAAGCGGTCCGGCCGCACCGGGCCCAGGCTGGGGTGGGTCCAGCGGGCCAGGGCCTCGAAGCCGCGCAGCTGGGCGCCCGGCAGCCCCACGATGGGCTGGTAGGCCACGGCGATTTCGCCGCGCTCCACGGCCCGGCGCAGGCCCAGCTCCAGGGCCAGGCGCTGGGCCGCCGCCACCTGCATGCTGGGGTCGAAGACCTCGCAGCGGCCGGGCCCGCCCAGCTTGGCGCGGTGCAGGGCCGTGGCCGCGTCCCGCAACAGGTGCTCCGGGCTCTGGTAGTGGGGCCCGCCCATGGCGAGCCCCAGGCAGGCGCTCATCGCAACCTCGCCGCCCTCCAGCGACAGGGGCTGGGCCAGGGCGGCGTGCAGCCGGTCCGCCACGCCCACGGCCGCGTCGGCCTGGGTCACCCCGTCCAGCAGCAGCACAAATTCGTCCCCGCCCAGGCGCCCCACGCTGTCGCCGGGCCGCAGCAGGGCGCTCAGGCGCTGGCTGGCGGCCAGCAGCACGGCGTCGCCGGCGGCGTGGCCCAGGCTGTCGTTCACCACGGTCAGGCGGTCCAGGTCGGCCACCAGCACGGCGAAGGCATGGCTGGGCTCCCGGCGGCAGCGCCGCAGGGCCTGGGTCAGGCGGTCCAGCAGCAGGCCGCGGTTGGCCAGGCCGGTGAGCGGGTCGTGCAGGCCGGCCATGCGGCTCTGCTCCTCCGCCGCCCGGCGGCGGCTGATGTCCATCACCATGCCTTCGATCCAGCGCAGGCGGCCCGAGGAATCGCGCACCGCCCGCACGCTCTCGCTGACCCAGACCAGGCTGCCGTCCGCGCGCCGGACCTCGCTCTCAAAGTCATGCAGTTCGTCCTGGGTCTCCAGGCGCTCCAGGAAGACCTTGCGCCGGCCTTCGTCCGCGTAAAAATGCAGGCCAAGCTGGGGCTGGGCCAGCAGCCGCTCCGGCGAGTCATAGCCCAGGATGCGGGCCAGGGCCGCGTTGGCCAGGCTCAGCCGGCCGGCCGGGTTGCTGCGGTAGATCCCCACCACGGCCTGGTCCATCAAGCGCCGCACCAGGTGGGTGCGACGGCGGGCCGCCAGCCGAAGGCCCGCGTGCCGGCCTTCCTGCAGCCTGCCGTAGGCCAGCGCCGCCTTCCAGGCCTCCAGAAGGGCCTCCAGGGCCGGCAAGGGCAGCAGGAACGGATCCGGGATCTCCACCAGCACATAGCCCATGCCGTCCAGGCCCGCGGCCCGCCAGCCCGCGCCCTCGTAAAGGCCCAGGCTCTGCTCCAGGCCCGGCGGCAGGTCCCGCCAGCCGCCGCCGCAGCCCAGGAACGCCAGGGCCGCGGCCCGGGGCGGGTCCAGGGGCAGGAAACGGGGCGCGCTTTCAAGGGAGACGGCGGCGGGGTCGAACCAAACCAAGGCCAGGCGGACGCCGGGCAGGCGTTCAAGGGCGGATAAAAAACGGAGGCACAGGGCCTCCAGGTCCGGGGTCAGCGTGGTCATGGCGTGGGCTCGGAAGGGGCGGTGTCGATGTCAGCCCCATGCTAGGTGCGCGTCGGCAAGTTGCGGCGGCGTTCAGGTTAAACCAAGGTAAACTGTCCAAATTGTGCGGCTAATTTTCTGACACATTGCAAATAACCAATGACGAAGAGCCCATGAACTAGAGCGCGGGCTCCGGCAGGCCCTGAAAGCGCGCCGCGTCCTTTTTGCGGTCCGCGTCGGTCAGCAGGAAGGTGCTGATCACGCCGTCCTTGTCCGTGGCGCCCTCGCCCGCGCCCACCCCCACCTTGGCGTGCTTGGCCGGGTCGCGCAGCTCCAAGGCCGGCTTGTGGTCGCTGGCGTAGACGCAGGCATAGGTGCTGCCGTCGGGCCGCTTGCCCACCTCCATGTCCGTGCCCTTCACCGCGGCCACGGCGTTGTCGGTCTGCACCTCAAACTCGTCCCCGCCGGCCCGGGGCCCGACCAGGAAGCGGGCCCAGCCCTTGAGCAGGCCCAGGTAGGTGCTCCGCTTCACGGGATCCCGCAGCAGCAGGTCGGTGTTGGGGGCCAGCCGCACCACGGCGTGGTTGGGGAGCCGCAGCAGGGCCCGCCCGTCCTCGGCCGAGACCACCCGGTCCCGGTAGTAAAGCACGTCCCCGTCCTTCAGGGGGTGGCCGATGCCGTGGCGGGACACGTATTGCACGTGGCCCACCACCTTCTCGGCCACGGCCGACTGGCCCTGCGGCACGCCATCCGCCCAGGCGGTGGCGGCCAGGCAAAGGGGCAGGGCCAGCAGCAGCCGGGCCTGACGCATCAGAGCTTGTACTGCAGGCCGGCCATGCCCTGCAGCAGCGAGTAGGCGGGATGGTAGGCGCCCAGGGTGGTCTGGTTGCTCAAGGCCACGGTGTAGTCCACGTTGCCCACCAGGGCCAGCTTCCACATCAGCGGCCAGCGGAAGTCGAAGTGGTAGCGCTGCTCCACGTCGTTTTCCTTCCCCTTGGCGTATCTCAGGTTCGGGTTCTGGATCAGGCGGCCGGTGCCATCCGGGCCGTTGTAATCGCGGTTCAGCAGAGAAGCCTGGAGCGTAACGCTGGGGCCCTTGCCACTGTCCCAGGCCCGGGTGACCGAGCCACCCAGTTGCTCGGAGAGGTAATCGTAGTAGCCCGGGATGAAGACGGCCTGGGAGCCATCCAGCACGTTGCCGTTGCTCAGGTTGCCGGCCACGTCCACAGTCAGGCCCATCAGCCAGGCGCCATCGATGTAATTGAGGTTGGCGTCCAGGTAACCGTAGTGGTCCCGGCGCAGGGAATCGCCCAGAACGAAGCCTTGGTTGGTCTCCACCAGGGCGTCGGTGTAGTCCTCGTCTTCGTAGGTCAGGTTGGCCGTCCAAGTCCATCGCCCCTGGCTGGGGCCGTTGAAGGCCAGGGTGGCCTTGTAGCCGAAGTAGTCCTTGTCGTAGTAGTTCCGGCCGCCCACAACGGTGCCGGTCTGGGTCACCCCGCTGACCGCCACCAGTTCATGCCAATTGGGGTAGGCCCGGTGCAGGACCTCTAGGCCCAGGTCCACGGTGGAGAGGCTGCTTCCGGCGTGCTTCCAGGTGGCCCCGGCCCCGCCGCCGAACTCCTCATAGTCGTAGAGTCCCTCGGACCACTTGGCCTGGTAGTTTTCCATGGTGACGTCGCGGCGGGCGTCGCCCCAGGCCTTGAGGTCCCAGCGGTCGTTCAGGGTGTAGCGGTACAGGGGCCGGGCCAGGAAGGTGTCGTCCTCGACAAAGAAGCTGTCCTCGGTCACCACCGCGTCCGAATCCGAGCGCAGGTAGGCGAAGAGGGGCACCAGGGATCCGTTGTCCGAAAGCTGCAGGGCCGGGACCGCGTAAAGCTGCCCGGTCCAGGCGAAATCATCCATCTGCGGGCTGCGCTGGGTCACATGTCCGGCCCTCACGTCCACCTGGAGGGACGGTTCAAAGGACACGGCCTGGGCCGAGGCCGCCAAGCCTGACAGAAGAACCAAAAAGAAAAAACCTTTCATCAGGACTCCTTTTTTCAGCCGCAGCTGTTGCAAAGGGGCTGGGAGAAGATAGGCAGAACGCCGCCAAATCCGTCAAAAATCTCAGGCATGACCAGCAGATCAATGGGCTTCTTAAAGAAGCCCGACACGTCAAAGCCGGTCTCAATGTTTAAACTGCGGTCCACCCCGATGAAGTTCAGTGCGTCGATGCCGCCGAAGGTCTTCGCGTCAAGCTGGCTCTGAACCGATCCAGGCAATGGCTGCAGGTTCCCCTGGCCATCCAGGATATGGAAGGTCTGGGAGAAACTGCTTGAGATGATCGAACTTTGGGTGCCGGTAAAGTTGTCCACAAAGCTGAGGTTGATGCCCCCGGCCAACTGCGTGGTGACCTCGGTGAAGGACCCCCGGGGCGACGCGCTGCCGCCCGCCGTCGGGTTCGCCAACAACGCTGCGTCCGTCGCCAGGATTCCGGTGGCCGCGTTAGGGTTGGACGACACCACCTCGTAATAAAGGTGATCGGAGAGCTCGATCGGAGCCACACTGGCCGCGCTGCGCAAGGACGGCAGCCCCACCTGCGGGGTGTAGGCCCAGAGGTCTTGGATGTAGTCCTGGGTCAGCGCTGCGTTGACGTTGAGGTATGGCGCGCTATACAGGGTGGTCAGGACAAGGTTGTCCCCTCCGGGGTTGGCCGCCGTGAACACGTTCTGGATCTGCCACCAGATGGGGGAGCCCTTGCTGTCCATGTTGGACGGGCTGGTGAGGGAGAGCTTGAGTACGTCAAGCCAATCGGTGGGCAGGACCTGGTTGAACTGGGTGGTCAGGCTGGCCGAGGTGACGCCCTGGTTGGGGCCGGCCGTGCGCTCGGACAGGGTGCTCAGCACCACGGTGTCCGGAGCGGTCCGGATCAGGTTGTTTGACATGCGCACCGGGTAGCCGAAACGGTCTATCCCGACCCGTCCTGAAGCCAGGTCGCTGTTGCGGTCCTGGTTGTCCTGGTTGCCGGAGGCCTGCAAGTCCTGGTTCAGCTGGTTCACGGCGCCTTGGATGGCGTCGCCCAGCTTGTCGCCGTTGCCCTGGACGACCGGGCTGGGATTGGGGCTAGGGTTCGGGTTGGGGTTGGCGTCGCTTTGATCCCCTGTCGGCCCCGGGGTGGGCAGGCCGTGGTAGCGGTCGCCGTTGGGCTGGCCGTTGGGGCCCAGGTCCTGGAACTGGTTGAATTTGAGGCCGTCAAAGGTGGCGCCCTGGCCCGCGTCCAGGTTGATGCCATTGGTTCCGTTGGGGTCGCCGAAGTTCAGGGCCGGGTGGTGCTCGCTGCTGTAGACACAGGCGTAGGTGCTGCCGTTGTCCTCGATGCCCACCTCCAGGTCCGTGCCCTTGACCGCGGCCACGGCGTTGTCCGTGCTCACCTCAAAGGCCTCCCCGGGCAGCCGGGAGCCGACCAGGAAACGCGCCCATCCTTTGACCAGGCCGATGAAGGTCCCCTTGCGCTGGGCCGGATCCTTGAAGCTCATCTCGCTGTTGGGCGCCAGCCGGGCGCTGGACCGGTTGGCCAGACGCAGGGCCACCCGTCCATCAATGCCCGAGGCGATCCGGTCGCCAAAGTCCAGGGCCTGGCCCTGGGCCAGGGCCGACGTGTCGCCGGCGGCCTTGATCAGGTCCACCTTGCCGATGACCATCTCGGCCACGGCCGCCTTTCCGTCCGGAACCACGGCCCCAGAGGCCATTCCGGCCGCCAGGGCGCAGAAGGCTAAAATCCAAGGTGAGACGCGCATAAGGCCTCCAAAAGTGATCTAGGACAGATACCATACCAAGCCCCGTCCTGCAGCGCCAGCCCCTGATTGACCCCCTGGGCCGTGCCGGAGTACTGTGATGGGCGTTACCAAACCCGGCCGGGCCCAACTGGCTTTGGCCCTGAATTCAAAGGAATTTTAGGCATGAAGTTCGGCGTGATCCCCTTCGTGAACATGGCCCCGCACTACCATTTTTTGAGCGCGCGCTGGCTGCAGCAGCATGAACTGACCCGGGGCAACCCGCGGCAGCTAGGCAACCTCGCCAAGGCCGGCCGTTTGGACGCCGCTCCCTTCAGTTACGCCGACGGCCTGGAACTGGTTGCCTCGGGCGAGTTCGAATGGCTGGACAGCCTGGGGGTCTGCGGCGCCGGCCCCATCCAAAGCATCCTGCTGCTGGGCCAGACCGACCCCAAGGCCCTGGCGGGCCAGGCCATCGGCGTGACGCCCTTCACCGCCACCACCGTACGCCTGCTGGAGATCTGGCTGCGCCAAAAACATGGGGTGATGGACTACCGCCTGGTCGCGCCCGAGGAGCCTTCGGCGGCCCGCCTGGTCATCGGCGACGAGGCCCTGAAACGGCACCTGGAGCTGGGCGGCGCCGAACCCCAGCTGGACCTGAGCGCGGAATGGACGGCCTGGACCGGCAAGCCCTTTGTATTCGCCCGCTGGGCCGTCCGCGCCAGCCAGCCCAGCCGGGCTAAGCTGGAACTGGCCTTGAGCGTGCGCAGCGCCCTGGACCTGGCCAAGGACGACCTGGCCGAGGTTGCCAGGGTGGAGGCTGAGCGCACCGGCCTGCCGGAAGACGCCCTGCTGGCCTACCTCAAGAACATCCGTTTCTACCTGGGGCCCGAGGAACTGGCCGGTGGAGCCGAGTTTGAACGCCGCTGGAACCTGCTGCTGGCGGGCTGAGCCTGGCATGGGCTCAAGCCAGGCTTGAAATAACAGTGATTTTGGTCAGAATAGGGGCCTGCCTTGAGAGGAACCCATGTCCAACCTTACCGACATCTATGAGCGCTGCCGGCGCGGCGAGCGCCTGGACTATGCCGACGCCCTGACGCTCTACACCGAAGCGCCGCTGCTTGAGCTGGGCGACCTGGCCCACAACACCCGGCTGCGCCGCCATCCCCGGGCCGAAGTGACCTGGGTGGCTGACGCCAACATGAACTACACCAACGTCTGCGACGCCTATTGCACCTTCTGCGCCTTCTACCGCCCCACGGCCAAGGCCAAGGACGCCTACACCCGCAGCATCCCGGAGATGGTGGAGAAGATCCGGGCCTCCTCGCGCGAGCAGGGTGTCACCACCTTCCTCATCCAAGGCGGCCTCAACCCGGATCTTCCCTTCAGCTTCTACACGGATTTTGTGTCGGCCGTGCGCCGCGAGGTGCCCGAGGCGCACCCCCACTTCTTCAGCGCGCCCGAGATCTGGAAGATGACCGAGGTGAGCGGTCAGAGCATTGAATGGGTGCTGACGGAGCTTAAAAAGGCCGGCTTGGACACGCTGCCCGGCGGCGGCGCCGAAATACTGACCGACCGCGTCCGGGACAAGATGAGCAAGACCAAGGTGGACACCGCCCACTGGCTGGAGATCCACGAAACCGCCCACCGCCTGGGCTACCGCAGCACCGCCACCATGATGTACGGCCACCACGACACGGCCGAGGACATCGTGGCGCACCTGCTGGGCGTCCGCGGGGTGCAGGACAAGTCCGGGCAGATCGGACAACCTGGCTTCACGGCCTTCATCCCCTGGAGCTTCAAGCCGGACAACACGCCCCTGGGCAAGCAGATGGCCAACAAGGGGCAGGCCGTGCCGGGCCCGAGCGTGTACCTGCGGATCTTGGCTTTAAGCCGCCTGGTCTTGGACAACGTGGAGCACATCCAGGCCAGCTGGTTCGGCGAGGGCAAGAAGACCGGGCAGATGGGCCTCTACTTCGGGGCGGACGACTTCGGCGGCACCATCTTCGAGGAGAGCGTCCTCTTCAGCGCCAACTACAAGGTCAAGACCAGCATCGCCGAAATGACCGAAACCATCCGCGAAGCCGGCTTCCGGCCGGCCCAGCGCGACACCAAGTACAACATCCTCAAATACTGGGACGAACCGGCCAAGGAACTCGCCCCGGCTTGATCCCTGCGCAGGCCCAAACGCCAAGAAGGCCGCCCCCAGGGGCGGCCTTCTTTTTTAGTCGTACTCCATGGTTTCGACCCGCATGAGGCGGCCCCAGGCGTCCAGGGTCAGGCGCCGCCTCAAGCGGCCATCCCGGTTCCACAGCCAGGTCCGCCGGAAGGCCGGCTTGCGGCCGTTGAAATAGACGGCCAAGACGGGCAGGCAGCGGTCGTCGAAATAGGCTTCAATGTGCCGCTTGGAGTGGAAGGCCTGCCAGGCCGTCAGCCGGTAGCGCGGCTCGATGGAATTGGGGTTGCCCGGCGCGATGGCGTAATAGATGGGCCCGCCGATCGGCGGGGGCGGCAGGGCCCGGTTCACGCCGATCCAGGTGACGCCGCAAAGGAACACGGTCAGGGCGAACGTGGGAATCAGCATGGGTTAGTCCACCGATCCAAGGCCATGGCCTGCGGCGGCCGGAACGCCGCCCAGCCGGCTGGACAACCAATCCAGGAGGGCCGCGGCGACCTTCTTGCGGCCGGGTCCGTCCAGGTGTTCCGAGGGGCTCTCGAAGTAGCCGCGCTGCACCGACCCGTGAAGGTCCAGCACCGGGAAGCCCTGGTCCGCGAAAAATCGATCCACCTGGCGGTCCGCCGCGTCCAGCTGCCGGCGGACTTCCGGGCTGGTTTCGCGCCCGATCTCATCGGTCTGCAGCGGGCTGACGAAATAGAGCACCGTCACCCCGGCCGCCCTTAGGTGCCAGCCGGCCTGGGCCAGCGCATCCAGCACATCCCGGTTGACGCTGAATCCGGCCCCGTAGATCGCCTCAAATTGGGCCTCTTTGTCCGGCTTGGGGCCGCGGGGCCGTGCCTCCGCCGGGATGGCGCGCGTCGGCACGTACACGCCGGCCGGCTTCCGCGGCCACAAGCGCCGGCGGACGTTGTCCAGGGCCTCGCCGAAAAATTCCAGGTTCCAAACCCACCATGCCCGGGCGAAGGCCGGCGCCAAGGCCGGCCAAAACGGCATGATCCGGGCACCCCTCCAGTCCCAGCGGGGCCGGGCCCCGCTCTGCCTGTCAAAACCGTTGTTGCCCAAGGTGTTCAGGCTTCTCAAACTAACCGGGATGAGCACGGCGCGCGGCAAGGGGTTGTGTTGCAGCAGGCCCCAGGCGCACTTTTAAAGGCCGTAGCCGTTGCGCCCCCAGAGGCACTCGGCCTCGAAACTCCAGCCGGCGCCCAGACGCCCGTCCTGGACCCCCTCCGCCAGCAGGTCCCTGAACGCCGCCGTGGAACCGGCGCCCGCGCCGCGCTCCCGCGCGTAGCAGTTGGAGTCCCCCAGGTAAAGGAGGCGCCGGTCCAGGACCCAATGGCCCCGCTCCGGCGCCCGCCAACGGGCCAGGGCCTCCCCGGCGCGGCTGTCGCAGTCAAAGATAGGTTCCAGGCCGCCGCTCAATCCGGCCATCACCCCGGTCCAGGCGGCGATGGCTCCGGCGGCCCAAAGCAGCGCTTTGGCCCCCGGCCGCACTAGTACCGGTAGTGCTCGGGCTTGTAGGGGCCTTCCACGGGCACGCCGATGTAATCGGCCTGTTTCTTGGAAAGGGTGCTGAGCTTGGCGCCCAGGTGGGCCAGGTGCAGGCGGGCCACTTCCTCGTCCAATTTCTTAGGCAGGGTGGTCACGCCCACGGGGTGCTTGTCGTTCCACAGCGTCATCTGCGCCAGGGTCTGGTTGGTGAAGCTGTTGCTCATGACAAAGCTGGGGTGGCCCGTGGCGCAGCCCAGGTTGACCAGGCGGCCTTCGGCGAGGAGATAGATGCTGTGGCCGTCCGGGAAGGTGTACTTGTCCACCTGGGGCTTGATGTTGGTGCGCTTGATGCCCGGGAAGTTCTCCAGCTTCTCCACCTGGATCTCGTTGTCGAAGTGGCCGATGTTGCACACGATGGCCTGGTCTTTCATCTTGGCCAGGTGCTCGATGGTGATGATGTCGCAGTTGCCGGTGGTGGTCACGTAGATGTCGGCGTAGGGCAGGGCGTCCTCGATGGGCGCCACCTTGTAGCCGGCCATGCAGGCCTGCAGGGCGTTGATGGGGTCCACTTCGCTGACCCAGACCTGGGCGCGGTGGTTCTTGAGGATCTCGGCGCAGCCCTTGCCCACGTCGCCGTAACCGGCCACGAAGGCGGTCTTGCCGGCGATCATCACGTCCGTCGCACGCTTGATGCCGTCCACCAGGCTCTCGCGGCAGCCGTAGACATTGTCGAACTTGCTCTTGGTGACGGAGTCGTTGACGTTGATGGCCGGGATGAGCAGCTCGCCCTTCTTCTGCATCTCATAGAGGCGGTGCACGCCGGTGGTGGTCTCCTCGCTCACGCCCTTCAACTGGGCCGCGGTGCGGGTCCAAAAGGTGGGGTCTTCCTTGAGGCGCTTCTTCAGCGTGGCCAGGATGATCTTGAATTCCTTGTTGTCGGTGGCCTGGTCCAGCACCTTGGCGTCCTTCTCGGCCTTCACGCCCAGGTGCACGGCCAGGGTGGCGTCGCCGCCGTCGTCCAGGATCAGGTTGGGCCCGATGATGCCGCCCTTGCCGTCGTCCCAGGTCAGGGCGTCCAGGGTCAGGTCCCAGTACTCCTCCAGGGTCTCGCCCTTCCAGGCGAAGACCGGGATGCCGGCCTTGGCGATGGCGGCCGCGGCGTGGTCCTGGGTGGAGAAGATGTTGCA